>Ga0070698_100006257_pt1 | contig 12944 bp, 12 predicted proteins | sample KBSK1502metaG_FD_65477 | JGI IMG/M metagenome (GOLD analysis project Ga0070698, IMG submission 65477) | Corn, switchgrass and miscanthus rhizosphere microbial communities from Kellogg Biological Station, Michigan, USA - KBS K1-50-2 metaG | ecosystem: Host-associated > Plants > Roots >... | reverse complement strand
TGCTGCTTGCCGGCTGCAACATGGTGAGGCTCGCGACGAACCAGACGGCCGATGTGCTCGCGGTCGCGGCGCCGTCGATGGCGATGGAGGGCGATATCGATCTCGCGCGCGACGCGGCGCCCGGCCAGCTCAAGACGATCGAAGGCTTCTGGCTTGCGTCGCCCGACAATCGCAAGCTGTTGCGCCTATTGGCGCAGGGCTACTGCGAGTACACGTTCGGCTTTATTGATAGCGACCTGGAGGCCATGACGATGGCCGGGCGTGACGACGCCGAAACGTCGAAGCTGCGCCAGCGCGCGACGGGCCTGTACATGCGGTGCATGAGCTACGGGCTCAAGCTTCTTGGCCCTTCGTGGGAGAAGGCGATGAAGAGCGACATGAGCTCGTTTCGCGAGACGGTTGCGCAGGCCGGTAAAGATGACGTCGAGGGCATGTTGTTCACTGCGCTCGGGCTCGCGTCGGCGATCAACTTGAATCGCGACGACCTCGAGCTCGTCGCGTCGTTGCCGCGGGCAAAGATCATGCTCGAGCGCATCGTTCAGCTCGACGAGAGATTCAACAACGCGTGGGCGCACACCGCGCTCGGGCTGTTGTACTCGTCGCAGGGCGCCGCGATCGGTGGCGACCCCGCCAAAGGTCGCGTGCATTTCGACCGCGCGATTGCGCTCACGTCGGGCAAGTATCTGATGCCGAAAGTGCTCAAGGCCCACACCTATGCCGTGATCACGAACGACCGCAAGCTATTCCATGACAGCTTGCTCGACGTGCTCAAGACATCCGCGTCGGTGTGGCCCGAGCAGCGCCTCGCGAACGAGCTCGCGCACGTGCGCGCGAACCGCTATCTCACACACGAAGACGATCTGTTCTAGGCTTCGCGTGCTGTCGGGAAACCGTCAGGGATCCTGCAAACCGCGATGGTTGCCGGTGGGCTGCTTGCAGTGTGGTCGTCGCGCCGGCTGTCGGTCTAAGCCTTCGCGCGGCGCATCCGCACCGTGATCACGCCGAACAGCGCGAGCAGGAGCGCCGAGCCGATCATGCACGACCACGCGATCCCGCCGTGAGTCGCTTCGACCGCGACGGTCGCGAGTGACAGCGTGCCGCGCGTCTTCGTCGGAACGGGCATCGTGATATTCGGTGCGCTGCCGCTTCCGATGAGCACGACCGCGTCGCCGAGGCCGGTCAACGTTGCGCCGGTCGCGTGCTCGGAGAGCCGCTTCACGAACGGCTCGAGATCGACGGGTCGCGACAACACGAGCTCGCCGCTCGTATCGGGGCTGTCGGTCGTCACGCGGGCATTCGCGATCGCGACGACGTGATTTTGTGCAGCTGCGATCTGCGCCTCGCCGTCGGCGGGTGGCGTTCCGATCGGCCTCGCACCTTTGGGCAGGCGCAACAGCAGCGAGCGCTTGCCGCCATTGACCTGAAACACCTCGATCGTATCGCCGCGCTCGAGCGGGAACGTGATGTCGTTATCGCGCGCCATGTCCGCGATCGTTTGTGCATCGGTCGCGATCGCGGCGCGGAGCACCGGCGACTTCGCGATCGCATCGGCGCGCAACGCCGCAGCGCGTGCGTCGCCATCGAGCATCGTGCCGAGCATCTCTGCGCGTGTCTCGATCGCAGCGATCGTATCGGCGCTCGGGTGCGAGCGAACGAAGAACATGCCGGCGATGCCGAGCGCGACGCCGGCGGCGAGACACGCGAAGTGCCACTTGCGCTTGACGACGGGCGGCGCGATTGGCTTCGCGACGACCTCGGTCGGCTCCTCGGTCCATTCCGCGATCGGCGCGCGCCGAATCACGAGCGAGCGTTTCTCGACGATCTCGCCCGTCTCGATGATCTCGTCGGCGCGGTAGCGCATCCGAGATGGATCCGGTGGCGGCGTTCCCGTCGCCATCCGTACGCGCGGTGTCGCCGGTGCTAGCTTCGGAGGCTCGGCCTCAGGCCATTCTTCAGCCGATTCTTCAGCCGATTCTTCAGGGATGCGAACCTTCATAGTGTTTGCAGAAATGCGAGCAGATCGCTCTGCTCTTGCGCCGTCAGGCCGAGGCTGAATCGCGAATTGTAGAAGTCGATCACCTGCTGCAGCGATGCCGCGGAACCGTCGTGGAAGTACGGCGGTCGCATCTGCAGGCCGCGCAGCACGGGGCCCTTGAACTTGCCGATGTCGGCCCATTTGCCGCTGATCAGCGCGCGGCCCGGATCGGTCACGGAAATGAGATCGCCCGTCGTCTTGTTGCGCAGCGTGTAGAGCGGCATGTCGGACGTACGTCGCGATGCGTCGGCGATGCCGATGTTGATCGGCAGTGTCGTCGAGTGATTGCCGACGTTCGGCGTGTTGTGACACGTCGTGCAGGTGCCCATGATCGTCGCCTGGCCGAGAAAATCGTTGAGGCCCTTGACGCCGGTGATCGCGATCGGCCTCGTGTTGAAGATTCGCTGACCGCGGAAGACGGCGTAGCGCCGGCCCGACGCGACGTCGGTTGCCGGCGTTGGCGGCGGAACCCAGTTGTCGAACAGGCTCATCGCGTTTTGGTTGAAGCCGCCGGTAAGCGGATCGTTGATGCCGATGTAGAACTGCGTGTTCGCGAGCTCTTGCGGTCCGCCTTTCGCGCCGTTGTTGTTCAGCGGGCCGGCGCCGTTGTCTTTGGTCTGCGCGACAAACGTCGTCGTCTCGAACGCGACGATCGCGTCCATCTTTGTCGTGTCGACCCCGGTCGCCTGCGCGTGACCGAGCGTCGCGCTCGCGGCCTGATGCCGGAAGTTGCTCTCCATGTCGGTCGAGCTCAGCGTCTCGCGGCCATCCCACATCACCGTTGCGAGGAACGGCAGGTTCGTGGAGGGAGGCGGGCGGCGGAACAGCGATAGCTCGGCCGCGCTCGCGAACGTGTACGGGTCATCGACCGCGTAAAGCGTGAATTCAGCGTTCGACGGAATCGGCAGGCCGATGCGAATCAGGCCCTTCGAAATCAGCATGCGATAGGCCGATTCGCGCGCGGCGCGCGTCGACACATCCGCCGTTGGCGACACGGCCCCGTCGTTCGTGCGGAACAGTGGATCGTTGCCGTCTGTCTCGTTGAAGAGCGTCCTCACGCCGGTGGGAGTCAGCGTCCAGCCCTGATCCTGCTGATGACAAGTGACGCAGGCTCGGCCGTTCGTGCCCATCGACTTGAAGAACGGATTGTTCGCGTCGAAGCCGTTCGCGAAGTACGTGTCGCCGTAGCCGGTTTCGTTGCGCGTTCCGAACGCGGCACTCACCACCATGTCGCCATCGTGGAGGATGTCGACGTCGGCGACGCAACTGGGTGCTAAGGCGATGATGAGTCCTGTGCGAACAAGTCCAACCATTGGGTTCGCCCCCTCAAAGAGAACCGCGATGTGGGCTGCGACAGATTACACTGCCACCGATCGCAGGCTGACAGGTCGGGACAAAATGCGCAGACGTGTGCACTAAAAACATCTGTCAGCGCTGCTCGAGCGGGTCAGGTCTGCAGTACGCCGTCGGCGATTCGTGCGACGTGGACAACAGTAAATCGATCAACTGTCGACTTGTTCAGTTCACGGTCGATCTGCAGAACTCAGTTACAGTTGCCGAGATTCATGTCGGCGAGTTACGTGCCGATCGTTTTCGAGGCTGATTCGCCGCGGCTCGCGGTTCATCGGCGAACGCTGCCGTGCGGCCTCGACGTCATCATCCATCCCGACACGAGCTCGCCACAGGTTTGCGTCAATGTTTGGTATCGCGTCGGCAGCTGCGATGAATCACCGGAGCGCACCGGCTTCGCGCATTTATTCGAGCACCTGTTCAAGAACTCGCAGCATCTGCCGGCGCACCACTACGACATCTTGCGGCGCGCCGGCGCCTCCGAAGCGAACGCATCGACGAGCGCGGATCGCACCGCGTATTACGAGGTGCTTCCGGCGCACGAGCTCGCGCTCGCGATGTGGGTCGAGAGCGATCGCATGGGGTACTTCGTGCCGGGCTTCGAGCCGGATCGCCTCGTCGTCCAGCAGTCTGTCGTTCGCGCCGAGCGTCGGCAGCGCTACGAGGTCGTGCCGTACGGCCCGGAGCGCTTCGCGCTCGCGCTCGCGCTGTATCCGCCTGGCCACCCGGCGCGCCATCTGACGATCGGCCTTCACGAGCACATTCAAGCCGCGACGGTCGACGACGTGCTCGCGTTCTACCGCACGTGGTACGTGCCCGCGAATGCCGCGCTCGTCGTCGCCGGGGACATCGATCTCGATGAAACCAACGCGCTCGTCGACCGCTTCTTCGGCAGCTTTCCGCCATCGCAGCGGCCGCTGCGCCCGACGCCTCCACCGCTCACGCTGCTCGGACCGGTGCGTGAAGAGGTCGAGGATCGCTTCGCTGCGCTCGTGCGGATCCATCGCGCGTGGCCGGGCCCCGTCGCGTTCGCGCCCGACGAGCCAGAGCTCGACATTCTCGCGAGTGCGTGGTGCGCCGTCGGCACGGGCGCACTGTGGAAGCGCCTCGTCTACGAGACGCAGCTCGCGCAGCGCGTATCGGCGTGGACCACGAACGGTCGCATCGGCGGCGAGCTCCACGTCGCGGTCGATCTGCGCACCGGCGCCGACCCGATCGTCGTGCGCACGATCCTCGACGAAGAATGCAGCCGCGCGATCGACGAAGCCGCGGTCGCACGCCAGGTCACGCGTCGCGAGGCCGGTGCGATCTGGTCGCTGACGAACCTATCCCGCCGCGCGAACATGCTGCAGCGCTACGCGATGTACACCGGCGAGCCCGATGGTCTCGCTGCCGATCTCGCGCGCTATCGCGCCGTGACGCCCGCGAGCATCGCCGCCGCCATGCAGCGCTGGCTCGGCCCCGAGCGGATGGTCGAGATCACGACGCTGCCTGCGGCTGCTCCTGCGGGGTAGCTACGGCGGCTAGAAGAGGATCGGTCGCCAAGCCGCCAAGCCGCCAAGATCGGATCGCCAAGGATTAGGGGATCGGCCTTCGGCGTGCGACCCGCTGCGGTGCACGCCTAAACGCATCCGTTGCCGAGACAAAAAGCTTCTGGCTTGGCGTTTCCGAACCTTGGCGTCTCGGCGTCTTGGCGTTCGGTCCCTCTGCGACGTGGTGCACGAAGTACGGAAGGCTAGCGACCGGCGAACATGCACACGCGACCCACGAGCACGATCGCGCGCATCGCTACGGCCCAGCGGTCGGCTGCTTGACGATCTTGAGCTCTTTTTCGATGACCGGCGTCATGTGGACTTCGTTCTTGTCGTCCACCCACACGACCTCGAAGTCGGCGAGCTTGAGCTTCTTGAGCAGCGCCATGCCGTCCTTCCAGCCGAGGATGAACATCACCTTGCTCCACGAGTCGGCGGTGAATGCATCCTTCGCGCGAATCGTCACGGAGCGCGACGCGTGGGAGGGTTGGCCCGTGCGCGGATCGAGAATGTGGTGATAGCGCGTGCCGTCTTTGACGAAGCCGCGCTCGTAGTCGCCGCTCGTCGAGAACGAGTGGTTTTCGATCGGCATGCCCGCGAAGAGGTCGGTGCCGCGCGGGTCGCGAATGCCGACAACCCACGGGTCTTTGTCCTTCTTGCCGCTGATGTACATGTCGCCGCCGGCTTGCAGCATGAAGTCCTTGAAGCCGGCCTTGCGCAGCAGCGCGACGCATTTGTCGACGGCGTAGCCCTTCGCGATACCGCCGAGCGTGATCGACATGCCCTTGCGCCTGAGCAGGACCGTCTTCTTCTTCTTGTCGAGAACGATGTCTTTGTAGCCGATGAGCGCGAGGCGCGCCTTGACGTCTTTCGTATCGGGCAACGAGCCATCCATGTCCTGATCGAACTTCCAGACGCCCTTGAACGCACCGATGGTGATATCGAATACGCCGCCCGATTTTTTCGAGATGTCGACCGCGCGCTCGATGACTTCGTAGGTTTCGGGGCCGACCTTGACGGGCTTACCGCCGGCCGCGGCGTTGATCTTCGACACGTCCGAGGTATCGGTCCACGTCGTCATCTCGGCATCGAGCCGCTTCATCTCCTTGAAGACTTGTTCGGCGGCTTTGGCGGCGTCGGCTTCCTTATCGGTCCAAAACCAGACCGTGACGTAGGTGCCCATCGCCTTGTCGGAGTACGAGAGCTTCGCGGGCGCGGCGAGCGCCGACGAGCACACAAGGAGCAGGGCGAGCGCGACTCGCATCAGTGGAGCCACGAAATGATGCGCAGCACGATCAGGATGGCGCCGACGGCGAGCGAGACGAGCACCGCCCCGACCGAGACGGCCAGCGTCGATTGGGTCTCCTGCTGGATGCCCTTCCACATGCCGTAGCACCCCGGTCCCGCGCCGAGCGCCGCGATGATGCCGCCGGCGATCGAGCCCTTCGTGAAACCCTGCAGTGCCGCGATGACGAGGCCGATCACGACCAAGCCAAAGGCCGCAAACGCAGGTGTCTTGGAGTCAGGCACGGGATTTCCCATGCCCTCGAACCTAGCACGAGCCAAACAACACTAGCTTTCCGAGTACATCCTTAGCTGCTCGCGCATGACATCGTCGGTCACCGCGTGCTGGACATGCTCGAGCAGGCAGTCACAGAGGACCACGAGCATGTCTTCTACTTTGCGATCTGCCACCAGTTTTGTGAGCAATGCCTTGGCGTCGCGGCTGTCATCGCCGGCCAGCAGCTCCCTCACCTTCGCCACCGACAGATCCCCCTTGAAGTCGATCATCAAGTTTTGACGGAGGTAATCGATCAGGCGATTCACCCGCACGAGATAACGCACCAAGGCACACCGGATCAAGGCGCGGGGCAAGGGACGCTTGCACGCGTAGGCGAGTTGCCCGACGATGGATCCTAGATGCCCCGCGTGCTGCTAACGGGATTTTGTGCCGTGCCCGGGCCACGCCGCGCGGGGGTCCAGCTCCGGCACGTTGTTCGCTCGCTCACGCCATTTCACACGGTAGACCTGCTCGTGGTGCGTGAGGGCGAGCAGGGGTACGTCGAACGGCAGGGCTCGGTGCGCGTGCTGCGCGTGCCCACCCAGGAAAAAGATCTGCGCTCGCAGATTCAAGCGTTTCAAAGGGCGCTCAAGCGCCAGCTCGACGGCGCGGATTACGACGTCGTGCATTGTCGCGACAGCTGGAGCGGCATTCCCGTCCTCGAAGCGCGCTCCCGCCTCGGCTATGCCGTGGTCTACGACCTCACGCGCTCGCCACTCGGCGAGACGACGCTCGACGCCGAGCTCGACGCGCAATACGGCCGCGATGAAGAGGCCTGCCTCTTGGCCTCCGATCTCGTGCTCGCGCCGACGCCCGTGTCGGTCAAGGCGCTGCAGGGGCGAGGCAAGCCGGAGCGCGTGGTGCTCTCGCCGGTGGGCGTCGATGTCGATCGGTTTGATTGGGACGAGCCGGCGAAGAGCGCGATCCCGCGGATCTTGTATGCCGGGTCGATCGATCCCGGGCGCGGCGTGCGCGTGCTGATTCGCGCGATGGCTGCCATCGCGCGCGAGGTCGATGCGCGGCTCGTGCTCGCCGGCCCGATCGCGCCGCGCTTCGAGACGCCGCTTCGCGAGGGGATTCGCGAGCTCAAGCTGGGCGACAAAGTCGAGCTGCTCGGGCCCGTCGATCACGATCAATTACCGGCGCTGATCGCGACGGCGACCGTCTGCGTCGTGCCGGCGGCATCGGATCTGCCGACGACAGCTGCCGTGTACCCGACGAAGCTGCTCGAGTACATGGCGTGCAAGCGCGCCATCGTCGCGCCGCGTCGCGACACCGTCGGCATGGTCGTCGACAACGGCCGCGAAGCGCTGCTGTTCGAGCCCGGCGATCCGATGGATCTCGCGCGCAAGGTGCTTCGCATGCTCGGCGAGCCGGTGTTGCGCGATCGGCTGGCGGCGGCTGCGTACGAGCGCGTGCGCCGCGATTTCACGGCGAGCGCCGCGCGACGCGCACTTCGCAAGGCCTACGGCATCATCGCCGAGCGGTTCGGCGACCAATTCTCCGACGAAGCCGATGATGAAGGGCCGAGGATCGAGATGCTCGCCGACGACGATTTCGAGGCGACCGTCTTCGAAGAAGCGCCGCAAGCACCGCCGATCGACACGGCGTTGACTCATATTGCCGACGACGAGACCGGCCACACGAGCTCCGAGTCGGTCGTGGCACCACCACTGCCCGCCGATCAAACGATGGAGCGCGCGCCGGTCGCCGCGCCGCCGCGCGCGAAGACCGATTCGTGGACCGTGTCGGCGATCACGTCACAGGCCCAGGCCGATGACTGGGTCGTCACGAGCGTCGCCGAGGTCGTGCCCGGCGAGGACCCACTCGACGCGGGCGCCGATGACGGCACACCGGTCGAGGGCACGGCCGCAGCGCAGCACGCGCCGATCTCGTCGGAGAGCTCGTTCGTCGCCGGCGAGATCGATGTTCCGACGCCGCCGCCGCGGCCCGATCAGGTCGACAAAACTCCGCAGGTCGAGTTCACCGCGGCCAGCAAGCTACTCGGCAGCCCGGAACCGAGCGATCCCGACACCGGCAAGCGCACGCCGCCCCTGCACCGCCGCTCGTCGTAGTAGCTTCAAGTGCATTCCGGTCATCGCCCTGATCAACTTGCTGTTCGGGATCGGCTTTGCGCTGATCGCGCGCGATCGCGTCAAGTCCGATGGTCCATTCGCGGCGCCGGCGTTTCACCTCGTGCTGCTGCACGCGGCGGCCGTCGTGATGCCGATCGCGCTGTATTTCTACGCGGTGCACCCGGCGTGGGCGTGGATGTACTGGTTCGATCCCGAAAAGCTCGCGAAGATCTTTGTCGTGCCGCTGATGGTCGGCCACGCCGCCCTCGTGATCGGCGGCTGGTACATCTCGAGCGTGCTCTTGCGCAAGGGGCTCTCGGGCGCCTTGCTGTACGTCGCCGGCGCGCTTGGCCTGATCTTGCTCGTGCTCGTTGTCGTCGGGATTAACCGGCTGACGACCGCGACCGATTACCCCGGCTACGCCACCGACAGGGGCGTGTCGGTCATGGCCGTCCAGCTCGGCTGGGCGCTGCTCGTATCGCTGCTCGCCATCTTCGGATCCGCGATCTACGTGGCGATCGAGCTTGGTCGCGATGGCAGGCGCGTTCGTGCGCGGTGATATGATTTCGCCGATGCGTCGCTGCGTGCTCGCGCTGGCCTTGTGGTCTTCGGCGTGCGGGCCGTTTGCGTATGTCGGGCAGGTGCCGCAGGACGCCGCGAAGAAGGTCGAGCGCGCGCGCGAGCTCGAGGCCGCGAAGTACAGCCCGTACTGGTGGACGCGCGCGACGCAGTACCTCCACATGGCGCGCGAAGTCGCAGCGCATGCCGATTATCAGGGCGCGAATCGGTTTGGTCGCCTCGCGTCGGAAGCGGCGGAGAAAGCGGCCGCCGAGGCCGAGGGCGGCAAGCGCCCGGTCAATCCGACGCAGGAGCTCGCGCCGGCGAAGGAAAAGGACACCGGCGTGGCGCCCGCAAAGGAAGCTCCTTGAGGGCGCTCGCGCTCGTCATTCTCGTCGCGTGCGCGGGCCAAACGGTGCGCAAGCAAACCGCCGCGAACACCGGCCTCATCGAGACAGCGCGTGAAAACGGCGCGATTCGGTGCGCGCCGATCGAGCTCGCGATGGCCGAGTCGCACAACGACTTCGCGCAGCACGCGCTCGACGAGGGCAACTATTACGACGCGCGTCGTACAGCGAACATCGCGGAGCACAACGCGCGGCTCGCGATCGAAAAATCGCCGAAGGAGAAGTGCACCGACCAGCCGAAGAAGATCGGCGACCGCGATGGCGACGGCCTGATGGACAACGTCGACAAGTGCCCCGACGACCCCGAGGACAAGGACGGCTTCGAGGATGAAGATGGCTGCCCCGACCTCGACAACGACGCCGACGGGATCCGCGACATCATCGACAAGTGCCCGATGGACCCCGAGGACATCGACAAGTTCGAAGACGAAGACGGCTGCCCCGACCTCGATAACGACAAGGACGGCCTGTCTGACAAGGTCGACCAGTGCCCGAACGAGCCCGAAGACAAGGATGGCTTCGAGGACGACGACGGCTGCCCGGATCTCGACAACGACAACGACACGTTCCTCGACAAAGACGACAAGTGCCCGATGGAATTCGGCGTCGCGCCCGACGGCTGCCCGAAGAAGTACAACCTCGTCGTCGTCACCGACAAGAAGATCGAGATCAAGCAGACCATCTACTTCGACTTCCGCAAGGCGACGATCAAGAAGGTCTCGTTCCCGCTCTTGAATGAGGTCGCGCAGGCCCTGGCTGACAACCCCAAGATCAAGGTCGAGATTCAGGGCCACACCGACTCGGTCGGAAATGACGCATTCAACCTAAAGCTCAGCCAGAAGCGGGCCGAGAGTGTGAAGGCCTATATCGTCAAGCGCGGAATCGACGCGAGTCGCATGGTTCCGAAGGGCTACGGCGAGAACGTGCCCATCGCCGACAACCGTACCGCCGACGGCCGGTCCCAGAACCGGCGGGTCGAGTTCGTCATTACGGAACGCTAGGTTAGGTTTTTTCATCTGCCCTCGACGATTTCTTGTTATGACACCCCCATGAGGGTACGCAGTCTCATCGCGACCGTCGCGATCTTGTGGGGAGTCGGGCTTCGCGCCGCGGATGCCAGTCCGAAGGGCGATATCCAATCCAAGATCAAGGAGGCGATGGAGAACTACGACCTGATGGATTACGACGCGGCGAAGAAGCTGCTCAATCAGGCGCTCGCGATCGCGAAGAAGAACAAGATCGACAAGGATCCCGTCGTCGCGAAAGCGCATCTGTCGCTCGCGATCGTCGAGTTCGTCAACAAGGACACCGACGCCGCTCGCCTCTCGTTCCTCTCCGCCGTGCAGATCGATCCGAAGATCACGATCGACCCCGCCTACAAAACGGCCGACATGGCAAAGCTGCTCGAGCAAGCGCGCAAAGACGCCACGGGTGTCGGCGCTGTCGAGCCCACGCCTCCGCCACCGTCTGCCAATTCGATCGACTGCAGCGCGGTCAAGGGCGTGCAGCACACGATCATCGACAGCGCGAAGGTGGGCAAGGCGCTCGCGATCGAGGCGTACGTCGGCGCCGACGTCAGCTCGACGAAGATCGCGGCGATGTATCGCCCCGAGAAGGCCTCGCAGTTCGTCGAGGTCAAGCTCAAGAAGGAAGGCGATTGCAAGTACACCGGAACCATCCCTGCATCGGCGATGCACGGCACGCTCGTGCACTACTACGTCGCCGCGTTTAACGACGTCGGCAAGGCGATCGCGGGCAAGGGTACGTCGGGCTCGCCGAACATCATCGAGCTCACTGCCGGAAGCGGTGGCGGTGGCGCCGAATCGCCAAGCGATAAGGAAGATCCGATCAACGGCGGTGGTGGAGGTGGTGGCGGCAGCGTGACATCGAACGTCACCGTCGGGCCGAAGCGCCCGCGCGTCATGATCGGAGTCGCCGGCGGCACCGGCTTTGGGTACGTCTCGGGCGAGACCGAAGCGAACAACACCGTCAAGAACTGCTGCATCGGCAATAGCTGGGTCGTGCTGCAGCCGGAGATCGGTTACTTCGTCAGCCAGCAGCTCATCATCGGTATCGCCGGCCGCATCGGGTTTCCGATCGGCGCGAACGTCGATGGCCACGCGACCGCGGCACCCGGCGCACTCGTTCGGGTGCGCTACGCGCTCGCGAAGAACGGCGAGGGCGTGCGCGTGATGGGCCAGCTCGGTGCCGGCATCATGCGCAACACGATCAAGCTCGACAATTCAGAGCCGGGTATGGACACCGATGTCGTCGCGCAAGGCCCGCTGCTCGTCGGCGGCGGTGCCGGCTTCGTGAAGCGCCTCGCGGGCGCCGTCTCGGTGACGGCGGATCTATCGCTCCTCGCCGGCATCGCCGTCGTGAAATCGATCGGCCCGGCACCCGTGCTGAACAACGGCTTTGGCGCGGATCTGTCCGTCGGTCTCGAGCTCGGCTTCTAGCCGAGCTGCACGTTGCACGCGGGACACGCGAAGTCGCGCGCGGCGTAGCGGCTGCCGCGGACCGGTATGACTGCGTCGCATGCGGGACAGCGCAGGTTGCGCGTGGAGAACCGCGAAGCGAACACGAAGAAGATGAGGAAGCCGGGCGTCATCAGCGCGAACATGAGCCACTTGCTGTTCCAGCTCGGCTGCGCTTGCACGATGAAGTGAAACGCGACGGCAGCGCCGGCCATCCACACGAGGATCGCGGGCAGGCCGATCCACATCACGCGCCATTGGCGGCGTTTGCGCTCGCGAAATTGCTCTCTGACGTCGGCCACTAGCTGAGTAACGAGCGCAAAGGATGGATCACGATGTGAATCTCGCCGGCGGTGACCTCGGCGGCACTCGGCGCCGACGACAGCACGACGGCTGCCTCGATCACGCGATCGCCACCCTCGTTGAGGTAGAGCACGCGCTTCACGGGGCGCCGCGTCGACGCGACGATCAGCAGATCCTCGAACAGCGACGGGTAGACCTCGGGGAGCGCAGAGTCGCGCAGCTCGAGGCCACCTGCGGTGCCACCGCAGCCGAGGAACTCGAGCATCGCGGGGTTCGCGGCGCGCACGCGGCCGTTCGGATCGCACGAGGCCATCGGTAGCGGCACCGCACCGAACACTTCGGCGGCGGCTTTGAGACGGTGATCGTATTCGCGGCGTTCGCGCGCGGCATCGGGGGCGAGCGCGCGACGGCGACCGCTTTCCATGCCGAGCATGCCCATCAGCGCGCGCAGCTCGTACATGAACGCGGCGACATCGGGATGGCGCTCTGCCGGATCCTTCGCGGTGGCGCGGGCGATGATTTGATCGGCGCGCTCGTCGAGCGGCTCGCCATCGGTGTACTTGCTCGCCGGCGGCACGGGATACTTGCGGTGCTGCTTGAACAGCTCCTTCGTGTCGCCCGCGAACGGCAGCTTGCCGGTGAGCAG
>Ga0070698_100006256_pt1 | contig 12947 bp, 15 predicted proteins | sample KBSK1502metaG_FD_65477 | JGI IMG/M metagenome (GOLD analysis project Ga0070698, IMG submission 65477) | Corn, switchgrass and miscanthus rhizosphere microbial communities from Kellogg Biological Station, Michigan, USA - KBS K1-50-2 metaG | ecosystem: Host-associated > Plants > Roots >... | reverse complement strand
CACACCGCACTCGATGCGGGAGCTCTCGCCTTTCTCGCAAAACCGTTCGATGACGAGTTTATGGTGCAGCTCGTCCGCAAGGCTGCTGCAAGCTAGGCACCGATCCGATCGCCCCGATTAACCTGGAGCGAGACGTCGTCGAACAGCGCCCGGCCGGCGAAAGATTTTGAAAGTTGTGAAACGGTCAACATTGCGGAAAGCGCGCAGTGTTGCCTCGTTCGATGCCCGGCGCAACTCGTTAACCTCGAATCAACACCAATGAACACGAATCATGAGGAGCCCCGACACAGGAACCGCTCGAACCAGTGTTTCGTTTTCTGTTCGATCTCTAAGTCTATCGAAGCCTGAGCAGAACCAGCCGCGCCAAAACCAGGTCCGAAATTATGCGCCAAGCCGTGGATCACTTCGAATTGAATTCGCTCAGCCTCGCCACGCCCGACGTACCGCTGTTTCAGCGCCTCGAAGGCGCGACGCGCGGGTTCAATACCTAATTGCTTATCGGCATCTCCCTGCACGATAAGCAGGGCTGGCAGAATTTTGCGCTCGGCGATTTTATCGGCTTGGAGCTCCACATCGTAGCGGCTGGCCGCCTTCCTCGAAGCATTGTCCCACTCGAACTGATGTTTGAGCGTGCGCTGCCAGTTCTCGACGTTCTGCATCACGCTCATCGGGGCGTTTACAATCACCGCCGCTGTGATTGGCACGTCGGACTCGAGGAGAGCAAGCAAGGCTGCGGCTCCGCCGGCCGAGAAGCCGAAAAGCCCAATCCCTTTATCGGCGTCCAAATGGTAAGTTGCGTTCAGCTCTTTTACGATTTGCTGTAACTCCGCAGTCGCGCCGCTAATGGAGCGGAAGAAAAAACCATTCACAAAATCCTCCTTCTGCACGCGCAACAATTCGTCTCTGCCGCCGGCTGGCATTCGATCGGCCACCATCGGCAGATTCACAAATGCGAGGATCGCATCCATTTCTTCAAGTCGCAGTACCTCTGCGAGCGCCCGTGGGCTTTGCGGGGGACCGAAGCCATGATAAAGCACCACCAAACGGGTGTTCGGATTCACCACCCCTGGCCTTGAGATGAGAACGGGCGCTCCGCCAACCGACTTCTGCTCCGTTGCGCGCGCCGGACTATTCGGGCCTGCACCGTTGTTGGCCTCGGCATTCTCCTTGTGCACCATAGCCGGCGGTGTTGGCACACCCGGGGATTGTTCCATGGGTGGGCTCGCCCCAGCCAACACGCTCGTGCCTCCTAGAGTGATTGCGAGAGAACCGATCAGCAGATTGTTCATCTCAGCTCGTCGGTGGGCGGAATTCAGTCTCGATCTCATTGTAGGATTTTGAAAGTTGAGAAACAGTCAGCATCGCGGAAAGCGCGCAGTGTTCTCTTGTTTGATGCCGGCGCAACTCGTCACTTGCTTGCCACGCCGAAACGAAGCCTAGGCGGGTCGCGGCGGCTTGTCACCCCGCGCCAGGTTTCACTCGCTTGTCATGCACATCGTCGCTCGCGCACTCGAGGAAAACATGGCTGCAGAGAAACTCAAGCTCAGTGCCGACGAGTGGAAGACAATCGGGGCGATAGCGCGATCTTGACAACACATCAGAGTATCGGAATGGATCAACGAACGCCCTGGTAAATGGAGACCGAACTCGCCCAATTAGCTCACGATCGATTTGAAATTGCCGACGCTCTGCATCGTTACGCTTTTGGTCTCGACCATGGCGATGCTGATTCGCTGGCGTCGGCATTGACGGAGGATTGCCGTTTTGATTTCAGGCCGGCTGGAAGAAAACTCGAGATCGATTTTCCACTACTGACTGGTCGCGACGCCATTCTGAACGCGGTTCTTCCATTGATCGGTCCGCTCGATACCAGTCACAGTGTAAGCAACCTCCAAATCGAGATTAGCGGTCATACAGCTACGTTGTATGCCTACGTTTTGTCGCAGCATTTCCTGCCGCGCGAGGGTTCGCGCCGTGGATCGGAATACGCATTATTGATGAATCGCTACGATTGCAACCTGATGCGCGATCGCGATAAATGGCGCTTCAACAGAATGACGATTGATAATGCTTGGGCGCTCGGAAACCCGGAAATTCTCAATGCCCTGGCCAGTCAACGCGCGCTGAGAACAAAATCGAAAAAGAGTGCGTAGAAGGAACTCGGCGTCCGACACAAACGCGCTGCGTTAAAGGGCGTAAAGCCCCGTGGGGGCCACGCCCCTTTACGGGGTTGAAGAGTCGAATCGGAATTCTTTTCGGCTTGGGTCGGCCAGGATTTCTGAAATTGCAGGTTGTTTCTAACCGCGTCCCATTCCAACGTTGGCGAGATCATAAGAGGTAAGACGGAGGGCATAGATGACCGACGAGCACATTGAGAAGACCAAATCAGCTATTGAGTCGGCTGAAAATATCCCGGCTGATAGAAAAGCCGAGTTACTGGATCTGCTGTCGAAGCTCAAGCCAGCCATCGCCAAGGTTTCGGAGACGCATGACGAGGATGCACGGAGCATCGCTCGCCTGGTGGAGGCTTCGGCCCATGAAACAATTCGCACTGAGAAAAAACCGGAACACACCAACCGACTTTTGCACGAACTGCGAGAATCCGCGCAAAACTTTGAAGCAACGCATCCGCACCTCGCCGCTTTTGTGAATCAATACAGTACGTTGTTGTCCGCTTTAGGCATTTGACCGCGGTGCGCGCCGATGGCGTTCTCGCGGTCGCTCAACATCTAAGTTAATGCCCGTCCGGCTCGGACCGAGTCAGTTCGAATTCGAAATGCGTTTTCGCTCCTTCCGGTTTCAACGTCTCCCACTTTTCGATTAGATGATCGCGATCTTTGAAAAAAAGCTCGAGACCGTTGATGTGTTCCGTTCCTTTTTCCCAGTTGGTGATGTCTTTGAATGCGAACATGATTGAATTGGGATTTTCTCCAAACCCTTTCGCGCGCAATCGCGGTTGATTCCCGTCGCGCGTATAGAGGGTCATGAGCAATCCGTGGACACCATCGGGATGATAAACCGCGATAAAACCGGAATTGCGTTCCAGAAGAGCATGGCCGTGAGAGACGGCTTCAAAAGTTGCTTCATAGGACTGATCGTTTTCCACGAAGGTCCATGTCCCAGCGAGCCGGTTCTTGAGATTTTCAAAATCTGAATTCAACAACTGCGCTCCATGAATGCTGGTAGCAAGCGCGATCAACGCGACGATGACAATTCGCATAGAACCGGAATTATTGCCCGGGCACGATCCGGTTCACCAGTCTTAAACCGAATCACTTTCTACGCGCTGTAAAAAACTCGCTATCGAAAAGAGCCAAGTGGCTTAACAGTTTCGATAAGGGATTTCAGATGACATGACTGCGAAATACCCGGGGGTTGATGGATACGTTGGGAACACGCCGTTGATTCGCCTGCAACGGCTGTCCGAACTGACTGGTTGCGAGATTCTGGGGAAGGCGGAATTCATGAATCCGGCCGGCTCGGTGAAAGATCGAGCCGCCTACGGGATCATCACGGATGCTGAGGCAACGGGCCGGCTTAAGCCGGGCGCAACGATCGTTGAAGGAACTGCCGGTAACACAGGAATCGGTCTGGCCGTGATCGGACGCGCCAGAGGTTATCGCACCGTCATTGTGATTCCGAATAATCAGTCACCGGAGAAAATGCATTTGCTCCGTATTCTCGGCGCGGAGGTAAAGGCGGTGCCGGAAAAACCATACAAGGATCCGGAAAATTACAATCACATCGCGCGTCGTCTTGCCGAGGAGCGAGGCTGGTTCTGGGCGAACCAGTTTGATAACACGGCTAATCGCAACGCGCATTATCGCAGCACCGGTCCCGAAATCTGGAAACAAACCGACGGGAAGGTTTCCTCTTTTGTCGCAGCCGTCGGCACCGGCGGCACGCTCGCCGGTGTGAGCAGTTACCTCAAAGAACAAAATCCGAAGATTCAGATCGTCTGTGCTGATCCGTACGGCGCGGCGATGTGGTCATGGTTTACCAATGGTAATCTGGATACGAACGACGGTGATTCTATTGCGGAAGGGATCGGTCAAGGCCGCGTCACAAAGAACATCGAAGGCATCAAGGTCGATCGAGCTTATCGGGTTCCGGACCAGAGTGGCCTAACGATCGTTTACCAGCTGCTGCGTGAAGAAGGCTTGTTCCTCGGCTTATCAAGCGGCATCAACGTTGCCGGCGCGGTGCGCTTCGTCAAGGAATCCGGCCCGGGCCAAACCATCGTCACGGTTCTTTGCGACTCGGGCCACAAATATCAATCAACGCTTTTCAATCGAGATTGGCTGGCGTCCAATCATCTCGATCCAGATCTTTCACTGGAATCGATTCTCGAACGGTAGAAACCGTGTTTTAAATCCGTACGCCCTGTAGCCACGGCGCTGTGTCGCCGTGCTGTCGAGGGGTACCAACAGCCGATGCGCCTCGGCGCAGCGAGGCGGCTACAACAGTTATGAAATGACTGCTAATCTCGCAGCTGTTTCCCATCAAAAACCGGCCCTGTTTTTTGCTTTTTTGAGAAGACCACGGTAGCGCCCGTATCCGATAGTACTATGTAGAGGGGGACGCATATTCTTATTAAGCGTCCAGGGAATGCTTGAAAGGGCTTTCGTCCCTCACAAAACAACAAACAAGAAGGAATACTATGATGAAAAAGCTCGTGTTAATTGCATTGTTGGCGGGCGGATTGGTTTTCGTCCCTGCGCAGCGTTCTGACGCGCAGGTTTCAGTTGGAATCGGATTTGGTTATCCGGCTTACCGGTACGGCTACTACAACTATCCGTATGGATATGGGTATTACCCGTACGGATACTACAGACCCTATCGGTACTACGGCTATTCCAGGGGCCCATCATACTATTATGGGCACCGCTACCGCCACCATCGGTATCACTACTACCATTACTAATTTGATGTGAGGACATGGATGCCTCGGAGCTGGCTCGGAGACGATTTCGAGCCAGCTCTTTTTTTGTCGAGATCACGTCGAACCGGATTGGGTTAACGGCAACCGCACGACTATCGCTATCCGATTTCTCGGATAGAGGGAAAAGCCTCAGCGCCCGAGGAAATACCGGCTGAGGTCTTATCCAGAAAATAAGAAAGGCAAAAATCTATGAAAAAGCTTCTTTTGATTGGATTGGCGATAGGCGGATTGGCTTTGGTTCCCGCACAACGTTCCGGCGCTCAGCCAGCCGTCATGGTTTCCACACCCGGGGGACTTAGTTTTGGATTCCCAGGCGGCTACTCCGCTTACCCGACGTACCTGAATTATTACCCCTACGGGTACTATAGGCGCCCGTACGTTCACTACTATCCTTATTCGTATTCTTACAGCTCCTCATACTATGGACACCGGACCTACCACCGTTACCATCGCCATCATTACCGCTACCATTAACAAACTGGCGACATGGCGCTGCTGTTACTAGCGCCGATTGCGACACGGTTAATCGTTAAATCGCCCAAGAGAAAACCAGCGCCTGCTGCTAAAGCCACGTCTTGGCGAAGGCGGCGAAATTTGGCAGGAGATCGCCGGCGGCGTGGATGAGCATCACCGCAAACAGATTTTTTGTTCGGGCCCAAATGACGCCGAAAGTCACTCCGCTTATTGCCAGGACAACGATCGAATAGGCCACCGCGTCGAACGCGCTCGGATTTGCGCCGAGTCCTTCAACTTCGCCAGCATGACGGAAAATAAATCCGGGAGCGTGCGCCAAACCAAAGATCAGCGACATCAACACAGTCCCGCTCACTTCCGATTTGAACGCGGCCGCCAGGTGCGATTGGATCAGGGCGCGAAAGAAAAATTCTTCGACTAATCCGGCTTCGACGAAAAGCCACATAAAGCAAAGCGGCAGACCGACAAGCAGTTGGTTGACGGTAAACTGTCCATGGCGAAACGCAGCGCCGCCGCCGCTGAGAAAATATTGGAAAGCAAGAAAAGCGCCGCCCACAACAAGGACAACGGGCAAATGATTGTGGCGAAGCGCTCGTAGACCCTCGGCCTGAATTCCGAAATCGCGAAGCTTATAACCGAAGCCGAATCGAAAAATCGCGAAAGGAATCGCGACGAAAACGACAAGCTTCTTTGTGAGCGTGATAAAGAACCTGGCCCGCGCGGAATCGATCCACGACGAAGGAAGATGCTGATCGATCCATTGCGGACCGCCGACCAGGTAAACAGATAAGACAATAATGTATCCGATGAGGACGATTAATTGGGATTTGTCCGGCGTTACGGAAATCGAGAGAGGAATGGCGCGCCGCGTGGCGATCCACGCGATGAGCGGGAACACAATTCCGAAGACGATGAGCACGACGACGGCGCCGGCGGTGTCGAAGCTCTTATTCCGCAAAAGGATGGCAAAGGCGCAGACATAGAGGACGAGGCCGCCGATGAGAACGCGATTGGGGGCTAAACGCTGGGAGTTATTTACAGGTTGTGGCATTTCACCTGTTCGATGCACTACACAGTGCTCGTGGATTCAAACCAATTCGGATAAAACGAACGGGAAGAAGTTCTCGCGATTCGTTAGGCAGAAAGGAGCGGATCGATCTTCACGACGGGGCTTCGCCAGGGCAGTCACAACTGCTACAACATCCGTGGAGTCCGCAGACCGCTTATCTACTTATTGCTTGTCGTAGACCGCAACGTTCTTGAATTTTTTACCTTTTGGAGTGGTCCCGTTCAAGCTGACGGTGCGGCTTTTGCCATCGACAGAGACAACAATCTTACCTGTGACGGTAACCTTGCCATTTTTCTTATTGGTGGTCGTCAGGGTCCGCTCATTCACCTTCGTGTAGGAGCGAGCGTCTGAGTTCGGATCGCCCGTGACGGGATAATCTTTCCCGTCGAACTTCCCTGACCACTCTGTGTGGGAGGGTTTACCCTTGGCGTCGATGCCATCTGCCTTGATTTTCACCTGCCCGAACATGCTTGAGTAAACAACCTGCGTGTTCCTCAGCGTGCCAGGTGTGATCTTCGATTTTGATTCGTTTAGCTTCCAAGTGCCCATCTGCGGATCGGCGGCCAAGCACGCCGCAGCTCCCAAAAAGCAAAATGCCAGAGTCAATCCAATCGGTCTTATTTTCATGTGCTCCATCGAGACAGGATTTGGATGAAGCGTCAATACTTTTCGAAGCTAACAAGCGCTAACGGATCAGCAGTCAGCGGTCGGTTCTATCGTCCCCGATTGTGGCTCGGCAGCAGATAGTGAGTAACAGTCCATTCGCCGATGCTTATGCCTGCTTGCAAGCCATCTTCGCTTGCCGTTCGAAAGTGAATGCCGCCGTAAATCCTGCTCACTGCCGCTTCTTGGGCTGCATCGAAGCACGTTGAAAAGCTGCGATACACCCCAGGCAGAAAATCGGAGCCGGTTGTGAAGGGCAGATCTTCTGTGCCGTAAAACAGTGGAAGCACGGTCGCAGCAGCGGCGCTAAACGTGCTGTGCCCGGAGGTGTAATCAGGGAAAGGCGGAGTCACGATGAACGACATCCAATTCAGTTCCGGTTCGGCGAAGGCAATCGCAGTTACCGGTCGCCAGAAATCAAAAGTGTACTTGGCGTCCCAAGCGCAAATGGCAGCGTCGGCCATGGCGATGTTCAACAGAGCAAACAATCGCGCGTTTTCTTCAAGCGTGTTGCCTTGTGCGTCAGAGATAATTTGCGCAATGCTGTTCCAATGGCCAGGCGGCGTCTCGGTCCCCGCGCCGTCCGCCCAGAACAAAGCAATCTCGGTCTGGTCGGCTGTGCGCGTTGAACCGACTAATGCGCCGAGTTGTTTGACCTCCTCGTAATCCGCCGCGTATTGCTGACTATCGAGAGAAGGAGGACCGGGTGGACGAAACTGCGAGGTGCTGGTCATTGCAAACGGGACAACGAATCCCCATTGCGGCAGCAAATAGGGAAGGAAGGCAGGAGGAGTCGGAATCCAGACGCCCGGGCCGCTGCCGCCAGGTGGCAGGACAATCGCGTCGGAGCCGTCGTTAGAGCGCGCCGCAAGGATTTGGTCCGCGACAAATTCACCCCACACGATGCCTGCGGTCTTGTGCGGGCTATCGGGGATCGTAGCTAGAATCGCAGTGTGAAGGGTATCAAACATGGACGCATTCGCTGGGAATAAATTGACGAGCGCTTTGTGCGCTGCGGCACTGGCAGCTGCTGGCCGCGACGCGCTGGCTGGTACTGCACTTGGCACCAAGTACTGTTCGTTCGTGCGCGCGATTCCATTAACAGCGTCGTAGATCGAAACGTGAAGAATAGCGAGACTGCGGGAGGCGACCGGCGGCGGTTTGTTTCCGGCGCGAATGGCATCGAGCGCGGCGTTGTTCCAGTCGGTTACGACATCGGCATCCACCGGAGTGCCGATCCCGGACACAAGATTTATTGCGCTGATAAAGGCGATGAAAATTGGAATCCTGAAGAGAGTGTCGATTAGAGGCTCCTTTCGAAAATGAAAGCCCCGGTTGTACGCTATCGCCGACATTGGCGTCAAGCTTGTTCTCGCTTCTGCGCGTGCCGACCGCCCATTAAAGTGTCGGCAACGGTTTCCTGGATTTGGGCGCAGGAAATTCCCGATCGAGCTCGGCCAGGTCGTCCTCGATCAGTTTGATCTCGATTGATCGTGCGTTCTCACGGACATGCTCTTCCTTGCTCGCTTTGGGAATCGCGATCGCTCCCGGCTGACGCAGCACCCACGCGAGCGCGATTTGCGATGTGGTTCCGCCATGACGTCTGGCGATCTTCTTGAGCGTCGCGTTCTCGAGTACACCGCGCCCATGACCAACAGGAAGAGTACGCCATGATTGGAATCTCATTGTTTCCGCTCCATTGCAGCAGACCGGATTCAATTTCGCGATTTTCCAGATTGTAGAGAACCTGATTGGCGGCGCAGTTTGTGCCGTTCTCGATCGACCAGAGGTCTTCCATGTCCTCGACATCGAAATTCGAGACGCCCCAGCGTTTGATCTTTCCAGCATCCCGAAGTTTCTCGAACGCTTCCACCGTTTCTTCGAGGCGCGTGTTTCTTTCTCGCCAATGCAGAAGGTAAAGATCGATCGCGTCAATTCGCAGACGTTTGAGACTGCGCTCACACGCTTTTGATAATTCGCTGCGTGACGCGTTATGCGGATACACCTTGGTAACAACAAATACGCGATCGTGTTGACCCTCGATCGCATCGGCCACGACTTCTTCCGCGCCGCCTTCGCCGTACATTTCGGCGGTATCTATTAATGTCATGCCGAGCTCGATTCCGAGTCGCAAGGCGGCAACTTCATCCTTGTGCGCCCGCGTGTTCTCGCCCATGCGCCAGGTGCCCTGACCCAGCACGGGTACGTGTTCGGCGTCAGAAAGCGCAATTGTCTTCATTGCATGTTGATGCATCGCGAGCCCCGTTTTCGTTGGCCTTGTCTTTTTGCGAGAACAAACGATTGAAAATGCATGGCTAAGAAAATGCGCGCGGTGCAGGTTCCAAAGGCAAAGGGACCGTTGGAAGTGGTGGAGCGGGAGATTCCGGAACCCAAACCTGGTTGGGTCCGAGTGAAAGTTGAAGCGTGTGGCATTTGTCACAGTGACTCGTTAGTCAAAGATGGACTCTGGCCCGGGATCCAATATCCGAGAATTCCCGGCCATGAGGTGATTGGTGTGATCGATGCCGTCGGGCCCGACGTTCCGGATTGGAAATCGGGTCAGCGGGTCGGCGTTGGGTGGCACGCTTCACATTGCGGACATTGCGATCCGTGCCGGCGCGGCGATTTCTTTGCCTGCCAGGTGGAATTGCTCACGACCGGCATTTCGTTCGACGGCGGTTACGCCGAATACATGGTCGCACCTGCGAAAGCGCTCGCGTCTGTGCCGGACGATTTGAACTCTGTTGAGGGCGCGCCACTGATGTGTGCCGGAATTACAACGTTCAATGCGTTGCGTAACAGCGGTGCGCGACCCGGCGATCTTGTCGGCGTACTTGGGATCGGCGGACTCGGTCATCTCGGTGTTCAATTCGCGGCCAAGATGGGGTTTAACACCGTGGCGATCGCGCGCGGAAAGGATAAGGAGCCGTTGGCGAAAAAGCTCGGCGCGCAGCATTACATCGACAGTCAGTCGTCGGATCCAGCTGCGGAACTAAATAAACTCGGCGGGGCGAAGGTGGTGATTGCGACCGTGACGAATGCCGACGCAATGGCGGCAGTGCTGGGGGGTCTTGGACCTAATGGAACGCTGATCGTGATTGGCGCTGCCGGCCCGCTCTCGGTCAATCCGGTTCTGCTAATCACCGGACAGCGTTCGCTGAAAGGCTGGTACTCGGGGACATCGATCGACTCACAGGATACGCTCAAATTCAGCGCGTCGAACGGTGTGCAGTCGATGAATGAAATTTATCCATTGGAGCGAGCAGCCGAAGCCTACGACCGCATGATGAGCGGCAAAGCGCGGTTTCGCGTCGTGCTGCAAATCGGCGAAAGCTGAAGCTCTGGTAGCCAGCGATCAAAAAAGAATAAACGTGCGTTGGCCTGGTGTGCGCTCACACCAGCGTCTGAAAAATGAGAAAGCTGATAACGATGGTTTGGAAAAGAAAGAAGATCGCGTAGAACTCGTGATAGCGCTGGTTACGCGTGATTGCAGCAGTCATCAGACCGGTGAAATAGAGCAGGCCACTAGCGAAGTATATTGGTCCCAGGGCAAGAAAGTGAGGGACGCCTTTCAGCAACGAATCAACAATATCGACCGGCGTAAACAGCCCGAAAAGGATGAAGAACGCGCGGTGATTCGCGTAGTAGTGCGTCTTGTAATTAATGGCACGATCGACGTCGCTTTCCCGTGGAAACAATAAGAGTGACGCCAAATACAAGACGGTTGGCGAGATGAGCACAAAAACAAACAGATAAAACGTCCACGGCTGCTGATTGCGCCATCGATAGAAGATCCACCAGGCGATCACGAGGTACAGGAATAGATTAATGATCCAGACGACATGCACCCAGTAGATCCGCCGATGGGAGCGGGCTTGCAGCATTTCTCCCACGCCGGCCAGCACGCGAGTCATGCCCAGGGCGAGAATGATTGAGATTAGGACCGACAGATACTCAAACGCGCCCATCGGCTAGAAATGTTATCTCACCGTGAAAGTACATTGCGAGTGGCTTTTCTTTCCCCGTTCTCACCGGACATAGCTGCCCTCACTGCGGCGGCGCGGGAGCAGCAGTTTTGCTTTTGATCAGATAGTCGACAGAAAATTTTCCGGGGCCGATCAAAGCCAGGGCAACAAAGACGATCAGATAAAGCGCCGCTCGCAGCCAGTCCTCGTTCAGGCGAACACTGGTGTAGAGCGCTCCGGCCATCCCAAGCGCGGCGCTAGCGGCCAGTATTCTGGTTAAAAAACCGCACCCGATCAGAAGAGCGCCAATTGATTCGTTAAATGTGATCCACAAGGCGAGCACCACCGGGATTGGAAAACCCATTCTTGCGATTAACGGTGCCAATCCAATGGCTGATAAAGATTTCCCAGCGTGAAAAGCTGTCCAATACCAGCCGATCTTTTGCAGGCCGAAAGTCGCAGCGAGCAAGAATCCCGCTCCGCGCAAGATCAAAAGGCCGAGATCTCTACTCGGGAAACGGTGAAAAGCTGACATATTGATTCTCCTTCGTTAGCGAGCTACGGCATGACAAGAAACTGAAATTCTACTGCTTCGGGGGTCGGCTACAAAATCCAGAACTTAGGAAACCGGTCGGCCAGTAGTTTGTCGATTCCGAAGGTGCGGCCGGCGTCGGTCAAGAAAATAATGAGCGCGAGGACGATATCGGATTGATCGATGCCCGGACCCCACGGCACCGCCCGTTTCGCACACATATAATTAAGAAGCAAAAACAGCGCGAGAGCGGTGGCGAAACGGGTGGTCAGGCCGACTACGAGCGCGATCCCAATGTAGATTTCGCCGATCACCACCAGCTTGGCAAAAGTCGCGGCGTGCGGGACAACCGCTGAGTTGAGCAAACTTTGGTACCAGGAATAACCATTTTTCAGCGCGAATTTGAGGAAACGAGCGGCCTCGTTAGGCTGGGCATTGCCGTGATCGCTGAAGAAGAAACTGATTCCGAGATAAATGCGCGCCAAAACACCAACATAGTTCGAAGCCTTCATCTGCGTTGTCGTTTCACGTGACGGAAGTGGCGACGATATTGTCCGGGCGCGATTCTCAAAGTGCGCTGAAAGACATTGCGCATCGAATTGACGTTCCCGAAGCCGCATTCTCCGGCGATTGTCTCCATGCTGTTTTGACTCTCTTCCAAGCGGCGGCGTGCTGACTCGACGCGAAGACGCTCGACGAACTTCGCGGGCGTGGTTTTCATTTCTTTGGTAAAGACGCGCGCGAAATTTCGCGGGCTCATTGCCACGCGTTGCGCCAGCACCGGCACAGTCAGCGGTTTGTTTAGATTATCGAGCACCCATGACTCGAGTTCGCGTAACGGTTTTCGGTCGGTCAGTTGCAGTGATAACGCGGCACTGAATTGCGATTGTCCGCCGGGCCGGCGCAGATAGAGCACGAGATTGCGCGCCACCTGCAACGCCAGTCGCGAACCGTGGTCTTCTTCCACCAACGCCAGGGCAAGGTCCATTCCCGCGGTTACGCCGGCCGACGTATAGACATTTTTGTCACGAACAAATATCGGATCGGGATCGACGTGTGTGCGCGGCGCACACCGGATCAAAACCTCGCACCAGTTCCAGTGTGTTGTGGCGCGGCGGCCGTCGAGCAAACCCGCTCGCGCCAGCAGCATGGCACCGGTGCAGACGGACCCAATTCGCCGAATTCGCCCAGCGATGGTTTTCAACCATGGGATCACTTCGGCGCTTACTTCGTCGTTCTCAATCGCGCTGCCGCCCGCTACCAACAGGGTGTCGATGTTTCCACGCAGCTCGCGAAACGTTT
>Ga0070698_100006254_pt1 | contig 12951 bp, 8 predicted proteins | sample KBSK1502metaG_FD_65477 | JGI IMG/M metagenome (GOLD analysis project Ga0070698, IMG submission 65477) | Corn, switchgrass and miscanthus rhizosphere microbial communities from Kellogg Biological Station, Michigan, USA - KBS K1-50-2 metaG | ecosystem: Host-associated > Plants > Roots >... | reverse complement strand
CGCCGAGCGCGCACAGCTCCAGCACCGCCCAGAGCACCGCCGCGGTCCTGACCCGCAGATCCCGCCAGAACACCACCGCGGCGATCACCAGGACAACGATGAGGGGCCAGCCCAGGTAGTCCAGGTACTCGGCGGGCAGCTGCAGGGTCGCCGCGGCCTCGTTCGCGCTGGCGGGGGTGTGGAACAGCAGCGAAGCATCCGGCACCACGAACCAGCTGAGATTGCCGGTCAGCGTGGCGCGAAGCTTGCTGTGCTCGGCCAGCGGGCCCGCGAACTGCGTCCACAGCGCGTACCCGTCGAGGACTAGGAACACTACCGCCGCGACGGCCAGCCCGGGCAGCGCCTCGCGGGCGCGCCGCGGCACTTCCCTGGGGCGGCTCAGCGCGAGCGCCACCACCAGGATCAGGCTCGCGACCGCCGTGTAGACGAGGAGCTCTTCCCCGACGAACAGCTGCGCGGCGCACAGCAGCCCGAGCCAGAGGCCGGTCCTGACGCCGCGCCCGCGACCGGTGACCAGGCGGGCGACGGCATCGATGATCAGCGGCGGCAGCACCGCGAACTGCAGGTGGTAATGGCCGAGGCCGGAGGTCACGAGCGCCGGGGAAAACCCGTAGACCGCCCCGCCGAGCGCGGCCGCGCCGAGGCTCGCCCCCCACCGCCGCAGCACCCGGAACAGGGCGGCCGCCGACCCGGCGAAGCCCAGCGTCAGCGCCACGGTGAGGCTGACCTGCGGGCCCCACAGCAGCGTCAGCGGCGACAGCAGCACCCCTGGCAGCAGGAACGACGTGTTCCACATCAGGTTGACGCCCACCGGCGCGTTCATCGCGGTCGTGAACAGCGCCGGCAGCTGCCCGTGCGAGACAGCCGTCGCCGCGTACTGCACGAACCACGCGAACAGGTCCACGTCGCCGCGGTCGCCGGCCTGCATGCGGCCAGCCGGATCGATCCACAGCCGGCCGGTGATCACCAGCGCGCCGATGAGGTAGCAGGCCACCACCAGCCACGGCCCCAGCGCCCTGGGGCGGCGCTCGCGGCGCGCCACCGCGGGCGCCGGCACGGTCAGTTGTTCGCCGGGTGTCACAAGCCTGCCTCGCTCCTGCCTTTCGGATTCGCGAATCGTATCGTCTCGGTCAGCCGGCATCGTGGGAGTTACCCGACCGGGGGGCCCAGCTGGCGGAGCAGGTTCTTGTTCCAGACCATGATCGTGTAGGCCTTGACGTGGTACACGCGGGCCGGCGGCCCGAACACCGCGCGGGCCCTCGCGGGGGTCACCGGATCTCCGAGGACGGTGATCAGGAAGTTGGCGGTGTGGTGGGAGGCCTTGAAGATCCGCACGTCCTCGTTCCAGTGCCACGGCGACAGGCGCTTCCCGGCGGGTTTCACCGCTCCCATGGTGATCGAGCCGTTGGAGTCCAGCGTGACAGTGGACGCCTCCCAGTACGGCGCGATTCCGCTACGCAGGCCGTGCTGCTCCAGCCAGACGGTCACCGTCGCGTTGTCCGGCGGCGCTTGCCGGCCCGCCGCGGAGAAACCCAGCATGACCGCGTAGCAGGCCAGTCCGGCCGCCAGGGCCGGGACGAGCCTGGCCCGCAGCAGCGGGCCGCCGAGCAGCCGCCCGGCAAGCGCGGCGCCAAGCGAGAGGACCGGGGCTATCTCGTGCGCCTGGTCGACGTTCTTGATCTGGTAGAAGAGGAAGTACGCGGCGATGTTGACGGCGATCGCGACCACGAGCACGTCGGCGACCAGGTCGGCCCCGGCGGCCGGCCCGCGCCAGCCGAGCGTGCGGACCAGGCGCCAGATTCCCAGCACCACGGCCGCCAGCACCACCACAGCCCCGGCGAGGTGGAGGATGGCGAAGGTCTCGTTCAGTGCGCCCCGCGCGCCCGCGACGTCGGCGCCGAACAGGGACAAGACGCTGCGGATCGTCATCGGGACGTTCTTCGGCAGCACCGACGGCTGCACGAGCGTCGCGGGGTTCTTGCTGATCGTGAACCCGCCGAGCGCGACGAGGAAGCGGTTCACCGCGTCCGCGGCGGGCACCGCGAGGGCGGCGGCGCAGGCCAGCGCGATCTCGTACCCGAGCACTCGGCGGTGCAGCAGCGCCAGGATGGCTCGCGCCAGGCACACCACGACCACCGGCAGCACGCCGACGACCAGGATCAGCGGGTCGCCGACCAGCGCCCACGCGAGCAGCACGCCGGCCGCGACGGCGGTGTACCAGCGCCGCGGCGCCAGGTCGATCAGCAGCAGGAGCAGCAGCACCGGCACCCCGGTGCCGGTGTGATTAGGAGTCAGCAGCAGCGTCCAGGCGGTCTCGCCGGGCACCGGCGCGAGCATGATGCCGGCGGCCAGCAGCGCGCGGACCGTTCCCTCGGCGCCCCGGGACCTGCCGCGGGCCACCAGCGCGGCGAGCACCACGAGCAGCGTGTAGGTCAGCGCGGCGCAGATGTGCGCCACCTCGGGGCGGAGCCCGGCCACCAGCTCCGCGAACATGAACTCGGGCAGCTCGGTGGTGTAGAACGACACGTCGGTCAGCCACCAGCCGCGCAGCAGCGGGTTGCCGTGCAGCATCTGCCAGGCTTGCAGCGCGTTGTTCGCGCTGTCCCCCATGACCGGCTGCGTGCCGGCCAGCCGCAGGACCGCGAAGAAGAACGCCGCGGCCGCCGCCGTCCAGGCGGCGGGCCAAGCCCAGCGGCCGGGCAGCGCCCAGCGCGCCCCCGCGGCACGACCCTGCCGGGGTTCGGCAGCGGCGGTCGTGGTGGCTCGCATGGCACTCCTCGGTAGTGCGCTCGGCGCCGGTTCCCGGTACAAACGATAGAGGCTACAAGGCCGCGCGACTGCGGCGGGTAATTGCCTGGCCCGAAATGCGGGTCTTTGCAGGAAATTAACTATTTGCCGAGGATGCGGACTGTTCTGGCTTTGTCCTGATGGGCCGGGTTAATGGCGGGGAATCGCCACGAGACCGTTACGGATGACGATTTTGAATTTCACCCGCCGACGGAAGCCAGCAGGTCCGCGCGGGCCTGGTCGACCGCCGTCAGCAGGGCGCCGCGCAGCACCGGTTCGCTGGCGACCGCGGTGGGGACCACGCGCGGGCGCACCGGGCAGATCGCGGCGACCGCCGCCGCCACCCGGCTGGCGAGCGCCGGGCCGCCGGCCAGCCCGACCTCGCCGCCGAGCACCACCAGGCCGGGGTCGATGACCGTGCACACCGCGACCGCGCCGAGGGCCACCCGGCGGGCGAGCTCGCCGAGGAACTCGTGCGCCCGGTCCGCCCGCGCCGCGGCGTCCAGGTCCGCGGCCGCAGCGACGGCGGCGCGCACCGCGTCACCCGCGCTGACCCCGTCGGCGGCGAAGCCGTGCTCCGCGGCCAGCTCGCGGACCGCGTCCGCGCCGGCCAGCCACTGCATGCCGCCGCCCGCGGGGTGCCTGACGTCGGAGGTGACCGGCGCGCCGGGCACCGCAAGCCAGCCGATCTCGCCGGCCGCGCCGGTCACGCCGCGGTGCAGCCGGCCGCCGAGCACGGTTGCCAGGCCGACGCCGATGTCCAGCCAGAGCAGCACGAAGTCGCCGGTGCCGGCGGCGGCGCCGACCGCGTGCTCCGCCATGGCGGCGAGGTTCACGTCGTTCTCGATCAGCACGTTCTTGTGCAGCGCGCCGCGCAGGCCGCCGAGCACGCCCTCGTGCCAGGCGGGCAGGTTGATGGCCAGCCGCGGGTCGCCGGTCACCGGGTCGACGACGCCGGGGCTGCCGATCACGAACGCGCTCAGCATGCTGACGGACACCCCCGCCCGCTGGCAGGCCCGGTCGACGGCCGAGCGGACCAGCTCCACAGGATCGCCCGCGCCGCTCGTGGGATCCTCGCGGACCTCCGCGATCACCCGCCCGGTGACGTCGGCCACCGCGGTGCTGACCAGGCCCTGCTCGACGTAGAGCGCCGCGACGTACGCGCTGGACGCCACCACGGAGTACAGGGCGGCGTTCGGCCCGCGGCCGCCGCTGTTGGAGCCGACCGCGGTCACCAGCCCGCGTTCCTCCAGCCTGGCGAGCATCTGGGCGACCGTGACCTTGGACACACCGGTCAGTTCCGACAGCTGCGCGCGGGTGAGCGACTTGCCGTCGAGCAGCAGCGCCAAAGCCGCGCGGTCGTTGAGTTCCCGGAGCAGGCTAGGCGTGCCAGGCCGCGTTGGCGCCCGGCCGGCTACCCGGTTCGGCGCGGACTCCCCGGACGACTCGGTCTGACTAGCCATGACCACGCACCCCTCCCACGTATCGTTGCGCGCTACGAGTGTCTCAATCCGGCAACAGCCCGGGCCGGCCTCTAGCTTATAGGAAAGTTTCCTATTAGTTTCTCCGGTACAGACCAACTGAAGCCGTGCAAGGAGGACACCAGCAGTGCGACACAAGATAACCGCCGTCGCGGCCTGTGCGGCAGCCGCGCTCGCGATCGCAGGCTGCAGTTCAGGATCGAGCTCGGGCAGCGCCAGCTCGTCTTCCAGCTCAGCAGCTCCCAGCGAGCTCACGGTGTGGCGTATGGGCCCGTCCGCCGCGTCCCAGGTGACCTGGATGAACGGCGTCATCGCCGAATTCCACAACAACTACCCGCAGTACAAGAACACCAAGGTCAACGTGGTCTGGGTGCCCTGGGCCAACCGGACCACCGACTGGACCAACGCGCTGACCAGCGGCAAGAACGCGCCGGACATCACCGAGCTCGGCAACACCGACACCCCGACCGAGGCCTCGCTCGGCGCCCTCGCCAACATCTCCAGCGACGTGTCGGGCTGGTCCACCAAGCCTGACCTGGTTTCCGGCATGCTCGCCAACGACACCCAGAACGGCAACGTGTACGGCGTGCCGTGGTTCGGCGGCGTGCGCGGCGTCTGGTACCGCAAGGACCAATTCGCGGCCGCCGGCATCACGTCCACCCCGGCCACGTGGACCGAGCTGGTCTCCGACGCGCAGAAGCTGATGCAGAAGTACCCGGGCACCTACGGCATCGGCGCCCCCTCCAACTACACCAACGCGATCGTCAGCTTCATCTGGGGCGCGGGCGGTCAGGTGGCGACGGAGAGCAACGGCAAGTGGACCGCGGAGCTGACCTCGGCGGCCAGCGAGGCGGGCATCAAGGCCTACGCCGACCTGCTGCTCACCGACAAGGTCTCGCCGTCCAAGTACGTCGGCCAGACCGAGCTTGGCAACCCCGGCGCGACCTCCGGCGGGTCCAACGAGGACTTCGCGCTCGGCAAGCTCGACATGTACATTGACGGCCCGTGGGCCTCGGCGGAGTTCCCCGCGAACGCGGTCGACAAGGCCAACTGGGCGTCCTTCCCGATCCCGTCGGAGAGCGGGCCCTCGCCGGCACCGGCCTTCGCAGGCGGCTCTGACCTGGCCATCTGGTCGGGCAGCAAGTACAAGAGCGCGTCCTGGGACCTGCTCCAGCTGATGGACAGCGAGAGCAACGCCACCAGCTTCGCCAACCTGCAGGGCTTCTTCCCGCCGTTCACGTCCAAGCTGACCGGCGGCGCCTACTCGAGCAGCCAGCTCATGTCCGGTTTCGCCAAGGCGGCCACCATCACCCAGATCTCCCCGCTCAACGCGAAGAACTGGTCGACCGCCGACGCGACCGACGCGATCATCCCGACCATGATGAAGGAGATCATGCGCGGCACGAACTTCCAGTCCGCCGTCAGCCAGGCCAACACCCAGCTGCAGAACGTCCTGAACACGGGGCAGGAAGCGGCCTGACGGTTCCGGCATGCTCAAGTCTCCCGGGGGGACGGCCCCCCGTACCCCCCGCCGGAGCAGCAGCTCACCGAAAAGAGCCGGCGCCTCCTCCACTCCTGTTGCGATTCGTCCGAACGGACGGTGGTCTCCGCCGCCGTCCGTTCGGCGGGTCTTGGGGCAGGGGCGGACGCGACGGCGGCTCGCGCCCTACCTGCTGATACTTCCCTCCGCGGTGGCGATCGGCCTGCTGCTGGCCTGGCCGGCCGTCCAGCTGGCGGTCTACTCCTTCCAGGACTACGGGCTGCCGCAGGTGACCGGCGCTGCGCCCACGTCCTGGGTCGGCTTCGGGAACTACCGGCTGGTGCTCGCCGACCCCGAGTTCTGGTCCTCGCTGCGGATCAGCGTGCTGTTCGCGGTCGTCGCGGTGCCGCTGACGCTGGTCGTGGGAACCCTCGTCGGGCTGCTGCTGAACCGCCTCGGCCGGAAGATGGCCGCCTTCGTCTCCACCGCCGCCCTGCTCGCCTGGGCGATGCCCGCGGTGTCGGCGTCGGTCATCTTCGTCTGGCTGTTCGACCCCGACGGCGGCCTCGCCGACTACCTGCTCCAGAAGCTGCCGTCCTGGCTCGGCGGCGGCGCGCACTGGTCGGGGTTCAGCTGGACCAACGCCCCGCTGCCCGCCTACACGGTGATCACGCTGGTCGTGGTGTGGCAGGCGTTCCCGTTCATCGCGGTGTCCGTGCTCGCCGGGCTGAAGACGATCCCCGCCGAGCTGCACGAGGCCGCGCGGGTCGACGGCGCCGGGCCGTGGCGGGTCTTCTGGAAGGTGACCTACCCGCTGCTCAAGCCGATCTTCCTCGTGCTGCTGCTGCTGTCGGTCATCTGGGACTTCGGCATCTTCACGCAGGCCTACATCGTGACCGGCGAGCTGGGTAACCGTGACGAGTTCAACCTCGGCATCCTCGCCTACGACAAGGCGTTCACCATGCCGCCCGCCTACGGCGTGGCCTCGGCGCTCGGCGTGGTCCTCACGGTGGTCCTGCTCCTCGTCACGGCCGGCTATGTCCGGGCCAACATCAAGCAGGGGGCGGTCGCATGAACCGCATGAAGCGGACCCGCGCGGTCACCCGCAACGGCGTCGCGATCGTCGTCGCGCTGGTGACGCTGTTCCCGATCTTCTGGATGATCTCCACCGCGTTCAAGCCGGCCACCGAGATCTACTCGCTCACCCCGCATCCGCTGCCCGCGCACCCGACGTGGGCGAACTTCGCCAACGTGATCAACGGCTCCGTGATCGGCATGCCGTACTGGACGTTCCTGCGCAACAGCCTGGTCGTCACGCTCTCGTCGGTCGTGGTCTCCTCGATTATGGCGCTGCTCGCGGCCGTCGCCGTGGCCAGGTTCCGGTTCCGGTTCCGCGCCACGTACCTGATCATGCTGCTGATCGTGCAGATGCTGCCGCAGCAGGCGCTGGTCATCGCGCTGTTCCTGGACTTCCGCGCGGCCAACCTGCTGGACAGCCTGATCGGGCTCACGCTGCTCTACATCGCGTTCTCGCTGCCGGTCACGATCTGGATGCTGCGCAACTTCGTCGCCGCGGTGCCGCGGGAACTCGAGGAAGCCGCCGCCATCGACGGCGCCGGGCCTTTCCGGGTGTTTTTCCGCGTCTTGCTGCCGCTCGTCGCGCCCGGCCTGGTGACGACCAGCGTGTTCGCGTTCATCTTCGCCTGGAATGAGTTCGTGTTCGCCCTCACGTTCCTCGGCACCGACACGGGCAAGTTCACGCTCCCGATCTACGTGACGTACTTCTTCAGCAAGGGCAGCGTCGACTGGGGCGCCATCATGGCCGCATCCGTGCTGTTCACGCTGCCCGTCATGATCTTCTTCCTCATCGTGCAGCGGCGGCTGCGCGCGGGGCTGCTCGCCGGGGCGGTGAAGGGTTGAGCGCAGGGGACACCGCGCTTGAGCGGCTCGCCGACGCCATTCTCATCCCGCCTTTCCCGGGCACGGTCGCCCCGCGGTGGGTGCTCGACGCGCTGTGGCGCGGGCTGGCCGGGGTGACGCTCTTCGCGCCCAACATGGCGGCCGGGCCCGACGCCTTGACGGCGCTGACGAGGACGCTGCGCGGGGCCTCGCCGGACCTGCTGGTCGCGGCCGATGAGGAGGGCGGCGACGTCACCCGGGTCTGGTACCACACCGGCAGCCCGTACCCGGGCAACGCCGCGCTCGGCGCGGTCGACGACGTAGCGCTGACCCAGCGGGTGCACGCCGCGATCGGCGCCGACCTCGCGGCGCTCGGCATCAACCTGGACCTGGCGCCGTGCCTTGACGTGCTGGCCGCGCCGGAGAACCCGGTGGTCGGCACCAGGTCTTTCGGGGTCTCTCCTGAGCTGGTGGCGCGGCACGGGGCCGCGGCGGTGCGCGGGCTGCAGTCCGCCGGGATCGCGGCGTGCGCCAAGCACTTCCCCGGGCACGGCGCCACGCTGCTCGACTCGCACGCCGAGGTCGCCGTCGTGCCGGACGGGCTGGCCGTGGTCACCGGCCGCGACCTCCCGCCGTTCCGCGCGGCCGTGGCGGCGGGCGTGCACGCGGTCATGCCGGGCCACCTGCGGGTCGCCGGGCTCACCGGCTCGCTGCCCGCGTCGCTGTCCGCCGCGGCCGTCGCGCTGCTGCGGTCCTCGCTCGGCTTCGACGGGGTCGTGGTCACCGACGCGCTGGAGATGCGGGCGGTGCGGGACCCGTTCGGCATCCCCGGCGCGGCGGTGCGCGCGGTGGCGGCGGGCAACGACCTGCTCTGCCTCGGCCGCGACGTGCCGGAAGACGGCTACCTGGCGGTCCGCGCCGCCCTCGTGCACGCCGTCGGCGCTGGGGAACTGCCCGAGTCGCGGCTGGCGGAGGCGGCCGAGCGCGTCGCCGGGCTGCGGGCCTGGCTGGCCGCTGCGCGCCGGCCCGATACCGGCGCCGTCGGCGGCATCGGGCTGGCGGCGGCGCGGCGCGCGCTGCGGCTGACCGGTGTTTTGCCTGAGCTGCGCGATCCGGTCGTGGTCGAGGTGGAACCGCTGGTCAACATGGCGGCGGGAGAAGCCCGGTGGGGCCTGGACGCCTGGGTGCCCGCGGGCAGCCTGCGCCGGGTCGCCGCGGCCCCCGACCCTGGGGCCGCGGCGTCCAGAGCGCTCAAGGCCGCCACAGGGCGCTCGCTGATCCTGGTGGTTCGTGACGCGCACCGCTCCCTCGCTACCCGGAGCCTGGTGACGGCGGTCCTCGCCGAGCGCCCGGACACGATCCTGGTGGAGATGGGGCTGCCCTACTGGCAGCCGCCGGCCGGGGCGTACCAGGCCTACCTGGCCACCTACGGCGCCTCCCGCGCCAACGCCCAGGCCGCCGCCGAACTGCTGGGCCTGACGGGGGCGCCCAGATAAATCCATGGCGTTTCCGTCGCTATAACAACGGAAACGCCATGGATTTCGGGCGGTGGGACGCGAGTAGCGCGTGGTCGTCGACGCCGTGGCGGGGCGCTGGGTCGGCGTGCACCAGGGCCGCCGATAGCCGGGGCAGGGCATGCAGCAGGTGATGCTCGGCGCTGACCGCGACCTGGTGTGCCTCGATCGCGGTGACCTCGCCGCTGACGGTGATCTCGGCCTCGGCGTGCAGCCGGTGGCCGATCCAGCGAAGCCGGACCTGCCCGGTGCCCAGCACGCCTGGCGTGCCGCGCAGCGCGCGCTCGGCCTGATCGACCAGCTCAGGGTCGACGGCGTCCATCAGCCGCCGGTAGATCTCGCGGGCCGCCCGCCATAGCACGGACAGCAGCACCGCCGTGATCGCCAGGCCAACAACCGGGTCGGCCCAGTTCCAGCCAAGCGCCACGCCACCCGCTCCGGCTAGCACGCCGAGTGAAGCGAGTCCGTCGGTGCGGGCGTGCAGCCCGTCGGCCACCAGCGCCGCCGATCCGATCCTGCGCCCGGCCCTGATGCGGTAACGGGCGGCCACCTCGTTGCCCGCGAACCCGGCCAGCGCGGCTGCCGCCACCGCGGCCAGGTCAGAGACGCGGTGCGGGTGCAGCAGCCGGGACACCGCCACGGACGCTGCCAGCGCGCACGAGGCCGCGATCAGCACGACGATCGCCACCCCGGCCAGGTCCTCGGCCCGCCCGTACCCGTAGGTGTACCGGCGGTCCGGCGGGCGCCTGCCCACGATGAACGCCACCGCCAGCGGCACGGCGGTCAGCGCGTCGGCGGCGTTGTGCAGCGTGTCCCCTAGCAGCGCCACGGACCCCGACGCCGCCGCGACCGCCGCCTGCACGGCCGCCGTGCCCGCCAGGATGGCCAGCGATACCCACAGCACCCGCATCCCCTCGGCGCTGGCCTCCAGCGCCGGGTCCACCTGGTCCGCGGGCTCATGCGAGTGCGGGCGCAGCGCGTGCGCTGCCCGCGACACCGCCCCGGCTCGCCCGGTGGCGTGCTCGTGCCCTTCGTGGCCGTGGTCGTGCGGGCCGTGGCTCGGGGCGTGCGGATGCGAGTGGCTCATACTTCCAGAGAGTGCCAGCTCAAATGCGTTGCAGCACATCGATAACAGCCAGCTCCGCGCAGCCGCGACCGGCTCGCAGCGCGAGTCAGCGGTTCTCGTGGATCGCGGTCCAGATTTTCTCCGGGGTGAGCGGCATGTCCAGGTGGCGCACTCCGTACGGGCGCAGGGCGTTCATGACGGCGTTGACCAAGGCGGGGGTGACGCCGATCGTGCCGCTTTCGCCCATGCCCTTGACGCCTAGCGGGTTCGTCGGGGACGGCGTGCACACCAGGTACGACTCGATCGGGGGCAGCGAGGCGGCGAACGGGACCGCGTAGTCCATCAGGGAGGCGGCCATGGGCTGGCCGGCGTCGTCGTATGCCACTTCCTCCCACAGCGCCTGGCCGAGGCCCTGGGCGATGGCGCCGTGCACCTGGCCCTCGACGAGCAGCGGGTTGATCACCACCCCGCAGTCGTCCACCGCGATGACGCGCAGCAGCGTGACCCGGCCGGTGTCCGGGTCGACGGCCACCACGCACGCGTAGGAGCCGGAGGCGTAGGTCTCCGGCGGCGCGCTTGAGCCGGCGGTCGCGGTGATGCCGCCGAGCCGTGCGGCGGCGTCGGTGACCGACATCGGGGCGTCGGCCCGGCGGGCCGCCTCCAGCGCCGCCTCGCAGGCGTAGTGGATCGCGCTGCCGCCCGCGACCGCGCTGCGCGAGCCGAACGTGCCGTAGCCGAACGGCGCCGTATCCGAGTCGCCGAACACCACCGTCACGTCCTCGTACGGCACGCCGAGCAGGTCGGCGGCGAGCTGCGCGAACGCCGTCTCGTGGCCCTGGCCGTGGGAGCTGGTGCCGACCGCGACCGTGACCTTGCCGTCCGGCGAGATGGTCACCGTCGCCTTGTCGCCGACCGTGCCGTCCGGGCCTGGTATCCGCGGCGTGATGCCGCCGGGTTCCACGAACGAGGCGATGCCTGTGCCGAGGAGCTGGCCGTCAGGAGCCTGCGTTTCTGTCGCGGCGAGCTTTTCCAGCAACAGGTCCAGGCCTGCCTGGTAGTCGCCGCTGTCGTAGGTCAGGCCGGTGCAGGAGGTGTACGGGAAGTGCGCCGGCGGAACGAAGTTCCGGCGGCGCACTTCCGCGGGGTCGATGCCTGTTTCCAGGGCCACCAGGTCCACGAGCCGCTCGCAGAAGTAGGCGCCCTCCGGGCGGCCGGCGCCGCGGTACGGGCCGATCGGGGTGGTGTTCGCGAACACCCCGGTCAGCTCGACGTCGAAGTGCCCGATCTGGTAGCCCTGCGGGAGCATGGGGCCGAGACGGCCGAGGAGGGAGCCGGGGGCGTTCGGGGTGAAGTAGGCGCCGAAGCTGGCGTGCACGGTGCCGCGCATCGCGGTGATCCGGCCGCCATCGTCCACCGCCACCTCCAGGTCGGCGACCTGGTCCCGGCCGTGCGTGGTGGCGAGGAACGACTCGCTGCGCTCCTCGATCCACTTCACCGGGCGGCCGAGGGCGCGCGCAGCGGCGATCACCGCCACCTGGTCGGGGTAGACCGGGCCCTTCGCGCCGAACGCGCCGCCCACGTCGCCCGCGGCCACGTGGATCTGGCCGGGCGGCATCCCGAGGATCCTCGCCAGCCAGTTCCGCGAGCCGTGCGGGCGCTGGGTCGGCAGCCGCACCTCCAGCCGGCCGTCGGCGGCTACGCTGGCGAGCACGCCGCGCGGCTCAAGCGCGACCGGCGCGATCCGCTGGCTGACCATGCGCTGGCCGACCCGGTAGGCGGCGGACTCGAAGGCCGCCGCCGCGTCCCCGTGGGTTATCCGGCGCCGGACGGCTATGTTGCTCTCCGCGCCGTCGTGCAGCACAGGCGCGCCGTCGGCGGCCGCGTCCAGCGGGCCGGTCACGACGGGCAGTTCGTCGTAGTCGGCCATGACCAGCTCCGCCGCGTCGGCGGCCTGCTCGCTGGTCTCCGCGACGACGAGCACGACAGGCTGGCCGGCCCACAGGACCTTGCCCGAGGCGAGGACAGGGAATTCGGGGTTCAGCGAGCCCGGCGGCAGGCCCTCCGCGCCGGGCAGCGGGCCGACTCCGAGCTCCGCCAGGTCCGCCGCGGTGTAGACAGCGACGACGCCGGGCGCCTCGCGGGCCTCGGTCACGTCGACGGAGACGATCCTGGCGTGCGCGAGCGGCGAGCGGACCACGAACGCGTGCAGCGTGCCCGGCGGCGTCACGTCGTCGGTGTAACTTCCCCGCCCGGTGAGCAATGCCGGGTCCTCGCGGCGCACGATCGCGCGCCCGATCAGGCCCTGCGGTGTTTGCTGGACCGTCACCGGGACCCCCTCGCCCGGGCGAGGGCGCGCGTTAGCGCGCGACGCGTGAGAACCTCCGCGAGGTGCAGGCGGAACGGGCCGCTCGCGTGCTGGTCCGATAGCGGGCGGACGCCTTCGGCCACGCTCGCGGCCGCCACGGCGATCGAGTCGGGGGCGGCCGGGGCGGAGACGAGGGCCCGTTCCGAATGACGGGCGCGGAAGGGGCGGCCCGCGACACCCGTGACGGCGACGCTAGCCGAGGTGATGACCTGGTTTTCCACCGTCACCGCGGCGCATACCCCAGCCAGCGGCAGGTGGCTGGCGGGCTGCTCGAACTTCTCGTAGGCCGAGCCCGCCGGCGCGCCGGGGGGCAGCGTGATCGCGGTGACGATCTCGTCCCCGGCGAGGTCGGTGGCGTA
>Ga0070698_100006253_pt1 | contig 12956 bp, 11 predicted proteins | sample KBSK1502metaG_FD_65477 | JGI IMG/M metagenome (GOLD analysis project Ga0070698, IMG submission 65477) | Corn, switchgrass and miscanthus rhizosphere microbial communities from Kellogg Biological Station, Michigan, USA - KBS K1-50-2 metaG | ecosystem: Host-associated > Plants > Roots >... | reverse complement strand
CCCGGATGACCTGAGCGTGGTCGGTTTCGACGACCTGCCGATGTCGGGCTGGGTGTCGCCGCCGCTGACCACGATCATCCAGCCGCTGGCGCAGATGGCGGCGATGGCCACGCGCACGATCCCGGCGCTGCTCGACGGGCGCACAGATACCTCGAGCAACCGGGTCGAGCTGACCACATCGCTGGTCGTCAGGTCGAGCACGGTGCCGCCGCGGAAAGGACCGGCTGGCCGGGGACCAGCGGGCGCGGGGCGGATGAGGACCGGGTCCAGCCGCGACGGCAGGAAATCCAGCGGAGCTGACCAGCGTCAAGAAGGAATTCCCGCCACTTCGAGGCGGCCTGGCGGCGGTCTCGGCGCGGGCCAGGGAGTGGCTGCTATTCAGCTGGCCTGGCGGAGCGCCCCGGCTGTTCGCCGGGGCCGGGCCGGGGGAATGCCGCCGCGGAACCCTGGCGAGTAGGCCAGGTGGAACCCGCGAGTGGGAACCGTCGCGCCGAGCTGCGCGAAGAGTCCGGCGGCCGAGAGTGTCGCCCGCCAGACCAGGGCGTACTCAGGCGGCGGCGTCAGGTTGCGCAACGCCGGGGCGAAGCGCGGCTCGGTGAGATGGGCCATCAGCCCGCGCAACCACGCGCGGGAGTACGTGAAGCTGGCGGCGGCCCCCGTGGCCGCGAGCGGGTGCAGCAGCTCGATGATCAGCCTCGGATCGAACTCGGCGTCTGCGGCGAGCGCCCCGACCTGCCGGGCCAGCCGCATCGCGGCCGGCCCGTCCCCGGCGAGCACCGCGGCGGCGAGCTGTCCGAACGGCGCCGGGATGCCGTCAGGCGTGGCGGCGACCGCGCCGAAGTCCAGCATGCCGAGCCGGCCGCCGGGGAGCAGCAGGAAGTTGCCCGGGTGCAGGTCGGCGTGCATCCATCCGGTGCACGCCGCGGGTGCGTAGACGGCGTGCCCGAGCAGCCGGGCGGCCAGGTCCGCTGCGTCGCCGCCACCGAGCTCCCGCCAGCCCGGCGGAAGCAGATCCGTGCGCCCGTCGAGCAGCGTGGACAGGCTCGCCCCGTCCAGCCAGCCGGTGATGAGGACCCGTGGCGTGGCGGCGTACACGGCCGGGACTGTGACGCTGGTCCGGCCCGGCGGTTCGCGCACGCCGGCGGCGCGGGCTGCGGCGAGTGCCTCCGGGAGACGGCGCGTGAACGCGGTCGCGACCTCTGTCTGGACACGCCCCTCACGGACATAATCCAGTTCCTCGATGATGCGCCCGGCCAGCTCGTCCGCCAGACCGGACACGTTCAGCCTGGTGAGCCGGGCCATCACCCGTGCCAGCAGCCGGGCCTGGCGAAGGTCTGAGCGCAGTGCCTGGCCCACACCCGGATACTGCACTTTCACCGCCACGTCGACGATCTGGCCACGGTCGGTCCGCCATCGTCCGCGGTGAACCTGGCCGATCGAGGCCGCCGCTGTCGGTATGTCGCCGAATGCTACGAGCCGCTCCTGCCAGCCGGGCCCGTAGGCGACGGCGAGGTCAGCGGCGACAACCCGACGGGCTACCTCGCTAGGCATGGCTGGCGCCGTGTCGGTGAGCCGCCGCAGCGCCGACCGATAGGGCGCCGCGACCTCTTCGGGCATCGCCGCCTCGAACACCGACATCGCCTGACCCAGCTTCGCTGCCCCGCCTTTGAGCTCGCCCAGGGTGGCGAAGAGCTGCTCGGCCGTGCGGGCGGCGATCTGGTCCGTAGCGGCCCGGGACAGCCGGCTGGCGGCGGCGGCGGTGCGGGCCGCATGTCGCAGCGGCACCATAGCCAGCAGGCTGGTCCGCCGGAGCGCACCGGTCGGCATTACCCGCCGTTCCTGGCTCCCCGCTACTTCCAGTGGCCGCTGTTGACGCTGGTGTCCGTCGGTCATCTCGACGGTCCCCCTTCTGTTGTCTCCGTGGTTCCCGGGGCGGCTCGTCCCCTGGCGTCGGCGGCGCATCGGCGGTGTCGCCTTCGACTACTAACACGCATAGGAGACAAGGGGTGTTCAGGGGTCCCCGCCGCCAGATACCCACGGCGCCCAGGCTGCTGAGCAGGATGACATGGGCAGCCCGGGCGGCGACGGAATCCTCGTCTGGCGCCGACCAGACGGTCGGCTCTCAGCGGTGGTGCGCCGTCAGGTGCGCCTCGAGGGCGTCGTAGCCGAAGTCGGCCGCCGGATCACGCCACACCGAATGGGCGTGGTTGGCCTGGCGCTGGGTGTTGTCGTACTCGATGAGCAGCCGCGGGCCCTGCAGGCGGTAGTAATGCGGCTGGCCTGGAGCGGTAGGCCCGGCCCAGGCCAGGTGGACGGCGTCCAGCGTGGCGTCGTCCTCGTAGTCCGCCTGCGGCGACAGGCCGTCCGGGACGCGCCCCAGGTAGGCGGCCAGCAGCGCGCGCAGCAATTCCCGCTGCCCGGTGTCGAGGTCCCGGGCCGGCAGGCCCTTCGGGACACAGGTCAGCGCGACCCGCTGGTAGTCGCCGGCGTCGTAGCCGGAGACCTGCTCGGCTTCGGCGCCCATCCTGGTCACCCGCTCGGCGAGCCTCGGCTCGGTGAACGGCCGGCGCCACAGGTCGCGCAGGTGCATCATCTGGTCGCCTTCCGCCAGGCGCGCCCGGTTGCCTCCCACGATGTCCGGCGGCGACCGGTCGAGCAGGGTCGCGCGGGCGGCCCGTCTGGGATCGAGCGAGCGGACAAGCTCACGGGCCAGGTCCTCGACCCCGCCAAGCCGGCGCAGTGACGTGGGGCCCAGCAGAGGGGAGACGGCCGGGTCCCTTGGTCGTGTCCACACGGGCTCCTTCCTGCAGGGTTTCCCGTCCGTACGGCATCAGCCGGCCCGGCGCGCCACCCTTTCCAGTCTCCCCGGCGACGCCGTGGCCTGATAGTTACGTGCTGAGCCTGTCGGCGAGCTGCCGGGCGTTGACCTGGGCGTAGTTGCTGTAGCAGTTGTTGAACACCACGTCGGTGACCTCGGCGCCGGCGGCCAGGCCGCGGATCTTAGCTGCCCATTCGTCCAGCTCATCCTCGCCATAGCGGTAGCCGAACCGTTCGTAGATGTCCTTGCTGGTCCATTTGTCGGAGTGGCCGTGCATGCGGACCACGGCCAGGTCGCTGGTGGCAGCCAGGACCGGGGGGATGGAGCTGGGGTAGCCCTGCGGCATGTCCACGCACACGTAGGGAAGCTGGTGGGCGGCCAGGAAATCCAGGGTCTCGCTCTGGTTGTCCTCGGTCATCCAGGTGTAGTTGCGGAATTCCACGCACACCCGGCGCGGCGCGGCCCGTTGCGCGCACGCCAGGATGTAATCCTTGTTCGCGCGGCCGATCGGGAACCAGGGCGGGAACTGCAGCAAGATCGCGCCGAGTCGGCCCGCGCCGCGCAGCGGCTCGAGTGCGGCCAGGAACCGGTCCCAGGCCTGATCGGTCACCTCCGGGTCGACGTCCTTGAGGTACACCCGGTCCTTGCCGGTCTTGGCCGCGGCGTCGCGGAGGTCGGCGGGCAGCGCCTTGACCGGGGTGGGGTGCTGGGTGAACAGGCTGAACGCCTTGATGTTGAAGGTGAACCCGGCCGGGGTCCGCTCGGCCCAGGTGGCGGCGGTGCGTTCGGCGGGCAGAGCGTAGTAGGTGGCGTCGACCTCCACCAGCGGGAACTGGCGGGCGTAAAACCGCAGCCGTTTCTCCGGCGTTTTGGCTTCCGGCGGATACCAGCCCGAGGCGATCAGCGTACGGTCCGTCCACGACGCCGTGCCCACCCGGATCTCTCCCATACCCGCAGCGTAAAAGAGGCGCCGGTGCCGCAGTGCGATCGGGTCCGGGCGTCAGGCGAGCTTGGCCGGGGATACGCCGTCAACGGATGTGTCATCCATCGGCCGGGCGCAGTTCGGCGCGAAGCGAGGACATCGCCCGGGCGATCTGACCCTTGACGGCGGCTGCGCTTCTTCCGGTCGCCGAGGCGATCTCGGCCTCCGGCAGGTCGGCGAAGTACCGCAGCACCAGGACCTCGCGCTGGCGGGTGGGCAGAGCCCGCAGCGCCGACATGACATCGGAGCCAGGAAGTAGGATGCCCGCCTCCGGGCCGGCGCCTGGCAGGTCAGGTGCGCTCGTGCTCGCGGTTAGCTGGCGTCGCGATGCTGACCGGGAACGACGGACCACCGACCGGCGCAGATAGCACAGCGCGGCGTCGGTGTCGGGCAGTCCGTGCCACGCGCCGCTGACGGCGGCGAAGGAGTCTTGCACGATGTCTTCGGCGGTGGCCAGGTCGGATACCAGCAGGGCGGCGAGCCTGACCAGCGATCGGTAATGCAGCAGGTACAACGTGGTCACCGCGTGGCCGAAGTCCCGCTCCGCCTGGGCTTCCGGGATCATCTCGCGGATGCCGGCGCGGCCGGTGAGAAGTGGCCGGGGGCCTAGCCTGGCCTTCGGGGTCCGCATGATCGTTCTCCTGAAATCCCGGCCGCTGCGCCAAGCCGGCCCGGCCTGCCCCCGGGCCCGCTCAGTAATAAGAGCCGGCCGTCTCCGCGCCGCCAACAACTTCCTGGCCTAATCATCTGACAGCGGGGTACTTGCGGTCGAGATAGCTGGTGGCGGCGGCCGCGTCGATGTGTCGGGGACCGGGACGACGCAGCTGGTGGCGTCGACGCGGCGGCTGGCGACCGCCTCCAGGCACCGGGCCTGCAGAGCGAATCCGAGATCCATCGATTCGATGGAGTTACCGAGCGGCCGGGGACCGGCCAGGTTGAACATGTGCCCCCGCGCCAGTAGGTGGACGCGCCGGCCGTCCTTGAGCACGAGCGTGAGCAGGTCGTCGGCGTATTCCCGCCTGCTGGCCACCTCGAAAGCGCCGATGAGACCCACCCGGCCCCGGCAGGACTGAGACGCCACCGCACGGGGCATGATCGTTTTCGTGTCTGTATCTATTTTCGAACACAAGCCAGAGTATTGCCCGTTCGGTCACCAGCTGTGGCCCGGCCGGGCGCAGGTCAGCTGGAAGCCCTGCATCTGCGCGGCGGCCCGTGAGGGAGCCGAACGCGGCCGGGGCATGGGCCACGTCTGGGTGTCCTGCCGCACCTGCCACGACCAGCTCAGGCAGACCACGTTCTACGAGCCGCCGCACGACATCAGGCATCGTCAGGCGTGTCCCTAGTGCCTCTGGCCGTGTCAAGATTTAAACCACTTAACGTCCCCGAGCCGGGAGAGAGTTAGGACCCGTCACCCAATCCGAAGGAGCGTCGATGAAGACCAAGGCCGCTGTCGTCTATGAGCCCGGCAAGCGCATCGAGGTCGAGGAGCTCGACCTGGATGGCCCGCGGGAAGGCGAGGTTCTCATCCGCTACACCCACGCGGGACTGTGCCACTCCGATATCCACATCGCGCACGGCGATCTTGAGGCGCGGCTGCCGATGGTGCTCGGCCACGAGGGCGCGGGGATCATCGAGGAGGTCGGGCCGGGCGTTACCCGCGTGGCTCCCGGCGATCACGTCGTCCTCTCGTTCATCCCGAACTGCGGTATCTGCCGCTACTGCGCCACCGGCCGCCAGTCGATCTGCGACATGGGCGCGACGATCCTCGAGGGCAACCTGCCCGGGGACCGCTGGCCGATCAGCGGGCCCCGCGGCCAGTACGGCGCCATGTGCATGATCGGGACCTTCAGCCAGTTCGGCGTGATCAGCCAGACCTCGGCCATCAAGGTCGATGACGACCTGCCGCTGGAGAAGGCCGTGCTGGTCGGCTGCGGCGTGCCGACCGGATGGGGCTCCGCCGTGTACGCCGTGTACGCCGCGAACGTCGCCCCCGGCGACACGGTCGCGGTCTACGGCATCGGCGGCATCGGCATCAACGCGGTGCAGGGCGCCCGCTACGCCGGCGCGAAGAACGTCGTCGCCATCGACCCGCTGGAGAACAAGCGCGAGAAGGCGATGGAACTCGGCGCGACCCACGCGTTCGCCACCGCCGAAGAGGCGCAGGAGGCGATCACCGAGATGACCCGGGGTCAGGGCGCCGACTCGGCCATCCTCACCGTCGACCTCATGACGCCTGAGGTCGTCGGCGCCGGGTTCAACGCGATCGGCAAGGGCGGCGTGGTCGTGGTGACCGGGCTGAACAAGCTGATGGAGACGACCATCCAGCTGCCGGGGAGCATCCTGACCCTGTTCCGGAAGAGCGTGAAGGGCACCCTGTTCGGCGACTGTAACCCGACCTACGACATCCCCATGCTGCTCGGCCTGTACCAGGCCGGCGACCTCAAGCTCGACGAGATCATCACCAGGACGTACACCCTGGACGAGGTCAACGAGGGCTACGACGACCTGCTGGCCGGCAAGAACGTGCGCGGCGTCATCGTCCACGAGCACTGAGTCCACGAGCACTGACCGTATGACGAAACAGGTGGTGGGCCGCCAGCGCGAGCTCGAGCTGGTGCGAGCGGCGCTCGCGTCTGGCGCCCACATCCTGCTCGAAGGGCCGCCGGGCACCGGCAAGTCCACCCTGCTACGCCAGGTCGCCGCCTCCCGCCATGCCGAATTCGTGCTCGTCGAGGGCAGCGCCGAACTGACCCCGGCCCGCCTCATCGGCTCCTTCGACCCGGCGCTCGTGCTGGAACAGGGCTACCGGCCGGAGAACTTCTCCGACGGCCCGCTGGTGCGGGCCATGCGCGACGGCGGCCTGCTGTACGTCGAGGAGCTCAACCGCGTCCCGGAGGAGACGATCAACGTCCTGCTGACCGTCATGTCCGAGGGCGAGATCAACGTGCCGCGGCTCGGGCGCGTCGCCGCGGACGAGAGCTTCCGGCTGGTCGCGGCCATGAACCCGTATGACTCGGTGGGGACGTCCCGGCTGTCGATGGCGCTCCGCGACCGGACCTGCCGGATCTCGGTGGGTTACCAGGACGCCGAGCACGAGCGCCAGATCGTCCAGCTCGCGGCCGAGCACGCCAAGCAGGCTCTCGTCACCGAGGCAGTCGACCTGGCCCGCGCCACCCGCGAGCATCCCGACCTGCGTTCGGGTGCCTCGGTCCGGGGCGCCATCGATTACGCCCGGCTGGTCCCGGAGCTCGCAGAAATCCGGGTTGTCCCCGCCGACGACTGGCAGGCCGGGCTGGACGCGGCGCTGACCACGTTGTCCGGGCGCGTCCGGCGGCACGAGTCCTGCCCGCGTTCGGCCGACGAGATCATCGAGGAGATATTCCGGCGCGTGCGGGCCGTCTCTCGAGAAGCCGGTGACCCTTCGGGGGGCGAGAACCGCCCGGGGGAATGACCAGCCCGCCGGCCGCTCCGGGGACCGGCGGGCGCCATCAGCGGCCGCGGCCCAAATCGGGACAACCCGAGGGAAAGACCGTCGGGCGGCGCGAGCTTTCGCGTCATGCCCGCTTCGCCGAGATCAGCCCCCAGGTCGGCGTCCTCGACGAGCAGGCGCTGCACCGGGCTCTCGCCGACGACCCGACCGCGTTCGAGCTGCTGGCCGCCATGACCAGCGCGACCGACGAGCGCCTGCGGGCCGCCGCCATCCGGCTCAGCGCCGGCATCGTGCTCGAGCGGGCCCGGGCCGGGCGCCCCTCGATGCGCGGGGTCTCACGGCTGCGCCCCGTCCGCGGGGCGACCGACGGCGACCTGGACATCGACGCCTCGATCGAGGGCGTTTCCGCGGCTCGCACCGAGGCCCGGCCGGTAGCGTTGGAGGACCTGACCACCGTGCAGTGGGCGAAGGCGAACACGGCGTTCGCGGTCGTGGTCGACCGGTCGGGTTCTATGAGCGGGGCGAGGCTCGCGGCGGCCGCGACGGTCGCCGCCGCCTGCGCGCTGCGGGCCCCGCAGGAGCACGCGGTGCTGTCCTTCGCCGGCTCCGTCGAGGTGATCCGCCCCCTGGCCGGCGACATCGCGCCCGCGGTGGTGGCCGAGCGGCTGCTCCGGATGCGGGGACACGGCGTGACCAGGCTGGCCGCCGCGCTCCAGGCCGCGCACGAGCAACTCGCCCACGCCCGGGCCCGGCGCCGGGTGGTCATCTTGGTGTCCGACTGCCGCAGCACCGATGACGACGGCACGGTGGAGACGGCCCGCGCCCTGCCCGAGCTGATCATCCTGGCGCCGGCCGACGACCATGACCAAGCCGCGCACCTCGCCGGCCTGGCCGGCGCCCGGTGGGCCGCGATCGCGCACCCCCTGGACGCGGCCGCGGCCCTTGATCATTTGCTCGAATCCAGAGTTACCCCATGAGCATGGCTCGCAAGAATATCCCGAACGGGCTGGGTATCCCGCTTCGCCGAACCGGCTAGCCCTGGGGGCTGCTACGCGTCAACCGGTGTGAGCACGAAGACCGGAATCGTCCTGGTGGTCTTCTTCTGGTACGCCGCGTAGTCCGGCCATGCCGCTATGGCCCGCTCCCACCAGGTCGCGCGTTCCCCGCCGGTCACCTCTCTGGCCCGGTATTCCTTCTTGACCGGGCCATCCTGGAGTTCCACCTGCGGGTTCGTGGTCAGGTTGTAGTACCAGACGGGGTGCTTGGGCGCGCCGCCCAGCGATGCGACCACGGCATACTCCCCATCGTGCTCGACACGCATCAGCGGATTCTTCCGCAGCTTCCCGGTCCTCGCACCCACCGACGTCAAGATGATCACCGGACGGCCGTTCAGTTCGGTTCCCTCGGTACCGCCGGAGCGCTCATATTGGTCAACTTGCTTGCGAGCCCATGGCGCCGCGCTGGGCTCGTATTCACCGGTAAGAGGCATGCCATCAGAATACGAGCAGACGGCTGGCTTGTTCCCCGCGCGGGTCCGGGCCGGTTCCGGGTCAGAGGTGCGGCCCGGGGGCGCGGGGCGGGCTGGCGTGGCCAGTGCGTAGTGCACCGGGACGCGTACGCGAGGCGCCAGGCTCGGCAGGTGCTCATCCGGCGCGCGGGCGCGCTTGAGCGCGCTGGTCACCGACTCCTCGCTGGTGTCCAGGATCCGGGCCGCCTCGCTGGCATGGAATCCCAGCACATCGCGCAGGATCAGGGCGGCGCGCTGGCGGGGCGGCAACAGCTGCAGGGCGGTGATGAAGGCGAGCGAGATCGATTCCATGGCCTCGTACCGGGCCTCCGGGCCGGGTGCGCTGTCGGCAAGCCCCTCGAGCAGGACGTCGGGGCAGGGCTCGAGCCAGAGCAGTTCGCCTAGCCGGGATGGCTCGGGTGGATCCAGCCCGGCCGGTGGCGCACTCACCGGCGGCCGCCGGCGAGCCGATCGCAGCGCGTCCAGGCACCGGCTGGTGGCCACCCGGTACAGCCAGGTCCGGATCGAAGCGCGTCCCTCGAACCCGGCCAGGCCCTGCCAGGCGGACAGCAAGGTGTCTTGCAGCGCGTCCTCGGGTGCGATGAGTCCGGCGGGTCCAGGCCGTCTGACACCATGACGGAACCCGGGCATAAGCGAAGGAGACCACGATGCGGCTGACCTTGCATACCTTCCTGACTCTGGACGGCGTGATGCAAGCACCCGGCGGGCCCAATGAGGACCCCGACGGGGGCTTCCCCCACGGCGGCTGGTCGTTCCCGTATGGAGACCAGGACTTCGCCGCGGCCATAGGCGGCTGGTTCGCCCAGGCTGGCGCGTTCCTCCTCGGCCGCAAGACCTACCAGATCTTCCGCGGCCACTGGCCGCGCGTCACCGACCCCGGCGACCCGATCGCCAGCAAGCTCAACGCGCTGCCCAAGTACGTCGCCTCGACCACGTTGACGTCGGTGGACTGGCATAACTCCTCGCTCCTCGGCAGCGACGTCGCGGCCGAGGTCGCCAAGCTCAAGGAGAGGCCGGGCGACGAGCTGCAGGTCCACGGCAGCGGCGCGCTCGCCCACACGCTCATCGACCACGACCTCATCGACGAATACCGCCTGCTCTTCTTTCCCGTGCACCTTGGCTCCGGCAAGAAACTGTTCCGCGACGGCGCCAAGGCCGCAGCCCTGCGGCTCACCCGCGCCACGACGACGAGCACCGGCGTCATCATCGCCACCTACGAGCCAGCCGGACCGGTGCGGCGCGGCTCCTATGCACTGGACGAGCCGTAAGCCCTTCGCCGTCAATCCGTTGCGCCCATACGCCGCATCAGGAGACCCTGAAGATCACGAAACGTGTCAAACTCGTCAGGGACCCTCGCATTGCGCAGGCGCGGTGTTTTCGTAGCCGACTACGAAATAGCCTCACCCGAACATCTTCTGGCGATGAAGGCACTCGCCGCCCGGCCCCGCGACGCAGTGGACCGATAGACACAGGCTGGAACAGGTGGGGTAACGCACGGCGCCCTCCACTGGTGCTCCTTCCGTCAGGGCTTCCCACCGGGTCCGACGCCGCCCCGGTAGCACCCTGGGGGTGGCGCCGACCTGGCACCGCGTCGCGTGCCATGATGAGCCGACCACGACCCAGGGCTAAAAGGGGACCCCTGGGCGCGGCGGCATGAGGGCGTCGGGGGTGAGGAGGTGGCTGAGCGCGGCATGACTACTAGCCCGGTTGCCAGGACGCCACCGGACGGGCCACAGGCCATCGACAAGCGGCGGGTGCTGCTGATCATCGGCGCTCTGCTGCTGGGGATGCTGCTGGCGGCGCTCGACCAGACGATCGTCGCGACGGCCCTGCCGACGATCGCCGGCGACCTGCATGGCCTGTCGCATCTGTCCTGGGTCGTCACGGCGTACCTGCTCGCCTCCACGGTCTCGACGCCGTTGTGGGGAAAGCTCGGCGACATGTACGGCCGGAAGACGTTCTTCCAGGCCGCTATCGTGATCTTCCTGATCGGCTCGGCCCTGTCCGGCTTCTCGGCCTCGATGGTCGAGCTGATCGCGTTCCGCGCGATCCAGGGACTGGGCGGCGGCGGCCTGATCGTCGGCGCCCAGACCATCGTGGGAGATGTCGTCGCGCCCCGGGAGCGCGGCCGCTATCAGGGGATCTTCGGGGCCACGTTCGGGGTCGCCAGCGTGCTCGGCCCGCTGATCGGCGGCTTCTTCGTGGACAACCTGTCCTGGCGGTGGGTCTTTTACATCAACCTGCCGATCGGCGCGATCGCCCTGGCGGTAACCGCCGCGGTGCTGCCCAGCCGGCTAAGCACTGCCCGCCATGTCATCGACTACGCAGGCACCGCGCTCATCGGCGCGGCCGCGACCTGCCTGGTGCTGCTCACCTCGCTCGGCGGCACCACGTTCGCCTGGGGCTCCTTCCCGATCATCCTGCTGGGGGTCCTCGCCGTCGTCTGCCTGGCGGGCTTCGTGGCGGCGGAACGGCGGGCGGCTGAGCCGGTGTTGCCGCTCAAGCTGTTCGCCAACCGGGTCTTCAGCTCCGCCAGTGCCGTCGGTTTCGCCATCGGTTTCGGCATGTTCGGCGCGCTCGCCTACCTGCCGCAGTACATGCAGGTCGTGCGGGGGACCTCGCCGACCGCGTCCGGGCTGAGGCTGCTGCCGATGATGGCCGGGCTGCTGCTCACCTCCATCGGTACCGGCCAGCTGGTCAGCAAGTGGGGCCGGTACAAGATCTTCCCGGTCGTGGGCACGGCCGTGATGACGGTGGGGCTGTACCTGCTGTCGCTGATGGGCGTCGCCACGAGCTTCTGGCTCGTGTCGTTGTACCTGTTCGTTCTCGGCGTGGGCATCGGCTCGTCGATGCAGGTGCTGGTCCTGGCGGTGCAGAACGCGGTCGACTACTCCGATCTCGGCGCTGCGACGTCAGGCGCCACGTTCTTCCGTTCCATTGGCGGGTCGTTCGGCACCGCGGTCTTCGGTGCCATCTTCGCCAACGTGCTCGGCGGCGACCTCGTCCGCGCCCTGCACGGGGCGGCGCTGCCCGCGGGGATCAGCGCCGCCACCGGGGCCAGCCCGGCCGTGCTGGACAAGCTGCCCACGGCGATCCGGACCGGCTACATCAGCGGATACGCCCAGGCGCTGCATACGGTGTTCTTGTTCGCCGCTCCCGTCGGCCTGCTGGCCTTCTGTCTGACGTTCCTGTTGAAGGAACTGCCGCTGCGGGATACCGCACGGGCGGTAGACCGGGCGGACAGCACCGCACCTACCGCCATTCCCGCCGCGCGTGACTCCGCACAGGAAATGGAGCGCGCACTGCTCGCGCTGCTGGGCCGCGAGCACCGAGCCGACGTCTACCGGCGCCTTGCCGCGGCCGCCGGGGTGCAGGTGAGTCCCCGCGGCGGCTGGCTGCTCTACCGCGTCGCCGACAACGCCCCGATCACAGAGGCGGCGCTGGCCCGCCTGCTCGGCATCACCGTCGCTGATCTCCAGGAGCGCATGACGGAGCTCGTAAAGGCCGACTACGTCACCGTCGCCGGCGCCACCAGCCCCGTCGGCAGGGACGATGCCCGGGTCGGCGCCAGCGTGGCACTCACCCCAGTTGGCCAGCAGGCCGCCGCGCGGCTTGATGAGGCGCGCGAAGCCGGGATCGCCCGCCTGATGACGGGGTGGGAACACGAAAGATACCCGGAGCTGCGTCAGTTGCTCGGACGGATCACCAGGACGCTCGTGGCCACCGACAGTCCGCCGCAGTACGAGACGGCCACCGCCGCGGCCCATGCAACCTCGGAGAACTGACCGCGGCCTCATTTTTCGCAACGATTTGGGTCGATGTGCCATTGGTCCGGTTAGAACCGACCCGATGTGCCATCGACCCAGTTCGGGTGCCTCAGCACCGGCCAGCAACCGAGGTGGGTCAGATCACCGCAAAAACGAAGCCACGGCCGCGTGGGTCGCCTCGAGGTGCTCAAGCTGGGGCGTGTGACCCAGCTGCCGGGCGCAAGCCCCGTCCTTCAGCTTCAGGGCGGGGTAAGCCCGGAAGTTCCGGTAAGCCCGGCGTCACCCCGGGCCTGCCGCGCGCTCCTGGGATGATGGTATTGCCAGCGGCGATAACCAGCCCGCTGGTTCCGCCCGGGACCTTCTGGTCCTGCGCGTACCCCAGGGCATGGGGCACGGCGCCATCGCTGGCGCTGCCCGCGTCAGTCCTCCGT
>Ga0070698_100006252_pt1 | contig 12956 bp, 9 predicted proteins | sample KBSK1502metaG_FD_65477 | JGI IMG/M metagenome (GOLD analysis project Ga0070698, IMG submission 65477) | Corn, switchgrass and miscanthus rhizosphere microbial communities from Kellogg Biological Station, Michigan, USA - KBS K1-50-2 metaG | ecosystem: Host-associated > Plants > Roots >... | reverse complement strand
CCGGCGACGATCAGCGGCGCGGCCGCTAGCGCTGTAGAGGTCACGTTTTGCCCGGCCGGGCAGTTTCAGCGGGTGCTGATCGCCGGGACCGGGCCGGTGCCCGGACGCCTGCGGGTGCGTGAGATCGATGATGACCAGGGGCGGCGGCTGGTGCGGATCGTGCGCCCGGGGCAGCGGGCCGGTGGTGACCTGGCGGCGGGCGCAGACGGCGCTGCTGCCGGCCCAGGGGATGGATGTGGCCGCGATCGCGGAGGTCGCGTTCACCAGCGAGGACCGGGTCCGCGATGTGATCAGCTTGCGCCGCAGCTTGCGAACACGGCTCGCGGCCTTGGCCCGCCACTGCGGGTCCCGCAGCGAGGCAAGCCGGGCCGATGCTTCCTCGGCGCTCAGCACGACCGTCAGCCGCCCGCGAGCGGAACGAGGCGCAGGAACAGCAGAGCCGCCCCGTCCGTGAGGTCCACCGGCTCCGAACCCTCGACCTCCCGGTCGCCGACGAAGACCTTGAAGAATCCGTCGCCGAACGCAAGCAATGCCGCCTCGACAGCCGCCGTCAGATCGACGGGAGCGGCCGGCCCGACATCACCTGTCCGCACCGCGCCCCGGCCCAGGTCATCGAGCAGCGACTGCTCCGTGAGCACCCGCACCAGGCCTGCCTCCTCCGCCCGGGCCTGGTGCGCCGCCACCTCAGCGGCCACCGCCGCCTCGATGATCTGCCGCGCGCTCACCGGACCCGGCAGCAAAGCCAGCGCCAGCTCATGCTCCTGCACACCGCGGCGACGATGCCCCGTCACCGCTGCCCTCACCCGAACCGCAACCGTCACATCAGCCTCCGTCACCATCCGCTGGGCAATTCAGCACGATAGGGGACAGGTCTGACAGCGGGCTGGACGGAAGGCCGCCGATCTCGCAGGCGTATTCCATGGCGTCGCCGAGCCTCGGAGCCCGACCCCCGCCTGGCACGGCGGCGTACTTGCCTGATCCGGAGCGCGCTGCCGTGCATTGCCGGGCGGGCCGGCGGTCTCGCGGCGGTCCGGCCCAGTTGCTCAGGGCCGAATGAGTCACTAGCAAGACACAACACCAGGGCGAATACGGGGGCCGGGCCGTATACCCGGGCGGCGTGCCCGCGGGGACGGAAACGCACTCAACCGGGCGGCGTTGGCAGATCAGTCCGTTAAGGGTTGCACCGCACAACTCCTTCATCTAGATTTTGCCTTGGCGAATCGACTCCAATCAGACGAAAGGGTGCTGCACGGACGCGTTGCGGAGGCCGGTTTTTCTCAGCATCGGGGAGATCGATCTTCAGTTATAGCCGGTTCTTGCCGATTCGACCGGTTCAGGCAGGGTGCCGGAACGATCTTCGCCGGTATCACGTACTTCGCACAGGCGTCTAGCCAGCTCGGTCAGGCGCTGGCAGGGCACCCGGGGCAGGGGCCGGTCCGCAGCGGGACGGTGCTGGCAACGGAGTGGACTGGCCGGGTAGCGGGCCAGCCGACTGCAAGGACAGAGTGACATCGAATTATGACGTGGCGGTGCTGACCAGCCGAGTCGCTGTGCGGCATCACGCAGGGGGCGAGGACCGTGCTTTTCCTTAGCTATGCAGAGGAGGACAGCGAAGCCGCTGCTGAGATCTCCATCTGGCTTCGTGATCAGAATATTGCGGTTTTCGACTGGAAGGCCCGGCGGCGCGGCGGGCGGATCGTCCCGCCGATCGAGGAAGCGATCAGGAAAGCAGATGCATTCCTTGCGCTGCTGTCCCCTAGCTTCCTGAGTTCGGATTGGTGCAGCCGCGAATGGGAAATGGCTTTACAACGCGAACAGGCAATTCAGCAGGATAATTCCGATCTTGTTTTCATCCACGTGCTCGAGATCCTGACTACGCCCACGCTGGAAGCCGGTTTCCTGGGCGGCTACAACTGGATCAATTTCACTGAGTCAGCAGGCCGGGCAGCAGCGTTCATTGAGCTTGCCAGCAGACTAGGGCCGGGGACTGAGCCGGCACCTGTCATTGCCGGGGAGACTAGCTTCAGCCTGCTCTCGCCGGCGTTCCGCAACCGCGAGGATGAGCTCGAAAAGGTGTTGCGGGGCCTGACCGTTGCTGGCGGTCGGCATTTCTGGCTGGTAATCGCGCCGCCGCAGCTCGGTAAGACCTGGTTCCTTGACCAGGTCAGCGCTAAACTGACGCAGCCAGAAACATCCACATCCAACTGGACGGCGGCACGCGTGGACGTTCGGGACATGCCCATCGACGTCCGGCGTGATGCAGGGGCACTTCTCGCGCGGTTCTTCGGACGCCCGTCACCGGTAACAGCTGAACGCGAATCATTGCTCAGTATTGCCCGTGATATCAGCCGAAGCGGCAAGTCCCGCCTTTGCCTGCTGGACAGTGCCGAACTGCTGGACAAGAAGACCGCTGCTACCCTCCGCGGGCGCCTGAACGAAATTTACCGCTTTGTGCGGGAGGCTGGCCGGCTTGGCGTCCGGCTGGGCCTTGTCGTTGCCAGCCGCCGGGAGGACGAGTGGGTGGGCGTAGCCCCCGGCCCGCGCATGGTGCCGCTGCCCTTGACTGAGTTCAAGGCCGATGTGGTGCAGGAAGCATTACACGACCTGGCAAGAACGACAGGCCGGGATCTTCCGTATGCCTCCATGGAACTCAGCAGACACGCAGCACAGGTGTACCGCCTGACCGAAGGGCTGCCTGCGCTACTCGTCCGGTGCCTGCAATGGATAGACACACAGGAATGGCTCGAGATGGAGCGCCTGGAAAGCCAGGAACTCTTTGACGAGCTCACCGATCCGTACGTCCGTCAGGGGTTACTCACTCAGGAAAGCCTGTTCCCTGATGGTCGGCAGACTGGCGAGTCGCAGACCGCCCTAGAACAGGCATACCGGGTGCTGGCGCCTTTTCGGCTCTTCACGCGGTCACACCTGACCCATTACCTTGAGTCGGATCCTGCCTTCAGGGCGGCGCTGCAGGATCAGCAATGGTCCATGGAAGACCTCTGGGCGGCCATCAGCAAGACCGCCCTGCTGAGACGACCGCTGAACGAGCCATGGAAGCAGATCCATACGGCCATCCGCCGGCTCCTGCACCGGCACTACTATAAGTCCGACGACCAGCGTGCTGGAGCACATAGCGAAGCCCGCAAGTTCGTCGAGGTCTGGGCCGATAAGCAGTCCGGAAAAGAGCAGGCCATCGGTCTTATTGAGTGTCTTTGGCACGAAGCTATGGCACTTCGCTTGCGTCCGACCGCAGAAATGGAGCAGCGATTGTGCGAATCCGCGAGCCTGCTCTCCAAAGAGATCCGCGAATCTTCCGCGTATACGCCGGATGAGCTGCGAAGTTATGCGGCAGAGCGGATGCAGGACGATGAAGAGTTTCAGGAAGCTGTCGGCGACGTAGATGGCCTCTTCCTCAGACTGGTCGAAATTGTGCTAAATCCCACGCAGGAGTCGTAGCGTGAACGATGAAGGGCTGTTTCCTAGCTATATACCGCGGGACGAAGAACGGCAGATCCGCGACGAAGCGGCGCGGGTGCGCGACGAAGACAAAAGCCGTGCCGTGCTGCTGTACGGACCAGGCGGTATCGGAAAGACCTCGCTCGTGCGCCAGCTGGCCCGGACCAGCGCGGCAGAAGACCAGATCGTATGGCTCGAGCCCATCGACGTCGATGATCCCGAGTGCTGGCTGCTGTCAAATCTGGAGCGAAGGGTCGTGCAGCGGCTCGATCCTGCGCATCAGTACTTCGAGCCGTACTTCACATACCTTTCGCGGCTGCAGAGTTATACCCGGCCGCGCATCGGCCATGAGACAGTTGTGAGTCATTTAGGACGAGTCAAGCGTATTTTTGGCGAATGCTACCAGGAATTCGTCCAGGCTGGCGACGGCAAGACCGTAGTTATCGTATTTGACACCGTGGAAACCATTCGCGGTATGTACCTGCTCCTGACGCTGACCCAGTGGATGAAGGCGCTTCCGCGTACCCTGTTCATCCTGTCGGGCCGCCCGCTGCCGGACCCCGGAAATGTGCCGGATCCGATCAGGAGCGAGCTAGAAGATCCGCATCAGGGCATGCCGGTCACGACAGTCCGGCTTGGTGAGTTCAGCCAGGAGGCCGCCCTCGGCTACCTCGACGGCAGCGAGGTAGCCGCCGCCCTCAGCCCTGAGGAGAAGGAGAAGCTGGTACACCTGACCCGGGGACATCCGCTCTGGCTGGCCTTCGTGGTTGACTACCTGCGGGAAAGAGGCCTTCCTGCGGAAGCCGAGGCACCGCTCGCGACGATCAGGGCGGACATTCCCTACAGCGGGGCGATGACGCCGCGGGGAGAGCGGCTGCATGAGGAGTTCCAGCGTCGTCTGGTGGCTCCTTATCAGGAGTCCGATTTCTGGCATGAGGCCATCAAGCGGCTCGCCGTGGTGCGGCAAAGTGTCAGCAGGACCATGTGGCGGGAACTCATGCATGACCGCCCGCTGCCGGACGGCACGGAGGACCTGGATGCGGCTTGGGAGCGGCTGCTGCGCACCCCGTGGATCCGCCCGCGCGCCAATGGCCGCTACGTGACGTTGCACGATGCGGTGGCGGAAGAACTAGCGCAGCGGATCATTCCGCTGCACGACCAGGACCGGCAGTGGCGACGCGAACTGTGGCAGCGCGCGGTGAACATTTACAGCCATCTCGCCGGAGCCGCTGAGGCGGAACTTGCGGACCGGCAGGCCGCCCTGGACGAGCGGCTGACACTGCTGAACGAGAGGCTGCGGCTGGCGGACGACGGTCCGGTCTCGGCCGAGGAGAGCGCGCTCATCCAGGAAGTCGCCCTGCTCGACGCGCGGACCCGCGAACTCGACCAGTTCAAGGCCGTCCGGATCTACTACATGTTCCTGTCCGACTTCGCAGAGGGGTGCCGGGAGCTACTGGAACTCTTTGACCAGGCCAGGAAAGACAGCGACGTCTTCCTGCAGGACTTGCTGGCCCTGGAGATGCAGCGGTTCCTGCCAGGCGGAGCCTACCCGCATGCCTTCGGCGACGTTATCGGCGGGATGCTTGATGAATTTCGCCGATGGCTGCAAAGCGAGGCCCCTGGATGCTACCTGACGATCGGGATGCGCCTGGCTGACTACCTCATCGAGAACGAACGGCCGAGAGACGCAATCCAGCTACTGGACAGGCTCCCGGCAGTTGCCGATTCTCGTCAGCGCTATCGCCTGAGCATCCTGCGCGGCAACGCCTGCATGCGCGTTCCGGGCCGGGTGAAGGATGGCTTGCCGTACTTCGAGCAGGCGCTGGCTGAGGCAGCCGAACTGGAGCCGGGAGACCGGCAGAGGTTCATCGCAGAAGCTTACAAGGAGCTGGGCTTTTACCACCGCAACGAGGGCTCGTGGGAGAAAGCCGATGACGCCTACCGGCAGGCCCGCGACGCGATCTCAAGAAACCTTTCGGCGGCAAGTCCGCACGAGGATCGCGACGAGATGGCCTCTATCCAGACTAACTGGGCATACGTCAAAGGGCTAGGCGGGAGCTACCGCGAAGGATCGAACCTCGTAGAGAGCGCCATCAACGTCCGACGTCGCCTCGGGCTGCATCAGCAGGAAGGCATCTCCTGGAGTGTCTGCGGCGAGGTGTACCGCTACGCACGGAGATTCGAGAAGGCATGGGATGCATACGCAGAAGCCGAGCAGATCTTCCATGGACAGCGGAACTGGCCCTGGCTCGGGATCCTCTACCAAGAGCAGGCCATCTGCCTGCTCCAGGCGGCCCAGGACGGCGTCGACCTCACACCGGGCCGCGATGCTGGCGACCAGGCCAAACGCCTCATTACCCGGGCGCTTGACATCTGCCGCGACCAGAATATCCGGGGTTATCCGTCTGCGCTGAACCGCGCGGGCCGCATCTTTGGCCAGGAGGACTATGATGCTGGACTCGACTACCTGGAGCAGGGAATCGGCTCGGCTCGCAGTCTGTCCGACGGGTGGTTCTGGCTCGCCAACCTCATCGAGTACGCCGAACTGAGCTACCGGGCCTGGTTGCAAACACGACAGGGCAGATATCTAGACCAGATCGCCATCCGGGCGGCGGAGATCGAGCAGGCCATGTCGGACTATGAGTTTCCGGACCTGAAGGGAAGGTGGAATCTCCTGCGCGGGCACCTGGCCGTCCATGATTACCTGCGGACAAGAAGCGAGAGCCAGCTGGGCATTGCCCTGCAGCACTACAAGGACGGCTTCGCGCAGATCGCGCAGGGATATGTGGGATCGTCCGGCGCCGCGGCCATCGGAAGTGAATTCGTAGCGTTCGGGAAGCTTGCCTGGCAGCTCCCTACGGAAATCCGCGCTGAGTGGCAGGAGGAGTTCCGCCGGGCGTGGAGTGACCAAGGACCCGGCTCCACCTTGCTGCTAGCTCGACTGGAAGAGCTGTACTAACTGATCTATGACGCATTCATCCACCGTCCAGAGAGGCGTGGGAATGGCAGAAGAAGCACAACAGGAGCGTCGGGCTATTGCGCTGTCGAACTTCGATCTGCCCGACGCGCAGGAGCTCTTGCTCCACGGTTGTGAAGACTGTGCCTGCTCCGTCAGTGACGACCGGAATGTCCGCCTGCCAAGTGGGTGGCCAGCCGCGGATATGACCGATACGGGCCGCTGGGTCCGCGGACGCGAGGTTGTCGAGATACCGCTGGACCGGGAGCATCAGGTGCTGTTCAACCCGGTCGGACGCGGCGGAGTGGTCGTAGTCAACCAGCCGGCCCAGCGGATCTTTCGTTGCTTTCAGCAGCCTGCGGCCTTCCGTGACGTACTTGCCACATGCGCAGATGCAGACCACGGCGACACCGAGCAAATCTTCAAGCGCCTCAGCCAGCTCCAGCTGATTCACCCGGCCGGCCAGATACAGCACCCCGAGTTTCAGGACGGCCAGGTGCTGACCGCATGGCTGCATGTGACCAACGCCTGCAACCTCCGCTGCCCCTACTGCTACGTGCAGAAGTCCGCCGAAGGAATGGACGAGCCCACCGGGCGTGCCGCCGTGGAGGCGGTGATCCGGTCCGCGGTCAGCCAGGGCTTCCCAGCCGTCAAGCTCAAGTATGCCGGCGGGGAGGCAAGCCTCAACCATCGCCACGTGATCGGCCTGCACGCTTACGCAAAGACCCTTGCCGCTGACGCCGGCCTGCGGCTGTATTCCACCCTGCTGAGCAACGGCGTGCGGTTGCCGGCGGCGCTCGTCGACACGCTGAAGGCCGAAGGCATCCGGGTGATGATCTCCCTGGACGGGCTGGGCAGCCAGCACGATGTCCAGCGGCCATTCGCGAACGGCAGGCCATCGTTTCATCTCGTCGAGCGCACGATCACCCAGCTAATCGAGCAGGGGCACGCTCCGCATCTCTCCGTAACCATCACTAGCCGCAACGCCGGCGGCGTGCCAGACGTGGTGCGATTCGCGCTGCAACGCGACCTGACCTTCAGCCTCAACTTCTTCCGGGACAATGACCATGCGGCCAGCTTTCCCGATCTGCGCTACGAAGAGCAGGTCATGATCTCCGCGCTGCTTGATGCATTTTCCGTTATCGAGGAGTTCGTGCCGCGCTGGAGCGTCCTGGGATCGATACTTGACAGGGGACAGCTGCTGCAGCAGCGGCAGCGGTCTTGTGGCGTTGGCCAAGACTACGTGGTCATCGATCAGCGCGGCCGGGTCGCGAAATGCCATATGGAGATCGAGCGAACTCTAGGCGACATCTTCACTGACGACCCGCTGCAGCTAATTCAGCAAGACAAGGCGACGGCGCAGAACCCTCCGGTCGATCAAAAAGAAGGATGCCGCGACTGCACCTGGCGTTACTGGTGCTCGGGGGGATGCGCTGTGGCCACATTCCGTGCAACTGGCCGGTACGATATCAAGTCGCCGAATTGCAACATCTATAAGGCGATATATCCGCAAGCGCTGCGGCTCGAGGGGATGCGGCTGCTGAAGTACGCAACGGCATAGCAGTTTCGATCCGCCGGCCGGAGTCGGCCTGCGGGCCGCCGGGCAGCTACCCGGCCGCTGGGGATACTGAACCGGGCGCCGGCCTGCCGGAGCCGGTTCTTGGCCCGGCTGATCCGTTGAGCCGGCAAATCTGAGCGGCCGGCGTCGCGCTCCAGCCGGGCCAGTATCCGTGATGTTTCCTGACAAGGTCGGCCAGTCCGCTCTCATCGCCTTATGCTGCCGCCATGCCGCTCACCGTGGCGACCTGGATAGGCGCCATCGCCACCGCGATCCTGGCTGTCGGCGCGATCATCACCGTCTACTTCGCTCGCAAGGCGTTCAGCGCCCAGTCCCAGCAGCTGAGAGACCTGCAAGAGATCAGCAAGAAGATGGCGGAGGTGCTCCAGCTACAGGGCTCAGAACTGCGGGAGTCGCTCAACGAGCGGCTTCGAGCGCAGGCCGCTCAGATCTTCATCGAAGTTGACCGGATACCACCGGTCACCGAGGTCGCGGCCGGGCCCCGCCAGGAAGCAGCCGGCCAGCAATCGTGGCGGCTCAGCGCCAAGGTGCATAACACGAGCATGCAGCCGATCTACGACCTCTATGTCATCTGGCAGCTGGGCACGGTCCGGATGGGCAAGCCCGACCCGATGGCCAGGCTGATGCCGGGCCACGACGCATCCTTCGACCGCACGGGACCAGAGGCCACCGCCCCCGGCTCGCCAATAGACCCAGGCATGCTAGGCGCGTTCCTCGCCTTCCGTGATGTAGCCGGGGTGCGCTGGGCGGTCCGGGAGGATGGCACGCTCACGGAGTTCTCACGGCCCAGCCACGACACCCAGCCGCCGCAGCAGCAGTAGAGCGCGAACCGCGAGGATCCGGACTCTCCGCAGATGTGCGGATAGCCGTCAGTGGCGCGTTAGGCACGCATGGCAGATGGCGGGTTGGCAAGCATAAGCTGGCTGGGATCATCGAGCAGCAGCTCAAGATCGCCGGCGCGCACGCCGACGTGCCGATCAGGTCATCCTGCTATTGCCGGATGGTTCCCGCCGCGGGCGGCTGAGCACCCGCCCGGCGGCGGCCAGGCTGCGGCATCCGGCGATCAGGCGCCGCCGGCCTGGGCGTACGGCCGGCCTCGGCGGCCTCGTTGAGGCCGAACCTTCCCGGCGCGGCCTGCTCGAAGACGCCCCCGCTCACCAGGTGCCTGAGCACCCGGTCCAGGGAGCCGGCGTCACAGCCGGCCCGTGCCGCGAGGTCAGTCAGGTCGGTGGCGCCCGCGGCGATGAGATCGGCGATGCGCAGGGTCGCCACCACGTGAACGCACCAGGGCGTGCAGAGGTCTGCGAGCGCGGCGAGGTCAGCCGCCTGTCGGTCGGTCACGGCCGTTATCCCGTCGATGCCGAGAGCTGGCCGCCGGTCAGCTTATCCAGGCCGAGCGAGCCATCACGTTCGCGGCGACCTGGACGGCCACCTCCCTGGCCGGGCCGCCGAGCAGCGCCGAGGCGTGCCGTAGCTGGTCCTGCCGGACGGGGTCAGGTTCGCGCTCGGCGGCCTCGCCGAATGCGGCGGCGAGCCGGTCGATCAGGTTCGCCGGCGCGGGCCACTGGCCGACTTCCTCGCGGGCCGCGGGCGTCACCTTGAGCACGTACCAGAAGCGGGAATCTCCCCCGGTTTCTGTCTTGCGGAAGTCGACATAGGTCGGGTCCAGCGCATCCAGCGAGCGGGCCACGTCGGATAGCTCCAGACCGGTCCGCTCGGCGATGTCGCTGACCGTGACCAGGTAACTCTCCTCGAGTAGCGCCACGGCTGCGGTCAGCACCGGCAGTTCCCGCGCGGCCCACGTGTCTTTCACTGCGTCCCACCCTCACCGTTTCCGCCTGTGCTCGCCTGACCAGCGCTGTTGCCGCGCAGATAGATCCGCGGGATGCGCCCCCTTGCCGCGGGTCCCGCCCGGCCGCACTGCTCTAGTCTCGCCCGGACCAGCGGCGGCTGCACCACTAAGCGCTTATTTGCGCACGATACCTCCTGGTCCGTAGCCAGCCGCGGGGACGGCAGGGAGCCGGCCACCCGGAGCTGCTCGCGGACGTCACGGCGGCAGGCGCAGGCCGCTGGCCTGCCACGGCGCCAGGGCTCAGCGCAGTCGCCCGACCGCGGCAGCGGGCGGCGAATCCGGGCCCCGGGTGCGGCGGGACCGGATACTCGGCCAGACTAGGGACATGAGCGACCAGACGAACTCCGAGCGGGAACAGCAGGGCAGGGTGGTAGTGGTCGGCCCGGACGGCGCGGCCGTCGAGGCCGACGGCGCCCAGGAAGGCGCGGAGCGCCCTGTTACCGAGATGGTTGAGCAGCCGGCCAAGGTGATGCGGATCGGCAGCATGATCCGCCAGCTGCTGGAAGAGGTCAGGGCAGCGCCGCTAGACGAGAAGAGCAGGGCCCGGCTGAAGCAGATCCACCAGAGCTCGATCAAGGAACTCGAAGACGGCCTGGCTCCGGAGCTGATCGAGGAGCTGGACCGGCTGTCGCTGCCGTTCACCGACGGGGACGTGCCAAGCGAGGCCGAGCTGCGAGTCGCGCAGGCGCAGCTGGTCGGCTGGCTGGAGGGCCTGTTCCACGGGATCCAGACCACCCTCTTCGCCCAGCAGATGGCGGCCCGGGCCCAGCTGGAGCAGATGCGCAGGGCACTGCCGCCTGGCGTCTCGCCCGCCATGCCGCCTGGCATGATGCCCGGACAGGATGAGCAGCCGCGCGGCTCGGGCCCTTACCTGTAGCGGCGGACAAGGACCCGGCCGGTCCCCCGTTCGTGAGCACGGAAGAGCGCGAGGTCTCCGGCAAGTGGGTCATTCATGATCTGAAACGGCCAGTGCCGCGTCAGCGCAGCCCGCTGAGCCAGGTCACGGCGTCGGCGAAGTCTGCGTCGGCGGTTCCGGGCCGGACCATGGTGCGGCCGCCGTCGGCCCGCGGGTAACTGCCGAGGAATCGCACGTCGCTGCAGACCCTGCGCAGGCCCATCAGCGCCTCGCCGACCCGCGCCTCGGCCACGTGCCCCTCGCAGTCGATGGAGAAGCAGTACCTGCCGAGCCCATCGCCGGTCGGCCGCGACTCGATCCGGGTCAGGTTGACCCAGCGCACGGCAAACTGGCTGAGGATTTCCATCAGCGCGCCCGGGTGGTCATCGGCAAGGAATGCGACCACCGAAGTCCGGTCCGCCCCGGTTGGCGCGGGCGGGCGGCCGGGCAGGCTGACCTCGACGAACCTGGTCACTGCCCCGGCCCGGTCATGGACGTCATGGGCGAGCACCGCCAGGCCGTAAACTCCGGCGGCGAACTCGCCGGCCAGCGCGGCGCCGACCTGGCCTTCGGCTGCCTGCCGGGCCGCTTCGGCATTCGACGAGGCCGGCCGCCACTCGGCGTCGGGCAGGTGCGCGGCCAGCCATTGCCTGCATTGCGCCTGCGCCTGCGGGTGCCCGCTCAGCACCTTGATGTCGGTAAGCTGCGTGCCCGGCCTGGCCAGCAGCGCGAAGGTCACCGGGAGCAGCACTTCGGCGCGGATGATCAGGTCCTGCCCGGTGGCGAGCTCGTCCAGCGTGGCGGTCACCGCTCCCTCCACCGAGTTCTCGATCGGTACCACGCCGCGCTGCGCGGCGCCGGTCCGGACCGCGTCCAGGGTGGCCTGGATGGTGGCGCACGGCAGCGCCTCCGCATCTGCCCCGGCGTCGAGCACGCGGAGCGCGGCCTCGGTGAACGTGCCAGCGGGACCGAGGTAGGCAACGCGATCCGACATGCCCCTCATGATGGCAGGCCGGAGATCCTGGCACGCGCGGTGCCCGCCGAATCACCCTCAGCCGGCGGTCGGAGCACCGTCTGCCGCCATGGCCACAGCATCATCACGAGTGCCACGATAACGGCGAGCAGGATCACTGGGGTGACCCCGGTCCTGACCACGGTGCGCAGCCAGCCAAGCCCGGCTGGCATGACGATCCCCCGGGCGGGCAGGTAGCCGAAGGCGAGCGCTGACGTGCGGGCAAGCAGCAGCCAGTCCAGCCGTGACCACGGCAGCAGCGCCAGCAGCGCCCAGCCGAGGCCGTCATACCAGGGCAGCACGTACGGCCAGGCAAGGAGCCAGGCGAACGCGACGGCAAACACCGCGGCCGCGGGCAGCGCGGCCGGCCGGAACTCGTGCCCGGTGCCTGGCCCGACGCCGGGATCGAGCACGCGAACCGATCGCATCAGGAGCACAAGCAGCGCGACTGCCAGCACGATCGCCGCCGCCTTGACCACGTCCTCGGCGACTGGCTCGCCGGTGACGAGCCGCAGCGCGGAGCGGACCGCCCGCCACGGCGAGCCGATGGAGACGTAACTCCCGGCCCGCAGCGCCGGGCGCAGCGATCCGGGTCCCCACACGGCGACCGAGGCTCCGGCGGTCAGGCCGAATCCGGCCGCCAGGCCGCCGAGCAGCGCCGCTGGCTCCCGCCAGCGGGACGGACGGACGGACGCCGCCTGCTCCAGCTCAGCCAAATGCCGCCAGCGCCAGGCAACCACGCAGGCGATGGCCACCCCCGCTCCGGCCAGCGCCATCGATACCTTGACCGCGAACCCGAGGCCGATCAGGGCGCCGGCCCCGGCGGCGGCCAGCGCCTGGCGGGCCAGGCTGGCCCGCGGCGCCCCGTTATAAATCCCGATGGCATAAACCGCCAGGGCGGCGATGCAGAACACGATTGCCTGGCTGTCCACGTGCGCGCCAGCCACGAGCACCTGCAGCAGCAGCGGGTTGGCGGTCCACAGCAGCGCCGCGCGGAACTGCCTGGCCCGGTCACCGCGGGCCAGCCAGTGCAGCAGCAGCCCGGTCACCGCGAACGCCGTCACGTTCAGCAGCGAGAGCACGAACACGGTGAGGCGGACCGACGTGCCGCCGATCAGCGAGGCCAGGGCCTGGCCGCCGGTGGCCAGGCTGCCGTAGTCCGACGGGCTCGTCCGCCAGTCCTGGACGGCCCGCGCGACCGGATCG
>Ga0070698_100006251_pt1 | contig 12957 bp, 9 predicted proteins | sample KBSK1502metaG_FD_65477 | JGI IMG/M metagenome (GOLD analysis project Ga0070698, IMG submission 65477) | Corn, switchgrass and miscanthus rhizosphere microbial communities from Kellogg Biological Station, Michigan, USA - KBS K1-50-2 metaG | ecosystem: Host-associated > Plants > Roots >... | reverse complement strand
CAGAGATACCAGCTCGCCACCGAGCGGAACGGGCGCCACCGCTCCCCCCGGCGAAGGACCTCCTCCGGCTCCGGCAGCTCCCGTCGACGCATGATCCGCGCGAGGCCTTTCCGGATTCCGAGATCGTGGGCCGGTAGCACGTCGGGGTGGCCCAGGCGGAAGATCAGCAGCATCTCCACGGTCCAGCGCCCGACGCCGCGGACCACGGTCAGCCGCTCCACCACGTCCTCCGGCGCCATGCGGCGCAGCTCGGGGATCGACGGGATCTCTCCGCGCGCGGCGTGCGCCGCCAGATCGCGGATGGCCCTGGCCTTCGCTTCGGAGAGGCCGGCCTTGCGGAGCCGCGCGTGGCGCATCCCGAGGACGGTGTCGGGCGACGGGAACGACTCCCCCGGGAACAGCGCACGGAACCGCCCGAAGATGGTACCGGCGGCCTTGCCGGAGAGCTGCTGGAAGACGATGCTCCGGGCCAGCGAGTGGAACGCGGTGGTCGAGTCATGCGGTGTGAGGGCAAACGGCCCGATGCGCTCGATGATCGCGCCAAGCCCGCGATCGCGCGCGGCGAGCTCCCGCAGGGCAGAGCCCTGATCGATCGCCGCAACGTCGCTGTCGGCCCAGAGGCAGGGAATGATGCCGGTCACGGGAGAATCCTAACATGGCGCGCTGGAGCGCTGCCCGCGACGCGGGCGCGGACGGAGGATGCCGGTGAATCCTGAGCTGCCTTCCCAGGACGTCGAAGGGTTTCGCCGCCAGGCGCACGGTCTGGTGGACTGGATGGCGGACTATCTCGCCCGGGTCGGCGACCTGCCGGTGCAGCCGGATGCCGCGCCGGGAACGGTCCGCTCCGCACTGCCCGAGGCGCCGCCCGAGGGTCCCGAGTCTTTCGACCGGATCATGGCGGACTTCCAGCGGATCATCGTTCCCGGGCTCACCCACTGGGGGCACCCGGGATTCTTCGCCTATTTCCCCGCCAACAACAGCCCGCCGTCGATCCTGGCCGAAATGCTCACCGCGACCATTGCGGCACAGTGCATGTCGTGGAACACCTCTCCCGCCGCCACCGAGCTGGAACAGGTCACCATGGAGTGGCTGCGGCGGATGATCGGGTTGCCCGAGACATTTACCGGCGTCATCCAGGACACCGCGTCCACCGCGACGCTGGTCGCGCTGATCACCGCGCGGGACCGGATCCTCGCGCGGGAGATCGGCGGGACGGCGGCGGAACTGGGCGCGCTCACCGCCTACACGACGGCGGAGGCCAACTCCTCGGTGCCCAAGGGCGCCCGGATGGCCGGGTTCCGCCCCGACCACATCCGGTTGGTGGAGACCGACGCCGCGGCAGCGATGCGTCCCGAGGCTCTGGCCGCCCTGATCAGGGCGGATCGAGCCGCCGGCCTGGTGCCAGCCTGCGTGGTCGCGACGGTCGGCACGACGTCCTCCACCGCGATCGATCCGGTCGCCGCGATCGCGGAGATCTGCCGCAGCGAGGCGCTGTGGCTGCACGTGGACGCGGCGTGGGCCGGCTCGGCGGCGATCGTGCCGGAGCTGCGCTGGATTTTCGACGGGGTGGCCCAGGCGGACAGCGTGGTGTTCAACCCGCACAAGTGGCTGCTGGTCAACTTCGATTGCTCGGCCTACTTCGTCCGCGACCGGGCCGCGCTGCTCCGATCCTTCGGGGCGTCGGCGGAAATCCTCAAGACCGCCCACGACGACCTTGTGGTGAACTACCGCGACTGGGGCATCCAGCTGGGCCGCCGGTTCCGGGCCCTCAAGCTGTGGTTCGTGATCCGGAGCTACGGCGTCCGCGGTCTGCAGGCCATGATTCGCGAGCACATACGGCTCGGCACGTTGTTCGCCGGATGGGTGGACCAGGACCCGGAGTTCCAGCTCATGGCCGACGCGACCCTCGGGCTCGTGGTGTTCCGGTTTCTCGGCAGGGGGGGCGAGGACCTCGATCCGCTGAACGAGCGCTTGCTGCAGCGGATCAATGCCGGCCGGAAGATCTTCCTCACCGGGACGCGGCTCAAGGGAAACTACGTGCTTCGCCTGGCGCTCGGGCACCTGAACACCACCGAGCGGGACGTGGCGGCAGCGTGGGAATTGATCAAGCAGGCAGCAGACTCTTCGCTGTTCCCTCGACCGTCAGCGCCTCCTTGAGATACCGCCCCGTGTGGGATGCCCCGCACGCGGCCACCTGCTCCGGGGTGCCCTGGACAACCACCCGGCCCCCGGCCGCGCCCGCTTCAGGCCCCAAGTCGATCACCCAGTCGGCCCGTTTGATGACATCGGTGTGGTGTTCGATGACCACCACCGTGTGGCCGGCGTCCACCAGTCGATCGAGCACCTGGATCAGCACGCGCACGTCGTCCAGGTGGAGGCCGGTGGTAGGCTCGTCGAGCAGATAGAGCTTCCGGCCTTCGCGCTTGCCGGCCTTGGCCAGCTCGCGGGCGATCTTGAGGCGTTGCGCCTCACCGCCGGAGAGCGTCGTGGCGGGCTGGCCCAGGCGGAGGTAGCCCAATCCCACCTGTTGCAGCTGCCAGAGCGCGGCGCCGAGCTTGGGCTGATGCAGAAAGCGGGTGATCGCCTCGTCCACGGTCCACTGGAGCACGTCGTGGATCGAGACGCCGTTGATCCGAACGTCGAGCACCTCGCGCTCGTAGCGGGTGCCGCCGCACGCGTCGCAGGGCACGAACACGTCGGCCAGAAAGACCATCTCCACCAGCACCGCGCCGGCGCCCTCGCAGTGCTCACACCGGCCCCCGGGAAGATTGAAGGAGAACGTGGCGGCGGTGTACTTGCGCTGCCGTGCCAGCGGTTGCGCCGCAAAGAGTTCCCGGATCTCGTCGAACGCCTTGATGTAGGTGACCGGGTTCGATCGCGGTGAGCGGCCGATGGGCGACTGGTCCACCAGGACCACGTCCTTGAGGTGCTCCCAGCCGCCGAGTGAGCGCACCGCGCCCACCGCTTCCCCCAGATGGGACTTGGCGGAATGCTCGCCGTGCAGTCGCGCCTCCAGGTGACGATAGAGCACGTCGTGCACCAGCGTGCTCTTTCCGCTGCCCGACACGCCGGTCACCGCGGTGAGCGTGCCCAACGGGATGTCCGCGTCGGTGTCTTCCAGATTGTGCAGGCGGGCGCCGCGAATGCTGAGCCAGAGCGGTCCCGCCGCTCGCCGTTCGCTGGGCACGCCGATGCGCTTGCGTCCCGACAGATAGTCGGCGGTGAGTGTTCCGGTCGCTCCGGCGACGGTCCCCGCGTAGACCACCGAGCCGCCGCGCTCGCCGCTCCCCACGCCGAGTTCCAGCATGAAGTCGGCCTCCCGGATCGCGGCCAGGTCGTGCTCCACCACCAGGACGGTGTTCCCGGCGTCCCGGAGCCGGCGCAGCAGGGCCAGGAGCCGGTCGGTGTCCCGCGGGTGCAAACCGATCGAGGGCTCGTCGAGCACATACAGCGCATCGACCAGGCGCGCGCCGAGGGCGTTGGCGAGCGCGATGCGCTGCGCCTCGCCGCCGGAAAGGGTGCGGGCCTGGCGATCGAGGGTCAGGTATCCGAGACCTACGTCGAGGAGGAAGTCCACCCGGGCGAGCAGCTCGTCCATGATGTGTCCGGCGATGAGGCGATCGGTCTCGCCGAGCGACAGCGTGGTGAGCCAGTCTTTGAGGGCCGCCAGCGGCAGCGCGCTCACCTCCGCAATGGACCGGCCGCCGAGCCGGACGGCGAGGGCATGCTCGTTGAGCCGGCTGCCGTGGCAGACCGGGCACACCTTGGCCAGCTGGTACTGCCTGAGGAACACCCGGATGTACTGCTTATAGCGCTTCTCCTCCAGACCCTTCAGGAACGGGAAGATGCCCAGGAATTTCCCGACCTTTCCATGCAGGAGCTCGCGCCGCACCGATGCTTTGAGCGCCTTCCAGGGCTTGGCGGGATCCGCGTCGAGCTTGCGCGCCGTTTCGTAGAGCAGCTTGCGGCGTCCCTCGTACCGCGGCTTGGTCCAGGGGTCGATCGCCCCCGCGAGCAGGCTCCGCGAAGGGTCCGGCACGATGAGGCTCTCGTCGTACTCCAGCACCGCGCCGAAGCCGTTGCACCCTCCGCAGGCCCCGCGCGGATTGTTGAAGGAGAAGAGCAGCGTCGTCTGCGGGACGGCCGGGGTATCGCAGACGCTGCAGGCGGGGCGTTCGGTGAAACGCAGGCGTCCGCCGGCGTGCAGCACGACGCTGACCCCTTCACCTTCCGCGAACGCCAGGGCCACCGCTTCGGAGAGGCGCTGGGCTTCCGAGGCCGACAGGCGATCCACCACCACCAGGACCTCGGACGCCGCGGTGAGATCGGTAGTGGCCGGGAGCGTTTCCAGATGGTAGTCTCTCCCATCCGCCACGACTCGAAGGAACCCGAGGGCCCGGAGATTCTCCACCAGCGCGGCGTGGGTGACGCGGGCCGATTCGGGAATCGGGAAGGTCACCCGCACCGGGACCTCCCCGAGCGCCGTGACGCGAGCCACCGCCGACGCGGGAGTGTCGCGCTCCACCGGGTTGCCGCATTTCCGGCAGAACGGCTTCCCGACGCGGGCCCAGAGCAGCCGGAGGAAGTCGTAGACCTCGGTCGCGGTGCCGACGGTGGAGCGGCTGGAGACGGTGGGGTTCCGCTGCTCGATTGCCACCGCCGGCGCGATGCCTTCGAGGCGATCCACCAGCGGCTTGGGCATCCGGTCGAGAAACTGCTTGGCGTAAGTGGAGAGCGACTCGATGTACCGGCGCTGTCCTTCGGCGTAGAGCGTATCGAACGCAAGGCTGCTCTTGCCCGAGCCGGACGGTCCGGTGACCACCACGAGACGGCGCCGCGGCAGGTCGACGGTAATGCCCTTCAGGTTGTGCTGGCGGGCGTTGACGATGCGAAGGACTGGATCGGCCACGGGTGAACAATAAGGGTGCGACCATTAGGTTAGAGACTTCATGGCCAAATTGCTGACCCCCAAAGTGCTACGGCGCGGATTCGAGATTTTCGCCCTCGCGTCGCTCATCGGGTTCGGCGCTGTTCTCTACTACAGCCACAATTTCGACGCGTTCCTGGCGGCCATTCCGCGCATCCACTGGATCTGGGTGCTCGCCGGCCTCGGGCTCGCCTCCATGGACTGGCTGGGCGGAGGGCTCCGGCTCTGGGTGCTGGCCCGCGAGATCCATCCGAAGCCGTCCCTCGTCGGGCTCATACTGGCCGGGGGCATGGGCGCGTGGGCCTCGTACCTCACACCCCTCCAGTCGGGCAACGCGCCGATCACGATCTACACGATGAAGCGGTATGGGATCCCGGTCCCCATCGCGCTCACGCTGGTGCTGATGTCCTTCGTCGCGACGGTGGCCTTCTTCGGAATTGCCGGGCCGATCGCGATCGCCTTCGGGGCGGGAAAATCGCTGGGCCAGCACGGTGTGGTGCTGGGCATTTCACTTTACGATCTCTTTCTGGCCAGCCTGGGGATCTTCGTCGTCCTGTTCGTCCTGCTGATCGTGCTGGTCATCCGCCCACGGGCGCTGCACTGGGTGCTGCGGAAGGTCACCGCCTTCGTGGGGCGAAGGAGCCGGCGGGTGGCGAGTCGGCTGGGTCATCTCGAGCAGGGCATCGACCAGGCGCACGAGGCCCTCTCCCGGTTCAGCACGCCGCGGGGCTGGATGGCGCTCGGCTGGGCCACCATCATCTCGGGACCGTCCCACGCCAACAAATTGCTCGCCGGCTACGTGGCGCTCCGCGCCATCGGCATCGAGGCACGCTTCGTCGACGTGCTGCTGCTGCAGACGCTGATCACGTTTCTCCTGTACTTCTTCGCGCCGACGCCGGGGGGCTCGGGCATCGCGGAGATCCTCTCCGCCGCCGTGATGTCGATCTACGTGCCCCGGCCGCTCACCGCCCTCTACACCCTGCTGTGGCGGATGGTGATCAGCTATTTCACGATCATTTTCGGGTCCTTCGTCTTCTGGCTCTGGGTGCGGCGGGGGCTCGCCGGGGTCGAGCAGGACACCGGGGGGCTGGCCTCGGAGGCCTCCCCCGCGGGATGACCCACGGGGTGGGACGGGTCCCGCCCGGCGAGCTTCTCCTCCCCCGCGGACTCGACCAGCGGCGGCGACCGCCGCAAGGCGCGGTTTCCTTGCCACCCGGGCAACCGCCGCCTACGTTTGTCCGGACCGTTTCGCCTTAGGACGAATCAGACGGATGCAGCTTGAATTCGGCGGCCGCCGATACGCCGTCGCCGCCGGTGATTTCGTCATCGGCTCGGAACCGGATTGCACGCTGGTGCTGACCGCACCGGCGGTGCTGCCGCGACATGCGGTGGTGCGGTCGGTCGGCCAGGGAACGGCGGTACTCGTCCCGGCCGTGCCGGGCGCGGAGATCCTCGTGAACGGAGTCCCCCTGGGCAGCAACCCGACCCCATTGAAACCAGGCGACAAGATCGCGATCGGTGGCCAGGAGATCATGGTTACCGATTCCGCGCCCTCGGGCGGGCAGCCCGTCCCGGCCCCGCCGGCCCCGGCGGTCCCCCGCCTCAACGAAACGGTGGCGGGATTCCCCGCGATGCGGCGACCGCCCCCGATGCCGAGACAGGAGCCGCCCGTACCGAGCCCTGCCGGGTCGGCCGGCCGGCTCAACGAGACGGTCGCGGGATTCCCCGCCATGCGCAGGCCGCCGCCGATGCCCAGACAGGAGGCGGCGCCGCTCGCGTCCCTTCTGGTCAAGAGCGGCCATCGCAAAGGGGAACGCCTGACGGTCTTGGGCGCGGTCACCAACTTTGGTCGCGCGGAGGTCAGCGATCTCCGACTTCCCGACGCCAGTGTGAGCCCCACCCACGCCAGACTTCAGCTCCGCGAGGGGGTCTGGTCCATCGCGGATCTGGACTCCGCCAACGGGACCAAAGTGGACGGGGAGCCGGTTCGCGAAGAGACGGCCCTTTCCCCCGGTGCAACGATCTCCATCGGGGACGTCCAGCTCCTCTTCGAGCCCCAAGACCCGGGGAGCGTGCCTGGCCCCGCCGCCCGGGTGCCGGCGCCGGCATCGATCGCCCCCCCGTCGGCTTCGTCACCAGCCACGCCCTCCGTCTCCCCTCCACGCACCCGTCAGGCGCTCGTCGCCGTCGTGGTCGCGCTCGGCATTCTGCTGCTCGTCGCCTACCTCCTTCTGCGCTGAGGCGGCGATGCGGATCTCCTGTGCGGGCAATACGGACGTCGGGGTCGTCCGGTCCGGGAACGAGGACAGTTTTCTCCTCGATTGCGCGCTGGGACTCTTCATCGTGGCCGACGGAATGGGTGGCCACGCGGCGGGGGAAGTCGCCAGCGAGATGGCGGTCCGCATCATTTCGAAGGAGCTGGGAAGCCTCCGGGGGCTGGGCGACGGCGAGGCGGCGGCGCGGATGCGGAGCGCGATCCGGAAGGCCAATGCGGCGATTTTCGAGCGGACCATCGCCGAGCACGACAAGCGAGGCATGGGAACCACGACCACGGTCATGGTCCTTTTTTCCCGGCGATTCATGATCGGGCAGGTCGGCGACAGCCGGGCCTATCTACTCCGCGAGGGCGGCCTGCTCCAGCTCACCAAGGACCACAGCTACGTGCAGGAACAGGTGGACGCCGGGCTGCTCACCCCGGAGCAGGCCCGCACCCATCCCTACAGCAACGTCATCACCCGGTGCGTCGGCGCGAACGAGGACGTCGCCCCCGACATCTACTTCGGCAACCTCGAGGAAAAGGACGTGGTGCTCCTGGCCTCCGACGGTCTGACCGGGATGCTGGAGGACGACCAGCTGGCCAAGATCATGTCCACTGAAGAGAATCCCGAGGGCTGCGTCAACCGGATGATCGCCGACGCGAATCACCGTGGCGGACTCGATAACATCACCGCCATCGTCGTCCGGGTGGACGCCACCGATCCGATCACGGGCGAGATGCCGGCCGTGAGACCCGCCTGAAGGCCCCATGAATCCAAAGCTGTGGATTTTTCTTGCCCTCGGCGTCATCGCCGCCCTGTTTCTGGTTGCCTGGACTCGCGCGCTCCGCGCGGGCCGCGCCGAGGGACAGGGCGCCGCGCTCCCGACCGCACGGGAAACCGCCATCGGCTTCGGAACCAATTTCTTCGATACCCTGGGCATCGGTTCGTATGCCCCGACGACGGTGTTGTTCCGCTTTTTCGGCCTGGTGCCGGACGAGCGCATCCCCGGCACGCTCACGATCGGGCACGCGTTGCCGACGATCGTGCAGGCGTTCATCTACATCACGATCGTGGAAGTCGAGTTGAAGACGCTCGTCCTGCTCATCCTCGCCGCGGTCGTCGGGTCCTGGCTCGGCGCGGGGGTCGTGGCCCGCTGGCCTCGGCGGACCATTCAACTGGGGATGGGCTGCGCGCTGCTCGCGGCCGCCGGGCTCTTCATCCTCAAGAACCTCGATGAAATGCGTGGAGCGCCGGTGTTTCCGGGCGGAGAGGCCCTGGGACTCCAGGGTGCGTTGCTGATCGGGGCCCTCGTGGGGAATTTCGCGCTGGGCGCCCTGATGACCCTGGGTATCGGCCTGTACGCCCCATGCCTCATCATGATCAGCCTGCTCGGCATGAGTCCCAAGGCCGCCTTCCCCATCATGATGGGGTCCTGCGCCTTTCTCATGCCGCTGGCGAGCGTGCGCTTCCTGAAGGCGAAGGCCTTCAGCGCACGGCCGGCCATCGGGCTGGCCCTGGGCGGCATTCCCGCCGTCCTCATCGCGGCGTTTATCGTGAAGTCGCTCCCGCTCACCGCGGTGCGCTGGCTGGTGGTGGTGGTCGTCCTGTACGCCGCACTGGGTCTGCTGCGCGCGGCGCGACGGTCCGCGCCGGTGCCTCCCGCGCCGCCGGTGGTGCCGTAGAGTCGTGAGTCGCGAGTCATGACCCATGACTCATGACGCACGACTAGAACAACTCCCCTCCTGAGTCCAGTCGCCGGGCGATCTCGCCCGCCGATGCCTCCAGCAAAGCGGGCACTCCCTCCAGCGACCCTGCCGGCGCTCGCGCCACGAACACTCGCAGACGCCGAGCGCTCCGGTACAGCTCGGCGGCGATACGGGGAAGCCCCAGATGGCCGGCGCGCCCCTCATCGGTCAGCCGCTCCACCGTTCCATCCCGCAGGCGGAGAGGCAGATCCACCGAAAGCATGTTGTCGCGGGCGGGAAAATCGAGCAGCAGCTCGCCCGCGGCGAGCCCGACGCGCTCCGCCAGGGCGTCTTCGACCCGCTCGCACAGGTCGACGTCGTCCACCACCCACGGCTCCGGGGTCGCGGTGACCTCGCTGGCCGGAAGATCCAGCGCGCGTTTGTAGAGTCGGCGGGCGCGGACCGCGGCGGCCAGGGCGTTGCCGTCCCGATCGACCAGGAGCTGCATGAACGTCTCGTCGGTCAGGCCGGCGATGCTCTCGGTGGTCACCACACCACGGCGCAGGGCGCCCCGGGCCGCGCGCTTGAACATGCAGGTGGCGCTGCGCACCGCGTGGTGCCAGTAGACATTTCGATACATCTGGTATTTGGAGAACAGCAGCGATTCGAGCGCGCTCACCCCCTTTTCCTGGACACCCAGCTCTCGCCCGCCGCCGCGGGCCTCGACCAGGGTGATGGAGGCCAGCAGCCGGTCCACGTCCACCGTCCCGTAGGGAACGCCGCACATCCGCGAGTCCCGGCACAGGTAGTCGATCTTGTCCAGATCCAGCGGACCGGAGATAAGTCCCTGGAGCGGGCTCCGGCTCCGGCCCCGGATGAGAGCGCCGATCTCCGCGACGATTCCGCTTCCGCCTTCGGCCTCGAGCTCCCGACGAAGCTCGGCCTCGCCCAGCCGCGAGACGCCCTGCGCCTCGTGGGAAGGGAACCCGGCTTCTTCCAGCGCGTGGGAGAAGGGATAGTGTCCGATATCGTGCAGGAGCGCCGCCAGCGCCACGGCGCGCCGGTCGTCGGGCGCGACGTCCTCCAGCTCGCCCCGGGCGTCCAGCGCGAGGAGCGCGCGCCGGGTGAGATGGTAGGCGCCCAGGGCGTGCTCGAACCGGGAGTGAGTGGCCCCGGGATAGACCAGGAAGGCGTGGCCGAGCTGGCGGATGTAGCGCATCCGCTGGACCGCGGCGGTATCGAGCACCCGCACCGCCGCCGAATCCAGCGTGATGTTATCCCACAGCGGGTCGCGGATGACCTCGAAGGAGCGCGTCAGAGCCTGGGTCCCGCCGCCGCGACGGCTTCGGGGACCTGAGAGGCGAAGGCTGCGAAGCTCTTCCGGAACATCTCCGCCAGCTTCCTGGCCTGCGCGTCGTATGCGGCCTTGTCGGGCCAGGTTTCCCTCGGGATCAGCACCTCGCTCGGCACGCCGGGAACCGCGGCCGGCACCTGCAGTCCGAAAACCGGATCGATGGTATGGGCCGCCTCGTCGAGCTGCCCCGACAGCGCGGCGCTCACCATCGCGCGGGTATGGGCGAGCTTCATGCGCGTGCCGGTGCCGTAGGCACCCCCGGTCCACCCGGTGTTCACCAGCCAGACCCGGGCGCCATGCTTGGAGATCCGCTCGCCCAGCATCTTTGCATAGACGCCCGGGTGCAGCGGCAGGAAGGGCGCGCCGAAGCAGGACGAAAAGGTCGCTGCCGGCTCGGTCACTCCGCGCTCCGTGCCTGCCACCTTCGCGGTGTAGCCCGAAAGGAAGTGGTACATCGCCTGTTCGGGTGTGAGCCGGGCGATGGGAGGCATCACGCCGAACGCGTCGGCAGTGAGAAACACGACGGTCTTCGGATGACCACCCATCCCGCTGGGGAGATGATTGGGTATATAGTCGATCGGATAGCTGGCCCGGGTGTTCTCGGTAATGCGGTCGCTGTTGAAATCAGGGGCCCGAGTGGCCGGGTCGAGCACGACATTCTCCAGCACGGTGCCGAACATCCGGGTGGCGGCGTAGATCTCCGGTTCCCCGGCGGCGGAGAGCCGGATTGCCTTGGCGTAGCATCCGCCCTCGAAGTTGAAGACGCCGCGGTCGCTCCAGCCGTGCTCGTCGTCGCCGATGAGCTGACGCGATGGATCGGCCGACAGCGTCGTCTTGCCGGTGCCGGAGAGGCCGAAGAAGATCGCCGTATCGCCCTCCGGCCCCACGTTGGCCGAGCAGTGCATCGGCAGGACCCCGCGCTGCGGCAGCATGTAATTGAGCGCGGTGAAGATGCTCTTCTTCATTTCGCCGGCGTAGCGGGTGCCGCCGATCAGGATGATCCGCCTGGCGAAGTTGAGCACGATGAACGTCCCGCTGCGGGTGCCGTGCACCGTGGGGTCGGCGGCCAGCTCCGGACAATGGAAGACCGTCCAGTCGGGCTGAAACCGGGCGAGATCCTCCAGGCCCGGGCGGATGAACATGTTCCGGACGAACAGGGCCTGCCACGCATTGGGTGTGATGAAGCGGACCGGGAAACGGAACCCCGGGTCGGCACCGCCGAAGAGATCCTGAACGAACACCTCCGCCTGGACGTCCAGATGGGCCTTGGCGTCCGTCAGCAGCCGGTCGAAGTGGGCCTCGGAGAGCTTTTCGTTCTTTTCCCACCAGATCTGCCTAGTCGAGCCGGGCTCGTCGACCACGAACTTGTCCTTGGGACTCCGGCCCGTGTGCGGCGAGGTGATCGCGGTGAAGGCGCCCCGGTCGCTGAGCTGCCCCTCGCCCCGGCGGACCGCATGCTCGACCAGCTCGCTGGGTCCGAGGTTCGCCCAGACCCGCTTCGGGGCGAGCCCCTGGGCAGCGAGCGGAACGGATTGGCGCTGGACCGGGGTATTCGTGGTCATGGGACGGTGACGCCTCGTTGCGAGTTGGAACGAATCCGTATTGCGACCGAGGGGGTAAGATCCTACCTGAGAGGATCGGTGGCAACCCGATTCCCGCGCGCGTAGGCCCGGAGTCGTCGGAGCATTCGTCGGTCGTTGGCCACCAGATCGTCTCCCTTCGGCGTCTCCAAGATCTTCGGGATCCCGGCAAACCGGGGATCCCGCATGACCCGGCGAAAAGGATCTGGGCCGAGGGATCCCTGACCGATCAGCTCGTGCCGGTCGCGACGCGAGCCGAACGGCGTCTTGGAATCATTGAGGTGCAGGCAGCCCAGATGGCGCAGTCCGACGATGGCTTCCCAGCGGCGCCAGACCCCCTCGTAGTCGTTCACCAGATCATACCCGGCGCTGTACAGATGACAGGTGTCGGCGCAGAACCCGACCCGGTCCCGCACGTCGCTCGCGATTGCCTCACGCAAGGCGGCGAGCTCCTCGAAGGTGGCGCCTAGGGCAGTGCCGGTTCCCGCAGTCGTCTCGATGAGGATCATGACGTTTCCCTGCACCTGTCGAAGCGCCCTGGTGTAGTTCCTTGCGTTCCGCTCCAGCCCGGCGTTCCGGTGATCGATGTAGTTGCCGGGGTGCGACACCACTTGGGGGATTCCGAGCGCCCGGCACCGGCCGAGCTCGGCCATGAAAGCCGTTACGGACCTTTCGCTTAGCTGCTGGTCCGGAGAGGCCAGGTTGATGAGGTACGAATCGTGCGAAACAACGTGGCGGATGTCAGTGGCGGTCAGGAGGTTCCTGAATCCTGCGGCGACCGCATCCGCAATGATGGGTTCCTTCCACTGGCTTGGTGTCTTGGTAAACACCTGAATCGCCGTGGCGCCAATGGCTGTGCCGCGCTCCGGCGCGGTCTGCACGCCGCCCTGGGTCGATACGTGAGCGCCGAGCCGTTCCTCGGCGTTTCGTTTAGTGGGGGGCATGTCCGTGAGGGTCTTTCGTCACCCGGGGTCGGAGACAACGTGAGAGAGCGCGTCTTTCTGTTCGGCGATGTCACCGCCCGGCCCAAGGGACTGGAGCGGGCCCTGGTACGCGCGGGCTTCGCGCTCATCGAGGGTGAGGGTGCCGCCCTGGCGAAGCTGTCGGATCTGGCGGTCGTCTCGGTCGCCAATGCGGGCGGTGACCTCGAGCG
>Ga0070698_100006249_pt1 | contig 12959 bp, 16 predicted proteins | sample KBSK1502metaG_FD_65477 | JGI IMG/M metagenome (GOLD analysis project Ga0070698, IMG submission 65477) | Corn, switchgrass and miscanthus rhizosphere microbial communities from Kellogg Biological Station, Michigan, USA - KBS K1-50-2 metaG | ecosystem: Host-associated > Plants > Roots >... | reverse complement strand
CCAGCGCGGTGGCCGCAACCAAGGGCGCGTCGGCGAACGCCAAATATCAGAACGGGGTGGCGGTCTTCACCACCGGTAAGGGGGGCCTCATGTTCGAGGCGAGTGTTGGCGGCCAGAAGTTCAGCTTCGAGCCGTTCGGAAGGAAATAGGCGGTTAGCAGCTGAGCGATTCTCAGCCGGGCCAAGCACAGTGCCCGGCAAGCGCGGTTCCGACGGGTGCTACGACATCGCGGGCCGAAGAAAGTCGTCGTGGCAGTGGCCCACGCCCTGTTGCGCATGGTCTACCACGTCCTCGCTGACGGAACGGTCTATCGCGAAGCCGGGGCCGACTACCACGACCGTCAGCATCGCCAGCCCGTCACCCGGCGGGTCCTCCAGGGCCTGATGCCGCGACGCGGATTTTCTGAGCATTAGAGACCTGCAGTTTGTGCCAAATTTGTGACAGACTCGGGATTACTCCTGATCATTCCAGCGCACTCCAGCGCACGACGCCGTCGAGAGCTGGTCCTGCGACAGCAAACACTTACGCGCACTTACGCAGACTGTAGTCTAGGACTGAAAATCCTGGTGTCGGTCCGATCCAGACTCTGTTCCGGCAGCGGGACTCCAAGCGAGAACTCGTTGAGTGATTTGCGTGATCGCGCAGACGCTGGCGAACCGACCACCCTGTTGAGTAGTCAGCTGCACGTGCGCGTGACCTACGCCCTTGTGTGATTTTGAGTGATCCGGTGCGCTCAGGAGCGTTCTGGTGTCGGGCGACGGCGCCGGTGTCGTGAATGACGCGCGTAGGAGAGCGAGCCTGATCAGGGAGTTGCGCGGAAGTTAGCAGAAAGACTGAGGGGCGGCTCGTCACCGCCCCTCGACTCTTAATCAGCGGGTCCAGGGGAGAGGAGACTCATAGACCGGCTTACATTTACTGGCGGGCACCATCCCGGTCGACCTGACAGCCCGACGGGATCGAGGCCCGCTCGCGCATGACCGGATCGGCGGGTACCGGACGTTACCCTGGTTGCTTGCCGCCCTTCTTGCGCTTGTTACGCCTTGAACGATGCTCCGCATCCAGTACCTTCCGATATTCACCGAGTTCCCGTCTAACCCAACTAACAAGCTCTCGAACCCGCTCTTCGTAGCGCCGCTCATAGTGGGGGGGCAAGTGAACTAGTTGACCGCTTGCCAGCTCGGACTCGAGAGCGCGTAGTAGCTCTCTCATCGCGGGCGCGACACTCTGATGGCCTTCGTCAGTCGCCAGTCGACCTTGCTGCAATCCGATGTAAGTCTCGAGGCGGGCTTTAACGTGGCGGGGAATTGGCCTGGCCCGACCCCATTCACTTATCGCCGATTGAGACACGCCGAATACCTCCGCGAGCGCCTTTTGCGACCCCGCCCTGCGAACCGCCTCGACAACCAGATCTCGGTCTGTCAAGGGACTCTAGGCTGGTATCTATTATCAGAAATTATAACTTGACTGATATCTGAAAACAGATATACTTGGTCCATAAGTTCGGCGCCCAAGACCTTACCGGCAAGGACGGTCCGAGCACAACTCAAACCTCTGGGATGCCGACTGGGAGAAGAAAAGGATGAGCAGCCTCAAGCGCTGGCGGCGGGTAGGGCAGGGGCAGTTTCACAAGTGGGAGCAGGCAGGAGAGGAATTTGAAGGCACATGGCGGGGGGCTCATGAAGGTCGCTATGGGCTCCTCGGCACCCTCGAGACGTCGGAGGGGTTGATCACGTTTCCCCTGCCGGCCGCGCTACTAGATCGACTCCGGCGGGTGGGTGAGGGCGCGGATGTGCTGATCCAGTACACGGGGATGCAAACCTCAAAGGCCGGTCGCTCCTTCAAGGGCTTCGAGGTCTATGTGGCCGACGACGGGGCGCTGGAGCCCGTGCAGCACGCCGCGTCCTCGCGGCAAGCGGAGTCACCAGTGTCCGACGGTGACCATAAGGAGGTGTGAGGTGACAGCGACCATGAGCTCATGGGCACGTGCCGATCGCGCCCGCTTCTACACCATCGGAGACCAGCGCTGGCCCTCGGTGACCACGATCCTGGACATCATTGCCAAGCCCGCCCTTGGGCCTTGGTACGCCAAGGAGGAGCGCCGGTACTTCGAGGCGGCGATGCTGGAGGTGTTGAGCAAGCCCGGGGCTCGCGATCCGGAGTACGTGCTCACGGCCGTCGCCGAGGCGGTCAGCGGGGTCAAGGCGGCCGATCGCGCCAAGCAGCAAGCCGCCACGATCGGGACGGCGATGCACGCGGGGATCGAATGGGCCTTGCGCACCCAACTCGGGGAAGATGCGGGCCCCGAGCCCCGCCTGCCGGATGCCGCGGCCTGGGCAGTGGAGAGCTGGAAAGATTGGGCGAAAAGCGTGGCCCTAGAGCCCCTGGCCATCGAGCGCACGGTCTATTGCGAGGTCTGCGGCTACGCCGGCACACTTGATCTCCACGCGCGCGTCCGCGGCGTGTTGACGGTGCTCGATTGGAAGAGTGGCAAGGCGATCTACCCGGAGGCCTTCCTTCAGAACGTCGCCTACCGACACGCGGCCACGCGCCGCGGGATGCCATCGACCCAGGGCCTGATCGTCCGGCTGCCGAAGTATCAGGATGACCCCGCCTGGGAGGCGATGCCGGTGCCCGAGGCGCTTACGGTCGAGGACTTTCGTGCGGCGCTGCGCCTCTGGCGCTGGCAGCGGCGGATGGCCGGCCAGCCTGAAGGCGACCGGCCGCTGGGCCGTTCCGGAAACCATCCGACCGAAACGGTCGGCGCCCCACGGGATCGCGGCCGGATCAGCTAGGTCCGAGCGCTCTGGCGCCACACATGGCACACGTGCCTGACCCAAACGAGCCCATCCAGCGCTTTCTGGGCCAATGTTCGCCGTTGAGCCGCGCGGAGGCGCTGCACCTGGCGCTCCAGAGCCTGCGCGACCGGGTGGAACCGGATCGCGTACTGGCCTGCGAGCTTGCGTGGGAGGTGCACGCCAAGGGCTACTGGAGCCAGGTCCGGAATGCCGATGGGACCACGTATCCCACCGAGGAGGACTATTTCCGCCACGTGCTGGGACTTGCGTCGTGGCGGACGGCCTATAAGCGGCTCGCCATCGGGCGGATGTTGACGCGCTTCGAGGAGCCGGAGCGTTCGTTGCTCCGCTCGAGCCTCGCCGCCGTGGGCTTGGCCAAGGCCACGGTGGTGGCGCCCGCGATCGAGCGGGTCGAGGAATGGCGGACTTGGCTCCAGTGTGCAAGCGAGATGTCGACGGTCCTCCTGCAGGCGAAGGTCTCGGAGGCCCTTGATGCGCTGCCGCGGGGTCGAGAGCCGGCGCCCCCCGGCGAACGCTTCCGGCACGCCGTGCTGGCGGCCATGCCGGACATCGAGGCGATGGAGGTGGTCGAACGGTTCTTCCACCTCGGCAAGCGCGTCGTGGGCTCGCCGAACCCGATCGCGATTTTCCTGGCGGGCTGCCGCGAGTGTCTCCCCGAGTGGGAGCTGCAGGCCGCCAAGCCGCGGGGATCCGCCGCAGCGTCAACTTCGTCCGTCTGCCCACGTGGGCAAACCTCGGTCTGACCCGGATGCGGCGCGCCGGACGACTCCGCACCCGGGTCCGTGTGGGGCAGGCCTCGCGGCGCCGCATACGGACGGGTGGGCCGCTGGCGCTCGGCCGACCATCGGCGACCCTAGAGGCTTGGCGCGAGATTCGCGCGCAGGTTCTAGCCCGAGCCCAGTGGCGTTGCCAGGCCTGCCGTGTCCGGACCCGGCTCGAGGTGCACCACGTCGTCAAGCGCGCCCAGGGCGGCTCGGACTTCGACCTCGACCGCCTGGTGGCGCTCTGTCCCGCGTGCCACGCCCAGACGGATGCCCCCTTCGGGCGGGGCCGGCTGGTGATCACGCCGTTGGGGCAGGGCCACTTCACATTCACGGTGGTCCGAGGGACCGACAAGTGGGCGACGCGCGCCTAGACGAAGACCACCGGTGGAGCGTGTTCTGGGTCCACCATGAGGCCGAGGAACTGCGGGTGCATCATCGGGCGACCATCCCGGCCGACGAGGCACGGGCCCTGGTGGTGACCCTGTTAGCCTCGGGCCGGGTCCCGCCGTTGCAGAATGCCCTCTTCGACGATGCGTCTGGCGCCGCCCGGCCCGGCCTGCAACGGTTCTGGGGCACAGCCTATCCACGCGATGATGCCGTCTACCTGATTCTCTTCATCAATGAGCGATGTCTCGTGCTTGTTGTGTCGGGATGAGCGCTCGGTGCGCGCACATACGAGCGGACGCAACCGTAGCGGCGACGACTAGACCAGCGGAGGCCAGCTATGACGGATCGAGAACTCGAGACGATATCGCGTTTCCTGCGGCACTTCGCGAGCTTCGGCTGCCGGCAGATCAGTGGCCGGGGACCGAACTCAAGCCAAGCCCCCCGGAAGACGTGGGCCGCGTCGTCCTGGAGACCCTGGACGCCTGGCGGGTGGCGACCGTCTTGACGGGTTGACTGTCCGGTCGGGGTCAAGCAGACCATCTTCTTGGTGGATACAGTAGCCACAAGCTGCCATGGGGCACCTCGATGGCGCCGCCGCCGTGGCCGACGGCGATCCAGCCTCCCTCCACGTCGATAGGCGACCTGGCGATCCTCGAGCACGCCTACAGAGCATAGCTGGAATGGGCGTCCGCCATCGGCGCCTGGACATCCCCCGATGAGCTGCGCGACACTACGCCATGGCGTTGCGCCGCGGGAAAAAGCGCAGCAGGTCTCCGGCGCAGAAACGCCGCGGTGATCGCCCCCACCCCGAGGATTTCGACCTGCCGCCGTCGACAGAGGTCCCCTTCTCGGCGGCCTGGCACGGGGCGCCCAAGGACGAGTTTTCGATGACGGCGCACCTCTGGCCCATCGAGCTGTTTGAGGCCTTTTACGGCGCGCTCTGGAAGGCCGTCTCCAAGAGAGACCCGAAGTGGGCGCGCCGATTTCACATAGCGCTGATGGAGCAGGTTATGCGCTCGGCTGGGAGCCCTGACGAGGTTGTGGAGCGCCTTGCCGGCTTCGATTATGTCCAGAAGACCGGGCGCACCAAAGGCTCCGGGGACATCATCCAACCAGCGCCGCTGCTCCGGCTGTATGACCCGCTGCTCGACCGCGTCCAATTGTGCCGCGAGGGGCCGAAGCGGTACGCTCCCCAGGCGCTGGCAGTGCTCCTGCGCCTCTGGACCCTCTGGCGGCGGCAGCCCGGACTTCCCCCACCGCGCGTTCAGGATTTCCCGACCCAGACCGTGAAGGCCGCCCTCGAGCGAGGCGACAGTCCGCGGGATCTGACCTCCCACATCGTGGCGGCCTGGTTCGGAGTCCGCGAGCCCGCCAACATTCCCAAATACGTCCAGCGGGCCCGACGGGCTCTCGGCCTCCCGCCGCTGACCCTCTAACGCGCACCGGGCGTCCGCCGGCGGCATGGTCCTCGCCAGGGGACAAGAATGTCAACCAATCGTGTCCACCGCGTCAACGCGAGGGGACACGAATGCCAGGCGGATGTTGTCCATCGCATCATGCTCGTTCGATCAGGCACACTGCTCTTACCTTGCGCAGCACCACCAAACATTCACGAGAGGAGAACGGACAGACCATGAACAGCCAGGAGATCGAGACGCACCACGGCGAGACTTCCGCATTCCGGGCGCTCGAGTCCGGTCAGACGCGCGACCGGACGGTTTCCGATACCGCTCGGGTCGTGGTGGAGCAGCCAGTCTTAATGAAGCAGGTCGGCGACCCTGACGTCGGGCTTGGACGCAACGCGGGACAGTCGGCTCCGCCCCAGCGCCGCGGGCCGAAGACGGCGGCTGGTAGAGCCCGGGTCGGCCTCAACGCGCTCACGCATGGCATCGCCAGCGCGAGGCTGGTTGTGCCGGGTGAGAGCGCGACGGAGTGGGAGGGGTCCCGTCAGGCCATGATGGACGCCCTCGCGCCCGCAGGGCCGGTCGAGATGGTGTTGGCCGAGCGCGCGGCAACCGCCGTCTGGCGTCTGCGGCGCGTGGCCGCGTACGAGGCGGCGTCGATCGCGGAACGGCAGCACCTGGCGACGGCCAGCGCCCGCCTGCTCCCGCATCCCCTCGACATCGACAAGATCATTCGGTACGAAGCGCATCTGAGTCGGCAGCTTTACCAGGCCCTGCATCACTTGGAGGCGATGCGCGCTGAGCGGCAGGGGCAACCCACGCCCCTGCTCCGGGTGGACGTCCAGCATCACACCGGAACCGAAGCGTAAGGCCATGACTATGCCAGCGGCCAGGGACTCGACGTCCCAGCGACACCCCGTACGGACCCCGGCTGATATACGGCACGTGCTGGCCACGGAGATCGAGCGCGTGGCCGCCAACCCGGATCTGGACCCGAGTCGGAGAGCGCACAGCCTCGCGGAGTTGACGCGGGTGGCCCTGCGGGCGATGGAACTGGAAACCCTTGAAGCACGTGTCCAGGCCATCGAATCGACGCTGAAAATCCGAAGAGAAGACCGAGCACGGGAGGATACGCCATGAAGATGCTGTCATCGCAGTACGCGGAGTTCACCCGCGAGGAGCGGCTCCGGCTTGTCCTCGCCGCAGCAGCGCGCGGGGACCGGCCGGAGGTCCAGCGGCTGCTGCGGAGTTGCCCGCAGATGCCGCTGGTCGGAGCAGACCCGCACTTCGGTCTCGGGATGTGGGTCGCGGTCAGCCGGGCGCTCAGGCAGTGGGTGGAGGTGTCGGCGTTCGTCCTGGGCACCGCGCTGCTCGTCGACGCGCCGTCCCGCAAGGGCCACGCGTCCGTGGCCAAGGCCACGGCCACCTGGAAGAAGTGGAGCGCCGCCTGGCGGGGGATTGAGTCGGGGATCATGAAGTTCTGTGCGGAGGTTGACCTCACGTGCGACCAGTTGCTCGTGCTGGCCAACGGGAGCTCACCGGTCGTCGAAGCGGCTCGCGACCTACTGCATGGCGACGCGCGCGTCGACCGTCAGTGGGAAGACGTCACCCTTCGAATGCTCCGTCAGGCGTGGCAGGGTGGGAACGAGTCGAGGGCCGAGAATTGAGTAGTGCGCGGAGAATTGCAGAGCGGAAATAGCAAAGCAATGTGCCGCCGCAGACGCAGTCTCCGGCCCCGCCGGCTCAGGGAGCACCCAGCGACGCCGATGAGCACTGCCACGCGGATCGAGAGGTGGGGGGCCCGCCAGGCGGGACGACCGGAAAGTGAGAAAGCAGAAAACTACAAAACAAATTGCAGATTGTTAAGTCTGTTGGGAGAACCAGTTGATCCATCACAAGCTGGAGGGTTTGATTGAGGAGGATCCGGACATGCTGGGCTCCGGCGGTCACCTGGCGCTCCGATGATAGGTCAGCACAAGCGGAATGCTGACGCCGATCAGGACTCCGCAGGCGGCGATGACGATCAAGAACTCGATGAGACTAAAGCCCCTCATTCGGCCGCCACTCACCGGACGGTCGCGCGGCATGATCGATGAGAGATGGCGCGCGCCCCGCGAGAGTCTACTGCTTCGCTTCGGGCTGCGACTCCGGGAAGTCGTCCAGTGAGGCCACGCTGTTGGTCGGGGTGAGCTCTAGCACTTTCACCTCGCTGGCCTTGAGCTCGACCCGCATGCGCCAGGTGGGCTGGCCGGCCACCCGGTTGGTGAGCTTGTAGGGCCCGGGGACGACATCCGGGAACTTGAAGTTGCCCTGCTCGTCGGTCCGCAGGTTGTAGCGCTCCCGCTGGGTCGGGCTGTTCGGCTGTCCCACCAGGAAGAGCTGCAGCCGCGGCATGGGCTGTGGCGATTGCCCGCCCTCGGCGAACACGGCGCGCCCTTCGAGGCTCGCGTTGCCGGCCGTGCGCTCCTTCTCCGGGCCTTTCGGATTCGCGGCGGCGTAGGCCGCGGGCGGGAGGACTCCCGCCCGGATGAGCCATTGGCGAGAGGCGTCGACCTCCGCGGCGCCCGGGGGTCCGTACTGGACGACCCATCTGAACTCCCGGATCGCGTCGTCCCGGCGGTCCAGATATGAGCTGGCCACCGCGAGTCCATAGTGGAGCTCCATCTTGCCGGGAGCCTCTCCGAGGGCCTGGCGGTACAGCTGGACCGCCTCGGCGTAGCGACCGGCGGCGAGGGCCCGGGCGGCGAGCACGGCCGGATCTTCGGATGACGTGGGCCGGGTCGGCGACGATGGGGACTGGCACGCGGTCAGGAGCATGAGGAGGACGAGCAGCGCGCGAACACTCGATCGGTTCATCTCAAGATCCCGAGACCTCCTTGTAGGTGCCCGGCACGACGCTGAAGCCCTGGGGCAGCTGTCCGCCCGGGTTCGAGGCAAAATTGCAGTTGTAGTTGATCTGCGCGTTGCCGCCCGCGTTCGTATCGATGGTCGTCGACGAGACGTCGCGGACATTCTGGCTAAACACGGCCCCGTCGATCTCGCCGTTGCCGGTCCCCACGTAGGTCAGATCGTTGACCGTGTAGACCATCCCATGCATCGTGACGTTCCCGTCGATGGCCAGCGAGCCCGCGACGACGATCATCCCGCTGAAGATCCCGCTTGGGTCCGCCGCGAAACCGCCATGGATGTCGACGCTGGCAAAGTCCGATGTCGACGTGCACCCCGCGCAGGGGGTCCCGTCGGCGTTGTAGTCGATGTTGTTGCCGGACACCGTGTCGATGAAGATGATGCCGTTCGGCAACTGGCGACCCGAGTTGAAGGTCAGGCCCTGGACGGCGGCGCCCGTGAAGTAGGTCCCGTTCTTCATGGCGTACGCCTTGAGGGTGTTCATGTCCGCGTTCTTGAGTATGTACGGGTCAAATGCGGTAGTGGGCACGTTCAGTCGCGTGTCTGTGATCGCAGGGCCCATGCCGCTCGCCGACTGGTTCGCCACGTTCCAGTTCGCGCCAGCGTCAGCCCCGTAGATCGTCGCCGAGCCCCCGGTGGTCGTGGCGCCCGCGCTCCACGTGCCGTCCTTGTTGCCGCAGCTGACATCGGTCCGGGAATTGATGTTCACGTTGCCGCCGGCACTGATCTCGCCCGCGACCGTGAGCGCGGCCGGCGGGGGAGACACTTTGAAGAGAAACTTGGACACCGTCGCCTGGATCTTCTGGTGTGCCTTGCCCGGGTTCGTTGGGACCCAGCCCACCGAGACGACGTTTCTCTCGTTCGTATTGGTTCCCTGAGTGACCGTCACGCGCGCGACGCCGATCTGCGTCCCGCTGCTGTTCAAGATCGCGATGTCGGTGCTGCCGTCGTACGGGGAAGCGCCCGGCATCGCGGAGAGACCGTTCGGGTCGGTCGGGTTGTTGAGGGCCCAGATCGCCTTCTCCAGCCCGGATTCCGCGACCGCGCGCGCCTGGGCCACCATTTTTTGGTTGGTGGCGACGAGCGGCTCGGAGGTAGCCAGCAGGGCGAACGCGATCACGAGGGTCGAGAGAATGAGCAGCGCCAGCAGGGCCATCGGGAGAGCGATACCTCGCTCGTCCCCCAGCCGCCGAATAACTAGATGATAGATGCGCACACGCGCCCTCCTAGTCGTTACGGGATGTTTCTCAGCCGCACCACGGACTCCATCGTGGCGCTCTGATTACTTGGTGAAGCGGAGCTAACCTGGTCCTCGGTTCCGGTCACCAGCTGGACCCGGATCAGCCTCACGCTGGCGGGCGTCGTCGTGGTGGTGCCGGTATTGGTCGCCCCGTTCCAGTCCGAGTAGTAGGTCAGGTTCAGCGTCTGGACACCGCCGATCAGCGGGGTGGTCGTGGGGGTGCCCGCCACCGTGACGGTGCGGTTCAGGATGGTGCCCGAGGTCTGGTACTGAGTGGGGTTGCCATTCTCGTCAACGAAGGTCAGATTCGTGGCGCTCGGGATCGCCGTGACGGACGTCGCCGATCGGAGCTCCCGCACTATCAGCTCCAGGGCCGCGCGGTTGTTCTGCTGCACCTCGACCCGGTGCGACCCAAAGAGATAGGCCTCCTGCCCTCGCTGCTGGACGATCACAACGGCGGCCAGGATCAAGCCGAGCACGGCCGCCACCACCAACAGCTCGGTCAGCGTGAATCCCCGTTGATCCCTGAGCGTGGCGCGCATCTGGCTCATCGCTGGGCAATCTGCATGGTGACGCTGACCGATCGCGTGCCGGACACCGCGTTCGTTCCCGTGGCGCTGAGCGGCGTGTAGGTCACGGTCACCGTGGCCTGCCGGATTCCGGTGCCGCTCATGACTCCGGCCGCAGTGCAGATCGGGGCCGCGGCCACCGAGTCGGTGATGCGCACCTGGCGCGAGTAGGGGGCGTAGGGAAACGCCAACGAGCTCTCATCCGCGAAGGTCACGGCGTTGCTCGGGTCCTTTGGGGCTGCCGTAGAGGGGGCCGAGACGCCGAGCGCGTCAATCACGTCGGCCCCGGGGCCCACCGCGAAGGTGACGGGGTCGACATGACACGTCGCCGACCACGGCGCGTTCCGAACCTGCTCGAGTCGCTGGTTTGCGAGGAAGGTGGCCGTCGAGGTCTGCCGGCCCTCCTGGGTCGCATAGGTGGAAAGCGGAATGGCCGAGAGCAGCGCCAGGAGGCCGATCGTGATGATCGGCAGCGCAACTAGCACCTCGGCCAGCGTCATGCCGCGTTGATCTAACACGACTCGTCGCATCGGGCTTGCTCCTGTCACGGCTGGATCGTGACCCGGCCGGAGGCCGCCACGGCCACCGTGAGAGTGGCGCCAGTCTGGGTATTGGTCAGGATGAAGTTGGCCGCCGGCAGGGCGGACCCGACGTAGTTGAAGATCGGGGGGTTGAGGCCGGCCGTCGCGGTGATGCCCGTTGGGAGATTGATGTTGCCGGCCGCGTCCGTGCCGGCTCCCACCCACGCGGTGCCCGCGCAGGTGTTCAGCGCATACGTCATCTGGGTGGGACTCGACAGCTTGACGCAGACGTTGCCGTTCTCCTTGATGGCAATCTCGCGCGCCTGGTTGATCATCGTCACGAACTGCTGGGCGCCCGACTTCAGCGTGGCGGCCTGGTAGTAGCGCAGGAACGAGGGGACCGCCATGACGGAAAGGATGCCGATCACCGCGATCAATATGACCAGCTCGGCGAGCGTGAAGCCTCGCTCCGCCTGCCGGGGCGCGAAGGGCCAAGTCCGGTCCGCTTGCACGGTTTTCATGGAGTTCCACGGCTCGGTGGCTGCAAGGGAAGTGCCGCTGGAGCCCAGGGAGAGAAACGCCATATCCACCGGGCGTTAGAGGGCGCCTGTCATCGCCATGACGACCCCCCGGGCCGCCGCGACGACAAACGGCGTCACTTGGCCGACAGGCCTTGTTGGCTCAGCCGGTCAGGACCATCACGCCGAGGACGATCATCACCGCGCCCACCACCAGCCGCCAGTGGAGGCGGGCGCCCTCCCGGGGCAGGAAGTAGGTGATGAGCAGCACGAAGAGCGGCGCGGTGCCGGCGAGCGGGATGACCACGCTCACGTCGCCGAATCCGAGCGCGAGCAGGACCAGGAACACGCCGCTGTTCTCCGCGATGCCGCCCGCCACGAACCAGCCGAGGCTCTTGCGGTCGCAGCGCAGCGACGCGAGATGGCCGGAGGCGGCCACGAAGGTGGTGGACGCGACGAGCGCGGCGGTGACGTTGATGGCGGCGTCGAAGAGCGGGCCCGCGGTGCTGAGCCCGAGCTTGCGCACGATCGCCACGGTGCCGAAGCACGACGCGGCGATGAAGGGATAGGCAAGGTCGCGGACGCGGAAGCCCACGTAGCGGCCGCTCAGCGAGAGCAGGATCGTCCCGGCCACGATGACGAGGGTGCCCCCCAGGATCGCGAGCGTCACGTGCTCGCCTAGCAACAGGATGGCGAGGCCGGTGGCCACGAGGGGGGCCAGGTTGTTGACCGCCGCCGCGACCGGCGCGCCCACCTTCTGGATGGCGAGCACGCGGAAGAGCCGGCCACCCGCGGTGCCGACCACGCCCGAGAAGACGAAGTAGGGGACCGCGCGCCAGGTGTAGGCGTGCCACGGCACGAGCAGCAGGGTGGCGGCCCACGCGGCGACCGCGCCGACGACGACGTTGATCCACGCGCCCGCGTAGAAGTTGGAGCGCGAGAGCCCGCGCTGGATGAGCAGCGTGGCGCACGCGGTGCACAGGGCGCTGCCGAGCGCCAGCGCCTGCGGGGGCGGGATCAATGCGCCTCAGCCCACCTCGGCGCGGATGCGATCGTGCAGGCGGTGGAGCGCGTCCGTCATCGCCTCGACGGAGCGCGCGCCGGCCTGGAAGATCGCGGTGGCGTTGAGCGCGACCCAGCCGAAGCCCATCGCCTTCAGCGCGGCCACGCGCCCCACTACCTGGTCGTGGTCGGCGTAGAACGTCTTGCCCGCCGCGTCGCGGGGCGGCGGTGCCACCATGCTCTGGAGCCCGATCGTGCCCGGATCGCGATCGGCCGCCTCCGCGTGGCGATGGATGGCGTCGATGGCCTGCCGCGCGCTCGCCGCGTCGGTGACGCGGCTCGCGAGCCAGCCGTCGCCCAGCCGGCCGACCCGGCGGTACGCGGCCTCCGAGCCGCCGCCGATCCAGATGGGCAGCCGGCCGCCCTGCGGCGGCTTGGGCTCCATCGCCATCGACACGGTCGGATAGTGCGCGCTCGCGAGATTCACCTCGGCGTCGGTCCAGTAGGCGCGCAGGAGGCGGATCGCCTCGTCCATGCGCGCGCCGCGATCGGCGAACGTCTCGCCCAGCGCCTCGTACTCCGACTCCTGCCAGCCGACCCCGACGCCCAGGCGCACCCGCCCGCCCGAGAGCGTGTCGAGCGTGCTCACCTGCTTGGCCACCAGGGTGGGCTGCCGCTGCGGCAGCACCAGCACCTCGGTGCCGAGGCTCACGCGCGTGGTGACCGCGGCCATGTAGGCGAGCGCCATCAGGGCCTCCAGGATCGGCATCTGCGCGTTGTAGGGCCCGCGCGGCCGCCCCTCGATCGGCACGCCCATCACCACGTGGTCGAA
>Ga0070698_100006248_pt1 | contig 12959 bp, 12 predicted proteins | sample KBSK1502metaG_FD_65477 | JGI IMG/M metagenome (GOLD analysis project Ga0070698, IMG submission 65477) | Corn, switchgrass and miscanthus rhizosphere microbial communities from Kellogg Biological Station, Michigan, USA - KBS K1-50-2 metaG | ecosystem: Host-associated > Plants > Roots >... | reverse complement strand
TCAGCACCTATCTCTGGACGCACACGATGGGCGCGAGGACACAGCGCCAGACGGCCGCGGCGCCGAATGCCGCCGTCAGCCCGCAGGGCGCTGAATGCGACCTGTATCAGCAGGCCACCGGCGGCGACGATTCAAGCGGCAATCGATATCTGAAGATGGACGTGACGCTGCAGGTTCGCGACGCCGCCGGCGCTGTCAGCGACGTCGTGCGCCAACCGGTAAGGGTCTATCCCAATCGTCAGTGCGGCTTCTCGTACTGACGCGGGTTACACCTTGATCTTCCGGACCGTCTGCGAATTGTCCTCGAGGAACGACTTCTTGTTCTCGAGCTCCTTCGCGGTCGGCTGAATCTTCCCCGTCGCGTCGATCGCGCGCGAGACGAGCGTGTGCTCGCCGGGCGGCAGGCTGTTCACGGTGTAGGTGAACAGCTTCCAGCCGTACTTCTCCTTCGTCGCGGGATCCATCGACGCCGCCTGCCACGGCCCGTCGTCCACGCGCACTTCGACGGCCTTGATCGGCGTGCCGTCGTTCAGCACGACGCCGAGCACCTTGTAGCGCGGTCCGTCGGTCGTGATGCGCGCGATGTACGACTTGAGCTGCATGTGCGTGATCGCGGTCTCGACCCACTTCATCTCGCCGTCGATCATCTCGCCCTTGAGCGTGCGATACCAGCGCGCCTGGAACTTCCCGAGGTAGGCGTCTTCCTGCACGTGAATCTCGGAGAGCCACTTCACGTTGTTGACGCCGTACCACCCGGGGACGACGAGACGGACCGGCATGCCCTGGTGGAGCGTGAGCGGCTCGCCGTTGAGCGCGTACATCAGCATCGGCTCCGGCGACAGCGCCTTCTCGCGCGTCAGCGCGCGGCCGAACTGCTGCTGCACCTTGAACTTGTCGTTGCGAAACTCGACGTCTTCCTCGCCGCGATCGGCGCCGAAGAAGACGAACTCGCGCGCCTGCGGCTTCACGCCGGCCTTGTCGAGCACGGCCTTGAGCGGAACGCCGGTCCATCGCGCGTTGCTCGACAGTCCCTGCAGCGGTCCCCTGTTGCCCGAGCACTCGAAGCCGGCGACCAGCTCCCGGCTCCCCATCTTCCGAAGGTCGTCGAGCGAGAGCGACAGCGGCCTGTCGACCTGCCCCGACACCTGGAGCGTGTAGGTGGCGGCATCCACCTTCGGGTGACCGTAATGCTGCGTCGTGAACCACTGATCCTTCGGCGTGAACGGGCCGTCGATCGTACGGACGTCGATGATGCGGCGGTCCACCGCGGGATTGGTTATGACGCGCTCCGGAAAGTCGAGGAACGGCACCACGTCCTCGCCCTGCGCGAGCGCTGGCAGGATCCACTCTGGAATGCCCACGATCCCGAGGCCCGCGAGCGCAAGCCCCGTCTTGAGAATGTCCCGGCGTCCGGTCCGCGTCGTCGGTGTCATCGTGCGTTCTCCTTGCGCCCCATATCCTACGCCGAACGGCGCCCGAGCACGAACCTGACGACGTCGCGGAAGGGTTTCAGGTCCAGCGCGGTTTCTCGGGCCCCGCAGCCGTAGAGAGCGCCGCTCGCTCGGCGACGAACCGGGCATACGCAGCGACCGTCTCGAGTCGCGCCGCGTCCCACCGGACTTCGCACGTGGAGCACACCAGGCTGTCACCTCCGGCCAGCGTGGCCGCGCTGCCAGTTGGAAAGGCCGTCCGGCACAACGGGCACGTTGCCGCCGTCATATCCGCCTCGCGAACAGCTGCAGCAGAAGGTTGGCGACGATCGCTGCGAAAATCAGCAAGGCCGCCACCCGCGCGTGCCGGGCCCGACGGCGGCTGCTCCGCCGATAGGGTCCCTCCCACTGATCCCAGCTCGTCGGCGCGGCCGCTGTGTCACGATTGGCGACGTCGGTCACGAACGCTCTCCGCGACCATGAATGACGTCGTCGATCGACTGCTGCGGCGGGTGCGGCCACAGCGCAATCAGCGCGACAGGCGGGCCGACCGCGGCGATGATGAGGTACAGCCAGCTGCGGGTGGACGAGGCGTCAATCACAAAGAAGACGGCCAGCGACGCCGCAATCCAGCAGGCACTGAGGATCCATTCCGTGCGAGGGTTGATCATTGGCCCGGCTTTCAGAAGGGCTTTGATGAAGCTGACCGCGGGAAGGACGTGCGGAAGGCCAGCGATCAGGAAAGCGGTGCATTACCAGTGTACGCCCCGTAGCGTCATCGAACAAGGAGAAACCTGCGACAAAGCTCATCGCTCGCGTGACTCGCCCAGCATTTCCTGCACGCGCTCGCGCACGGCTTCCCTCACCGCTTTCTCTACGGTGTCCTTCATCTCCTTCGTATTCAGCGTGGCGCTTCCGTCGGTCTTGGAGATGACCTCCCGGAGCGCCTCCCGCACCAGCGGGTCGAGCGGCGAGAGTTTTTTCATGTTCGCCTTGAGGTTCTTCTTGAGCGTGTGACGCGCGGCCTGCAGCGTGGCCGCGCTCTCGACGGTCTCCTTGGCGGACCAGTCAGCTTCGAACGTGTCGGTCAGGCCGGAGACGACCTTCGCGTCGCGGACGATCACGCCGACCTCACGCCGCGAATTGAGCTCGGCCTTTCGCAGGCTCTGGCTTCCCACGAATCCTTCACACCCGTCGCGGATGATCGCGCGCGTGTGCAGCCGAAATCCGCCCAGAGGCCGTACGTTCAGACGGGGACTCTTCCTGCCCACGGAACCGATGATCCTGACGCGCACCCCGTGCCTGGCGCGCGTGTCGAGGGCGCGCAGCATCTCGTCGTCTGCAATGTTGGGGTCGTAGATCAGCAGCTCCTTCTGGGCGCGGTGGATGAGCGCCAGGAGCTGCGGGCGCGCGTTGACGGGGCTGACCACGAAGTCGTTCTGGCCGGCGACGTACGTCGAACGGTCGTTATCGGCCACCAGCAGCTTCAGCGCTTCCTCGACGAGCTTCTTCTTCTTCGTGACGATCGCGAAGCCGCGGCTGTGATCGACGTCGAGGTGGGTGAGGTTGAACGACATCACGTACAGCACGCGCCGATCGATGATGAGCAGCTTGTCGTGATAGCGCACGAGGTCGTTCGATGTCCGCGACACCGTCACGCCCCCTCCGAGCAGCCGCATCTCGAGCTTGCGGAGGCTCTTTTCGCCTCCCTCGTTGGCGTGCGTGATGAGCGCGGTCACCTGCACCCCGCGCTTGGCCGCGGCCTTCAGCGCCGCCTCGATCTCCGCGCGATCGAATCGGAAGATGACGATGTCGACGGTCCTGCGGGCGCGTTCGATCGCCGCCACCAGCGGCGCGATGCCGTCCTTGGGTTGGATCAACAGCCTCACTGACGCACTCCCACGGACGCTAGCGTAGGCGAACGGCGTCAGCGCTGCTGTTCAAAACAGCACGGACAGGACACCGCCGGGGGGCTACGCTGCCCCATGCGAAGACGCCAATTCGCGCGCGCAGGGGTCTGCCCCGCAATCGCTGCCTGTCTGCTGGCGGCGCCCGCCCTCGCGCAGGACGCCCCGGGCACCGCGGCGATCTGGCACGACCGCGGCGACGCCGCCGCCCTGGACCTTGCGACCGGTCCCGGCGGCACAGATCGCGAGCCCGGCAGCGACTTCACCTTCGTCAAGGAATCCACCAGCGGGACGTCGCCGAAGTTCGACGTCGTCGACGAGCGGGGAATCAGATGGAAGGTGAAGCTCGGCGAAGAGGCGAGGTCGGAGAGCGCCGCGTCGAGGCTGCTGTGGGCCGCAGGCTACACCGTGGACGAAGACTATTACCGGCCGCAGATTCGCGTCCGCGGACTGCCCCGGCTCGCCCGCGGCGGCCAGTTCGTGACCCAGGGCGACACCGTGACCGGGGCGCGGCTGGAGCGCGACTCACCCGGCGGCGACTCGACCACCTGGGACTGGTACGACAACCCGTTTGTCGGCACACGCGAATTCAACGGGCTGAAGGTGATGATGGCGCTCGTCAACAACTGGGATCTGAAAGCGATCAACAACAGCGCGACCGGGACGTCCACCGGCCGCGGCCAGTACGGCGTCGCGGATCTCGGCGCCACGTTCGGGCGGACCGGCAACAGCCTCAATCGCAGCAAAGGCATCCTGAAGGATTACTCGGACACGTCGTTCATCGACAAGGTCACGCCGACCGACGTCGATTTCCGGATGGAGAGCCGGCCCTTCTTCCTGACCGTTTTTGCGCTCCGGAACTACCGCTTCCGCACGCGGATGGCGAGCGTGGTGAAGCACGTGCCCATCGCCGATGCGCGCTGGATCGGCGGCCGCCTCGGCGAATTGTCAGCGTCGCAGATCAGCGATGCCTTCAGGGCCGCCGGATTCTCGCCCGGCGACGTGGAGGCGTACACCCAGGTCGTCCTGCGGCGGATCGCGGCACTCGAGAGCCTCGGCGACGACGTCCCCGCCGCACCGGCGGCAGCGGTCACCGAGGCGAAGCGTTGCCTCGAATCGACGTGCCGGCAGGTGCCGCTCCGCGAAACGCTCACCGCCATCGACGTCGGCACGCGCTACGCGCACGCCATCTTCGGCGGCTTCGAGCAGGGATCCGGAATTGGGGGGGGCGTGCAGGTCACCAGCGCCCGGGCAATCCCCGCAGTGGAGTTTCGCGCGACGGTGCTCAGGACGACTCGACGCGATCGGCGATTTGACCTCGAGGCATTTCTTCCCAACATCGCCGGCAGCCGCAATCACGCCGACGTCTGGTTCAGCCAGCTGCACCGCCGCACCGATTTCTACGGCGTCGGGCCGCGAACCTCCGAGGACCTCGCGACGGAATTCACCGTCGACCGCCGCAGCTACCAGGGATCGCTCTATCGCGATCTGACCGAGCACCTGCAGGGTGGGATCTATACGCAGATGATGGACACGCACGGCGTGCTCCGCACGGATCGAACCGACTCGCAGATCCTCACGTACGGCACCTTCCTCAGCTACGACACGCGCGACAACAGCATCGGCCTGACTCGCGGGCTGAATCTGTTCGGCCGCGTCGCATCGGCGGACGGCGTCGGCCGCCGGAACGGCGCCGCGAAATACGGGTGGATGGAAGTGGAAGTCGACGCGCGCGCCCACGCGCCGCTCGGAAGCTCCCGGACGTCGCTGCTGCTGCGCTCGCGCGGGCAGTTCAAGACGCCGGCGGGCGGCGGCAACGCCATCCCCTACTACGATCTCTCGTGGCTCGGCGGACGCCAGTACCTGCGCGGCTATCACTCCTACCGCTTCCGCGACAACAACGTCATCCTGGTGTCGAGCGAGCTGCAGCAGACGGTCCATTCGATGACCAATGTCCGCGGCATCGACGTGTTCGCCCTTGCCGACACGGGCCAGGTCTGGGGGACGCAGCGGTTCGATTCCCGCAACTGGCAGTCAGGATTCGGAGGCGGCGTTCAGTACCGCCACTCGCGCACCGTCGCCGCCCGCGTCGAGGCCGGCCGCAGCCGCGAGCGCGTCGCGTTCTACGCCTCCGTGTCGCGAGGCTTCTAGCCACATGAAAACCTACGGCAAGCATCGCTTTCCCGGGCGTCTGTTCGTCGTCGAGGGCATCGACGGGTCCGGCAAGAGCACGCAGCTCGCGCTGCTCCAGAAGTGGCTCGAATCCGAAGGCTACGGCACGTTCTTCAGCGAGTGGAATTCGTCGGCGCTGGTTCGCGACGTCACCCGGCGCGGCAAGAAGAAGCGGATGCTGACGCCGATGACGTTCAGCCTGATCCACGCCACCGACTTCGCCGATCGCACCGAGCAGCACATTATTCCCCCGCTCAAGGCCGGCGCCCTCGTGCTCGCCGATCGCTACGTCTACACGGCGTTCGCGCGCGACGGGGCCCGCGGCGTCAACCCGGGGTGGGTCCGCAACCTGTATCAATTCGCGGTGAAGCCGACGATTGCCTTTTACTTCCGCATCTCGGTCGAACAGGCGATGACGCGTATCGTCGGCGGCCGGGACGCGATCAAGTACTACGAGGCCGGCATGGATCGACAGTTGAGCGGCGACATCGAGGAGAGCTTTCGCCTCTTCCAGGGCGCCGTGGTCGATGCCTACGACGCCATGATCAAGGAATTCGGCCTCGTGGTGATCGATGCCAGCCGCTCCATCGAGGAACAGCAGGCGGAGATGCGGAAGATCGTGACAAAGGCGCTGACCGGCGCCAGGAAGACCAGGATTCGGCGATGGGTCGATTTGCATTCTATGGCCAAGGCCTCCCGGCAGTTGAACCAGGCGAGCTGAAGGGCAAGCTGGTCGTCCTCGAGGGGACCGACGGCGTCGGCCGATCCACCCACATCGGGCTGCTCCGCCAATGGCTCGAGAGCAGAGGACACGCGGTGCTCGACACCGGTATGACGCGGTCGGCACTGGCCGGCAAGGGCCTGAAGGCGGCCAAGGAGGGCCACACGCTCGGCGGCGTGACGATGAGCCTGTTCTACGCGACCGATTTCGCCGATCGGCTGGAGAACGAGATGATTCCCGCGCTGCGCGCGGGATTCGTCGTCCTCACCGACCGGTACACGTTTTCGCTCATGGCGCGCGCCACCGTGCGCGGCGCGGACCCGCAATGGGTCAAGCGCGTGTACGAGTTCGCGCTGAAGCCCGACATCGTCGTGTATCTCAAGGCCACCGTCGATGAGCTGGTCACGCGCGTGATGCAGACCTCCGGCTTCAACTACTGGGAGTCGGGCATGGACCTGCGCCTCGGCGAGGATCTGTACGACAGCTTCGTCGCCTACCAGACGCGGCTCCTCACTGCGTTCGACCACATGGCCGCGGAATACGATTTCCAGGTCGTCGACGCGTCGGAGAGCATCCAGGCCGTGTCGGATCAGATCAAGGGACTGCTCGAGCCGATGCTGGCGCCGCCAGCGGCGCCTCGCGTACCGTCGTGACGGACATCGTGCCGCGCGCGTTGCGCAGCCGGAAGGTGCTGAGCATCGCGGGCCTGCTCCGCCCTCACTGGATCCCGATGACCCTGGCCCTGCTCGCCGTCGCAGGCGAGGCCGCGGCGTCGCTGCTCGAACCCTGGCCGCTCAAGATCGTCCTCGATTACCTGCTGCAGTCGAGGCCCTTGCCCGGGTGGATGATGCCGGTCGCCGGCCTGATCGGCGGAGGCACGCTTGCCGTTCTCAACCTGGCGGTCGTCGCCGTCGCGGTCATCGCCATCGCGGGCGCGATCAGCTCCTACGCCAATACCGCCCTCACCGCCAACGTCGGGCAATGGGTGATGCACGACCTGCGGCGGACGCTCTATCACCACATTCACCGCCTGTCGCTCGCCGAACACGACGAGAAGAGGACGGGGGATCTCGTCTGCCGCGTCACGAGCGACATCGAAAACATTCAGAGCTTCGTGACGACGGCGCTGCTGGGGATGGTCACCAACGTGCTGACGCTGGTGGGCATCATCGGCGTGATGCTGTACCTGAACTGGCGGTTCACGCTGATCTCGCTCTCGATTGCGCCGGTCCTGTTCCTGGTCGTGTATCTCTTCACGCGCCGGATCAAGAAGACGTCGCGCGACGTCAGGAAGAAGGAGAGCGAGCTGCTCTCGATCGTCGCCGAGGTCTTCTCGTCCATCCGCGTCGTCAAGGCCTTCGCGCGGGAAGAGTACGAGGAGCGGCGATTCGAGCAGCAGAGCCTCGAGAACGTCGAGGCGGCGCTGGTGGCGAGAAACGTCAAGATGAAGCTCGCCCCCGTCGTGGACATCATCGTCGCGATTGGAACCTGCCTCATGCTCTGGTACGGCGCGCGGCTGGTCATCGCGGGACAACTGACCGCGGGCGCGCTCGTGGTCTTCCTGCTCTACCTGGGAAAGATGTACAAGCCGATGCGGGACCTGTCGAAGGCGACCGACACGGTGTCGAAGGCGGGCGTCGGCTTCGAGCGCATACGCGAGGTGCTCGAGACCGAAGGCGGCGTGCGCAACCAGCGGAACGCGCGCAAGGCCTCCGGCTTCACGGGCGCGATCGCGTTTGACGGTGTGTCGTTCGGATATGGCGCCGATCAGGTCATCCTCGACGACGTCAGCTTCGCGATCGAGCCGGGACAGGTCGCGGCGTTCGTCGGTCCGACGGGCGGCGGCAAGACCACCATCATCAACCTCGTCGCGCGGTTCTACGATCCTGTGTCGGGCACCGTCACCATCGACGGCACTGACATCCGCAGGTTCACCCTTCGATCGCTGCGCGAGCAGATCAGTTTCGTCCTGCAGGACACGCTGCTGTTCAACGCGCCAATCTGGCAGAACATCGCCTACGGACGCCCCGACGCGAACCGCGCGGAAATCATCCGCGCGGCGGAGCTCGCCAACGCGCACGAGTTCATCACGGACATGCCCGACGGGTACGACACGATGGTTGGCGAGCGCGGCGTCACGCTCTCGGGGGGCCAGCGGCAGCGGATTGCCATCGCGCGGGCGGTGATCCGCAACACGCCGATTCTCGTGCTGGACGAACCGACCTCAGGGCTGGATGCGCACGCCGAGCGGGCGGTCTTCGAAGCGCTGGACCGCCTCATGAAAGGCAAGACCTGCATCGTCATCGCGCACCATCTCGCGACGATCCTCGGCGCCGACGTCATCTTCGTGGTGAAGGACCATCAACTGGCGGAGCGCGGCACGCATGAACAACTGCTGGCCGCAGGCGGGCTCTACGCGGAACTGTACAGCATCCAGTTCGGCGAGCAGGAGGCCGCGGTGTAATTGGTCCGGCTCAGGCGCCGTCGCTGAGCAGCCGCGCGAGCTGATCGGGATCGACCGGCTTCACCAGGTGATGGTCGAACCCGTTCTCCGAGCGATCCCCGTCGGCCGGCGCGTCGTAACCACTCAGGGCCAGCAGGAGCATGTCGCGGCCGTGCGCGTCCTGACGAATCTGTTTCGCCACCTGGTACCCGTCCATGCCCGGCAGGCCGATGTCGATGATGGCGGCGTCAGGGCGCACGGCGTGCAGCAGCGCGAGCCCGCGCGCGCCGTCCGCAGCGTCGTAGACAACGTGTCCGGCCAGCTCGAGCATCATGCGCAGCATGTCGCGCGCGTCGGCGCTGTCCTCGATCAGCAGGACGCGCCTGGGTCTCGCGCGGCGTTCCGGCGGACCCGGCATGCCCCTGGACTCCCGTCCCGGAGATACCTGCGCCAGGCGGACCGTGAACGTGCTTCCGTGTCCTTCTCCCGCGCTCGCAGCCGCAACCGTGCCCCCGTGCAGCTCCACGAGACGCCGAACGAGCGTCAATCCGATGCCCAGGCCGCCCTCCGCGTGATCGAGCGTCCGATCCGCCTGCACGTACTGGTCGAAGATGAACGGCAGCAGGCGCGAGGAGATACCCAGACCGGTGTCCTCGATGGTGACCACGGCATCGCTGCCGTCGGCATGAAGGGACACGGCAATGCGGCCGCCCGGTTGCGTGTACTTGACCGCGTTGGCGACGATGTTGGTCAGCACCTGCGCGAGCCGCATGGCATCGACATCGACCCACGCGGGCTCGGTCGTGACCTCGATCGACCGCTTCAGCTGCGCGTCGCAGGTGAATGTTGCGACCGCGCTCCGCACGGCGTCCGCCATGTCGATCGTCTGCCGGTGCAATCGGATCTTTCCGGAGACGACGCGTTCCACGTCGAGCAGATCGTTGATGAGATGGGTGACGTGGCCAACCTGCCGCGCGATGACTTCGTGCGCGCGCGTCGCGGTCTCCCCTTCGGCGTGCGTGGCCTCGATCACGCGGACGGCGGAGCTGATCGCGCTGAGCGGCGTGCGAAGCTCGTGGCCGAGCATCGCCAGGAATTCGTCCTTCGTGCGGCTGTCACGCTCGGCGCGAACCCGGCTTCTGTTGGCCTCCAGCAGCTCGCTCAAGTCGGTGACGATCAGGTTCAGGCGGTTGCCGTTGGCCCACACCGTCGTGGTCAGAGAGAGACTCACTTGGAACGGGCTCCCCACCACTCCGACGAGGCTGCAGCGCCGCCTCCCGCTGCCCGCTGCGAGCAGCGCCTGGAATTCGTGGCGGTCCGACAGGCTCACGAATCGGTCGATGCGGCTCCCGACCACCAGCTCGAGCGGCTCGGACACGAGCGCCGCAAAGCGCGCGTTCGCGAACAGGATGTCGCCGCCTTCCGTCAAGACGACGGCGCCTTCCTGCATCTGTTCGACGAGGTTCCGGTACGGTTCTTCGGCGCTGTGCAGCGTGTAGACCTGGTTGCCCGAGGCACCTTCGACGACCAGCGCATCGATTTCACCCTGGCGGATCGCACTCAGCATGTCCTCGGCCTCGGCGAGGCGCTCGCGCAGGAGCTTGGTCGTGTCCTGATGTTCGGAGTAGCTTGTGGTCATCTCTGCTTTCCATCTGCCGCCTGGCCAGCCGCCAGGACGAGGTCCAGTCCGAGGAGCACGCGGTCCCGATTCGACATATCGCCGATGATGCGCCGCATCGGCAGCGGCAGCTTCTTGATGAGGGTCGGCGCCGCGATGATCTGCTCGCCCCTCGTGAGGACCGGCTGCTGGTAGATGTCGATGACTTCCAGGTCGTACCGCCCGGCGAGATACTGGTCGCAAATCACCTGGAGGTTCTTGACGGCGCGCGCGGACCGCGGCGTCATGCCCGTGACGTACAGCCGCAGGACGTACCGGTCGGCGGGCGATGCGCTCGCGGCCCGCTCGAACGTCGTATGCAGGTCGTCGTGTTCGTTTGTTGCCATCGCGGTCACCGCCGCTCTTGCAAATCGAGGCCCACGAGGACGCGCTCCTTGTTCGAGAGGTCCCCGATGATCTTCTTGATCGGTTCGGGCAGCCGCCGCACGAGCGTCGGGAGCGCGAGGATCTGATCGCCCTGGGCGAGCTGTGGATTCTCCAGCAGATCGATGATCTCGATCTCGTAGCGCCCCAGCAGGTGCTCCTCGCAGATCTGCTTCAGGTTCGCCAGGGCCAGGATCGACTTCGGCGTCTTGCCCGCGACGTAGAGCCGCAGCCGATAGGCCTTGGGCTCGGGCGATGGCGCATCATCTGCGTGGTTCTCAGAGAGCTGCATGGCGATCCCGTCCTCCCGCCGTGGCGTGTCCCACGCCTGGCGCTGTGGCGTGCGCTGCTCCGTTCGCGGCGATGTCGAATCCGTGATCCGTCAGCACGAACTCGCGGAGCTCGTTCGAGTGCGCCATGCCGCGGGATTTCAGCACGTACAGCCCGCGGCGATGGTGGCCGCCGAGATCGTCATTCGCCAGGACGATCCACGTGTCCATGAGGGAGGAGATCGATGTCTCCGTGCGCTCGACTTCGGTCTGTCCAGGGGTGAGACTCGTCAGGACGGCCGTGATGTTCTCGGTCTTGAGATGATCGATCATGCGGGTGAGCATCGCCTGCACGTCCGCGAACGTGCCGACCGTCATGAGATTGGTGACCGGATCGAGCACGGTCACCGCCGGCTTGAAGTCCGCGACCAGCTGGTGCATCGTCGAGAGATGGGTCTCGAGGCCGTAGCGCGACGGCCGATCCGCGTGGAACCGCAGCAGGCCCTTCTCCACCCAGGGCTCGAGATCGATGCCGATGGAGCGCATGTTCCGGAGCAGCTGCTGCGGAGACTCCTCGAAGAGAAAGCAGAGACAGCGTTCCCCGCGACGGCACGATGCGTCGAGAAAATGCGCCGCCAGGCTCGTCTTGCCCGTGCCCGCGCCACCCGAGACGAGCACGGTGCTGCCGCGATAGAAGCCCTTGCCGCCAAACATCCCGTCGAGACGCGGGATCCCGGCTGAAATGCGGTCGAGCGGGGCCTCGTGCGCCAGCGCCATCGAGGAGACCGGAAGCACGCTGATGCCCGTGGCGTCGATGAGGAATGGATACTCGTTCGTCCCGTGGTAGGAGCCTCGGTACTTGACCACGCGCAACCGGCGTGTCGAGACCTGATCGTGGACGCGATGGTCGAGCAGGATCACCGCATCCGAGACGTACTCCTCGAGCCCCTGCTTGGTCAGCTGGCCCTCGCCGCGCTCGCCGGTGATCACGGTCGTGACGCCCTTGTCTTTCAGCCACCGGAAGAGCCGCCGCAGCTCCGCCCGGAGGACGCCGTCGTCCTTCAGGCCGGCAAAGAGCGACTCGATGGTATCGAGGACGACGCGTTTGGCACCGACCGACCGAATCGCGTAATCGAGCCGGACGAACAGCCCTTCGAGGTCGTATTCGCCTGTTTCCTCGATTTCGCTGCGCTCCACGCGCACGTAATCGACCGCGAGCTGTTGCGTACGGATCAGATCAGGAAGGTCGAACCCCAGAGAGGCGACGTCGCTGGCGACTTCCTCGGCGTTCTCCTCGAAGGTCATGAGGACGCCGTGCTCGCCGAATTGAAGCACGCCGTTCACGAGAAACGTGAGGCCGAGCAGCGTCTTGCCGGACCCCGGCCCGCCGCAGACGAGCGTCGGACGCCCCATCGGCAGCCCGCCGAGGGTAATTTCATCGAGGCCGCGAATTCCGGTTTGGCTCTTGGGCAGGTCGCGGGTGCGATTGGCCGCAACCGCTAGTTCGGTTTGCTTCTGCATAGCGTCAAGCCAGACTCCTGAGACGACTCCCATGTTGGACGATTCGCAACGAATTTTCTGTTCGGAATTGAACACTCGGGCATCATCGACCTCCCCACCTGCGCATCGGCGCAACAATCGTCGGGAGCTAGCTCCGAATCCACTCGGCGGGACGGGTCGCCAGCCACACCATTAACTTGCCGCCATACGCTCCCGCATCCTGCTCGTTGTCGAACAGTCTGGTAAGGGTCGCACCGACGCCGACGTCCACGATCGCGGCCCACACGCCATCCGCGGTCATCGTCACCGATGTCGTGAAAGGGCGCGTTGACGGCTCATCCTCCGTCACGCCTGCTGGTGTCATCTGATCCCGGTACTCGCCGGCACGAGGGGCGGCTGGGGTTTCACAACCACGTGCGTTCCACGGCTCATCCCGGGCCAATGAGTATTCGCGGCGCCACGAATGGCGCGCTCGC
>Ga0070698_100006246_pt1 | contig 12961 bp, 14 predicted proteins | sample KBSK1502metaG_FD_65477 | JGI IMG/M metagenome (GOLD analysis project Ga0070698, IMG submission 65477) | Corn, switchgrass and miscanthus rhizosphere microbial communities from Kellogg Biological Station, Michigan, USA - KBS K1-50-2 metaG | ecosystem: Host-associated > Plants > Roots >... | reverse complement strand
TCGCGCGACCAGTCGTAGTCGAGGCCGAGCGATTGGAGCTGGCGCTTGAACGTCGCGATGTTCTTCGCGGTCGTCTCGCGCGGATGGGTGCCGGTCTCGATCGCGTACTGCTCCGCAGGCAGGCCGAACGCGTCCCAGCCCATCGGGTGCAGCACGTTGAAGCCGCGCATGCGCTTGTAGCGCGACACGATGTCGGTGGCGATGTAGCCCTTCGGATGCCCGACGTGCAGCCCCGCGCCCGACGGGTAGGGGAACATGTCGAGCACGTAGTATTTGGGCTTGCGCGGATCGAGCTCACTGCGGAAGACCTCGTTCGCGCGCCACCAGGCCTGCCACTTGGCTTCGATCGCCGCGGCATCGTACGGCATGGCCGAGGAATCTAATGCAAGCTCCCGTCATGAGCGAAGACAAGCTGCCGGTCTCGTCGCGGCCGATCTTCGTCGTGTCGGACGGGACCGGCGACACGGGCGCCGCGGTCGCGAAGGCCGCGCTCGCGCAGTTCCAGGTCGACTGCCGGCTGCGCCGCTTCGGCGGCATCCGGCAGCCGTCGCTCGCGCGGCGCGTCGTCGCCGAGGCGGAGCGCGTCGGCGCGCTCGTGTTGTTCACGATCGTCGACCGCCGCGTCGCGCAGGGCCTGCTCGAAGAGGCCGCGGCGCGCGGCGTGCCCACGCTCGACGTGCTCGGCGGGATGATCGCGAAGATTGCCGAGCACGTGCGCGCCGAGCCGCGCTCCGAGCCGGGCCTCCTGCACGGGTTCTCCGACGACTACTTCAAGCGCATCGAGGCGGTCGAGTTCGCGGTGCGCCACGATGACGGCGCGAACCTGCACACCCTGTCGCGCGCCGACCTCGTGCTCACCGGAGTGTCGCGCACTTCGAAGACGCCGCTGTCGATGTACCTCGCCCAGCGCGGCTACAAGACCGGCAACGTGCCGATCGTGCCGGGCATCGACCCGCCGCGGGCGCTGCTCGAGCTCGATGCCAAGAAGGTGTTCGCGCTCACGATCGACCCGTCGCTCTTGCTGACGATCCGCCAGGCGCGCGTGCGCGCGCTCGGCGCGCCGCCCTACTCGACCTACGCGGATCCCGAGGCGCTGATCGAGGAGGTGCGCCGCGCGCGCCGGCTGTACCGGGAGCAGGGCTGGCAGGTGATCGACATCAGCGGCCGCGCGGCCGAGGAGAACGCCGCGCGGATCCTGCGCCTCGTCGAGGAGCGCGAGTAGCCGCGGAGCGGCTGCGCGGTTGCCCGACCGCGCACGAGGCTCCACTCTTGCTCGCGGAGCGTGGATGAGCGAGCAGATCGAAGAGCGAGAGCAGACCGCGACCGCGTGGTCGGGGATCGCGGAGCGCGGCTCGATGGGCGCGCTGCGCTTCATCCGCTGGGTCTATGTGACCTTCGGGCGCCGCGCGACGATCGCGTTCCTGTTTCCGGTGGTCGCCTACTTCTTCGTGACCGGGCGAGCGGTGCGGCGCGCCTCGCTCGACTACCTGCGCACGTTGTGGGCCGCGCCGGGCGGGCCGGCAGCGCTCGGAACGCCGCCGACCTGGCGCCACGCGTTCCGCCACCTGCACGAGTTCGCCGAGCAGGTTCTCGACCGGATGATCGTCTGGAGCGGCGACACCGAGCTCGTCTCGGTCGACTACGCCGGCACCGAGCTCCTGCTCGAGCTCTCCCAGCAGCGCCAGGGCGCGATCCTGCTCGGCTCCCACCACGGCAGCAGCGACCTGTTGCGCTCGGTCGCGGAGCGCACCGGCGTCCCGCTGAACGTGCTGATCTTCTCGGCGAACGCGGCCCGCATCAACGACTTCTTCGAGAGGCTCCACCCGGACCTGAAGATGCGCATGATCCCGTTCGAGCTGGGCTCGATCCGCTGGGTGTTCGACCTGAAGGCGGCGATCGACCGCGGCGAGCTGGTGGCGCTGATGGGCGATCGCGTCTGGGAGTCGGAGCGCGACCGCGAGGTGGCGGTGACGTTTCTCGGGCGCCGCGCGCGCTTCCCGCTCGGCCCGTTCCTGCTCCAGACCGTGATCGGCTGCCCGATGATCCTGACCGGATGCGTGCGCACCGGTCCGGCGCGCTACCGCGCGTCGGCGCTCCCGTTCGCGCCCGCCGGCGTGGTGCCGCGCAGCGACCGGCGCAAGTGCGCCGAGGAGCTCGCCCAGCGCTATGCGCACGCGCTCGAGCAGTCGTGCCTGCGCGCGCCGTATCAGTGGTTCAACTTCTTCGACTTCTGGCCCGAGGACGGGTCCTGAACCTCGAGCACGCCGTGGATGGGTCGATCGTGTCACGTGCGCGAGCGCTCCTGCTCGCCTGGGCCGCCGCCACCGCGAGCGCGGTGCACGCGTTCGGAGCGTCTGCGCTCTCGATCGGCGCGCCCGCACTGTTCCTCGCGCTGTTCGCAGACGGCGTGATGCGCCCGGGCTCGAGCGTGCTCTACCCGACGGTGCGGCGCGGGCCGCGCGACGGCCGGCGCGTGGCGCTGTCGTTCGACGACGGGCCCGATCCCGAGGTGACGCCGGCCGTGCTCGACGCACTCGCCGCGCACGGCGCGCGCGCGACCTTCTTCGCGATCGGCCAGGCGGTCGACGCAAACCCGCAGATCGCGCACCGCGTGGTCGCGGACGGCCACGAGATCGGCAACCACTCCTGGAGGCATTCGCCCTGGGAGAGCTTCTCGATGCCGAGCGAACAGATCGCGGAGATCGAGCGCGGGGAGCGCGCGATCGCGGCGATCATCGGAAAAGGCGCGGCGCCGCTCTACCGCGCGCCGCACGGCGTGAAGAGCCCGCCGTTCGTGATGGCCGCCCACGCGAAGCAGCTCACGATGGTGGCCTGGTCGCTGCACAGCCGCGACACGTTCTTCGCCAACCCGGCGCGGATTGCGGCGCGCGTGCTGCGCCGCGTGCGACCCGGCGACATCGTGGTTATGCACGACGGACACGACCGGCCGGGACGCCACCGCTCGGGCTGCGCGCGCGCGGTGCCGCTGATCCTCGCTGGACTGCGCGAGCGCGGGCTCGAGTGCGTGACCGTCTCCGAGCTGCTCCGGCCGCATGACGCACTCGCGATCAGCGGCGCTTGCAGTTCTCCGGAATCTCGAGCGGCTGCGCCTCTCTGAGCGTCTGGGTGACCAGGTGCACCAGCGTCTCCCGGGTCCAGGAGTACATGCACGAGGTTCGCTTCACACCGTTCGGCATCGAGCACATCCGCTCGCGCCGACCCCACAGCAGCAGATAGGGCTTGCACTCTTCCTGAGCGATGCGCAGCTCGATGTTCACGCGCTCCGACGCCGCGGTGTGCTCGCCACAGATCACGATCAGCTCGTCGGCGTCGCGCATGCGACGGCGCACACCGGCTTGCCAGCGGTCGGACATCGTCCCGGGTGCCGAACGCGATGCCACGGCGAAGCCGGATCCCCCGCGCCGCGAGTAGTCGGAGACGCGATCGCCGAGATCGCTGTCGTGATCGACGTCGTAGCTGAGAAAGATCCGGACCGCAGGAGGGGCGCTCACGCGGCGAGTGTGACCCATCCATTCCGAGAGCGCTTGAGCGCGAACTGGTGTAGTCTGCCAGCGTCTCGAGCAAGCACTATCCGGTTCTCACTCCGAGTTTTTTGCCTCAGTCTGAAGGTCGGCACGGTGTTCGTTTGAAACAGCCACGCGAGCAAGTAGCTCCCGCGGCCAACCTGCCGACGCGCGCCAGAAGAGCGCAGCATCAAGACTGACGTCCCCTCGGACGCACGGCGGCTTTTGTACGGGTCCGAGCCTGGCTCGGGCCCAGGAGTTCTCAGTTTGAAGAAGATCTATGTTGGAAACCTTCCGTTCACCACCACCGACGACGACCTGCGCGACCTGTTCGCGAGGCACGGCGAGGTGAGCAAGGCCTCTGTGGTGATGGACCGTGAATCCGGCCGCTCGCGCGGCTTCGGCTTCGTCGAGATGGAGACCGCGAGCGCCGATGTGGCGATCACGGCGCTCAACGGGCGCGACGTCGGCGGACGCTCGCTGCGCGTGAACGAGGCGGAGTCGCGCCGCTAGTTCCAGCGCGTGAGCGTAGGGCGGGAGCATCCCGCCCTACGCGATCAGATCCCGCTCAGCCGAGCGCGCGACAGCGCGCGAGGAACGCCGCGGGCGCAACCACCTCGACGCCGCGGCTGCGCGCGCGCGCGGCGAGCCGGCGATCGGCCGTGACCAGCGCGACCTGCGCGGGATCGCGCTCGCGGATCCGCGCGAGCAGCCACTCGTCGGCGCTCGGCGCGAACACCGAGCGGACGCGACCCACGCTCTGGTCGCCGCTCGGCTGCGCACCATCGAAGACCACCCAGATCTCCGCCGCGTCCTCCTCGAACCCCTCGGCGCGGCCGAGCAGCTCGTCGCGAAACGGGCCCGTCCACCAGCCCTCGCGCACGCGCCCCGCGAGCAGGCCGACGTTCAGCACGTTGTACCCGTCGACCAGCCACACGCGCGGCTCGGGCGCGGACTCTTGCGGCTCCATGGCAGGCGGAAGGTAGAGCGCGGGAGCGCCCGCGGGCAGCGCGCCGCCGCCGAGCACGGCCGCGTAGCCGAGCCCGCCCGCAGCGAACAGCGCCACCACGGCGGCGGCCTCGCAGATGCCTCGCACGAAGGATCGGATGGTGTCCATGTGGGGGGTGTCGGACAGCGCTGTGACGGATCCGGTCACACGCCGCGCCGGCGCGGGGCTTGCCCGCCACCGCGCGCTGGCCTACGCAACCCGAATGGCGCCGCCGGTGAAAATCGCGCTGATCCAGATGCGGGTGGACGAGGACCCGGCCGAGAACCTCGCGCACGCGCTCGAGCGCGTGGACGCCGCGGCAAAGCAGGGCGCGCGCGTGGCGTGCCTGCCCGAGCTCTTCCGCTCCCGCTACTTCTGCCAGAGCGAGGACACGGGCAAGTTCGATCTCGCCGAACCGATCCCGGGCGAGAGCAGCGAGGCGCTGGCGAAGCTCGCCGCAGAGCGCGAGATCGCGATCGTCGCGTCGCTGTTCGAGAAGCGCGCGCAGGGCGTCTACCACAACACCGCGGTGGTGCTCGACTCGGACGGCCGTACGCTCGGCATCTACCGCAAGGCGCACATCCCGGACGACCCGCTCTACTACGAGAAGTTCTACTTCGCACCCGGCGACACCGGGTTCCGCGCGTTCGCGGCCCGGCCCGCGACGATCGGCACGCTCGTGTGCTGGGACCAGTGGTTTCCGGAAGCGGCCCGGCTCACCGCGCTCGCCGGCGCGCAGATCCTCTTCTACCCGACCGCGATCGGCTGGCAGTTCGACGAGGGCGATGCCACCGACACCGCGCAGCACGACGCGTGGGAGACGGTGCAGCGCGGCCACGCGATCGCGAACGGCGTGTTCGTCGCGGCGGTGAACCGGGTCGGACGCGAGGACGGGATCCGCTTCTGGGGCCATTCGTTCGTCGCCGACCCGTTCGGGCGCGTGATCGCGCGCGCGGCGTCCGACCGCGAGGAGACGCTGCTCGTCGACTGCGATCTCGACGCGATCGAGGCGGTGCGCCGCAACTGGCCGTTCCTGCGCGACCGCCGGATCGACGCGTACGGCGACATCACCAGGCGCATCCGCGACTAGGAGCGCGGCCCAGCATTCATGCTCGGAGTCGTTGCGAAATCGGAGACCACCTTTTCGACTTCGCTCGGCTACGCCTCGCTGCGCGCGCCGCTTCGCGGCGCTTGCAGGGACTAGCGGCTTGCGCTGGCCCGCGGAGTGGGAGCCGCACCGCGCGACGTGGCTCGCCTGGCCGCACGCGCCGACCACGTGGCCCGGCCATCTCGCCGAGGCCCAGGCCGAGTACACCGGGATCGTGCGCGCGCTCTCGGGGCGCGAGCTCGTGCAGCTGCTCGTCGCCGACGACGCGATGGAGGAGGCGGCGCGCAAAGCACTCACCGCGGCGGGTCTCGATGCCGATCGCGGCATCCGCTTCCACCACGTGGCGACGAATGACGCGTGGCTGCGCGACACCGGTCCAATTTTCCTGCGCGACGGCGCGGGCCGACCGCTCGCGCTCGCGTGCGGCTTCAACGCGTGGGGCGGCAAGTATCCGCCCTGGGATCGCGACGCAGCGGTCGGCGCGCGCGTGGCGGAGCTCGCGGGCGCGCGCTGCGAGCGGCCCGGCTTCGTGCTCGAGGGCGGATCGATCGACGGCGACGGCGCCGGCACGATCCTCACCACCGAGTCGTGCCTCTTGAACGCGAATCGCGAGGACGCGCCGCGCACGCGCACGCAGATGGAGGAGCGGCTCGCGCGCTGGCTCGGCGCGCAGCGCGTGATCTGGCTCGGCGAGGGGATCGCGGCCGACGACACCGACGGCCACATCGATGACTGCGCGCGCTTCGTCGCACCGGGTGTGGTGGTCGCCGCGCGCGCGGACTCGGGCGCCGACCAGCCGATCCTCGCCGAGAACCGGCGGCGCCTGGTCGCTGCGGGCCTCGCGGTACACGACCTGCCGATGCCACCCGTGCACCGCGTCGGGGGCGAGGCGTGCCCGGCGAGCTACGCGAACTTCTATCTCGCCAACGGTGCCGCGCTCGTGCCCACCTTCGGCGCGGCGTCCGACGCGCGCGCGCTCGCGCTGCTGCGCGACGTGCTGCCCGGGCGCGAGGTGATCGGCGTGCCGTGCCGGACGCTCGTGCTCGGCCTCGGCGCGATCCACTGCCTGTCGCAGCAGGAGCCCGCGTGATTGCCTACCGTACCGGCCTCCGCCATCCGGCGCGGCACGCTCGGCCGCGCTTCCCTTCCTTCCCCGAGGATCCGGCTTGAGTGAAATCGAAACGTTCCGTCACGACATCGTGATCGTCGGCGGCGGCTGCGCGGGCATTCGCGCGGCCATCGCCGCGGTCGAGGCCTCGCCCACCGCGTCGGTCGCGATGGTCTCGAAGGTCTACCCGATGCGCAGCCACACCGTATCGGCGGAAGGCGGCGCCGCCGCGGTCGCGCGCGACGACGACAGCTTCGAGATGCACGGCTTCGACACCGTGAAGGGATCCGACTTCCTCGGCGACCAGGACGTGATCCAGTACTTCGTGCAGGAGGCGCCCAAGGAGCTGATCCGGCTCGAGCACTGGGGTTGCCCGTGGAGCCGCAACGAGGACGGCACAGTCGCGACGCGCGCGTTCGGCGGCATGAGCACCAAGCGCACCTGGTACGCCACCGACAAGGTCGGCTTCCACATGCTGCACGCGCTGTTCCAGCACTCGTTGCGCTTCGACCGGATCGTCCGCTACGACGAGAACTTCGTCACCAAGCTGATCGTCGACGGCGGGGCCGTCCGCGGCGTGGCGGCGCTCGACGTCCGCACCGGTGCGGTGCGCGCGATCCTCGGCCGCGCGGTGATCCTCGCCACCGGCGGCGCGGGCAAGATCTTCCCGTTCACGACCAACGGGAACATCAAGACCGGCGACGGCATGGCGCTCGCCTATCGCGAGGGCGTGGCGCTGAAGGACATGGAGTTCACCCAGTACCACCCGACCGGCCTGCCCGGCACCGGCATCCTGATCACCGAGGCGACGCGCGGCGAGGGCGGGCACCTGAAGAATTCGCAGGGCGAGCGCTTCCTCGTCACGCGCGACTACGGCGTCGGGACCAAGGCCGAGCTCGGACCGCGCGACATGATCTCGCGCGCGATCGTGCAGGAGATCGAGGCGGGCCGCGGCTTCAAGGGCCCGTACGGCGACTACGTCCACCTCGATCTCACCCACCTGGGCCAGGACATCATCGACAAGCGCCTGCCGATGGTGCGCGAGCTGTCGCAGGTCTACGGCGGCGTCGATCCCGTCCACGAGCCGATCCAGATCCGGCCCGTGCTCCATTACATGATGGGCGGCGTCGACACCGACATCGACGGCGCGACCACGCTGCCCGGGCTGTACGCGGCCGGCGAGACGGCGTGCGTGTCGCTGAACGGCGCCAACCGGCTCGGCTCGAACTCGCTGACCGAATGCCTCGTGTTCGGCGCGCGCGCCGGGCGCGTCGCGGTGCAGTACGCGAAGGGCACCGACAACGGCAACGAGGCGGTGGGCAAGCGCGTCGCGGCGGAGGAGTCGGGGCGGCTGTCCTCGGCGCGCGCCTCGCAGCGCGGCGGCGAGAAGCTGGCCCAGCTGCGCCGCGAGCTCACGCGCACGATGGAGAGCGGCTGCGGCGTGTACCGCGAGCAGGCGTCGATGGACGCGACCGTGCAGACGGTGGCGCAGCTCAAGGAGCGCATGAGCGACGTGCGGCTCGAGGACTCGAGCACGGTGTTCAACACCGAGCTGGTCGCCGCGCTCGAGCTCGACAACATGCTCGAGGTGGCCGAGTCGCTCGCGGTGTCGGCCGCGCATCGCCGCGAGTCGCGCGGCGCGCACACGCGGCGCGACGCGCCCAAGCGCGACGACCAGAACTTCCTCTACCACACGCTCTGCTACTACGACGCCGCCGGGCCGCGCCTCGGCAAGAAGCCGGTCACGCTGGGCAAGTGGGTGCCGGAAGAGAGAAAGTACTAATCGATGAGTGAGCAGAAGAAGACGTTCGTCGTGACGCGCTTCGATCCCGACAAGGACGAGAAGCCGCGCCAGCAGAGCTACGAGGTCCCGGTCCAGCCCGACTGGAAGGTCCTCGACGCGCTGAACTTCATCAAGGACGAGCTCGACGGCTCGCTCTCGCACCGCTGGTCGTGCCGGATGGCGGTGTGCGGGAGCTGCGGGATGATGGTGAACGGCAAGCCGTCGCTCACCTGCAAGGACGCGCTCTCGAACTACGGCGACCGCGTCGAGGTGACGCCGCTCGCCAACTTCCCGGTCGTGCGCGACCTGGTGGTCGAGATGGACGGCTTCATGGAGAAGCTCAAGTCCGTCAAGCCCTGGATCATCGTGGCCAAGGAGCGCGCGGTGGAAGAGGGGACCTACCGGCAGTCGCCCGAAGAGCTCGAGTACTTCAAGCAGTTCAGCATGTGCATCAACTGCATGCTCTGCTATTCGGCCTGCCCGGTGGTCGGCAACGAGCCCGAGTTCCTCGGCCCGGCCGCGATCGCGCTCGGCCATCGCTACAACATGGACACGCGCGACGAGGGCGCGGCCGAGCGCAACGAGATCTTCCGCGGCGAGGGCACCGTGTTCGCGTGCTCGTACGCGAACGAGTGCAGCGAGGTGTGCCCGAAGCACGTCGACCCCGCCGCCGCGGTGAACCAGAGCAAGATCAACGCGGTGATCGACTGGGCGACGAGCTTCGTCGTGCCGCGCGGAGGGAAGTAGGCATGGCGCGAGCGGCCAACCCCCACGCGATGTCGCCCTCGCGACCCGGACGCACGCGCACCGCGCCGCCGCAGATGCCCGCGCAGTTCCCGACGCAGGGGCGCTATCTGACCTACACGCTGTTCGGCAGCACGGGGATCCTCTATCTCTTGTGCGGGTTCGGCGCGCTGCGCGCGGTGTGGATCCTCGGCGAACACAGCCCCTCGGCCTGGCAGGCGTTCCAGCGCGAGTACGCGACGGCGCCGCTGATCGCCCTGCACGTCGTCTGCTTCGCCGCGGTGATCTTCGTGGGCGTGCGCTTCTTCTCGCTCTTCCCGAAGGCGCAGCCGGCGAAGATCGGGCCCGCGAAGCCGCCGCCGCGCGCGATCCTGCACGCGGGTCTATACGTCGCGTGGATCGCCGTGTCGGGCGGCCTCGCGCTGATCATGGCGGGAGGGATCTTCTGATGCGTCACCTGCTGCTCAAGCTCGAACCGGTGATCTGGCTGCTCTTCGGCCAGGGGATCATGATCGGCACGATGCTGCTCACCGCCTATCTCGCGATCGTCGGCCTCGCGATCCCGCTCGGGATCGTGCCCGCCGAGGCGCTCTCGTACGATCGCGCGCTTCACCTCGGCGCCAGCCTGATCGGACGCGTCGTGCTGTTCGCGCTGATCGCGCTGCCGATGTGGAAGGGCGCGCATCACGTGCGCCATCTCTCGCTCGACATGGGCGGGCTCTCGCGCGACGTGATCGTGGCGCCGATGCTCTACGGTCTCGCGCTGCTCGGCAACGTCCTCGCGCTGGTCGCGGTCGTTCGTCTCTAGCGGTTTGGCCGTGACGGGTCTTCGCGATCCCGTGCCGCCCCGTTGGGCCGAGGTTCCGCTCCCCGACGCCTGGACCGACCGCGAGGCGCACGGCGCGCGCGGTGCCTGGCGCCTGGTGCGGCACGCGCTCGGCCGCCGGCGCGCGCGCGTGGAGTTGCCCGCGGACCTGCCGCTCTCCGCGGAGATCCCGCGCTATGCGCTCCAGGAGTTCCACAACATCCCGAACGGGAACTACTCCAACCGCCTCACGCGCGGCTACGCCACCGGCTTCGACGTCGCGATGCTCGGCCGGATGCGCCCGGCGCGCCGGCGCATGGCCGATGCGCTCGCCGGCTGCGCGAGCGTGCTCGACGTCGGCTGCGGCGGCGGGGCCTCGACCGCCGCGCTCGCGGGCCGCGGGATCGCGGAGGTCTGGGGCATCGACCCGTCGCCGTATCTCCTGCGCTGCGCCGCCGGGCGCGTTCCGGACGCGCGCTTCGTGCAGGGCATCGCCGAAGCGACCGGATTCGCCGACGAGCGCTTCGACGGCATCGCGTGCTGCTTCGTGTTCCACGAGCTGCCGCCACACGCCGCCGACCGCGCTCTCGCCGAGCTCGCGCGGATCCTGCGCCGAGGCGGGCGGCTCGCGATCGTGGAGCCCGCCGCCGAGCAGTATCACACCGGCATGTGGCGCCTGGTTGCGCGCCACGGACCGCTCGGCGCGTACTTCCGCGTGCTCGCGCGCGCGATCCACGAGCCATTCGCCGCGCAGTGGCACCGCCGCGACGCGCGCGCGTGGCTCGCGGAGCACCGCTTCCGCGTGGTGGTCGACCGGGTCGACTTCCCCGTGCGCATGCTCGTGTCCGAGAGGGAGCCGCAGTGAGCGCGCCGCGCGCGTGGCTGCGGCGCATCGCGATCGCACTGGGTGTGCTATTCGCGCTGCTCGGCGCCGCGGCGGGCTACCTGCTCGGCACCTACGATCCGCCCCCGGTCGATCCGGCGTGGGCAGTTGCGGGCAACCAGGAGATCCCGCCCGGCGCGGTCAGCGTGCGCTGGACCGGCACCGCCACGATGGTGTTCTCCGACGGCGAGACCACCTGGATGACCGACGGCTGGTTCTCGCGCCCCGGACCGCTCGCAGTGCTCGGCGGCAGGATCGCGCCCGACGTCGCGGCGATCGAGCACGGGCTCGCGCGCAACGGCGTCACGAAGCTCGCCGTGGTATTCCCCGTGCACTCGCACTACGACCACGCAATGGACGCACCCGAGGTCGCGCGCCAGACGGGCGCGCTGCTGCTCGGCTCCGAGAGCACCGCGAACATCGCCCGCGGCTGGGGGCTTCCCGAGCGCCAGATCCGCGTGGTGCACGACCGCGAGCGGATCCTCGTCGGCAAGTTCCTGATCACGCCGATCGCGTCGCGCCACTTCCAGTTCGCCGACCCGCGCCTGCGCGAGCGCGCGCTCGGCGATCCCGACATCACCGCGCCGCTCGTGCCGCCCGCGCGGGCGCTCGACTACAAGGTCGGCGTGGCCTGGGTGCTGCACGTCGCGCATCCGCGCGGCTCGTTCCTGGTCGTGGGCAGCGCGGGCTACCTCGAGGGCGCGCTCGACGGGTTCGCGGCCGACACGGTATTCCTCGGGATCGGCGGACTCGGCTCGCAGAGCGACGACTATCGCGAGACCTACTGGCGCGAGACGGTCGAGCGCACCGATCCGTCGCGGATCATCCCGATCCACTGGGACAGCCTCACCGCCCCGATCGAGGGGCCGTTCCGCGGCCCACTGCGCGCGGAGGGTTTCCTGGCGCGCGGCAGCGACCGGACGCTCGAGTTCCTGAAGGCGAAGCAGGCCGCGAACCCGCGGATCACCTTCGCGACGCTGCCGCGCTACGAGCCGGTCGTATTATTTCGATGATTGCTCCAACGCGTAGGCCGCGCGGTAGAGCGTCGCCTCGTCGTAGTGTCGCCCGGCGAGCATCGCGCCCACGGGCAGGCCGTCGACGTCGCCGCACGGCACGCTGATCGCGGGATGGTGGGTGGCGTCGAACGGCATCGTGTTGGGCGAGGTCTGCGACGCGCGCACGAACTGCTCCGCGAACGACGCACTCGGGCCCGGCAGCGGCGGCGCGGCCACCGGCGACGTCGGCATCAGCAGTGCGTCGGCGCGCTCGAGCGCGCGGTCGTAGGCGGCGCGCACGCGCCGCGCCTGGTTCGCGGCGAGCCCGTAGTAGCGGACGCCGGCGCGGCTCTCGAGGAACGCGCCCGACAGCGCCATCAGCTTGAGCAGCGGCGGGAAGTCCTGCGAGTGCGCGCGCCAGTTCGCCATGCGGTCGTAGAAGCCGGGTAGATAGAGGTCGGGGCGGCCGCTGCCCTGTCCGCCGCCGCACAGCACCGTGCGGTACATCCCCTGGACGAGCAGCGGGTAGACGAGCGCGCCCGCCTGCGCGTGCTCGGGGATGCTGATCTCGTCGACGCGCGCGCCGAGCTTCGCGAAGCGCTCGGCGGCCGCGCGCACCGCGCTCGCCACACCAGGCTGCATCCCGGGCGCGCTGAAGCCCTCGCTGACCAGCGCGATGCGCAGCCCGTCGACGCCGTCGCCGAGCCTGCGCTCGTAGTCGCTCGCGACAACGCCAGACTGGCGTATGTCGATGCCGTCGGGCCCGGCGATCGCGGCGAGCATGCGCGCGTTGTCGCGCACGTTCGCGGTGATCGGGCCGGCGTGATCGAGGCTCGGATCGAGCGGCGCGATGCCCGTGTACGGCACGAGGCCCCAGGTCGGCTTCATCCCGACCACGCCGCACAGCGCTGCGGGAATCCGGATCGAGCCGCCCTGGTCGCCGCCGATCGCCAGCTCGACGTCGCCCGCGGCGACGACCGCCGCGGACCCGGACGACGATCCTCCCGCGGAGTGCCCGCGCCG
>Ga0070698_100006244_pt1 | contig 12963 bp, 8 predicted proteins | sample KBSK1502metaG_FD_65477 | JGI IMG/M metagenome (GOLD analysis project Ga0070698, IMG submission 65477) | Corn, switchgrass and miscanthus rhizosphere microbial communities from Kellogg Biological Station, Michigan, USA - KBS K1-50-2 metaG | ecosystem: Host-associated > Plants > Roots >... | reverse complement strand
TTGAGCTTGGTGATGGCGCTCCTCCTCGGCCCCTGGGAGATCGTCGTGCTCACGCGGAGCGCCCTCCGAGCGACCTTCTGGGAACCGCCCACCGGACGCGCGCTGATCGGGAGAACGATCCGGGGCGTCCACTCGATACTCTGGATCTTCGTGCTGTTGGCCATCTGCCTCATCCCGATGTTCCTGTTGCTGTTCGCCATCGCGGTCGCGATGAGGACCGAGGCTGCTGCGGGGATCATCGTCTTGCTTTCCCTCACACTCTTCCTGTGGGCCGGTCCGAGGCTGGCGACCCTCACCCACGTATTCGTCGGTGAGGACGCTCGGGGGACCCGCGCACTTGCGGGGGCGTGGCGGCTCTCGAGAGGAGCGTGGGGGACATCCCTCGGCGCGCTGGTGCTCTTCACCCTGATCGGGATCGCGATCAGCATCGTGCCTTCGATCGTCGTCGGACAGGCCTTCCCGAGCCCCGTGATCGGGGATGCGGTACCCCGCGCGATCATCCAAGCTCTCCTCAACGCGGTTCTCACCCCCATGAGCACCGCCGTGATCGCCGCCCTCTATCTGGAGCTCCATGCCAGGAAGGGCACGCTCGACCAACAGGCCCTGCGAACCAACCTCGCACGCTTCAACTGATCCCTTCGTTCAGACGACGACGGCTACGCTTCGACGATGGACCTCCCCGAGCTCCGAACGCTCGATCTCGATGGGCCCGTCGCCTACCGGGAGTGGGAGGGACCACCCGACACCGCCTTCGTCCTCGTTCACGGTCTCGGCGCCTCCCACCTCTCTTGGGTTCAGGTGGCGGAGGGGCTCTCCGGTCTCGGACGGGTGTTCGCGATCGATCTCCCGGGGTTCGGGGCCTCGCCGCTCTCAGGCCGCAGCGCCGGCCTGATGGACCAGCGCCGAACGCTGTCGCGGTTCATCGGTACGTGGGGCGTCGAACGGGTCGTGTTGGCAGGGAGCTCGATGGGAGGAGCGCTTTCGATCCTCCAGGCCGCGGTCGAACCGTCATCCGTGAGCGGGCTCGTCTTGACGAACAGCGTGTTCCCTTGGAGGTTCGGCGCGATCCCACACCCACTCATCATGGCTTCGTTCGGCATCTACGCGGCCCCGGGTCTCGGTGAACGATTCGTCTCGTGGCGCCTTCACCAGATGGATCCCGAGCAGACGGTGGGGCTGAGCCTCCGAATCCTCGCCGCCGATCCCGGGTCCATCCCCGACGACGTCGTGCGGCTGCTGGTCGACCTCGTCCGTGCACGGAGGGACGACCCCGACGTCGCGAAAGCCTTCCTCCAGGCGGCCCGCTCGATGTTGCGGCTCGGGCGCCGACCCGAGACGGCGCGTCGCGCGCTCGACAACATCACCTGCCCCGTCTTGTTGCTCCACGGACGTCGTGATCGACTCGTCCCGGTCGCGTTCGCGGAGGCGGAGCTCGCGCGCCATCCCGAGTGGCGAGGGAGATTCTTCCGGGACCTCGGTCACATCCCTCAGATGGAAGCCCCCGGGCGATGGCTCGCCGAGGTCGCCGACTGGTTCGCCGACACGATCGACTAGGGAGTTCGAGATCCGGAGGTCAGTCCCACCACCACTCACGAGGGGTGCCCTCCACCGATCGTCCGATCCCGGAGAGCAACCGCACGAGCGGCCCGCCGTCACCAGCTGGAACGGCCGCGCCCACTTGCCGCTCGATCGGGGAGACTCGGTCCCGGGCCTCGAGCAAGCGGTCGCGGCCGCCCTGAGTGAGCCAGATGTTCCGAGAACCATGCTCCTTCGGCGCCAGCTCCACCAGGTGCGCTCTCTCGAGGTTCCTCACGATCCCATGCATCGACTGACGTGAGACACGGTGCCGCCATGCGAGCTCGCCGGCTTGAAGGACCTCGGTGACGGTGAGCTCCTCCAGGACGTGGAACTGGGCAGCCGTGAGGTCAACCGCGCTCACCGCTGCCTCGAGGGCGGCCGCCACGCTTCGTTCCGTTCGTCGAAGTGTCGTGATGATCCGATACGGGGAAGGCGACTCCTCGCCATACATGAGGACGTGATATCGGCTCGGACCGACACGGAGGTGTCAGGAAGCTGACAGGCGTGGGGGCCGAAGGGCCCCAGCCGACGCGTCAGGAAGCTGACGAGCTCGAGGCCGCCGCTTTCGCGAGGTCATCGATCGCGGACTCGATCCCCCTCGCGAGGACACCGATGTCGGGAACACTGTCCCAATCGGCCGTGAGCCCGAAGGCCATCGTTCCGGCCGCCGAGGTGCAGGCGACCGAGAGCCCGCAATCCTCCTTGAGATTCATCGCAGGGTAGCTCGCCTCTAAGGGCGCGCCCGCGAGGTAGAGCGGCACCTGCGGAGCGGGGATGTTCGAGACCACCAGGTTGCACCAGCGGGCCTGCGCGATCAGGCGCGCCGCCGTCGCGTGCAGCGCTGGCGGCGCGTAGGCGCCGAGCCCGATGATCATGTCGGCGCCGACCGCCATCCCGGAGTCCTTGATCCTGTCGGTGTCGGCGCGGACGCGCCGCAGGCGCGTCCGCGCCGCCATCCTCCCCACCGGCACGTCCACGAACACGGGCGCGACTCGGTTCCCGATGTCGCCGTCGTCGCCCGGCGACCGCACCGACACGGGCACCATGGCGCGCAGCGTCCTCCCCTTCGACGGCTCGCCTCGGTGTTCCAACAACGCGTGGACGCCCCCGGCCACCGCGGTCAACACGACGTCGTTGACGGTCCCGCCGAGAACGATCTTGATCGCGCGGAACACCTCGAACGGCCGCTCCGCCGTCGCGAACCGCCGGTTCGGACCGACCTTTCCGTCGAACGGACCACGGGGCGGCGTTCCCATCCCGGCCACGGTTCGAAGGGCGTCGGCGGTGGCAGCGAAGGTTTCGGCCAGGATCCGTGGCTGCTGCGCGACATGGGTGAGTCCCTGAAGTGGATGCAGGATCACCTCCTCCATCGCATCGCGGATCAGGTCCTGCACCGGCGGGGCCGGCTCCGGCGACCACATCTCCTCGGGTGCTCCGAGCGGGACGTCCGGCGCGAGGTCGAACAGTGCGGACGCGATCATCATCCCGCCGATCCCGTCGGCCATCGCATGGTGAAGCTTCAACAGCACCGCCGTCCTGTCCTCGGCGAGATCCTCGAAGACGTAGAGCTCCCACAGGGGTTTCGTGCGGTCGAGCGAACGGGACAGGACTCGACCCACGGCGCGTTCGAGTTCGAAGCGGCCGCCCGGCGAAGGCACCGAAGCGCGGCGGAGATGGAAGTCGAGGTCGAATCGGTCGTCGTCCACCCAGACGGGCCTCGAGAGGTTGCCGGGCACCGAGAGCAGCTTCCGGCGGAGCCGCGGGGCCAACCGCAGCCGAGCCTCCACGACGCGTTCCACATCGTCGTAGGTGAGGTACGTGCCGTCCTCTCGGGGCCCGAAGATCGACAGCCCGGCAACGTGCATGTGCACGCCGGGCTTCTCGAGGTAGAGGAAGCTCGCGTCGAGCCCGGTCAATCGCTCCGCAGGCATGAGCCCATGCTAGGGTCCGGCGCGATGCGCCGCCTCGCGATCGCACTGGCGCTCGTCGCGCTGTTCTCGGTGCCGGCCGGGCGGGCGGGAGCGCAGGAGTCGGCGGATGAGGATGCCTACGGGGCATCGGTCTCCGCGATCGACGATGTGTTCACGCCCGAGATCGTGCGGATCGAACCCGGGCAGACGGTCGAGTGGACGATGGACGGTCGCTCTCCACATACGGTGCAGGCGGACGACGGCTCGTGGGACTCGGGGAACCTCGAACCCGGTGCCGACTTCGACCACACGTTCGCGGAAGCCGGCGTCTACCCCTTCTTCTGTCGATATCACGGGAAACCGGGCGTCGGGATGGCGGGCACCGTGGTCGTCGGCGACGCACCGCTCGCGGGCGGCGGCACGCCGGGACCCGACCCCGTGCCCGCCGGCCCGGCGGGCACGGTGCGCGTTCCCAGGGACGCGCCGACGATCCAGGAGGCGGTCGATCAGGCCGAGCCCGGAGGGCTCGTCCTGATCGCCGCCGGCATCTACCGCGAAGCGGTCGTCGTCACCACCCCGTACCTGACGATCCGAGGCATGGACCGCAACGACACGATCCTCGATGGCGACTTCGAGCTCGCGAACGGGATCCACGTGATCGAGGCAGATGGCGTCGCCATCGAGAACCTCACCGCGCGACACTTCCTCCTGAACGGTTTCTACTGGTCCGGGGTGCTCGGGTACCGAGGTTCCTATCTCACCGCATCCACGAACGGCGATTACGGGATCTACGCGTTCGGATCACGCTGGGGACAGTTCGACCATTCCTACGCGAGCGGCTCACCCGATGCCGGCTTCTACATCGGCGCGTGCAACCCGTGCGATGCCGTCATCACCGACGTGCTCGCCGAACACAACGCTCTGGGGTACTCCGGGACCAACTCGAGCGGGAACCTCGCGATCGTGAACAGCGAGTGGCGCGAGAACCTGGCCGGCATCGTCCCGAACACGCTCGACTCGGAGCCGTTCGCTCCGGAGCACGACGTCGTGATCGCCGGGAACCACATCCATCACAACAACTCGACGACGGTCGACGCGAGGGAGTACGAATACGTGCCCTACGGCATGGGAATCGTGGTCGCCGGCGGACGGGAGAACCGGATCGTCGGGAACCTCGTGGAGGATCAGGCCACGTACGGCATCGCGATGATCCCGATCGTCGACACGAACTTCTGGCCGTCCGGTGGCAACGAGGTCCGGGGCAACCTCGTTCGCAGGAGCGGCCGAGCCGATCTGGCGCTCGCCGCACCGTCCGCCGGCGGTGACTGCTTCGAGAGCAACGACTCTTCGACCAGCCAGCCTCCTGCCGTCGAGCTCCTGTTCCCGTGCGACGGCGTTCGTCCCTTCCCGGGCGGCGGCGGCAGCATGGGACCGACGACCAACGTCCTGTCCCGCTTCATCGATTCACTCGACGGCACCTTCCCGCACGGGGACTGGCGAACGCAGCCCGAGCCTCCCGCCGACCTCCCCGACATGCCGGACGACCCCTCCACGGCACCACCCAACCCTGCGATCCCGCAGGAAGCCGTCCCCGAGCTCTACCGCATCCGCGACGTAGCGGACATCCGCCCCGCTCGCGGACCCCAGATCAGCCAGGAGGTCAGCCTCATGGGAGTCCCGCTCATCGCCAGCAGTTGGTGGACCCTGCTCCTCGGGCTCTACGGCTACATCCTGCCGTTCGTCTTGTACGCGTCCTGGGTGGCGATCGCGATGTGGGATCTCATCCGCCGCGAGTCCGACTCGATCCCCGACCGGGCGAGATGGATGGCGGTCGTGCTCGTGGTGCCGTTCGTCGGGCCACTGCTGTACTTCGCGTTCGGCCGGTCGACCATCCCGGCGCAGCTCCGGCTGATGCTCACTGCCGGTGGGGTGATCGCCTACCTCGTCTTCCTCGTGCTCGGCCTGGCCTTCGGAAGCTAGGACCTCGCACCCATTCCACCGATCCGGGATGAAGGGGTAGCGTTTCGCGTTGGCGTGGGCGCGCATACTCCAATCCCTGGATCGAACGCCGAGGCGGGCCGACGCCCGATCGAACTGCCGACCGGCACCGTCACGCTGCTGTTCACCGACATCGAGGGTTCGACGCGGCTGATCGAAGAGCTTGACGAGGACGGGTACGTGTTGGCGCTTGCCGAGCACCGCCGCCTCTTGCGGAGCGTCTTCTCGGCCCACGGTGGTGTCGAGGTTGATACGCAGGGAGACGCATTCCTTTATGCCTTCACCGATCCCGTCCAAGCGCTCACGGCGGCGACGCTGGGTCAGCAGGGGCTCGCCCTCGGGCCGGTCAAGGTGCGGATGGGCCTGCATACGGCCGAGCCGCTGATGACCGGGGAGGGGTACGCAGGTCGCGAACTCCACCGCGCCGCCAGGATCGCCGCCTCAGGCCACGGAGGCCAGGTCGTGCTTTCCGCCGCCACGCGAGCGCTCGTCAACGGCGACCTCATCGAACTCGGCGAGCACCGGCTGAAGGACTTCGACGAGCCGGTGGCGCTCTTCCAGCTCGGCCGGGAGCGCTTCCCGCCACTGAAGACGATCTCGAACACGAACCTGCCACGGCCGGCTTCCTCTTTCGTCGGCAGGACCCGCGAGCGGGAGGAATTGCTCGCATTGCTCCGGAACGGTTCGCGTCTCCTGACGCTGTCGGGTCCCGGCGGTTCGGGGAAGACGCGCCTCGCACTCGAGGTCGCCTTCGAGCTCGTGCCCCACTTCAAGGCGGGCGTCTTCTGGGTCGGCCTGGCCCCGCTGCGCGACGCGGGGCTCGTGACCGAGACGATCGCGCAGACGCTGGGGGCGAAGGACGGACTCGCCGAGCACATCGGGGAGCGCGAGCTCCTGCTGCTGCTCGACAACTTCGAGCAGGTGGTGAAGGCGGCGCCAGGCCTCTCGCGGCTGCTCGAGATCTGTCCGAACCTGAAGGTCCTGGTGACGAGCCGGGAACTGCTCCGGATCCGTGGCGAGGTCGACTATCCCGTACCGCCGCTCGCCGAGCCGGAGGGAGTCGCGCTCTTCTGCGATCGCTCGCGGCTCGGTCCGGACGAGACGATCGCGGAGCTCTGCCGCCGGCTCGACGCCCTGCCGCTCGCCGTCGAGCTCGCCGCCGCCCGCACCCGCGTACTCACGCCCGCCCAGATCGTCGAGCGGCTCGCGCAGCGGCTCGACCTGCTCGAAGGCGGCCGCGACGCCGACCCTCGCCAGCGAACCCTGCGGGCGACGCTCGAATGGTCATACGACCTGCTCACCGAAGACGAGAAGCAGCTGTTCGCTCGACTGGCGGTCTTCACCAGTGGCTGCACCCTCGAAGCGGCCGAAGACGTGTGCGCAGCCCGCCTCGACGTCCTCCAGTCGCTCGTCGAGAAAAGCCTGCTCCGTCACACCGGCGACCGCTTCTGGATGCTGGAGACGATCCGCGAATTCGCTTCCGAGCGGTTCGGAACCGCGGTTGGTTCACGTACCGTCCGAGCTGCTCACGCGGAGTTCTTCGCCTCGCTCGTTCAGCGTGCCGACCCGCACATCCAGCACGGCGCCGATCAGCGAGAATGGACGGATCGGATCGCGGCCGAGTACGACAACATCCGATCTGCCGTCGGATACGGCCTGGACGAGGCTCCCGAGATCGCGCTCCGCATCGTCGGCAGCATCACCTTCTTCGTCTGGCTGCGCGGGGGCCTCGCCGAGGTGCGCGCCTGGGTGGATGAGGCGCTCGCGAAGGGGGCCGATGCCCCGCTCCTTTGGCGAGGAAGAACGCTCATCTGCGGCGCGGCCGCGGCCAAGCAGCAGGGCGATGCGGCGGCGGCCACCCGGTACGCGGACGAGGCCTTCGCCGTGGCCTCCGCCGCCGGCGACGGATTCGGCATCACGTCCGCTCTTCGCGAGCGCGGCAAGGCAGCGGCCGAAGCCGGCGACCTCGAGCGGGCTCGCGCGTTGTACGAGGAACTCGCCGAGGTCGCAAACGAGGTCGGCGACGCCTGGAACGGCGCGGTCGCGCTCAACAATCTCGGCGACCTCGCCCTGTACGACGGCGACTGGTCTCGGGCGATCGAGCTCTGCCGGCGAAGCGCGGAGATCCGGCGCGACCTCGGGAACATCTGGGGCGCCGCGCTCTGCCTCTGCAACGTGGCCCTCGCGCAGCGCCAAGCCGGCCTGCTCGACGACGCAGCGCGCAGTCTCCACCAGGCGCTCGAGGACAGTCTCGCGGTCGACGCCAGGATGGTCGTCCTCGCCTGTTTCGAGTTGGGTGTCTTGCTTGCGACGGACCGGGAGAGGCCGCGGGAGGCTGCATCCCTGCTGGGAGCATCAGCCCAATTGCATGATGAGCTCGAAACCGCCCTCGACGATTTCGAGGACGATCTCCTCGAGCAGGCGGAGCGGGATACGCGCGCGCTCCTCGGTGATGAGGACTTCGACCGGGCATCCGAGCACGGACGCTCACTCCTCCTCGAGGACGCTGCTGCTCTCGTATTCGACCTGACAGCCCTCGGCTAGTCCTCGAGCTGGATCCTCATCCGCTTGAAGGCTTTGCCCTTCGACTCCGTCTTGACCACGGTGACGTGACCAACCTCGCCTGTCGCCTTCACATGTGTCCCGCCGTCGGCCTGCTTGTCGATCCCTTCGATGTCGACCACGCGGATCGGATCGACGGATTCTGGGATCAGGCTCACCTTCGTGCGGATCAGGTCCGGATCTGCGAGCGCTTCGGCGCGCGGGAGGAAAGTGACGTACACCGGCCGGTTCTTGTTGAGCTCCTCGTTGAGCTTCGCCTCGACCTCCTTGCCGAGCTCCTGACTCATCTCGTCGAGCTCGAAGTCCATCCGGGCCGAGCCTGTGTCGTCCATGTTCCCGCCGGTCACCTTCGCCCCGTAGTCGCGGAAGATCACGCCGGAGAGCGAATGCAACGCCGTGTGGGTGCGCATCAGCCGGTGGCGGCGACCCCAGTCGATCTCCGCGCTGACGGAGTGACCGACGAGCGGCGCGTCGCCCTCCACCTGGTGGACGATGTCGCCGCCGATCTTCACGGTGTCCGTCACGCGGGCCAGCCCGCTTTCCCATCGAAGGGTGCCGGTGTCGCCCGGCTGGCCACCGCCGCGAGCGTAGAACACCGTCCTGTCGAGGATCACACCCTCGTCGCGTACGTCGACGACTGTGGCCTCGCAGCTGGTCAGATACGCGTCTTCGGCGAAAAGTTGTTCGGTCATGTCTTCGAAGGTACTAGACGTCTGGCTCCCGGACCCGCGTGGTCCGGACCAGGGTGGCGAGGATCGCCCCACCGAGGATCAGCGTGCCGCCGATCGCCGTCGGGGCGGTGATCGGTTCGTCGAGGAAGAACGAGGCGAGGACGGCCACGCCGAGGGGCTCCATCACGCCGATGATCGCGTTGCGCACCGCGCCGACGAGCTGGAGCCCACCGAGCATCGCGGCGAACGCGCCGGCCGAGAACACCGCCATGCCAACCAGGAACGGCCATGACGAGGGCTCCGGGAGATCGCGGACCCCGAACGCGAACGCGAAGATGACGTTCGAGGTCGCAGCGCCGGCGCCGAGCCAGGCGGCGGCCGTCACCGGATCCGTCGTCCGGATCGTCCGGTCGGCCGTGACCAGGTATCCCGTGTACACGAGCGACGTGGCGAGCGCGAGGAGGATCCCGATCGGCGCCACCTCGACCTCGCCGCCGCCGACGATCACGACCGCGCTCCCCCCGAGCGCCAGCAGGAGCGCCACGAACAAGCGCCAGCCCGGCGGGCGCCGGTCCAGGGCGATCGTCGTGAGCATGACCCAGACCGGATACAGGTAGAACAGCAGCGTGACCGCGCCGGCCTTCCCATGATTCAACGCAGAGAAGAAGAGCGCCGCCTCCGTCCCGTAGCCGATCGTCGCCGCGAGGATCAACGGGAGTCGCTCTCCGGGCGCCGGCATCAGCGGCTTTCGGAGGAGCAACAGCACGATGAACAGGAGCAGCGACTGCCCGGCGAACCGGAGCGCCAGCATCGCGAAGGGAAGCTCTCCGGCGGACACCTCCTTGCCCAACATCACGACGGCGGCGAACTGCAGCGCCATCAGCGCCGAGAGGGTGGAACCCAACAGTTCTTGACGGGGTGTCTCGGCCCGGCGATCCGGTGCCGGGACCTCGCTCACGCTCCCTCCAGGAACGCGCGGACGCGTTCGACCAACATCGGGATCGAGGCGATCAGCTCCTCTTCCGATGCGAGCGTCACGAGCTCCGAGTTCGGGAACAGCTCATCGAGGATCTTGCCGAGGGCGGCGGGATGGATCGAGTCGCCCTCCCGGCAGATCATCAGGACGGGCGCCTCGACCTTGCGGAGCAACTCGCGGTCGGAGATCGAGACATCGCGCACGACCTCACGGATCGCTCGGGCGACCCCCACGGGGTTCATGTCCTCCCAGAGGAGGAGGTCGAGCTCCCGGAGCCAGGGAGCCGCTTGGTATCGCTCGCGGCTCGTCTCCAGGATCCGCTCGATCGCCTCGTCCTTCGGATACGACTCGAGGAGATCCGCGATCCCGTCGAATCTCTCAGGGTTGCTGAAGGGGAGGTCGAGCGAGGCCGGCAGGAGCATCACGATCCGCTCGAAGCGAGACGGATCGTGTTCGAGGAGTTTCATGATCGCGCCGGCTCCCATCGACGTGCCCACGGCGTTGCGCGCGCCGTAGGCGCGCGCAACGGCGTCGAGGTCGGACGCGAGATCCTCGAATCGGTAGCCGCGCTCCGGGGCGCTCGAGTGACCGTGTCCGCGGAAGCAGAACCGCACCGCGGTTCCGGTGAGTGACGGTGTGAACGGCGCGAGCTCTCGGCACGAGTTGGTCAGCCCGTGGGCGAGCACCGTGACCGGCTCGCCGGCACCGTCGACCTCGACGTGCAGGGTGACATCACCGTTGCGGACCTCGGGCATCGGCCCCACAGACTGTCAGGCTTCGATCAGGTCGTCCTGAGGCGCGAATCCGTCGCGGAGCCGTCGTGCCCACGCCGCGATCAGGGCGGTCAGAACCAGGAAGACCGCGCCGGAAGCCACCAGGATCAGTCGGGTGCGACCCGGGTCGTTCTCGACCCACACGATCGACAGGATCAAGGCCGGGACGATGAATCCGAGGTTGTAGGCGATGTCGAAGAGTGCGAACGCGCGCCCTCGGAAATCGTCCGGCATCGCCTGCTGCACGATGGTGTCCGCGGAGATCTTCCCGACGAAGAAGGCGAAGAAGCCGACGAACAGCATGACGGCGAAGCCCGCGACCGAGACGAGACCTCCGAACAGAAGGGTCGCGGCGCCGAGGAGCGCCATCGAGACGACCAGCAACCGGACCGGCGGGATCCGATCCTTCCAGCCTTGCGCCACGATCAGCCCGAGCACGCCTCCGATCAGGCCGACCCCGCCCGAGATCAGCGTCGGGACCTGACTGTCCGAGCCCCCTTCGACCAGATTCTTCGCGTAGAGCGCGAACACGAACAGGCCGAAACCCCAGAACTGATATCGGAGCATCTGGAAGCCGACGAGCCCGACGGCGGCCGCGGGGCGCGAGGCCACCTCCCTGATGCCCGCGGCGATCGTACGGATCACCTTGCGAGCCTCGTCCGCGAACGTGGCGACGTGCGGGCGGGCCTCGACGTGCCTGAGTCGGGTCGCCACGAACGCGCCGATCGCGAGCACGACCGCGCCGCCGAGCACGACGAGCCACGCCGGGAGGAAGCCCCCCGCCGCGAGCGCGAACGCGATCCCGATGATCTGGAAGAGGGCGCCGCCGGCCTGCGACAGCGCGTTGCCCTGGAGCAGGTCGCGGCCCGAGAGCACGTCGGGGATCGCGGCCGATTTCACCGCGAGCGTCACGCGGACGACCGCTTGGGCCGCGAGGAGCCCGAGGACGAGCGCGGCGGTGGCGCCCGCGTTCCCCTCGGTGGTGCCCTCGCCCAGCGGGAGCAGGAACGCGAGCGCCACCGCCCCCACGACCCCCGCCGTGATCAGGTTCGACCACCACACCACCCGGCGCCGGTCGAATCGGTCGATCACGACACCGATGAAAGGAGACAGCAACGTGTAGGGGACGTAGAGGAGGAGGATCACCTGGAGGAGGTAGTCGGCCGACGGCACGTTCTGCACGTCGAATCCCTTCTGCCCACCGAACGCGATCGACTTCCCGATCGCCCCCTGGATCACTCCCTGCCCGGCCTGCGTCAGGAACTGCACGCCCATCAGGGTCGCGAAATCGCGGTTGGAGAACTGAGAGAACAGGCGGTTGAAGAACCCGCCGAAGCTCTCGAGAGCCCGGAGGATCGCCGCGGCACCGAAACGCAGAGCGGCCCCCGTGCCCACGGCCAGCGCAACCACGGTCCACGCCTTGGTGTCGGTGAGCGGTCCGCGCCATACGCCCAGCACCGCGATCCCGGACAACAGCGACATCACGATCGAAGTACCGGGGATGAGCGCGATCCTGCTGGGCGTGTCCTTCAGGCCGAAGAACGGCCCGGCGAGCAGTCCCGGGAGCACGGCCAAGACGAACAGACCCGCGAGGACGCGCGCCTGGTGCGGGAGGTTGTCCAGGGGCCCGGGGGGGTCGGCGAAGCGCGCGGCGGCCGCCTGGGCGGCCGCGCGCGCTCGCTCGACCACCTCGGCGGGCGGCTCGTAGAAGTCGTCGCCGGTCAAGACGTAGGTGCCGGGACCGATGTCGATCGCGTCGGCCGTCGCTCGCTCGAAGGAAGTCTGTTCGTCTTCGGCCGAGCACGTCGAGCGCGCGATGCCGTTGCACCTCCCCGCGTAGTACTCGCCGATCAGGAAGACGACCGGTGGCTCGGGGTAGGTCTTCAGGCGGCGACCGAGCTCTACCCAGTGACTCCGCGACGTCTCCCGATAGTTCTCGCTCGGTCCGTCGGACGGGATGCCGGCGCGGAAGTCATCCACGGTGCCCACATAGGTGACCTGATACTTCGCGGATGTGCCGGGCAACCCTGTCCGGAAGACGTTCGTGTAGGTCTTCGCCCATCCGTACGTCGTGTTGGAGCCCGTCTCGTCGTCGGTGTTCCCGTAGTTCACGACCAGGACGCTCGGGCGTTCGCCGGCACTCACGACCACCTCGCGCGCAGCCGCCAGCGAGGTCCTCACACTCTGCGGAGCCCACTGGTTGTCGTCTCGGGCCCATCGGTTCATCGCGGGGTCGATGAAGACCCATGCGAGCGCGCCGAAGACGACCAACGCCCCGAGGGCACCCGTGACCCTCCGCAGCCCCTCGCCGCGGTAGAGCCATCGGACGGCGATGAACGAGCCGAGACCCACGAGCGCCATCGGGGCGGCCGTCGCGTTCATGAAGCGGTAGTAGGGGATCTCCTGCCCCAGAAGGAACGTCAGGACGCCGGCGAACGGCAGGATCCACCAGATCGAGACCTGCTCGTACTGCCCCGCCGGCGTGCGTGTCCTCC
>Ga0070698_100006243_pt1 | contig 12965 bp, 10 predicted proteins | sample KBSK1502metaG_FD_65477 | JGI IMG/M metagenome (GOLD analysis project Ga0070698, IMG submission 65477) | Corn, switchgrass and miscanthus rhizosphere microbial communities from Kellogg Biological Station, Michigan, USA - KBS K1-50-2 metaG | ecosystem: Host-associated > Plants > Roots >... | reverse complement strand
GCAGCCGATCCGCCTCGAGCTGGGCGAATCCGTGCGCAAGGCGATGGCGGCGCTGCGCAACTTCGACGTGCTGGTCGTGAACTCCGTTTACGACGGCCTCAACCTGGTCGCGAAGGAAGGCGCGTTGATCAACCGCAACGACGGCGTGATCGTGCTGTCGGAGAACGTCGGCGCGCACGAGGAGCTGGACCCGCACGCGTTGTCGGTCAACCCGTTCGACATCGAGGCGACCGCCAACGCGATGCATCAGGCGATCGTGATGGGAGTCGACGAGAAGCGCCGGCGCAACGAGGGAGCGCGCGAGGTGGTGAGGACCAACGATATCGCGCGCTGGATCACGCGGCAGGTCCAGGACATCAGGGACCTCGCCTCCGCCCCGGGTCTGCGAGCGGGATGAAAAAACCTCTCCCCCCGAGGGGGAGAGGTTGCCGGAGGCCGGGTCCCTGGTTAGAAGCCTCTTGGTCGAAGACCGCCGCGGCCGGTCCGCCGCGCCACGGTGATGTTCTTGTAGAAGACGATCGCGATAAAGCGCCCCAGCGCCCACCCGATCAAGGCGTACACCAGGATCGCGACCACCAGCGACATCTCGAGCTGTGACTGCTCATTGCCGATTGTCGGCAGCAGGTTGTGGAACGGGCCCAGGAAGAAGGCGGTCACGTTGTAGACCCAGTTCGCGAACGCCGCGTGCGGGTTGGCCCCCAGCAGCTTGAGCACGAGCCGGATGATGAGGAGCCCGTCGATCACGCCGAAGACGAGATAGACGAGCTGGACTGCACGCCAGCCCGGGTTGAACGTGCTGACGACTTCGGACTCGGGCGTGACTGACGCGTCCTCGCTGACCACGCGTCGGTGTTCGCGCAGCTCACCCGTGGCTGGATCGCGCTCGACGTCGGTGTCCCTGCGTTCCATATTCGGTAACTCCTCCTTGCCTCGGTTAAGAACCATGAACAGGGCTACGAATGAGAACGCCCGGGCGGCGAGTGCCACCCGGGCGTTGCGGAGAGGAACGATCAGCTGTTACGGGTACCAGAGCGGAAGGGAGGTCAGTGCTTCGTCCATGTCTATGTCGACGTTGGGGCCGGAACTGCCGAGCATGTACTGCCAGGCGACGATGTTGCCGCCACACCCGCTGTCATAGGGGGCGAACCCAGGCGGGCTGCCCTTGCCGCCCGCGCCGATCAGCGACGGCTCGAACGACCACAGGTAAGACCCGGCCGCGATCTCAGGCCGGCCTATGGTCGGGCTGACGGCGTTGCACCAGGCGCTTGCGAACTCGCTGCCCGCGGTCCCGTTGCCGTAGTAGGCGGGGGCGTACCGTGCGGCGGTGATGCCATCGAACCAGCCCTGCACGAATCCGGCGTCAACATCCCCCGCGCCGGGGCATGCGTCACCGGGCGCTTCGATGTCGATGGCGATGGCACGGCCGGCCGGGATGCCGAGGTTGGACGCGGCCGAGGTCGCTTCGGAGGCGTACGCGCGACCGGTGTCGTAGCCGACGACGGCCGAGCAGTTGTAATCGTTGTAGATCGGCAGGATGCCCAGGCGCAGGCGATGCGCGATCCCCACCTCGGCTGAGGTGATGCCCGGGCACACGGTGTCGGTCAAGTAGCGGCCCCAAAAGCTCGGCGCACCGATGTGATAGGAGACGTCGGCGTAAAGACCGTTGACCGTGGTGCCGTCGGTCGTCATCGCTTTGCAGGAGTCGACGCCCCAGATGACGCGGGCTGGCTCGACGGCGGCGGAACGCGCCTGCACGTTGGTCAACTGCTGGTTGGGGTTCGTCGAGGTGACGATTTTGACGAGGCCTTGCGCCAGCCCGAGCCGAGCCGCCGTGCCGATGAACGCCGTGTAGGGGGCCTTACCCGCGCTGCTCGAACCGGGGCATGTGAAGCCCTTCTTGCACAGTGGGGACACCAGGACTCCGTCGCGGTCGTAGATGCCAAGGCTCCAGGGGGTGTTCGATAGGTCGGCGTTGGCCGACGCCTTCAGGTACACGGTTTCGCCCGACTGCGGTGCGATGGTACTGGCCACGAGCGACACGGACAGCCAGGTCGCAGCCAGCGGCAGCGACAGGGCGTCCGGCTTGCCAGACATGTAACCAACGATCACGTGCGATCCGCTCGCGGGCAGGGAGAAGGAGGTGCTGCAGGTTGTGCCCTGCCCGCAATAGGTCAGGAGCTTGCTGGCGGTGTAGTCGTAGATCTCCAGGATGTGGCCGGAGCGGGCCATCTCGATGGTGGACTTCGCCGTGAATGTGATTTGGCGCCCAGGCCCAACCGCGAGGTTGTCCGAAGACAGCGTCACTCCGAGCCAGTCGACCGTCCGCGTGTTGGAGGCGACGAGCGCCGCCGACTCGCCTGGCATGCTCGCGGTGGGTGGGACGATGAAGGCGGCGAACGTGTGCGAGCCACCCTGAGTCGTGTATGCCACCGAGCACTGGCTGCCCTGCGCGCAGGCGCCGATGATGGTGCCCTGGGTCTGGTCGAAGATCTCGATCGCGCCGTTGGTGGCGGCCACGTTGAGGCTCGCCGCGGCGGTCAGGATCACGCTCTGGCCGGACCGGATGCTGGTCGAGTTGACCTGCAGTGACAGGTGCTGTTCAGCCCATCGCGTGCCGAGCGTGCTCTGCGGGATGCTGGGCTGGACGGCGGGCTGTGACGACGCAGCCACATCGCCCGAGGTGATGAGTCCGTCCGCACACGCGGCCGCCGACGATGGCACTGGTTTGCCCGGGAGGGCGCCGCACACGGTCATGCCGTCGGGCGTGGACGGCTTGCCCAGTGTGGATGCGGCCACGAGCTCGTGATCGCACGCCGCCCCCGGCCCGGAGTCCGGACACTGCCGCAGCCCGTCGGGTACGGTCACCTGCGACTCCGCCGCCTGTACGTCGTGGCTCGGAACCACGCACTCGGCCGACAAGCACGTGGCCTGCACCGCCGGCGCCGCCAGGAATGCCGTCGGTGGCGCTGCGGCCAGTGCCACGAACGTCGCCTGGTTGCCGACCCACATGAGCGCGAGAGCAAGGTGGGCCTTGCGCCGTAACCGAAGGGCGCTGCGAAGCTTTTGAAGTAAGTGCACGGATACCCCCGTTGGCGGGCATCCACCCCAGGGATGCCGCGAGATGTCGGGGGCAAGCTACGGATAGCCCGCCTGTGCACCCAAGGCGATCGGGTTAATTAGCTTCAAGCCTTGTCAATTGGCTTGATTTCAGCCGCGGCGCAGGCGTTTTGGCGCCGCCGTGGCGCTGGGGGCGAGAGGGGCGGCCTCAGCGCCGCGTCAGAGACGATCGAAGCAGCCCGGGGCAGGCTGGGCTGCTTCTGCCAACTACAACGTCCGAAGCCTCCCTGCTACGGGCCGCTCAGTGCGTGGCGCCGAGCACGTTGCCGTACGTCACGCCCAGGGCGAGCAGACCCACCAGCGCGAGCAGGACGACGATGAAGCTGCGGGCGAAGGTGTCGACGAGCCAGAGGTCCTGCGTGCCCGACTCCTGGCTGGAGTCTGAGTCGGCGATGTTCCACCGCCGGCTGGCCACGCCGGCCCTGAGTCCGAGCCCGATCGTGATGAGAAGGATGATCAGGAGCACTGCCATCGGTTTTGACCCAGATGAGGGCGTGGACGCCGAGCGGGTCAGCGTCCACGCCTTCCAGACAACGCGCGGCAGAGCCAATGTGAACATGCCTGTACAAGATCGTTAAGGGGACGGCGCGGGCTCCGCGGCGGAGGGGACTCGCGCGCGGGGGCGCGTTCTTTTGGCGTGGAAGTGCCGCTGCAGCTTCAGTTCTCGATCGCCCTCTTCATGGGCATGATCGCCGCGACCTTCGTGCCCCCGGTCAGGAAATCGATCCCCAGGCCGGTCGAGGTCATCCTGTGGATCGCTTTCGTGACCGTCTGCCTGGTCGGTGTCATGAGCATCACCGACCCCAACGCGCGCGAGCTAAGCTCCTCCGCGGCGTGGGGCGCCGAACAGGTCATCAACACCACGGTCGCCCTGATGCTCGGCGGAGTCGGCGCGTGGCTCTTCGAGCACAGGTTCACGGTCGCGAGCTGGCTTGTCATCCTCGCGGGCGCCGACATCTTCGCCCTGATGTTCATTGCTTCGTGGCGCAGCGCCCAGGCGTGGCGGCCGCGCGTGCGGCTGCGAGACTGGATGGAGCTTCCGGTGCCGGCCCAGGGCCCGGTCGGTCGCGAGCTCGTGGTGGCCGATCCACTGACACACGTCAACCGCAGGGCCGCGGCCGCAGCTGCGCTCGCCGGCGCGACCGTGCTCACCAAGATGGTCGGGCTGACGATGTGGTGCCGCGAGGTGTTGTTGCCGCGCCATTCGCGGCGGCTTGCGCACGCCGCGGCTGTCGGTCGGATCGAATCTCGCGCGCGGTGGGACCGGTTGCGGGAGGCCACGGCACACTTGCAGTACGCCGCGCGCGCCTGGTATGCGGCCGCCGCTGAGCCGGCGCTCTACGAGGTGGCGAGCAGGGCCTCCAGCGCCGTGCGGTCCGCCCAGGGGGGGCGCGCGGGCATCAAGATCGGCCAGGTCGTCGACATCCAGGCGCTGCTGAGCGCCCAGTCGATTGGCTGGTACGGGCCGCTCATCGCTATGCCCAACCCGTCCATGGAGGAGGAAGAACCGGATGCCTCTGATGATGCACAGCGATCGGACCGCCTGGCCTCTTAGGCCAAACGGTATGCGGCGGCGCGCCACCGCGCCGCAGTCGCTGAACCAGCACAGGATCCGGCGCCCGGCGGGCTGGCTGATACGCCTGCTCGTGCTGATCGTCGTCGCCGTCCCGAGCTTGATCGTCACGTCCCCGGGCTATGTCGCGTTTGCGGACAAGCTCCCCGACCCGACCCAGGTCACGTTCACGGTGCCCGAGGACACCTTGATATATGCCTCGGACAACAAGACGCTGCTCGCCGACCTGCATCCGCCGGGCTACCAGAACTACTTCGAGTCCCTCGACGACATGGGCACGCTGCTCCCCGAGGCGGTCATCTCCATCGAGGACCGCAACTTCTACCAGGAGCCAGGCATCGACCCGCAGGGCATCGTGCGCGCGTCGGTGGTGGACTGGAAGTCACACTCGCCCACGGAAGGCGCGTCGACGATCACGCAGCAGCTGGTCAAGCTGCGGCTGGTCGGCAACCAGGCTTCGCTGGACCGCAAGCTGCGCGAGGCGCTGCTCGCGTTCGAGATCGAGCGGCATTACACCAAAGGGCAGATCCTCGAGTGGTACCTGAACAGCGTCTTCTTCGCGAACACCGCGTGGGGCACCGCCGCGGCTTCGAAGATCTACTTCCACAAGCAGACGAAAGACCTGGACCTCGCGCAAGCTTCGATGCTCGCGGGGATCATCCGAGGGCCGACGATCTACAACCCCCTCGTTGATTGGGGGTCGGCGAAGAACCGCCAGCAGACCGTGCTCGACGCGATGATCCGCGACGGCAAGATCACGGCCGCTGAAGCGGCCACCGCGTTCGCCGAGGACATCTCGCCGCCGGCGCACATGTTCCGGCCGAGCAACCAGGTCATCGCATCCGCCTTCGTTGGCTACGTCACCGGGCAGCTGATCAAACAGTTCGGCAAGGAGACGACCTACACAGGAGGGCTGCACGTCATCACGACGCTGAACCCGACCCTCCAGCAGATCGGCCAGAACGTGGTCAGTAGCGTGATCAGCTCGCTGCGGTATCGCAATGTGACGCAGGGTGCCCTGGTCGCGCTGGACCCGACGACCGGCGCGATCGTCACGATGGTCGGCTCAGCCGATCCCAACTCATATGGCGGCCAATACAACCTCGCGGTGTGGCCGCCGCGCAACCCCGGATCGTCGATGAAGATCTACACGTATACGGCGGCGATCGCCAGCGGCAGGTACACGATGACGACCCCCATCGCCGACAGCGCTTTCAGCTACCGCGACCCCATGTCGGGCGAGGTGTACTCGCCGCGCAACTACGACGGCCGATATCACGGCACATGCCAGCTGCAGGTGTGCATGGGCAACTCGCTCAACATCCCGGCGGTCAAGGTCGAGCTCGGCATCGGCGTGTCGAGCGTGGTCCAGATGGCACGCACCATGGGCGCGCCTCCGTACCAGAACCACGGCACGGACGCCGACGGGTGGCCCATCTACACCACCGACGACGCGCTCAATACGTACGGGCCCTCGTTGACGCTCGGCGGCTATGGCGAGACTCCGCTGCAGATGGCGACAGGAGCTTCAGTGCTGGCGGCTCAGGGCGTGCTCCGCCAGCCGTACGCGATCAGCATCGTGACGCGCGGCGACAGGTTGCTGTACGCGCACCTGGTTGACCCGGGGGTGCAGGTGCTCGATCCGCGGGTCGCCTACATCATGGAGCAGATCATGTCCAACGACAACAACCGCGCCATGATCTTCGGCCGCAACTCGCTCCTGACTCTGCCGGGCCGGCACGTGGGGGTGAAGACCGGTACCTCCGACTCGTTCGCCGACGCATGGACTGTCGGCTACACGCCGCACCTCGTCGCCGCCGTGTGGGGTGGCAACGCCAACTGGAACATGAAGATGACCAAGAACTCGGACAGCTACTACATCGCGGCGCCGATGTGGCACCCGTTCATGCAGCAGGCGCTGGACACGCTTGGCCTGGGCGACGAGTGGTTTAGCGAGCCCCCCGGTCTCACCGTCCAGAATTGCCACGGCCAGACGGCGTGGTACATGCCGGGCACGCACTGCTAGTCCAGCTCGTTTGAACGCAAGGTTCGACAAGCACGGCAAGCTGCTCCCGGACACGGGGCACGGCTGCGGCTGTCGGATGTGCGCGGACACGAATGCTCGGCGATACGAGCGACGGGCGCAGGCGCGGCTCGGCGCGGGGGCTTTGTGGAGTCCGCTGCGGCGGCGGTTCGCCCGCCTCGCGAGAGGGTGGCGACCGCCGCAGGTTGCCAGCTAGTTACGTTCCGACTCCAGGCGCTGCAGGTGGAAGGCTTCTAAATCAATCCCAACCGTATACCGGAGGGTGAGCAGGCCGGCCGGCGACGCCGGCCCGCCGATAAGCGGGAACCATCCGGGTTCCCGCTCATATCGCTTCACTCCGCGATTGCGAATCCGCGCTCGGCAGCGCTTTCCTCGAGCGCCGCCTGCGGACCGTACGAGTGCTTGAGCATGACGCGCAGCCGCTCCTTGGCGACCGCGAGCCGAGAGGCGACCGTCCGCTCCGGGATGCCCAACGCCTGGGCGATCGCCCGGTTCGTGTAGCCGTGGTAGTGCCGGAGCACGACCGCCGCCGCCTGCTTTGGCGGCAGCTTGGCGAGCGCCGTCGCCAGGTCCCGGTGCTCCACGACCTCTTGCGGGTCGGGCGCCAGGCCGGGCCGGCCCAGCCGCCTGATGACCTCGCCCACCTCGCGGAGGCGCATCTTGCGCTGGTAGGACACCGCCGCGTTGATCGCGATGCGGTGCACCCAAGCTTCGGCCGGGGCGATCGGCTGCCAGGTAGCCCACTTCTTGTAGGCGCGCTCGAACGCGTCTTGCGCGCAGTCCTCCGCGGCCGCGCGGTCCCCGAGCATCGCCGTCAGCGTGCCGAGGATCTTTCCAAACGACGCCTGGTACAGGCGTTCGAAGTCCGCTTCGTTGCCGGCCTGGTAGGTCGCAGGTTCACGAATCTCGCCGGCCGGATTCGCAGAGATCGTCTCTGCCATGTGGTTCCTTCACCCCCCGTGAATTGGTGAGCCCCTCCGGTCTCACCTGTTGGCCCCTACTCTCCGCCACGGGACGGGCTCTGGTCGCCGTACCAATGCGCGGATTTTGCCTCGCACACTTGAAGTAGCGGGTGTCGGCCCGCCGGACGACGTTTCTAAGGCAGGATGAATCCAGGGGCAGACTCCGGCGGCACGCACGCGATGGACGTGCTGGGCACGCTTGCCGTTGGTCTTGGCGCGGACGCGCGCGAGGTTGGGCGCAAAGCGCTCGAAGTCGTGCGCTCCAGATCGCCCGAGTTCGTCACGCTCAGCGAGCAGACGGGCGAGGATCTCGTGACGACATCGGCGGAGTTCATCGAGATGATGCTGGCCGCGCTGCGCCGAGACGTCGACCTGCCGTGGTCCGATTTCGAGCAGCGCTCCAGCGACTACGGCAAGCTGCACGCCGCGCAGGGGCTTCCCCTCGAGGCGCTCCTCGACTTGCTCGCGGTCTATCGCCGCGCCACCATCGAGCTGCTCTCCCGGCCCATTCAGGGCAAGCCGCACTACGACGAGATCATCGCGCTGGCCCAGAGCCGGCTCGAGGATGTGAACGAGCGGCTCACGACGGCCATCGCGCGCGGATATCTCGAGCACATCGCCGAAACGCACCGCGTACGCGAGAACGAGATGTACGGGCTCGCCGCGGTCGTGTCGGCGATGGGCCGCTCACTCGACCTTGGCGAAACGGCCGAGGTGGCGCTGGTCGAGACGCTCGCGGCGCTGAGCCTGAGCACCGGCGGGCTGTGGCTGCGCGAGCGGTCGTCGTACAAGATCGTGCACACCGTGGGCCTCGACCAGGACCAGGTCGAGGACTTCGTCCGCCAGGTCGGCCCGCACGTCAAGGCATCGGCCTCCGCGGTCGGGCGCTCGGAGTCGCAGGTCGACCGCATCTCGGGCGCCGTGTGGAACTCGCTTCGCGCTCAGCTGCGCGTGCGAGGACGGTCGGTCGGCGTGATGACCGTGGCCACGATGGTGGACCGGTTGTTCAGCACGTCCGACCTCTTGTTCATGGCCGCCGTGGCGGACCAGGTGGCGATCGCCATCGACCGCGCGCGCCAGTTCGCGAGCGAAGCGCGAACCGATCATCTGACCGGGCTCGCCAACCGGCGCGAGTTCGAGAGGGTCGTGGAGCGTGAGGTCGCGCTCGCCGACCGCCACCACCGCCGCCTGTCGCTGATGATGATCGACCTCGACAACCTGAAACGCATCAACGACCGCCTCGGCCACAGCGCCGGGGACGGGGCGCTGAAGCTGGTCGGGCAGCAGTTGCTGCGCGTCGTCCGCGCGTCGGACCTGTGCGCGCGGGTGGGCGGCGACGAGTTTGCGGTGGCCATGCCGGAGACCGACCTCGACCGCGCGCGCGACGTCGGCGCGCGGCTGCGGCGCGCGGTCGAACAGGCCGGGCTCGGAATGAAGGTGCCCGGCCATGTCGAGGTGAGCGTCGGGATCGCCGCCTGGCGGGAGGGCCAGGACTGGCAGGCTGTGTACCAGGCCGCCGACCTTGACCTGTACGAGGACAAGCGGCGGCGCAAGGCCGTGCGCCGCTGGCAGCAGGAGGACCAGGCGCCGGCACAGATCAAGCTGCTCGGCCGGTCGGGACGGAGGCGGGTCTCCGGGGCCTAGGCTGCTTCGGGCTTTCGGACGGCTACTCGACCAGGGCCAGCTCGCGGGCCTTGACGATGGCCTCCAGCTTGGAGTGCACTCCGAGCTTGCTGCCGAGGCTGCGGATGTGCGTGCGCACCGTGGTGTAGCTGATCCCGAGCCGGCTCGCGATATCGCGGCTCGACGTGCCCTCGGCCATCATGCGCAGGACTTCCTTCTCACGCGGGGTCAAGCGTTCAAGCTGCGCTTCCGCCTCGCGCCGGGTGTTCAGCAGCTGCGCGATGGAGCGGGGGGTGAACAGCGAACCGCCGTCGGCCACCGTGCGAATCGCATCCACCACGTCCTGGGCGGCGCGCGACTTGTGGATGAACGCGCTGGCGCCGGCCTCGAGCGCGGCGAAACGCGCGGCGTCGCTGTCCTCGCGCGTGAGGAAGATGACCTTGGTCTCCGGGCGCAGCTGCCGGATGCCGGCCGCCGCGTCGGCGCCCGTCCCGTCCGTGAGCCGGAAGTCGATGAGCACCAGGTCGGGCTTCAGCTCCGCCGCGCGCACGATGGAGTCGGCCACGGAGCCGGCGTGCCCCACGACCCGCATGTCGGCCTGGTCGTTGATGAGCGCGGCCAGGCCCTCGGCCACCACCTGGTGATCCTCGACTATGAGCACGCGCGTCGGGTCGCCCGCCAATCCTTACACCCTGGATTCAGTTAGAGGCATCCAGAACTCGACCGTCGTGCCGAGCCCGGGTTCGCTTTCTATCTTGTTCCATCCGCCGGCCAGGAGGGCCCTCTCATTCAGCGCGAGAAGGCCGAGGTGACCCGGCAGGCGCTCGCGCTCCGCGACCACGAACCCGCGCCCGTTGTCGGTCACGACGCCGTACACGCCGCCGTCGCGCTCGTGCAGCGCGATGCGCACCCGCGTCGCGGCCGCATGCTTCTCAATGTTCGCCATCGCCTCGGTCAGCTGGCGGTACAGCATCGAACGGTATTCAAACGAGAGATTCTCCGGCAGGTCGATCTGGGACTCCACCTCCGCGCCAGTGAGCGATTTGAGCATCGAGATCCGCTCGCGGATCGTCTCCTCGAAGCCTCCGGGCACCTCGAGGGTCGGCGGCCGCACCTCGAACAGCAGGCGGCGCAGCGCCTCTTCGGTCTGCAGCAGCAGGTTCTGCGCTTCGTCGAGCAGCGTCTCCGCATCGCCGTTGGGATCCCGCAGCCGCTGCAGCTGCAGCTCGGCGGCGGTCAGCTTCTGCAGCGCATCGTCGTGCAGCTCGCCCGCGAAGCGCCGGCGCGCCTTGTCGACCGCGGTCGACACGCTCTTCAGCAGCAGCTGCCTCGCCGCATCTACCTTCTGCAGCCGCTCCACCGTCCGTCTCAAGTCCGTGTCCGTGTACTTCAGCTGCCACACGAGCCCCGCCGCGAGCCCGGCCTTCTGGAGCACCCAGGTGTCCTCGCGCGAGAAGCCGTCGCCGCGGCGGGAGTCGTAAGCGGCCACGAGGCCAAGGCGCTGATCGCCCGCGCGCCACGGCACCGCGATGGCGTTGTCGACTTGCAGACCGTCCAGCACGTACTGGAAGTCACCCGATTCGTCCGAGCGGGACGCCTTGAACATCAGGTCGTGGAACACGACGCGGCTGCCGATGTCATCGCGGTCGGGCGAGCAGGGCACCGGCTTGAGCCCCGCCAGGAACGCGTCGTCGATGCCGTACGCACCGGCGATCGGATTCAGCACGCCCTCATCGTTCAATTGCCAGAACAGGACCTTGCGGGCGGCCACCAGCTCGGCGATGCTGCGCGTTAGGCGGCGGTAGAAGTCGGAGAGGGTATGTCCTGTTCGGGCGTGCCGCGAGACGGCAAGCAGCGCATCCACGGAGGCCTCGTGAGCGTGCTCCACGCGTTCCGCGCCCCGCGCCCGCTCCTCAGTGATCAGGCGCTGCCGCTCGCTGCGGTCGAGCTCGGCGCGGAGATTCACAAGCGTGCTGACCATCTGCTGGCGGCGCTCGGTCTGCTGGGCGAGCCCGATCGCCATCGCGACCTCGGTCGCCAGCAGCGCGAACACCCGCTGCATCAGGGCGGTGTAGCCGACCGGGCTTGCCACTCCCATCGTGCCGATGATCCTGCCCCCGGCCTCGAGCCCTTGCGAGCACGTCGTGCGAATGCCCGCCGGACCGGAGAGGTCGGCCGCGAACATCGCCTCGATATCCGCGGCGGGCGTCATGTCCTGCGGGTCGGCTGCGCGCGAGAAGACGCGCCTGCCCTCGCCGTCTTCGTCGAGAAGAGCGAGAAATGCGACGGACGACCTGGTCAGGCCGAGCGCCAGCTGCAGGGCCGCCTCGGCGACGTCGGGCACGGTCTTGTGCCGGCCGAGCTCAGCGGACGCGGTCCTCAAAGCGCTGAGGACGTCGCTGTTACCGGCGTCGACGCCGACGGTCTCCACTGCTGGCTGCTCCCCCTTTCTGGCGCTCCACGCGCCTGAACAGCAGTTTACTTCCGTGCGCTTGGCGCAAGCAAAACGTCTTTGCGTACACCAGAGTACTGGTTCGTAACCGTGCGTTTTGCAGTGTGAGAGGGGTCCGCGCCAGCTGCTTTGGTCCGGTCCCTCACCAACGATTTGCGGTGGTCCCGAAGGTGGATGTGGACGGGCTCGGCGGCACAGCGCATCGGCGGTACTCGACTCGCCCGCTGCGTTCTCTAATCGGCATGGTTGGAGGTCGCGCCCTTCGCAGGATGAACGGCGCGGCGAGCCTCGTTCTGGTCAAGCCTGTGGTGGTGATGGCGGCCCGAGTCCTGGGTCCAGGTCCCACCCGCCTGCGTCTGGTCAAGCTGGCCCACCAACTGAGCAGCGATGGGATATTGGTGGAACCGCAAGAGGGTTTTCGTGAATCGCCGCAACCGGCTGTACACCCCACCCGGCGCGCGGCGTAGGCTTCTCTCCGGGGGTTTCAGGGGAGCCGCCGGGATGTCCTGGCCATTAGTTTCCGAGCCGGCAGGTACTCCGGTTGTGGGAGGCGTTTCTGCTACAGATGAACGACTTCGACCGTTATCTGGAAACAGAGCTCAGGGTCATGCTGAACCCGGTCGTCGCGCGGCGGCCGCCCACGCGCAGGGGGCGGCTTAAGGAGGCGGAGCAGCCCGCCGTGCAGCCCCTGCCGGTGGACGCGCTGGTGGCAGAGACGATCCCCGTGGTTGTGCCGGTGGTGACCGTGCCGGTCGCCCCCGCTCGCTCGCTCTAAGCCAGAACCCCTTCCTTCCTCTCGCGAGGCCGGGTCGCAAGACTCGGCCTCTTCATACTTGGCCAAGTGGACGCGCAGATGCCGGCTGCTGAGCGCCAGAGGCTGCTCGCCAACCCTGGGTTCGGCAGGGTTTTCACCGAGCACATGGTCCGCGCGCGGTGGACCCCTGGCGGCGGATGGAGCGACCTCGAGCTCACCGCCTACGCACCGCTGCTGCTCGACCCTGGGACGGCCGTCCTGCACTACTCGCAGGCGGTGTTCGAGGGCCTGAAAGCCTTTCGCCAGGTCGATGGCGGCGTGGCTGCTTTCCGGCCCGCGGCGCATGCGGCGCGCTTCCGGCGCTCCGCGCGGCGGCTCGCGCTGCCCGAGCTGCCCGAGCCTGTCTTCCTCGAGGCGATCGACATGCTGCTCGAGGCCGA
>Ga0070698_100006242_pt1 | contig 12967 bp, 11 predicted proteins | sample KBSK1502metaG_FD_65477 | JGI IMG/M metagenome (GOLD analysis project Ga0070698, IMG submission 65477) | Corn, switchgrass and miscanthus rhizosphere microbial communities from Kellogg Biological Station, Michigan, USA - KBS K1-50-2 metaG | ecosystem: Host-associated > Plants > Roots >... | reverse complement strand
CGCCGGGGCGCACTCGGGCGCCACCATCACCACATACATTGCCCACCCGCCGCGCAGTACCGCGCATCCTGCCGCTCTCCCCTAATATTCGCGTCCGGTGGCGCCAGGCCACATCGCCCGGAATGGGCGAAACGCGCGCTGCACGATTCAGGGCGGTAGCCACTCCATGATCTACGCGATATGTCCTAGTGGTTGCCCGGCTCTAGCGCCTGCCGAGGGCGGTCACGCTTCTTGCTGGCGCCGAGGCTCGAGTACCAGTGGGCCGCGCGCCTCACCGGGCGCGATTGGTTGTTCTTGATCAGGCTGCCCAGCGCGTACGCACCGATGACGCGGGTAATGACTGCTGCCTGGAAGCGGCGGTCGCCCAGGGCGCGCGTTAGCACCGCGAGCCAGATCCCGTACTTGACCATTCGGTCGGCAGGGGTGGGCCGCCTCACTTGCCGCGCTGATCCGGACTTAGCCGGGCCTCTTGGCGTCACCCTAGCCTCACCAAGCGCCGTCTTTACCGTCATGACGCCCCCTTCAGTCTGGACACCTATCAGCGTGCCGACGTTCTGTGCTTTCAGCATCGCGTGCGAGAGACGGGCAGACATCGCCCCATATTGGGTAGTCCGTAACCCGACGGTGGAGAACACCGTGACGGTGAAGTACAGCGCGTCGTGCGGGTCAGCGGGGGCGGTGAAGCTGCCCGGGGAGAGCCTGGCCAGCAGCGGCCCGTCCGCGCCGCCTTCCGCGGGTCGGCGAGGTGGTCCCAGCGCCGGCACAGCCCGCAGAACGCGTCGTGCACCACGTCCTCGGCGGCGGCCCGGTCGCCGAGCATCACCTGGGCCAGCCAGGTTCAGGTCACTTAAGACGCGGCCCGCCGCGCCACGCTGCTTCATGCCGCCGATTTTCTAGCCGCCCAGGTAGTGTGCTGTGCCATGAGGACGGTAGAACCCGAGGTTTTCCTGGTCGCGCGGCCCCAGATCGACTACGAGGCGATCGCCGCCTACCTGCGCGAAGTCGGCGGGGAACGCTGGCTGGAGCGACTGGACCGCGACCAGCTCGACACCGACGCGCAGAACCTCGCCGAGTTCGCGGGCCGAATGTGCTACCGCTCGTGGGAGCCTGGCCTGAACCCGAACGTGAGCCGGATCCGCGAGGACCAGGTCCAGTACCTGCAAAACATTCTGCGCAGCGGCCACGGATCGGTCCTCGAGCACGTGAACTTCACGTTCGTGCTGCACAACGTCAGCCGTGTATTCACCCATGAAACGGTTCGGCACCGCGCGGGCACGGCCATCTCGCAGGAGTCGCTGCGCTTCGTCCGCCTCGACGAACTGCCCTTCTGGTTCCCCGACTGGGCGCAGCAGGACCCCGAGCTCATGAAGCGCGCGACCGCCCTGCTGACGGAGATGGAAGCCTTCCAGCAGTGGATGGCCGGGCACTTCCGCCTCGACGACGACGGCGTCCCCTTCCACGAGAAGAAGCACAAGACGTCGTTCATGCGCCGCTTCGCGCCGGACGGCGTGGCCACCGGGCTGGTGTGGACCGCGAACATCAGGGCGCTGCGGCACACCATCGAAATGCGCACCGACGCGGGGGCCGAGGAGGAAATCCGGCTGGTCTTCGGCAAGATCGGGGAGATCATGCGCGCCGAGGCGCCCGCGCTTTTCGGCGACTACCAGGTGACCGACGGCGCATGGGTGCCGGGCTGGCGGAAGGTCTAGTTCTCATTCGGGACCCGGCGACGAAGAGATGCCCGTAGAAATAAGTCATCACCAGGTCAGAAACCGGTTCAGTCAGGAAGAATGGCGGTGTTGCCGGGCGGGGTGTGTGTACCCGCCTGAGGGTTGCGATGTCACAGCGCACAGTTTTGCGCTCGTGGCAGAGCGTCACAAGGCGAGGAGGACTGAATGGGCCGCCCGATCATAGGCATTACCTGCGAGCTGGAGGCGGCCCGCTGGGGGGACTGGCTCCGTGAGGCCGCGGTCTCTCCGGTCAGCTTCACCCGAGCCGTGGAGCGGGCCGGGGGAGCGCCGGTGCTGCTGCCGCCGGTGCCGCCGGACTCGGTGTCCTCCTTCATCGACCGCCTCGACGGGCTGCTGTTCACCGGCGGCAGGGACGTCGACCCGGCGCTGTACGAGCAGCAGCGGCTGGACGACACCGACCTGCCCGAGCACCGCAGGGACAGGTTCGAGCTGCGGCTGATGCGCGCCGCGCTCGAGGAGGGCCTGCCCTTTCTCGCCATCGGCCGCGGCCTGCACGTGCTGACCGTGGCGCGCGGCGGCACGCTCACCCAGCACCTGCCCGCGCACCGGCCGGACCGGGCCCGCTACCTGCCGCACGACGTGCACCTGGCCGACGACAGCATCCTCGGCCGCCTGCTCGGCAGCAAGGTCCAGGTGCCCGCCGCGCACCACCAGGCGCCGGACCGGCTCGGGGACGGCCTGACGGTGACCGGCTGGTCGAAAGACGACCAGGTGGTGGAGGCCGTGGAAGTCACCGGCCACGGGTTCGGCGTCGGCGTGCACTGGCACCCCGAGGAAAGCGACGACCTCCGCCTGCTGACCGCCCTGGTCGAGGCGGCCGGCAAGCCACGCCGCGAGCAGGCCAAGCGGGCGGAACCCCAGCAACCCCAGCAACCCCAAGCGCACCAGCCCAAGAAGCCGCCGGCCCCCGCCAAGCCCAAGGCGGGCACCCGCGCCCGTTAACGCCCGCGCTGGCCGGTCAGCCGAAGGTGCCACGATCTCCCGCCAAGCCGGGTTACAGCGGGGTCGAGTAGCTGGTGAGCCAGTGGGTGTGCAGCCAGGCGATGGCGGACGTCCACGCGCCGGTGACCTCGAGGACGCCGACGACCACCAGCAAGGCGCCGCCGATCCTGCTCACCAGCCGCGCATTGCGGCGGAAGAAGCCGAGCACGTTCACCGCGCGCTGGAAGGCGGCCGCGACGATCAGGAACGGGATGCCGAGGCCGAGCCCGTAGACGAACGCGAGGAACGCGCCGCGCGCGGCGGTGCCCGACGTCTCGGACAGCGCCAGCACGGCGGTCAGCGTGGGGCCGATGCACGGCGTCCAGCCGAAGCCGAACATCACGCCGAGCAGCGGCGCCCCGGCCAGCCCGGCCCGCGGCCGCGCCGACGGCCGGAAGATCCGGCCGGCGAAGCTGAAGCGGTCGAACGCCCCGGCGAACATCAGCCCGAGCAGGATCGTGATCACTCCGAGGACCTGAGTGAGCCCGGTGTTATGGGCGCGGAGCAGGTGGCCGAGCCCGCCGAACGCGAGCCCGTAGACCGCGAAGACGGCGGAGAACCCGAGGACGAACAGCGCGGTCCCGGCGACGGCGCGGCCGGTGGGCGCCGAACCCGGCGCGTCAGCCGTCGTGACCGTGGCGGTCGTGACGCCGCCGCTGCCGCCCTCCGCGACCGCGACGGCGGCGGTGCCGCCGCCTTCCACGGCCGCACCCTCCGCGGCGCCCCCGGCGGCCTGACCGCGCGCGCCGGCGCCGGACATGCCGGTGATGTACGACAGGTAGCCGGGTACCAGCGGCAGGCAGCAGGGCGACAGGAACGTCACCGCGCCGGCCGCCGCGGCGACCGGTATCGCCAGGATCAGCGGCCCCGAGGAGACCAGGTTCTCGACGCTCATCCCCGCTGCTTGCCGCGGGGAATGATCACCAGGTTGGCTGCGTAGCAGAGCATCGCGACCGCGGTGGCGATCGCCATGCCGAGCGACGCGCCGGCGGCGCCGTCCTGCGCGAACGACGATCCGGCGCCGGCCGCGGCGAGAATGGCGACAAGCCCGGCGATGGAGGTGGCCAGCACCGCGCCCGACTTCGCCTGAACCGCGCGGAACACCAGCGTCGCGGCCGCGATGACCAGCAGGATGCCGAGGATCACGTGGATCGCGAGCAGCGGGCTGGAGAACAGTCCGACGGACTTCTTCGCGGTCGGGGCCGTGCCGTACAGGTTGTACGCCGTCCCGATGACGAACTGCAGGATCAGCATCGTCAGGGCGCCGAAGCTGGCCATGCGGACCCGCTCCAGCCGCGTGGCGAGTGCGGACCCTGTTCTCGGTTCGGTCAGCGTTGACATGCCACCACGATATCGTTACCGGTGTGAATTCGGTCGCCGTCAGCCCCCCAGGGACCCGGCTCGTGAAAGCCGGCGCCATCGCGTTCGGCGTGATCGTCGTCAGCTGGGTGATTTACAACATCCTCAGTGGCAAGTCCGGCGCGCTGAACCCGGTGGACCTGACCGTGTACCGGGACGGCGGGCTGATCGTCCGGCACGTCCAGCCCTACTACGACCCGCACGCGGCCGCTCCCCTCTACGACTGGGGCGGGTACAGCTCGCTGGCGCTGAAGTTCACCTACACGCCGTTCGCCGCGATCGTCTTCGCGCTGATCTCGTTCATCCCGATGAAGCCGTTGGTCGCGCTGTCGGTCATCGTGAACATCGCGAGCCTGGTGGCGGCGCTGTGGTTCACGTTCCGCGCCCTCGGCTACACAGACCGCCGGGTCCGGCTCGGCGCGACGCTGCTGGCCGCGGCGGTCACGTTCTGGCTGCAGCCGGTGGTGCGGACGATCTACCTCGGCCAGGTCAACCTGATCCTGATGGCGGCGATCATCTGGGACCTGACCCAGGTGGAGTTCACCGCGAACGGGAAGCGGCGCTGGTGGGCGGGCGCGGTGACCGGAGTCGCCGCGGGGATCAAGCTGGTGCCGCTGATCTTCGTCCCGTACCTGCTGCTCACGAAGCGGTTCAGGGAGGCGGCCATGACCGTGGCCGGCTTCCTGGTGACCGTCATCATCGGGTTCGTGATCCTGCCGGGCGACTCGTCCAAGTGGTGGGTGCACGGGCTGGTCTTCTCCAACGGCAACAGGACCGGGTTCACCGGCTGGGCGGGCAACCAGTCGCTGCGCGCGATCATCACCCGGTTCGCCGGGTCCATCAACGCCGGCACCAAGCCCTGGCTGGTCGTCGCCGTCGTCGCCGTCGCCGGTGGCATCGTGGCCGCGGCGCTGCTCTACCGCGCCGGCTATCCGATGGTCGCCCTGCTCACCACCGCGCTGACCGGGCTGCTCGCCTCGCCGATCAGCTGGGACCACCACTGGGTGTGGGTCGCCCCCGGCCTCGCGGTCGCCGGCCACTACGCAATCCGCGCCTGGCGGGCCGGGGAGAAGTGGCGGGCCAGCTGGATCGCCGCGATCGCCGCGGGCATCATTGTCGTGTACGGCGCCTGGCCTGACGCGCTGTGGGAGCACGCGCGCAACCTCGGCAAGTTCTCGCTCGGCTTCCTGTGGGCGCAGAAGAACACCAGCCCGATCCTGTTCAGCCAGCACGGCGACCAGCCGCAGTACGTCGAGTACCACTGGCATGGCTTCCAGCTGCTCTGGGGCAACATCTACATCCTCGGCGGCATCGCCTTGTTGCTCATCCTGGCGGGCATCGCGGTCAAGCTCCGCCACGCGGCGCCGGCGCCGCGCAATATCGAGCCCTCCGACGTCCCCGCAGAAGTCCCCGCGACGTAGCCGCCATACTGGGCTGATGGCGAGCATGAACGAGGCCGTCGCCGGGCTGCTGCGGGAGTACGCGGAGCTGCTGGCCATCACCGGGGCCGACCCGTTCCGGGCGCGGAACTACGAGAAGGCCGCCAAGGCGGTCGCCGGGCACCCGGCCGACGTCACCGCGATGCCCGAGGCCGCGCTGACCTCAATCCCCGGCGTCGGCAAGTCGATCGCCGCCAAGATCACCGAGTTCAAGCGGACTGGGACCATCAAGGCCGTTGAGGAGCAACGGGCTAAGGTCCCGCCCGGCGTCCGCGAGCTCACCCGGGTTCCCGGGCTCGGCCCGAAGCGCGCCATGCAGCTCAGCAGGGAGCTGGGCATCGCCACCGTGAGCGACCTGGAAGCCGCCATCAGCGAGGGCAAGCTGCGGAACATCGCCGGCTTCGGCCCCAAGAGCGAAGAGCGCATCCTGCGCGGCCTGGCGGTCATGACCACCGACCGGGTGCTGCTCAACGTGGCCCTGAGCACGGCGACGGACATCGTCGGCGCCCTTCGGGACGCCGCCGTGCGCGTCGAGTACGCCGGCTCGCTGCGCCGGTGGCGGGAGACGATCGGCGACGTCGACATCCTGGCCACCGCCGAGGACGACGCGCACGCCGAGCGGATCATGGCCGCGTTCCGTGACCTGTCGGACGAGATCGTCGTGTCCGGCCCGACCAAGACCTCGATCCGCGCCAGCACCGGTGTGGGCACCAGCGCCGGCGGCGGTCTCCAGGTCGACCTGCGCGTCGTCAGGCCGGAGTGCTATGGCGCCGCCCTGCAGTACTTCACCGGCTCGCAGGCGCACAACGTCGCGGTCCGCCAGGTCGCGATCAGGGCCGGGCTCAAGCTGTCGGAGTACGGGCTGTTCCGCGGGGACGAGCTGATCGCCAGCGCCACGGAGGACGACGTCTACGCCGCCCTCGGCATGGACTGGGTGCCGCCGCCGATGCGCGAGGACACCGGGGAAGTCGAAGCGGGGATCAAAAGACAGGTACCCCCGCTCGTTCAGGACAAAGAAATACGCGGCGACCTGCACACGCACACGAACCTGACCGACGGAATCGCGTCGCTGGAGGAGATGATCAGGCAGGCGGAGCCCAAGGGGTACGCGTACTACGCGGTCACCGACCACGCGCCGAACCTGATCATGCAGCGGATGACCGACGAGAAGATGCTGGCCCAGCGGATCCAGCTGGCCGCGATCACCTCGAGCATGGTCCTGCTGCACGGCACCGAGCTGAACATCGCGCCGGACGGCTCGGTGGACTGGGACGAGGACTTCCTGAGCGGGTTCGACATGTGCGTGGCGTCGGTGCACTCGCATTTCGACCAGGATCGGCGGGCGATGACGAAGCGGTTCATCGTGGCGTGCGAGAACCCGTACGTGAACATCATCGGCCACCCGCTGACCCGCAAGATCGGCCGCCGCCCGCCGGTCGATGTCGACCTGGGTGAGCTGTTCCGCGCGTGCTCCCGCACCGGCACCGCGCTCGAGGTCAACGCGTCGCCCGCGCGGCTCGACCTGCCCGGTGACTACATCAGGCAGGCCAGGGACGCGGGCGTGAAGTTCGCGATCGACACCGACGCGCACTCGTTCGGCGACCTGGAGAACATGAAGTACGGGGTCGGAACGGCGCAGCGCGGCTGGCTGACCTCCGGCGACGTGATCAACACCTGGCCGCTGGACAAGCTGCGGGAATTTCTTCGCAAGGGCCGTGCGTCATAAAGGTTACTGGCGAGTAGCATAAGCCCGTCAGGCGCAACCGAGACGCCAAGGAGCATGGCAAATGCGGGCACGCGATGTGGTCTTCGTTGACGGCGTCCGGACGCCGTTCGGCAAGTCAGGGCCGAAGGGCATCTACGCCGAGACCAGGGCCGACGACCTGGTGATCCGGGTGATCAGGGAACTGCTGCGGCGCAACCCGGACCTGCCGCACGACCGGATCGGCGAGGTCGCGATCGCGGCCACCACGCAGATCGGCGACCAGGGGCTGACGATCGGCCGCAGCGCCGCGATCCTCGCGGGCCTGCCAGTGACCGTGCCCGGGTACGCGATCGACCGGATGTGCGCGGGCGCGATGACCGCGGTGACCACGGTGGCCGGCGAGGTCGCGCTCGGTGCCGCCGACGTGGCGATCGCGGGCGGCGTCGAGCACATGGGCCGGCACCCGATGGGCGAGGCCGTCGACCCGAACCCGCGGTTCATCGCGGAACAGCTCGTCGACGAGTCCGCGCTGTTCATGGGTATGACCGCGGAGAACCTGCACGACAGGTATCCGTCGATCACCAAGGAGCGCGCCGACGCGTACGCGCTGGGCAGCCAGCGCAAGGTCGCCGCCGCCTACGAGGCGGGGAAGATCCAGCCCGACCTGGTGCCGATGGCGATCCGCACGAAGGAGCTTGGCTGGGGCTGGGCGACGGTGGACGAGCCGCCCCGGCCGGACACGACGCTGGACGGCCTCGCCACGCTGAAGACCCCGTTCCGCCCGCACGGCCGGGTCACGGCCGGCAACTCCAGCGGCATCAACGACGGCGCGACCGGCTGCGTCATCGCCGCGGAAGAGGTCGCGGCCGAGCTCGGCCTGACCGCCAAGATGCGCCTGGTGGACTTCCAGTTCGCCGGCGTCGAGCCCGAGGTGATGGGCATCGGCCCGGTGCCCGCGACCGAGAAGCTGCTCGCCCGCAACTCTCTCACCATGGACGACATCGGCCTCATCGAGATCAACGAGGCGTTCGCGGTGCAGGTGCTGGCGTTCCTCGACCACTTCAAGATCGATGACTCCGATCCCCGAGTGAACCCATGGGGCGGCGCGATCGCCATCGGCCACCCGCTCGCCTCCTCCGGCGTCCGGCTGATGATCCAGCTCGCGCGGCAGCTCGCCACCCGCCCCGATGTCCGTTACGGGCTGACCACGATGTGCGTGGGCATGGGCATGGGCGGCACCGTGCTGTGGGAGAGGATCTGAGATGAGTATCCAGAACGTACGCGGCTTCCTCCCCGGCGAATCCGCGCTGCCCGATGAGGTGGTGACTCGCGCCCTGGTCCGCGACGTTGACCTGGGCGCTGTCGTGCCGGGCGAGGGGGCCGGCGTGATGGCGCTGATCACCCTGGACAACGGGCACGACCACACCAAGCCGAACACGTTCGGCGTGCGCGGCCTGCTGTCGCTGAACGCGGCGCTGGACGCGATCGAGGCGCGGGTCGCCGCCGGCGAGGTGGCCGCGGTCGGCGTGACCGGCAAGCCGTTCATCCTCGGCGCCGGCGCGGACCTGGACGGCGCCGCGGAGGCACTGGCGGCCGCCGGCGCGGACTCGGCGGCGGCGCGCGAGCGGGCGCTGGGGATCGCGTCGCTCGGCCACACGGTGTTCCGGCGGCTGGGGGAGCTGGGCGTCCCCTCGTTCGGGTTCATCAACGGCGTGGCGCTCGGCGGCGGCCTCGAGGTGGCGCTGCACTGCACGTACCGGACGATCTCCTCGGGCGTGCCGATGGTCGCGCTGCCCGAGTGCTTCCTCGGCCTGGTGCCCGGCTGGGGCGGCGCCTACCTGCTGCCCCGGCTGATCGGGCCGTCCGCCGCGCTGAAGGTGATCATCGAGAACCCGCTGGCGCAGAACAAGATGCTGCGCGGCCCTGAGGCCTTCGGCCTGGGCATCGCGGACGCGATGTTCGAGCCCGCCGACTTCCTCGAGGAATCGCTGCGCTGGGCCGCCCTGGTGCTGACCGGGGCGGTTACCGTGCCCTCGCGTGAGCTCGCGCCCGCCGGGGAGTGGGACGCCGCGGTGGCCGCCGCGCGCTTCCTCACCGACGGCAAGCTGCACGGCGCGGCGCCCGCGCCGTACCGGGCGCTCGACCTGGTGGCCGCGGCGCGGACCGCCACCCGCGACGAGGCGTTCGCGGCCGAAGACGACGCGCTGGCGGACCTGATGCTGTCCGACGAGCTGCGCGCCGGGCTGTACGCGTTCGACCTGGTGCAGAAGCGGGCCAGGCGCCCGGCCGGCGCGCCGGACAAGTCGCTGGCCCGGCCGGTGACCAAGGTCGGCGTCGTGGGCGCGGGCCTGATGGCGGCGCAGATCGCCCTGCTGTTCGTCCGGCGGCTGCAGGTCCCGGTCGTGATGACCGACCTGGACCAGGCGCGGGTGGACTCCGGAGTTTCTTACGTGCACGCGGAGATAGACAAGCTCGCCTCGCGTGGCCGGCTGTCCGCCGACGCGGCCAGCCGGCAGAAGGCCCTGATCACCGGCTCGGTGTCCAAGGACGGCTTCGCCGACGCCGACTTCGTGATCGAGGCGGTCTTCGAGGAGCTGTCGGTCAAGCAGCGGGTGTTCGCCGAGGTCGAGGCGATCGTCTCGCCGGAGTGCGTGCTGGCGACCAACACCTCGTCGCTGTCGGTCTCGGCGATGGCTTCCGGGCTGGCGCACCCGTCGCGGGTAGTGGGGTTCCACTTCTTCAACCCGGTCGCGGTGCTGCCGCTCGTCGAGGTGGTGCGGGGCGCCGCGACCGGCGACGCCGCGGTGGCGACGGCGCTTGCGGTGGGCAAGCAGCTCAAGAAGAACTGCGTGATCGTCGCGGACCGGCCCGCGTTCGTGGTGAACCGGCTGCTCACCAGGTTCCTCGGCGAGATCACCCGCACGGTCGACGAGGGCACCCCGTTCGAGGTCGCCGAACACGCCGCCGACCCTCTCGGCCTGCCCATGACCCCGTTCCTGCTGCTGCAGCTGGTCGGGCCGGCGATCGCGCTGCACGTGGCGGAGACGCTGCACGCGGCGTTCCCCGACCGGTTCTTCGTCTCGCCCAAGCTGCGGGCGCTCGCCGAGTCGGGCACGACGTCGGTCTACGGTGCTGACTTCGCGGTGGACCCCGCGGTGGTGGCGCTGCTCAGCGGCGGCAACCACCCGTCCACGGGCGCCGAGGTGCTCTCGCGCGCGCTGGAGGGGCTGGCACAGGAGATCAGGATCATGCTCGACGAGGGCGTCGTCGCCGCCCCCGAGGACGTCGACCTGTGCATGATCCTCGGTGCGGGCTGGCCGTTCCACCTTGGCGGCATCACGCCGTACCTGGACAGGACGGGGATCGCGGCCAAGGTCAACGGCGCGCCGTTCCGCGGCTAGCCAAGGGTCCGTCATCTGAACGACAATGTCGCGGTGACGGACGAATGGCTCAGGAAGGCGACCCGCCCGGTCAAAATCGCCCGTGTCGATGCCACGGCGCCCAACGTGGCGCGGGTGTGGAATTACCTGGTCGGCGGCCGGGACAACTTCGAGGCTGACCGCGCGGCGGTCAGGGAGGCGACGGCCCTGGCGCCGGTGATCGCGGACGTCGCGCCGGCGTCGCGGGCGTTCCTCCGCCGCGTGGTCACGTTCCTGGCGGCCGAGGCCGGGATCAGGCAGTTCCTCGACATCGGCAGCGGGATCCCGACGGCGGGCGGCACCCACGAGCTGGCGCAGGCGGTGGACCCGTCCTCCCGGATCGTCTACGTGGACAATGACCCCGTGGTGAGCGCGCACGCCCGCGCGCTGGCGCTGTCCCGTCCGGAAGGCGTCGTTAGCTACGTCCAGGCGGACGCCCGCGAGCCCGCCGCGATCATCGACGCCGCCCGGCTCACCCTCGACCTCGGCCAGCCGGCCGCGATCGTGATGATCGGCATCCTGAACTTCATCGAGGGCCCCGGCTTGGTCGCGGCGGTGCTGCGCGCGCTGGTCGCGGCGCTGTCCCCGGGCAGTTACCTCGTCATCGCGCACCCCGCCCCGGCCGAACGGTGGCTCGCCGCTCAGCGGCGGTGGAACCAGCTTGCCCCGACGCCGGTCTGGCTGCGCGACCGCGAGGAGGTGGCCTCCTGGCTCACCGGCCTGTCCCTGGTGGCGCCGGGCATCGTCGAGATCCACCAATGGCGTCCTGACCAGAGCGACCCGTCGTACCCCCAGGGGATCCCGATCCACGGGGCGGTCGGCAGAAAATCGTAAAAGAAATCTGTCCCGCAATCCTGTGCGGCGGGTGATCCGTAAGTAGTACACCGGGATCGGTGCCTTTCGGCGAGAGGGGGCGTCCGGATGGCGGACCGCTGGCTGCTCGACTCGAACCGCCGCGCCAAGGCGGCGCTCATCGATACCACCATGCCGAACTGGGCTCGTGTCGGGGACGCCCTCATCGGCGGCCGGGACAACTTCGCGGCCGACCGCAAGGCCGTGCGGATGCTGGCCGCGGCCGCGCCGGTCGTCAGCGCCATCCCCACCGCCGCTCGCGCCTTCCGCCAGCGCGTGGTCCGTTACCTGGTCGCAGAGGCCGGGATCAGGCAGTTCCTGGACGTCGGCACCAGCCTTGCCATGTCTGGCAACACCCATGAGGTCGCGCAGTCGCTGGCGCCGGACTGCCGCGTCGTGTACATCGACGACGACCCGATGGTGCTCGCGCACGCTCGCGCGCAGCTGGCCTCTGTGCCCGGCGGCGCGGTGGCCGCGCTGGACGCGAACCCGAAAGACCCCGCCGCCATCCTCGCCGCCGCGGCAGAGACCCTGGACCTTGGCAGGCCGGTCGCGATCATGCTGATGGCCACGCTGTCGTTCGTGCTCGACGACGCGACGGCGTCCAGGATCCTGCGTTCACTGGCCGGAGCCACGCCGGCCGGCAGCCACGTCGCGCTCTACCACCAGGCGAGCGACCTGGATCCGGCGATGTCCGTGGCGGCCGAGCGGTGGAACGCGATGTCCGGCCGCCCCGTCACCCTCCGCTCCCGCGCGCAGCTCAAGGGACTGCTGTCCGGCCTCGATCCGGTCCCGCCCGGCCTCGTGCCCGTCACCGAATGGCGCCCCGCCCCGGACGACCCGCGCTTCGAGCGCCTCGTCCCGGTGTACGGCGCGGTAGCCCGCAAACCGTAGCGGCCTGGCCTGGGGCGGGCGCGTCGCGCCGGGTCAGGCGGCGACCGGCAGGCCCAGCCGGTCGCCCGCCACGCGGACCAGGACGGCCGTCCAGGTGCGGAATGGCCGCCAGCCCTTGGCGATCCGCTCGAGCTCGGCCGGCGACGCTGGCCCTGGGCCGGTGCCGTAGAAGTGCGCGACATAACCGGGCAGCCGCGGCTCGCCGAACGTCAGGACGTCGGTGACCCCGGTGGAGCGCAGCAGGATGAGCATGGCGTACGTGGGCCCGATGCCGGGGAGCCGCTGCAGGTGCGCGAGCGCCGCCGCCGGCTCCATCGACGCGAGCAGCCCGGGCTCGAGGGCGCCGCCGAGGGCGGCGCGGGCGACCGCGTGCAGCCACGTCACCCGGTTGGGGGCGACGCTGGGGATCGCGCCGGCGGCCAGCAGCTGGCCGGGGAGCGGGAACGCGTGCACCTGCTCGCCGCCGACGGTGAATGTGCGCCCCAGTTCGGCGCTGATCCGGTCGCGGATCGCCGCCGCCTGCGCGCGGTGCCGCCGGGCGCTGATGATCGACCAGGCGGCGGCCTC
>Ga0070698_100006240_pt1 | contig 12968 bp, 11 predicted proteins | sample KBSK1502metaG_FD_65477 | JGI IMG/M metagenome (GOLD analysis project Ga0070698, IMG submission 65477) | Corn, switchgrass and miscanthus rhizosphere microbial communities from Kellogg Biological Station, Michigan, USA - KBS K1-50-2 metaG | ecosystem: Host-associated > Plants > Roots >... | reverse complement strand
CTGGGCAGCCGGCGTCTCGTCGTAACGCACGCCGACGAGCTGCTCGAAGAGGCGACGGCAAAAATGATCGCGCACGACATCGGTCGCCTTCCCGTCGTCGATCGCGACGACCCGAGCCGGCTCGTTGGGTTGCTCGGCCGTGCCGGAGTCATGGCGGTGTGGCTGCATGCCTCGCGCGAAGAGCACACCCGCGATTCGGGATGGCTATCGAGCAGACTGCGGCGCAAGGGTAACGGCGGAGAATGACGGAGACGCATACCTACCAGCTGAGCGGCTACAGTCCCAGTCCGACGACCGCCACGGTCACGATCCGTTTGTTCGAGAAGCCCGAACGGGTGCGGCGCGCGCTCAAGGGACTCGCGACGTTCTGGGGTGCCGCGCTCGGGAGCGTCTTCATCCCCGTCGCGCACTTCCTGCTCGTCCCGTCATTCGCGCTGTATGGGGCCTACACCTTCTTCGAGCGCCTCGGTGCCAGCAAGGTCGTGACGGCCGCGGAGGGCACCTGTCCCGACTGCGGCACACCGCAGAAGCTGGAAACCGGAGGACGGTGGCAGGTGCCGCGCACCGTCGCGTGCCGGCACTGCCAGAGAGCGCTGCGGATCTCCTAGAACCTGAATCCGGCCGCCAGGTTCAGGTGATTGACGATGAAATCGCCGGCCTGGTAACGCGTCGCGAGCCGCCGAAACTCGAATCCGAAGAGGAGCGGGCCCGGCGGACGCCACTCGACGTGTCCCTCGCAGACGAAATTGCGAAACCGGCCGTTCGGCAGGACGTCGGCATCTTTCGGATCGTCGATGCCGCAGCCGCCGCCGAACATCCATCCGGTGCGCGGGCGCACATTTACCTGGCCCCAACCGCCGCGCGTGCGCACGGGGGCGCCTGCGACACCGGCGTTCTGGCCGACTCCGCCTCCGCCCAGCCCGGCAATCGCCTGGCCGACGAACGCTTCGCCCAGAATCTCCGCGGGCCCGAGCTTCAGCCGCGTGTCGAAGGTGACTGCCCGAGAAACGAGCAACGAGTCGCCGGACAAAGAGTCGAGCCCCCGCAGCCAGCCGATGTGCCCGCCGATGGCCACCTCGCTCGGATCGTCCGTCGGTCCCCAACCGAGCCGCACCCGGCCCTCGAGGTAAGGCCGGCTGCTTCGCTCGCCGGAGTCGGCTTGTGTCGTCAGCAGGCCCTGGGTCCCGGCGATTGGCGCCAGCACCGCAGCCTGCACTGCGAGCCGCAGTGTGTACCCGTACTCCGCGGTGACGCGGGCCTGCGGAATCCAGAACCAAAGATTGCCGGCGAGACTGAAGTCCGGCACGCCGACACCCGCGAGAGAGCGCGGGTTGCGGTCGGACACGAGCGCCGTCTCCTGGCCGAGCAGCAGTTGCAGGTGGGTCCATTGCACCGTGGCGAGCGCGCGCCGCAGCCGCAACGTAGGAAAGTTGCGATTGCCCGCCGCGGGCTGTTGACCCCCGAAGAAATCGACATCGACTTCGCCGCTGAAGCTGCCACCCAACACTTGCGGATCGCTCACGAGCACGCCGAGCCGTGTCTGGCGCATCGTCGCGCTCGCCCCTTTGACGCCGACCGCGTCGGTGTCGGCGAAGACCGGGTCGTCGCTGTTATTGGTGCGCGCACTATTATAGAAGCCGTTCATCAGAACTGTGCCCGTGAGCTCCACCGTCCGCTTGGCGGGGGTTGGTGGAGGTGGTGGAGGTGGTGGAGGTTGCTGGACAGCGAGACAGAGAGGAAGCAACGCAGCCATCACGGGCCCGCTCCTGGCGAGTTGGATAGCACTACAGTAAGCTCCACGCCCTTGGACGCAACAGTTTTGGGGAGATCCTCGATGCGTGTAGCGATGGGAATCGTTGCGCTGCTGGCTGGTGCGGCGGTCACGGCTCCGCCCGGGCGCGTGGCGGGCCGGATCCTCATTCTCGAGAAAGACAACAAGCCCTCGACCGATCTGAGCGATGCCGTCCTGTATCTCGAATCGCCCGCCACGGTGACGACCGCGGCGAAGCCCGTCACGGTCGAGATCGCGATCACGGACAAGACCTACGCGCCTCATGTCGTCGTCGTGCCGCTCGGGTCAACGGTGCGGTTCCCTAACCACGATCCGTTCAACCACAACGTGTTCTCGGTCAGCGAGCCCAACAGCTTCGACCTCGGCCTGTACGGCCGTGGCGAGGCGAAGAGCTATACCTTCACGCACGCCGGGCTGGTGCGCGTCTACTGCAACGTCCACCCGCGCATGGTCGCGTACATTCTGGTCATGGAAAACCGCTACTACGCGCAACCCGGCAGCGACGGCAGTTTTGCGATCGACGCCGTGCCCGTCGGGCGGTATCGCCTCCATGTCTGGCATGAGCGGATTCCCAGCGAGGTCCTGAAGGACGTCACGGCGGGAACGACGCAGCAGGACCTGCAGATCACGCTCAATGCGCGCGGCTACAAGTGGGAGCCCCACCGCAACAAGTACGGACGCAACTACCCCACCAATGCCGGACGCGAGCGCTACTAAGCCCGCGTTCGGCCTGACGGCCAAGATCTTTCTCGCCTCGACGCTGCTCGTCGTGGCGGTCCTCGGGATCACCTTCGGCGTCACATCGGTCAAGGCTCACCACACGGCCGATGCGTCGATCCATCGGGCGCTGCTGTCCACGCGCCGCGCCGTCGACGACTACCTGGCGGCCAGAACGCGCACGCTGGGACGCTCGAGCACCGTGGCCACGGATGTCCCGCAATACCGCCAGCGGCTGCTCGACCAGCGCAACCGCGCGGAAGCGCTGGATCAGGCGGACGACATCCGCGGGTTGGTGGGCGCGGCCTGGGTGCTCGTCACGAACAGCGACGGCGTCCTGATTGCCCGGACGGACTATCGCGAGCAGTACGACCGCGACCTGTCCGTCGCACCACTCGTCGCCAACGCGCTGAGTGGTGAGCAGACGAGCGGCGCGTGGCTTGACGACGTGCAGGGCACGATGTTCATGGCGATCGGCACGCCGCTGCGCGATCGTCCGACCGCCGCACCGCTCGGCGCCCTCGTCGCGACCTACCAGATCGACGACTCGCTTGCCGCCGCCATCAAGCAGGCCACGAACACGGACGTCGTCTTCTTCGCCCTCGATACGCTCAACAAGCCGGTCGTGGTCGGAAGCACGGTGCCGTCGCAGGACATCGCACCGGCGCTGCAGAGCACGGTGAAGACGGAGGCGCTCGCATCGGACACGGGCGGTGAGGGTATGGCGCTCGCCGCCGCCATGGGCAATCAGCATCTGATCGGCCTCGCGGGAGCGATTCGGTCGCCGAGCGGCGACGTGCGCGGCGGGTTCGTCGCGCTGCGCTCGCGTGAGGTGGAGCTCGCCGCATTCAACGCGCTGCAGCGGACGATGCTCTACGCCATCGCGCTCGGCGTCGTACTGGCGTTGATCTTCGCCTTCGTGCAGGCGCGCCAAATCGCCGGGCCGTTGCGCCGGCTCGTGCTCGCGACGCGCCAGGTGCAGGACGGCGATTACGGCGTGGATATCGCCGTGAAGTCGCGCGACGAAATCGGCATCCTGTCGCAGGCGTTCCGGGCGTTGGTCGAAGACCTCAAAGCCAAAGCGGCACTCGTGGATTATATGATGCAGGCCTCCGGCGGCGCGGCGACCCAGCGGCTCGACTCCGTCCCAACGGCCGTTCGCGCTGTGGGCGGCGAGCCACTGCGCCCGGGTGCGACGTTCGCCGGCCGCTATGAGGTGAAAGAAATCCTGGGCGCCGGTGGGATGGGCGTCGTCTACCGGGCGTTCGACCGCGAGTTGCAGGAGCCCGTCGCGATCAAGACACTCCGGCCGGAGGCGCTAGCCGGCGGGAGCGCGGCGCTGGAGCGTTTCAAGCAGGAGATCCGGCTCGCGCGGCGGATCGCGCATCGCAACGTCGTACGCACCTACGACCTCGGCGAGCAGAACGGGATGTACTACCTGACGATGGAATACGTGGAAGGCACGTCGCTCAAGCAGCTGATCACCTCGCGCGGCAAACTGCCGGTCGCCGTGACGCTGACGGTCGGCAAGCAACTGTGTCGGGCGCTGGAGGTCGCGCATGCCGAAGGTGTGATTCACCGCGACATCAAGCCGCAGAACATCGTCGTGGAGCCGAGCGGCTTCCTGAAGGTGATGGACTTCGGGATCGCGCGGCTCGCCAACCCGCCGCAGGGCAAGGGGCTCACCGAGGCTGGCACGTCGATCGGGACGCCTGACTACATGTCCCCCGAGCAGTTATCGGGCGCTGAGCTGGATCCGCGCAGCGACCTGTATGCCGCGGGGGTGGTGCTGTTCGAGTGTCTGACCGGCCGCGTGCCGTTCGAGGCGGAGACGACCTGGGCGCTGGTCGCGAAGCATTTGGAGGAAGAGCCGCCCGATCCGCGGAAGTTCAACGCGGACGTTTCGGGCGCGTTGGCGGCGGTGATCCTGAAAGCGATGGCCAAGACACCCGCAGATCGCTACACCACGGCGGCAGAAATGCACGACGCCTTAGCGCGGATTGGGTGAGCTCGCGTCACTACCCCGCACGCGAGACGATGTACTGATCGATCTTTCCGTCCGGCAGCGTCATCGTCGTCAAATCCATCACCACGCCGCCGGCGCGAATCCGATAGGAGCGGATCATCATTCCGCCACGGAGCGACTTGTCGGTCGCATTGAACTCCGTCGGTGCTCCCAGTGGGGAAAGACTCGTCGCGTAGTCGGAAAGTACTTCCAGCGTGAAGTAGGCGCTTGCGGCCGGCGTCAGGAGGTTGCGGTCGATCGTGCCGTGCGTGAGGCCATCGTAGATCCGGCGGGCCAGCTCGCGTTGGGCGGCCTCGGTCGTGTCGGCCGGCGCGAAGATGACGTTCGCGATCCGCTGCGCGATCTGGCCCGGCGCGCCCGCCGCCCCCGGATAGATGTTCGTGAACACCACGATCGCGACGCTGTCATCGGGATAGACGCGATTGCTCGAGGTGTACCCCGAGACCGCACCGGTGTGAGCGATCCGGCGCCGGCCCGCCGGGGTGTCGATGCCGACGCCGAGCCCGTACCCGGTGGCGGTGCCGTTGTCGAGCAGGACTTCGGTTTGCTGCAGCCGGTACGACGCCGGTTTTAGGACGGACCGATTGATCACCGCGATGTCCCACACGGCGAGGTCGTGGGCCGTCATCGCGAGCTGTCCTGCACCGAAGAGCCATCCCGGCGCCTCCTTGGGCGCGGGGCGGAGCGGCCCGAGTGCGTTGCGCAGATAGGCCCCGGCGTCGCTGGTGCCGAGCGGAGCCGCGTTGAAGTCGGCGACCGATGTCATCTTGAGCGGCGTGAAGATGCGCTGCTGGAGGAAATCCATGAACGGCATGCCGGCCACCCGCTCGACGATCGCCGCGGCAATCACGTAGTTGGTGTTGCTGTATTGCCACTTGGTACCGGGATCGAAATCGAGCGCCTTGCCGGCCCCCCCCCAGCGCTCCATGATCACCGGCGCCGCCGCCGGGCGCTGCATGTCGGGAAAGACGTAATCCTGGGGCCAGAAGTCCTGGTATCCAGACGTCATGGAGAGCAGCTGCTGCACGGTGACATCGTTCGCGCGCGTGAGCTGGGGGAACCATTTCGCCACCCGATCGGAGAGTGACAGCTTTCCCTCCTCAGCGAGCAGGAGGACTGCGGTCGCGGTGAACTGTTTGCTGACCGACCCGATCGCATAGCGCATCGCTGGAGCGGCGGGCGTGTTGGGGATCCGTCCGTTGCCGTACGCACGCTCGTACACGATCTGCGCGTTGCGCACGACGGCGATGGAGGCGCTCGGCGCCCCTGTCGCGGTGAGGACCGCAACGGCGCTGCTGTCGATGCGCGCGCGCTCGCTCGCGGTGAGCTGTTGTGCGGCTGATGGGGCCGCGGCGCAGAGTGTGAGAGCAAACCACGACGCGAGCAGGCGAAATCTCATCGTTTCACACTCCCCCAAACCACGGATATCCCTGGTCCTCCCAGTATCCGCCCGGCCGCTCGGCCGTGAACGTGACCGACACCAGATACTTCGTCATCTTGTAGCCGAGTTTGGTAGGAGAATACAGCCGCAGCGGCGCGCCGTGACTCTCAGGCAACGGATTGTCGTTCATCCCGTACGCGAGAATCGTCTGCGGATGCATCGCGCTCGCGAGATCCCAGCCGTTCATGTAGCCCGAGTCGAATGAGTCGAAGCGCACGTAGCGGGCCTGCGGCAGCATGCCGCACCGCTCGGCGACGGCGGACACGGGCACACCGTGCCACGTGGCGATCGCGCTCCATCCCTCAACGCAATGGTGCTTCACGGTGTAGGTCGTGCGGGGCAGCGCTTGCAAATCCGCGATCGACAGCGAGAGCGGCTGTCGCACCAACCCGGACACCTCGAGCCGCCACGCCTTGGGATCCTGCAGCGTCGGCATCGCCGGTGAAATGAAATAGCTCGGCAGCTGCGCCGTGCGGTCGGCGATCGGGTACTGCGGCGCCAACCGGTTCTTCGAGAACAGAACCTTCTCACCGACCCAGTTGTTGAACCGGCTGATGTCGAGCAGCAACGGCCGCACCGCGTTGCCGCCGTCCCAGCCGCACGCCGCCGCGAGCGAAGCCGGGCCGGCGCCGGCGGCGAGCCTCAGGAACGCGCGCCGGTCAATCATGGCTGGGGAAGCGGCCGCGATACCAGCCCGAGATCATGGCGCGGAGCGACGCGGGGTCCACGACGAACACAAGAATCACGTGCACGATGAGAAACGCGGTGAAGATCCAGACCGCCCAAAAGTGCCAATAGCGCGCCGCCTGGAAGCCTCCGAACAGCGCCGTGAGCCACGAGAACTGCGTGGGCTTGTAGATCGCGAATCCCGTGAGCACCGACAACACGCCCAACAGAATGATGCAGGTGTACGCGAGTTTCTGGAGCGGATTGTGCTTGCCCTGCGGCGGATGATCCTTGCGCAGTCGCAGGTAGTACTTCTGCATTTCGATGGCGCCGCGGATATCGCGCGGCCGGAACAAGAGCGACCGCCATTCGCCGCTCAGTGCGAGATACGACAGATACAGGAAGCCCCCCGCGATGAGGGGCCACATCAGCGTGAAGTGCCAGTTCAACCCTCCCGCGAGCCACCCGCCGAGCCGGCTCCACGTTGGGAAGGCGTGGTCCTCGAATGCATTCACGTAGTACGGCCCGCCGCGCTCGCCGAACCGCGCATACGCACCGTAGATCTGCAATCCGCTCATGATCATTCCAGCAAGCAACACGAACGTCATCCAGTGCGTGAGCCGCACCACCCAGTGATGACGTTTGACCAGCGGGGCGGGAGAAGGTTTGGGAGGCGGAGTTGTGGGGACCGGGGGAGCGGCCATGCGCTAAGTATATTGTGTGCCATGCGCGCTGCAACGCTCTTCGCAATCGCCTTGCTGACGTCGTGCCGGTCGCAGAACGCGGCCGTCACGACGCGCAACGCCGATACGCTGAGCTACGCCGATGTGACGCCACGTGACTCGGCGGACACCTCGCTCCTCAAGCCGCGCGTCATCACCGAACCGACGGTGGTCGTCTTCTGGCTGTCGGGAGCGGACACGCTCTCCGCCGACGATCAAGCCCAAGCGCTCGACGAGCTCAATGCCACGACCGAAGGCATCGCGCCCACGCTGGCGCAGCACCACATCACGCTCGTCCCCACCAATTCCGATACGATTTACGTCGCGCTGCCCAACCGGCAGCGCCGAATGATCCTGCTGACGGGCGTCGACTATCCGTTTGGCTACGTGCTCGTGGAGCCGGGGACGGCCGAACGGATCCTCGCCGGCGTCTACGACGACGACGAGCTGCTCGACGAGGTCGACGCGTACTTCGACCTGCCGTCCGCGGCAGACAGCACGGCCAAAGGACCACGGATCGCGACGTGATGCTGCTGCTTCGCGGCGGCCGCCTCGTGACTATGGACGGTTCCCGTCGCGTTTTGGATGCGGACGTGCTCTTAGAGGACGGACGCATACAGAAGGTTGGGCGGTTGGGCGGTTCGGCGGTTGGGCGTACCAAACCCGCAGTCATTGATTGTAAAGGGCTCGTTGTTCTCCCCGGCCTCGTTCAGGCCCACATACATCTTTGCCAGACACTGTTCCGAGGTCTCGCCGACGACCTGTCGCTCGAGAACTGGCTCGCGAAACGCATTTGGCCCCTCGAGGCCGCGCACACGGAAGCGTCGATCCACGCCTCGGCGATGCTCGGCGCCGCCGAGCTGTTGCTCGGCGGTACGACGGCGATTCTCGACATGGAGACGGTGCGCCACACCGGCGCCGCATTCGAGGCGCTCGAATCCATCGGCATCCGCGCGACGGCGGGGAAGTGCCTGATGGATGCGGCGCGCAATCCCCCGGCGCTGCGCGAGTCGACACACCATGCGCTCAAGGAGAGCGCGGACCTGTGCGCCAAGTGGCACGGCGCGGCGGGCGGGCGGCTGCGGTACTGCTTTGCGCCGCGCTTTGCGCCGAGCTGCACCGGCCCATTGCTGCGCGCGGTGAGCGATTTGGCGGAGCGGGCAGGCGCCATGATCCATACCCATGCGGCAGAAACGTTGCTCGAGCTGGACACGGTGAAGCGCGAAACCGGCCATGACGAGATCGCCTACCTCGATTCCGTCGGCATCTCGGGCCCGCGCGCGGCGCTGGCGCATTGCGTCTGGGTCGACAAGGACGGGATCGCGGCGCTCGCGCGGCAGCGGACGAATGTCGTCCATTGCCCCAGCTCGAACCTGAAGCTCGGCAGCGGCATCGCCCCGATCCCTGAGATGCTAGCTGCCGGTTGCCACGTCGGCATCGGGGCGGACGGCGCGCCCTGCAACAACCGTCTCGACGCCTTCGCGGAGATGCGGCTCGCCGCGCTGATTCAGAAGCCGCGGCTCGGGCCCGACGCGCTGCCCGCGGCGCAGGCGCTGGAGCTGGCCACACTGGGGGGCGCACGCGCGATGGGACTGGAAGCGGAGATCGGGTCGATCGAGGCGGGGAAGTGCGCCGACCTGATCGTGGTCGACCTGGGTGGGCCGCATACGCAGCCGGAGGACGCCGATCTGATCTCGCGCATCGTCTACAGCGCCAGCGCCGCGGACGTGCGTCACGTGATTGTGGACGGGCGGATCGTCGTGCAGGATGGAACCCTGAAGACCGCGGATGTTGGCGAAATTCGCCGCGCAGCAAACGATCAAGCTCGTCGCCTGCGCCGCGCCGTGGGGGTTTAGTGGCGCGTTTTTTTGTGGCCTCGGTGCAGTGGCTCGGTAATGTAGATCAATTCTTGTTGTCTAACGTCACGGCGGTGTGGGCAGCGCACGACGCGGGGATAGTGACCTCGCTGTTTGTCGTCGTGCCGCACCGCCGTCTGACAACTGGAAAGTCTGTCCGGCCGCTAACCGGACGATCCGGGTTCGAGTCCCGGCGGCGGTGCACCCAGCCGCACCCATTGACTCGGCGATATCGCTCGCGCAGGTTGTAATTACGGTTAGCGGCCGGACGGGGTTATCCAGACCCGACGGAAGAACGCGCGGGGCCTCTAGATGGAGGCCCCGTTCGCTTTTCATGGCAGCAGGGCGGCAACCTGTCGCGGAATCGCCTCGAGCCCGGTGTGTGAGAACACCACCTTCCCGCTCGCGTCGAGGACATAGTAGTCGGGCCACGCGAAGGTCACGAACGCTCGCTTCGCATCACTTCTGAAATCGTAGAACACAGGCAAGTCTTCCGCGTGCTGCTCTTTCAGGATGCGACGCACTTCGTCCGAGAACGGGTGGTCCACAATCGCGACGACCCTGGCGCCCGAGCTCGAGAATTGATTCGCCATGCGCTGCAGGGCACCAAGGTCATTCACGGAGAACTGACAGTACGTCGACCAGAATGCCACAACCGTGACATGGTCTTGCGTGAGCTCGGTCAGGCCACGGGTTTCGCCGGTGCTCGACAGCAGTCGCATGGGGCCCGTGAGAGAGCGAGGCGAAACCCGTTCAAGAACGGCTCTGCGCATCTGTCCCTTTGCCTCGTTCACCCACGAGGTCCACCGCGCGTTGGGCACTTTGGGAGCGGTGGCTGCGCGAATCGAGTCGGCGAAGCCCGGAGCCGAGCCGGGGTCGGCCGCGACCTTCGCATACGTCCGCAGTGCCTCTGTCGTGTCTCCCAGCGCGGCCCAGGTCTGTGCCACGCGGAGGAATACCGGAGGTCTCCAGCCGTACAACGCCGCGAGCCGCAGCGTGTCGAGCCCAGCGGCGGTGTCGCCATCCTCGATGAGTGCGTTTGCCAGCTCCGCGAGGACTGGCTGCGCCGTGGCGCGGTTCACGACGTGTTGTTCGGCAATGGTCTCGTTCAAAGGCCGGTAGGCGTCAGGTCCCTCAGCGAGTAGTCGAGCCTCCTCTCGCAGCCAGGCCATAGCCACGGGGCGGAGCGTCGGGTACTGGAGGAGCGATTTGCCCCAGTACGTCGCCATCCCGGGCGTAGGGCGCTGCACGCGACGGTAGCGTGGGACCCAAATACGAATTGCGGCCGTGTCCTTTGTTTGGATCGCGTGCGACAGGGCGTTAAAGACCATCATCGACACGTCGGGGTCGCGGATCCGCTCCGCCCGAGCCCACACAGGCTCAACGTCCCTCAAGTAGCGTCCTGGATCCTTCCGCCCTTGGCCAAAATCCTGCCACAGTTGATACTCGCGACGGAACAGGACGTCGGGGTCGTCCGGGAACTCACGCTCCAGGCGGCGCAGCCAATAGCGGCTTGTGGTGGTGTCTGCGGCATAGTGCACCATGCCTAGGATTGTTGCGGCCGGTACGAACTCCCGCTCGGCCAGCTCGCTATGAAATGCGGCGAACCGACGATGATGCCCTGTCAGGAGGCTATCCGCGATGCGGTCGCCGAGCACCCAACGCTCGTAGACTGAGAGCAGGCTCCATGCCTCTGGGTCTTCGGGATACAACGCTGTAAGCGTGCGGACCGTCTTCAGCCCTTCCACCCAGTCCCTGCCCATCAAATCTCGTTCCTTCTGTACGAGCGCCTCGTACAACGGGCGCCGAGCTTCGTCGGCGGTCAGCAGCTCCCACAAGCGCTCGTCGTTGTCATCTACGACATCACCCGAGGGACTCTCGACCGCAAAGACGGCGAAGACCACAGAATCAGGGAGTCTGAACTCACCGTTGAATACGCCACTGCTGGCGCGATGCAGCACCGCGGCCCGCTGCTGCATCGGTCCGCGGTTGTACGCCTCATCGAACGGCCGGCGGAAGCGAGCTCGCAGCACGAGGGAGTCGAATCCCTGAAGGAACGCGCTCGGCGTGTACGCGGCCCGGACGATGGCCCCCGGCAATGGCCGGGCGGGGTCCAGGCGCAGATAGCCTGTGCGCTCTCCGGCGGACACCTCACGCGAGCCCTTGAAGAGGATGATCGCCAGAACTGCCGCCGCAGTGGCCAGTCCGGCGAGGCGAGCGACCGGTCGCCGTCTAGTCATGACCGTGGCGTCATCGGCCGGTAGGATCGTTCGCTGCCCCGCGGCACGCGACGCCAGAATCCGTTCCAGCAGCTCCTCACGAGGCTGCGCGTCACGCGCCCCATCGTCCACTGCGCGCAACACGGCTACTGTATCGCGGCACTCGGTGCACGATTCCAGATGCCGGGCAACGCGGCGCTCCTCACGCGCAGCCAGCGCGCGAGATGCAAATCCCGCCAGTGCGTCGGTGTTTGGATGCGAGAATGACCAGCTCATGTGCGACCTCTCAACGCTGTTTTCAGGAGCTTGACGGCTCGGGATAACCGCACGCGGGATGCACCCGGTGTGATGCCGAGGAGCGCCGCGATTTCTCGATGCGTGTACTGCTCTGCTTGTCGAAGGACCAGGACGGCCCGCAGATCATCGGGCAACGTCTCCATCGCGCGCTGCATGTCCCAACGGACGCCGTCGTCCACTGTCTGCGGCGGGGAAGGTGTGGAGACCTCCTCTTCGAGCCCCACTTCTCGCCGTCGGCGCGCGGCGCGATGATGCATGAGTACAAGGCGAACGAGCACGCGCTTGATCCAGCCTTGGAAACTCCCGCGCCCGTCGTACTTCTGGATGGACTCCGGCAGCCCGACGAAGAGATCGTGCACGACATCCTCCGCGTCCTCCACCGAGCTCGTCATGCGTCGGGCGAGCCGAAACAGCGACGCCGCATGCAGTCGGTAGAACGCCGCGAGAGCGTCTGACGACCCGGCCGCGACTCGACGGATCAGTTGGGACTCTTCTGTGGAATCCGGACTGATCACCGAGCCTCGAAGCGCCTGGGGATGTGTCAGTGGCATTATCTCATCGGATGCCGGCCGAAGGCAGGATGTTACGCGCGAAAGCGCTGAATCGTCTCTGAAAGCGCCGCCGCAGCGTCGGACAGATGCTGCGACGTGGTCGTCAGCTCGCTGAGTGACACGATCTGCTGCGCGGTCGCCGCGGACGTCTGACGGGCTCCGGTCGCGGCACCATCGGCAATCGCCGCGACTTCTTCCATCCGCCGCAGCACCTCCCGCATCCGCGTCGTCTGGTTCTCCGTCTCCGCCGCGAATGTCGTCGCAAACTGGACCGTGGAGTTTAGATCGGCGAAGATGGCATCGAGCGCGCCTTGCACGGTGCTGGCCACGGTGCCGACCCCCTTCGCCGCCTCACGGCCCTTTTGCATGGCGTCCACGACGCGATTGATCTGATCCTGTGTCGCGCGCACCTTGGTTCGGACTTCCTCCGCTGATCGGCTGCTCTGCTCCGCCAGCTTGCGCACCTCACCGGCGACCACGCGGAACCCGAGGCCGTGCTGTCCCGCGCGCGCGGCCTCGATCGCCGCGTTGAGCGCCAGCAGATCGGTCTGGCTCGCGATGCGCGTGATGCCGTCTACCAGCTTGCCGATCTCCTTCGATTCACGGTCGAGCACGCCCGCCACCTCGGCCGCGTGATCCATGTGCACCATAAGGTTCATGAGCAGCGAGCTGGCGCGCGCG
>Ga0070698_100006239_pt1 | contig 12968 bp, 10 predicted proteins | sample KBSK1502metaG_FD_65477 | JGI IMG/M metagenome (GOLD analysis project Ga0070698, IMG submission 65477) | Corn, switchgrass and miscanthus rhizosphere microbial communities from Kellogg Biological Station, Michigan, USA - KBS K1-50-2 metaG | ecosystem: Host-associated > Plants > Roots >... | reverse complement strand
CGGTGGCTACCTGTATGATGTGGTAGATGGGCAGGATGGGGATGATCTCAGCATCCGACCGAACCAGTTGCTGGCATTTTCTTTACGCTATCCTGTTTTGGATGAAAAGCATCGAATAGAGGTGTTGGAGCTTATTAACCAGCAGCTCGTCACACCCCATGGATTGCGTACCCTGGCTCCTTCTGAGGCAGGATATCAGGGTCATTTCCAGGAAAAACTGGAGGACCAGCAACGCGCCTTGCACCAGGGCAGCTCATGGCCCTGGCTGATCGGACCGTACATCGATGCCTTGCTCTGCGTGGAAGCATCGACTTCCTCTATGGATGCGCTCCAGCATAAAAATTCACACCTGGAGCGCGTACTGCGAAAGGGACTCCAGTTACTTGAGCCATTGCGCAAAGAACTCAGCCAGGATGTGCTGGGAATGCTTGCAGGTGCATATGAAAGCGACGCACCGGGTGCCAGAAGCATACCTGCATCAGCCCTCAGCATCGGGGAAATCCTGCGTGTGTATAACCTTTTAGCGCACCTGGGAGTTAGCTATCAAGATCGTGCGCTCTTAGTTTAAGTACATCCTTGCCACTTCTGCACATTTTTCCACCAAGTTATCCACATCCGATGTGGATAACTTGGCAGCAGAGACATTTCATGCTCACCAGCGCAAATCTCGTGGCTTGGTGAGATATCCACGCCAAAAGTGGATAAGTTTTCCACATCTCCCACAAGTAAGCGCTGACCTCCCAGTTTTCCACAAACCTGGTGGATAAGTTTTCCACATTCTCCACATTGCGCTATTAACCACCTGGTTTTCCACATTTGCAGTGCATAAGTTTTCCACATCCTGCTCATAGTAGACCATACCGGTAATTGTCAAGGGGACAAGAACAGGGAGAGGACGATCTATTAAAGAACGGTTAAGAAGCCAAAAAAAGTGGATAAATCGGCTAAATTTGTGGACAACCTCTCAGAATTGTGCATAAGTCCTTGATTATTTCTCCCCTGTTTTCTTCTGGAAAAGATCATGAGCAACTTATCCATAACTGCGAACTCAAAAGTTTATCCACAGCAAGTGTGGATAAACTTTCCACACGCTCTACCATCAAATGGTACAATGGGTTTTTGTCCACATTCGAGGTGGATGACTTACCAACAGGGAGATAAGCTTAAAAGTTATCCCTGTGCCCGGTGGATAAGTTATCCCCATACTGCTCGATCCTCGAATTGCTCCTGCATGGTTATCCCCATTACTCATGAGATTATCCACCGCAGCTACATGCTTGTCCCCACGCTATCCACCGCAGTACAGCCTGTGGATAAGATGTCCACAGGCTGTACTGCGGCTCTACAGGCTGATAGTAACGTGCAGCAAAGCAACCTCGGGAGATTTTTTGCAAGCTTATCCACTTATCAACAGGGCCTATTACTACTACGATAATATTTTAATAATTATTAAAAAGAGGAATCATAGTATATAGGGGCTGTGGACAAAGTGGATAAGTTACTATTGAATGATGGGTGCGTTTCTGTTTTTGCACAGGTCATTTAAAGTAGCCGGGCGAAGCAAGTAAGCGTAATACGGTGGCTCGGGAGCTTATAAACTCTTCCCAGGTGATATGTTGGCTGAAAAAGCCGTAGTAGTAGAGTGATCTTCTTCCGACCGGCAACGTACCTTGAAATGGGTCTTGCTTGTAAAGATCCCCCGGATCTTTCTTGACGCGACTGCGTCGCTACGGACTGCGTCCGTCAGGCAAGACCAAAGGAAGTACTGCGTCCTGGCTTCGCCCAGCCGGTCGGAAAGGTAGTCCCTTGGAATGCGAGCCTGCAACGCACTTCGTGCTACGCTTCGCGTCAGCAGGCTCGAAGGGTAGTACATTTGGAATAATTCTTACCGTAACTTCGTATAATTATGTATAGTAGCGCGACTTTCTGCCGTATCGCTCGTTATATCTGGTGGGAGATAAACGAAGCGATTTCACCAGCCACGTTTTGCTGAAGGACTTATCATGGCATCGCTTATCGATACAATCAAAGCAAAAATAGACGTGGTGGATGAGGTCGGTTTGGTAGTCGCTTTACGGAAATCGGGCAAATCTTTGCAGGGGAATTGCCCGTTTCATAATGAGCGTACGCCATCGTTCCATGTCTTTCCTGAGTCGCAAACCTGGCGTTGCTTTGGCTGCCAGGAGGGTGGAGACGTCTTTACCTTCGTTGAGAAGCAACAGGGAGTAGATTTCCCGGAGGCTTTGCGTTACCTGGCGGAGAAGGCCGGTGTCTCGCTTGAAGCGTATAGCAGTCCGAACCCCGAGCGGGAGCGTGAGACGAATGCGCTCAAGGAGCGGTTACGAAAACTCAACGAAGATGCAGTGTTGTGGTTCCATCAAATGTTGCTGCGCTCAAAAGAGGCAGCGGAGGCCCGCGCTTATTTACAGAGCCGTGGGATCTCGTCTGAGTCGGTTATTGCTTTTAGTCTCGGTTATGCCCCTGACCACTGGGACGCTTTGAGCGGCTACCTGCTCGGACAAGGTTATACCGAACAGGAGCTGGTCGACGGCGGTTTGGCGCGTACACGCGAGATGGCAAAGGTGGGGTCAAGTGTAAGGGTATCAGGGGAGGAGCAAGGTGGCGGGGTCTATGATTACTTTCGAGGACGCATCATCTTTCCCATCCGGGATATGCGAGGTCGGGTGATAGGCTTCGGGGGACGCGCTCTGGGTGATGGCCAGCCGAAGTACCTGAACTCACCTCAAACGCTCTTGTTTGAGAAAAACAGCGTGTTGTATGCCCTCGATATGGCGCGTGATGCCATAAAACTTGCAAAACAGGTCGTTATTGTTGAAGGATATGTTGATGCGGTTATAGCTCATCAATACGGCACAAAACAAACGGTAGCATGTATAGGCAGTGCTATCACCGAAAAGCACATTCAACAAATTAAAAAACTTACAAAGCAAGTGACACTCGCTTTGGACCCCGATGCGGCGGGAGTGGCCGCAACTGAGCATGGTATCCAGGAAGCATTGAAAGCTTTTGATCGTACCGTAGTACCGGTACCGGTGGTAGCGAATAACCGTTCGGCAGCTTCCAAAGGATACCAGCGCAATGAACCACGCGGTATGATCCGCCTGGAAGAGAGGGTAGATGCAGAAATCAACGTGTTACAGCTACCTGCTGGCGAAGACCCGGACGAGGTGATCCGGCGCGATTTTGTCGCGTGGACTTACGCGGTTGCACATCCACTTCCATTGATTGACTACTACTTTGTCGCGAGGACTGCGGGTTTAAATTTACGCGAACCGGCGGATAAAACTGAGGCAGCAAAACGTCTACTTCCTGTGATAGGCTCGATTTCAGATCGTGTCAAGCGAGACGCCTATCTACGGAAACTGGCAACGATGATCAGTATTGAGGAACGCAGTCTAAACGATGAACTGCAGCGCATGCTGCGCGGGCAGAAGTCTAACGATGTCATTGCGAAATTTTCGGATCGTACAGGTCAATATCACTCAAGTGGAAGTGTCACAGTGCCGGGGGAGAAGTCGCCAGGTGGAGAGCAAACTGGCGCTGGCGAAGAATCCGCGAGGATGAATGGTCCTGAGGAAGTAGGAGGGATTTCCCGGGCAAAGGATCAGCGAGGGCAGGAGTCACGAACATTTGGACTTGACAAACGTATTAAAGATAGGATAAAATGGGAGGACTACCTGATTGGGCTACTCTTGCAGAATCCTGGGTTGTGGTCTCATGTTTGTGGTATAATAAACGATGGTGACTTTGCAGGGACAGACACGCGAGAGTTGTACCACATTTTCAACTCGGTCTATCAACGTGATTCTTCCCCCTTATTTCAATCCATTGAGCAGTTTGTGCCTTCTGCGCTGCTGGAAACAGTAGCTAGAGCGCGGGAGAGTGTTGGGTCAGGGTCTCCCTTAGACGGAGCGGGACTGGTTAAAGCAGCAGTCCAGTGTGCCACCCGGCTCAAGCGTGCACGTTTATTACAATCGAATACGGAACTACAGTATCTCATGCGAGGTGCAACCGAGGTTGGAGACAGTGCAACTGTGCAACAGCTTCGGCAGCAATCATTGGAAATTCACCGGCAGTTACGGACAATCGATTCGGCAATGCATTTGCAGGGCTAAAGCTTCTACACATGCTTGCTTGTTCAGTCCAAACATGGAGCATTATGGAATCATCTTTATTAAACTTCCTTTCATTCCTCCTGAGTTGTAGCTGGTGGAATGGATATGAAGCAATTAGTATCAGGAGACAGGGTTTATCATTTTTATTCGTATATTCTTAGCGCCTGTTTTCTGAAGGGGGACGAGAGAATGGTGAATCAGGAGCAAGAAGTGCTCGAATTAGTTGACAATGATCGCGTAAACACGGAACCTTTGAATGATGCGATGTTTTCTGTTGGATCGTTTGATGCGTCCATCTTGGGCGGTAAAGACGAAGTTTTTGGTATTGACACTATAGGTACTGACGCCCATGCTGCCACCGGAGGGAGCTTTGTAAGCCCTGTCGATGATGCTGGGCCTTATGACCTGTTTAAGCTGCAGGACGAAGAAGTTATGGACGCCCTCGATCCAACCAAAGAGCCACCGGTAGACTGGGAGCCTGGACCTGAAGATGAGGCAGATGTCGAGGCCATGGCTCACACGAAGTGGGACGATTTGCACGATGGCTTTGGTATCATCGTTGCCGACCTTGAGAGTAGCCTGGACGATCCTGTCCGCATGTACCTCCGCGAGATCGGACGTGTCCCCTTGCTCACTGCCGAGGAGGAGGTGAAGCTGGCACGACGGATGGAGCGCGGCAAGGATGAGCAGTTCAAGCCGGCGATAAGCCGCGATTATCGGATCATTGAGGATGGCGAAGAGGCCCAGCGCCGGCTGACCGAGGCCAACTTGCGCCTCGTCGTCAGTGTGGCGAAAAAGTATATTGGCCGGGGGATGAGTCTGCTGGACCTGATCCAGGAGGGCAACATCGGCTTGATTCGTGCTGTTGAGAAATTCGACTACACGAAGGGGTACAAGTTCAGCACGTATGCTACGTGGTGGATTCGCCAGGCGATCACTCGCGCTATCGCCGACCAGGCGCGCACGATTCGTATCCCTGTACACATGGTGGAGACGATCAATCGCCTGATTCGTATCAGCCGTCGTTTGCTGCAGGACCTGGGGCGTGAACCCACGTCCGAGGAGATTGCCGAGCAGATGGAGATCAGCCCTGAGAAGGTGCGCGAGATCATCAAGGTCAGCCAGGAGCCGGTGAGCCTGGAGACGCCGATTGGCGAGGAAGACGACAGCCACCTGGGTGACTTCATTGAGGATCACACCGCTCTCGCTCCCGCTGATGCAGCCAGTCATCAACTGCTCAAGGAGCAGGTGGAGGATGTGCTTGACAGCTTGACCGAGCGTGAGCGCAAAGTACTCCAACTGCGTTTCGGCCTGGATGATGGCCGCAGCCGCACGTTGGAAGAAGTGGGTAAAGAGTTCCATGTTACGCGCGAACGCATCCGTCAAATCGAAGCCAAGGCCTTGCGCAAGCTCCGTCACCCCAGCCGCAGCCGTAAGCTGAAGGATTACCTGGATTAAGTGTTGTAAGCATGGAAATCGTAGGGCGCGGTGCTGTGCACCGCGCCCAATTTTTATGCTATGGAACCGTTGACGAGGTCACTGCGCCTTCTCACCCATTGTCTCTCCTATGCGCAACATCCCGCGAAAGCTATCGCTGAATGTCTCTAACTCCATCTGCATGATAAGCGCCTCGAATTCCGCGTGCGTGACCACTTCCCACCTGAGCAAGGCTGGTTCCATCAGGTACAACTCTATGCGCAGCAGCTCCATGATCGGGTGCGGTCCTATCAGGCCGGTCGTAAAGGGGACCTCATACGTCCGGTCTCGCACCTGTGTAAGCCCTGCATCGCGCAACAATGGCACGAGTATCGCTAGCGTCCCTAGCTGCTGCCCATCGGGGCTGTAGCTTCGACCGACCTGCCGCAGCGCCTGGATGACAATCCTGCCAAAATGCTGGACGGCTGGACTGTTAGTCTCAGGCCATTCGGTTTCAACGAGGCACATGATGCCACCAGGCCGCAGGATACGCCGGCATTCTGCGAGCAGGCTCGGCCACTCAGCAGGCGAGAGGACGGAGGTGAGCAAACGGGCTTGAATCAAATCAAAGGAGTCATCATCGAAGTCGAGCGGCTTGCGGATATCCATGACCTGGAAGAAAGCATTATCCAGGCCTTGTACGCTCGCCATGGCAAGCGCATGAGTGATCAGCGACCGGCTGCTATCAATGCCAATGACATCAATGTCCTGGCGCTCAAAAGCCACGTCTTGCACCCAGTCGCCGGGGCCACAGGCCAGATCGAGCACATGCTGGAGGGGCGCGGTGTCTATGTCCCGGGGGAAGATGCCGCCCATGTATTGGGTCAGAAGCCTGTGCTGGTTGGTGAGGCGCACCATTTCCGCACCGTTCTCCGGGTCAATTAAAAAGGTGGATACTTCTTGGCTGCCTGGTCTCATCATATGCACCCGCCTTCCTTCTGGAGGAATGTGAGCAGCGTCATCGCTCATTGATGACTCTGCCTTTCAGATAACTTCATCGGTTCTATGTTGATTGTAGCAATCTTATCTCTCGTTGTCAAGTCATTGTCTGGACGATGACATATCTCCTACAATGTCTTTGACTTTAGGCTACGTTGTGCTACAATATGTTGTGTTCAAAACAGAGAATCGATGTACATCGCCAGTAACCTCGTGAGAGGTTGGAGAGCACATATGTGAGGATACTATGGCGGAGCAAGACTGGGGTCCATTCCGTACGCTTGTAAAAGAGCGGCTACAAGACCCCCAGGCAAAAAGACGCATCGAGCAGCGAACGGACATTGCACCGCGCACCCTGTCGCGGTGGATCAGCGGCGAAACGGAGGAACCAGACCGCAAGCGACTATTGAGCTTGCTGGCAGCGCTGCCTGAGCATCGAGACGCGCTGCTGGCCGCCATTCACAAGGCACTGCCGGATTTCGAGGCACCGCTCATCGATCCTGCCACCAGGCTGATCGAAGACCTGCCGATGGACTTCTGGGTGCGCCTGCTGGAAACGAACGCCAATACACCCAGAAATCTCCATTTTGCCTCCGTCGTCAACCTGATTTTCCTGCAACTGCAATCCACGGTTGACCCCGAGCACCTCGGCGTCCAGTTGACCATCGCGCAATGTTCACCTCCCACCTCAGCCGATTCCCCCGTGCGGAGCCTGCGCGAAGTCATGAAGATGACGACCTACCAGTCGCTGCTGACCAGCCCTGGCGACACCATCTTTCTGGGGGCCGAGTCGCTTTCGGGCTACAGTGCCAGCCTGTGTCAGGCCAGTATCGTGCAGAACACCGATGAGGAGCAGCGCTTGCCGGTGCGCAGAAGCAAGGATGAGAGGAGTGCGGCCGCCTATCCCATCCAGCGCGGGGGCTACGTGGCAGGCTGCTTCCTGGTGTCCAGTCCGCAGCCGGACTATTTCTCCCAGCGGCTGCAATACCTGTTGCAGATCTACGCGTATTTGCTGAGCATGGCCTTTGAGATGGAGGCATTCTATGCCCCGGAGCGCATCCGGCTGCGCCCGATGCCAGAGGAGTCGATTCAACACGACCGCATTGCGGGCTTTCAACAGCGGGTGATGACGCTGCTGCAAGGTGACCTCGCGCTCACTCGCTTAGAGACAGAGCGAGCCGCGTGGCAAGAGATTGAAGAGGAACTTTTGGCGCTAACACTCAGCCTCAACCAGCGAAGGAGACCCTGACAATGCCCGAACACATCGATCCACGTGGCCAGGATAATCCGAGTAACTATTTTGTCGAAGACCGCAGCAGTAACCCGGAGATGATCCGTCTCATGATCCAAGATCGTACCATTACCGAAGGCGTGGGCGGACCACTATCGGAGCAACCTGATCCTGCCTCGCTGCATCGTGTGCTTGATATTGGCTGCGGGCCAGGCGGCTGGCTGTTGGAAACGGCCTTTCGCTATCCACATATGGAGCTTACAGGGATCGACATCAGTTGGAGGATGATCGAGTATGCCCGCGCCGAGGCACAAGCCCAAAAGCTCAGTGATCGCGTCGAGTTCCTCGTAATGGATGCCCTTCGCCTCCTTGACTTCCCTGATAGCTCATTTGATCTGGTCAATGCGCGCCTTGCTTCCAGTTTTATGTTGATAAAGGACTGGCCCAGGCTCCTCCAGGAAATGCTGCGCGTGACACGACCAGGTGGGACCGTCCGTGTCACGGAGGGCGGGAATATCCAGGACAGCAGTCCTGCTCTCACACGCCTCGGTCAGATGATGTTCAGCGCTGGCTACAAAGCGGGCCAGAGCACCAGTTCAGAGCAATGGGGAATTACATCCATTTTGGCCCAATTGCTCTCCGAGAATGACTGCCAAAGTGTGCATACCAAGACGTATACGCTTGAATACCCTGCAGGAACAGTGGCGGCACAGAACTTTGCTCAAGATTCCATGTACCTCTTTCAAACGCTTCTGCCTTTCCTACGGAAATGGGATTGCGCCCCAGAGGACTATGATGCCATCTATGAACAGGCCCTGATCGAGATGCAACAGAAAGATTTTCACGCGACCTGGGACTTTCTCACCGCGTGGGGGACGAAGCCAGCATGAGGAAGTAGAGATGCAGAACAATATGACGCAAGGAGACTCTGACGATGCCAGAACATATTGATCCACGCGGCCAAGATAATCCCAGCCAGTATGTCGTCGAGGACCGCAGCAGTAACCCCGAGATGATCCGGCTAATGATTCAGGATAGCTTAATGACCACCGGTATGGGCGGTCCGCTCGCCGAGCAAGCTGATCCTGCCTCGCTGCATCGCGTGCTTGATATTGGCTGCGGATCTGGTGGCTGGATTCTGGAAGCCGCCGATCGCTATCATCACATGGAGTTGACAGGCATCGATATCAGTTGGAGAATGATCGAGTACGCGCGGGCCGAGGCACAGGCACGAAAGCTCACCGACGGGGTCGAGTTTCTGGTGATGGATGCGCTACACCCGCTCGAGTTTCCCAATGCCTCCTTTGACCTGGTCAATATGCGCTTGGGGTCAAGTTTTCTGCTGGTGACGGACTGGCCCAGGCTGCTGAGCGAGCTGCTCCGTGTAACCTGCCCGGGTGGGATCGTCCGCCTGACGGACGGCGTGACAGTACAGAGTACTAGCGCCACCTGTAATCGCATTATCCAAATGAGTTTCTGCGCTCTCTATCGCTCTGGCCACCACTTGTCGGAGCATATGGGGATGGCACACGAACTTCCTCGCCTGCTCTCTGAGAGTGGCTGCCAGCAGGTGCAGAGCAAAGACTATACGCTGGAATTTATTGCCGGAACGGTGGGAGGGCAGAACTTTTACGAAAATGCCAGGTTTGGGTACCAAACGATGCTGCCGTTTCTGCAAAAAATGGGATGCGCCTCGGAGGATTATGACGCCTTACGCGAGCAAGCGCTGATTGAGATGCAACAGCCCGATTTCCGCGTGACCTGGCCCCTGGTTACCGCGTGGGGCACGAAGCCTGGGAGTACTTAGAAGATACCTCCGCTTCTGGCTCGCGCAACTCCTGCCAATTCAAAAGAAATCTGAACCAGCAACCCAACCTTGTCCACGTGGAAAGAGTACATTAAGCAATGGAATGAGCTCAACAGGTATCTGTTGTCCTGGTTGAGAAAACACCCAGGAGATGGGGCGGAAGCCAAAGATGAGCTGGGCGAACACCTGTCGGCTTAAGACGACTTGTTGGGGAGTGGAGGATGCCCTGTCAACAAAGCGGAGGCCCGCTGATTCAGTCTCTAGAAAACACGAGTAATCATCAATGCTGAGTATCAGGGTACCCGACCAGTTCAATGTAACTGGGCGCTGCAGCCAGTACTTCTGCCAGAGAGGAAGCAATGACTGGAGCAGGGTTGGTAGGTGAGCCGGACGAGCCATCCAGCCACTATTAGGATAGGAAATCAGCTCACTCCGCACAGGGAGATGATCAGCTAACAAATAAAATGTTGAATCGGTCGGAGGGAGAGGCCACCATAGTTCGCGAGGCGGATCTGTTTCTGCATCCAGCAGGTGTGAATGGTACCGGAGTAAGCCCAGCGTCGCGGGCCAGGTAGCGGCCGCTACCTCGTAAGCATACAACCTGTTCCGCCGTCGAGAGAGCATGAGATAGCCGTGGAGTTCATGCTCAGGACTGAAGGCTACTAGAGGTTTCGTTTCGGTCACCTCGATCCAGTTGCGAAGTAAGTGTTCCTGCCGTTGGAGTGTACGAGTAGGCGCAAAGCTGCCGAGATAGTCGTTGAAGTGGTGCTGATAAAGTGCCAGCAGGGCCGGAGCGTCACTAATATTGGCAAAATGGATCGTGTATGCCTCTGTCTCAGAGGACTGCCCCGGGATTTGCTCACGATCGATATAATGCCAGGGAATATCCTCGAGGACATCAGTGTAGCCAAACTGGTAATAAAAGTTTGGCAGACCATGTAGGAATAGCAGTGCATATTGCTGGCTCTGAGCATAACTAATTGCATCCTGCATCAGGGCTGTCGCGATCCCCTGGTGGCGGTAGTCTGGATGTGTGACCACTCCGCTAATGCAGCCGGTGTGTAACCTGGCAGGTCCTAGACACAGCCAGCGTTCAAGGAGAGCATACCCACCCAGATAGGTCTTTCCCAAGAATGCTCCACGCAGTTGGCTGGGACTAAAATCTGGGTCCTCCATAATAAAGCGGCGGCGCTGACCGGTGACGAGATCAGTATCCTCATCAGGCCGAAAGATCTGTGCATTCAGACGGAAGAATCCCTCGATCTCCGTAGAGGTTTGAAGCGGACGAATTCTGAAATCGGATGATGCGGTCACTTGATGATTCATAATATGCTTCTTCTTTCTTTAAAAAATTCCGCTTTCTGTTTTTGGATGCGTATTACTATACTCGAGGGAGTAAAAACTTTCAACTATCAAAGGTAAGTTTTTTGAAACGAGAGAGTACTAGAGTGCTCTCCTCGCTTTCGCGCAAGCCTCATTAATGTTATACTGACCGGGCGGCATAAGCAATTTATAAAGGAGCCTGACACATATCCATGAAAGCCGATTCAACAGCGCTAGTGACCTGTGAAGGATTGACGAAAATATACCGGACGGGTATTGTCGCGCTTAATGATCTGACGCTGGCGATTGAGCCGGGGATGAGTTTCGGCCTGATGGGTGAGAATGGAGCGGGCAAATCGACGCTGGTGCGCCTGCTGATGGGATTTATCTTCCCAACCAGGGGACAACTCCATGTGCTTGGTGAGACAGAAGTGAGGCGTGCGCATGCGCGCATCGGCTATCTTCACGAGCGCCCGTATGTCGAACTGCGTTTCACCGCTCGTCGCTACCTCACCTACATGGCCCAGCTCTCCGGCTTCTGGGGCGCTGTGAATCGCCAGCGTGTCCAGTCTGTGCTGGAGCAGGTTGACCTGAGTGCTGCGGCTGATGAGCGTCTCACCACCTATTCCAAAGGCATGTTGCAGCGCCTGAGTATCGCACAGACCCTGCTGACCGATCCGGTGCTGCTTATATTGGATGAGCCTACGAATGGGCTTGATCCATACAGCCAGTGGAAGGTACGTCAAATTATTGCTGAACTGCGCAGGCAAGGAAAAACCATACTTATCTGCTCGCACTATCTTGCAGAAGTAGAGATGCTTTGTGATACGGTTGGTATTTTGCATCACGGCCAACTCGTCGAGCATGGTGCAATGAGTGACCTGGTGCATAGCCAGAATGCTGTTGAGATTGTACTGGCAGAAGAACACATCGCCAGCGATGTTGCAACCCGCCTGGAAATTGCGCAGCACGTCATCGAAGCGCAAAACAACTTGATGCATATACACGCTGCTTCTCAGGATAGCGTGTTAGCGGCACTTGTCGCTGCCAGTATCTCTATTCGTTCACTCAATCCTGTCAGCCAGACGCTCGAAGAAGTATATATTCATACCACCCGTCCTGGGGCTGAGCGGCCTGAATCACCGGTAGGGACGCGATCGTGATCAAAGGGTTGTGGAAACGGAAACGCAAAAAAAGGGAAGACGAGCTGATGCAAGAAATTGAACGTACTGCAAATACCTCAATTAACCCTGTAGCGGCCTTGAGAGCCATCTGGCAAATGCCGGGCGTCACAGTTGCACGTTTGATGCTAGAGAGCTACTTCCGCAGCGGCTGGATGTGGGTAGAGTTTGTACTGGTACTCGTCTTCTTTGCCGCGCTTTTTTTCCCATTTATGGAAAATGTCTCATATTTCTATGGCACCTCAAACTGGGATTTGAGCGCAATAGCTGTGCTGGGGGGAGCTATCATGGTGCGCCACTCCACCGGCGCGCGCACCTATGTCCTGCTGGCGCGGCTATCCTCCCGTGCCGCTTATAGTCGCGGCTTGATGCTTGCCGCTGCTGTATTGCGCGTGCCCATCTTCTTGTTCATGCTCCTGCTCGTGCTGCTTACTCACCGGCTGATCAATCCTACTGTAGATACAATGTTGATTGGCGCTATTGGCCTGCTGCCAGGTACTATGCTTGTCTCAGTGCTGACCGTAACACTCTCCCCACCGGTTGCAACACGACTCATGCGCATCCTTTTTCTTTGCTGGGTCGCTCTTGTGCTCTTTTCAATCAGCCCGATTTTTGCCGTCCCTGCCACTTTTACCGACATCCTTGGGATTGTGCGCGTTCCATTGTGGCCCATTGCAGCTTGCTACAATGTGAGTATTGCCGGCACTATCGGGTTACCTGGTGTATTAGGGTTTCTGCTGGAAGGAGTATACGTGGTTGGACTTGCACTGATTGCAGGATATTGGCTTGAGCGCCGCGAACTTTTGTTATACTAGTCCTGATGAATTTGACGACCGAATGGGGTCCTGTAGGGACAAGAGGTGGATGTGGGGCAG
>Ga0070698_100006238_pt1 | contig 12969 bp, 14 predicted proteins | sample KBSK1502metaG_FD_65477 | JGI IMG/M metagenome (GOLD analysis project Ga0070698, IMG submission 65477) | Corn, switchgrass and miscanthus rhizosphere microbial communities from Kellogg Biological Station, Michigan, USA - KBS K1-50-2 metaG | ecosystem: Host-associated > Plants > Roots >... | reverse complement strand
GCGGTGGGCGGCGTGGCTCATCGCTTCCCTCGCGGCCGGCTGCGCGAGCGCTCCCCTGCCTCCGCCCGCGAGGGTGGCCGAGCGGGCGAGGGCCGCTGCCACCTACAGCGCCTCCCTGCGCGTCTCCCTCAAGGGCCAGCAGTTCCGCGGCCGCACCCGAGTGCTCCTGGGCTTCCGGCGGCCCGACTCCCTGCGGATCGAGATCCCGGGGCCGGCCGGCCCGCGGCTGGTCGCGGTGACGAAGGACGGCGCCCTCGCGGCCGTCTTCCCGGCGGACCGCGCGGTCTTTCGCGGCCGGGCGGACGCGGAGGACCTGGAAGCGCTGCTCGGCGTCGCCCTCGCTCCCGCGGAGCTGATCGACCTCCTGGTGGGCGTCCCCTCGCCGCGCCTCCGCTCCTACGAGGCGCGCTGGGGTCCGGCCCTGCCGCGGGAGATAAGGACCGTGCTCCCGGACGGCAGCCGTCTGCACGCCAAGGTGGACGAAGCGGAGGCGGACCTGCCCCTGCCGGACCAGGCGTTCGCCACGCCGGGGCACGAAGGGTTCCGCGAAGTGGACGCGGCGGAGGCCCGTCGCCTGTGGGGCGGCCGGTGAAGCGAAGCACCCGGAGCCTGCGCCTGCAGAGCTTCGCCAAGATCAACCTGGGGCTCGAGGTGCTCGGCACGCGCGAGGACGGCTACCACGAGCTGCGGACGCTCTTCCAGAGCATCGACCTCGCGGACGAGATCGTCCTCCGGCCGCGACCCGACGGGGCCGGCATCACCGTGGCCTGCCGCCACCCGCTCGTCCCCGGGGACGAGTCCAACCTCGCGGTGCGCGCGGCCGAGGCGCTCCGGAAGTTCGCACGCGTGGAGGCGGGTGTGCACATCGAGATCCAAAAGCGCATCCCGGTGGGAGGCGGCCTCGGAGGCGGCAGCAGCAATGCCGCCGCCGTCCTGCGCGGGCTCGATGCGCTCTGGCGCCTGGGTCTGGGTCCGGACGGGCTGCACGGGCTGGCCCGGAAGCTGGGGGCCGACGTCCCGTACTTCCTGGTCGGGGGAACCGCCCTGGGCCTGGCCCGGGGGGACGAAGTCTATCCGCTGAGGCGCCAGCTCCAGGCCCACGTGGTCCTGGTGGACGCGGGGCTCCCCGTCTCCACGGCGGCAGTCTTCCGCCGCGTGGACGAAAGTTTGACACCCCGGGGAAACAGTAATAGCATCTTCTACTTTGTATCGAGAGACTTGGAGGGGAAGCAGGAACTGCGTCTCCTGACCAACGATCTCGAGCAGGCGGCCCTGGACGAGGCTCCGGCCCTCAAGGAAGGGGCGGAGCGCATCCGGGGCGCGCTGGTTCAGGCGGGTGCGGGGCTGGCTGCGCTGAGCGGGAGCGGATCGACGTACTTCGGCCTGTTCTCCGACGCGGGGGGGGCGCGACGGGCCCGGAGCGCCCTCGCGGCCGCGGGCTTCACGGCCATCGGGGCGCGGACGCTCTCCCTGGACCAGTACCGCCGAGCATGGTCCCGATCGTTGGGGCGCTAGACGGGTCGCAGCGTGGGGCGAGAGGAGCGCACATCATGGAGATCACCGACGTCAAGGTCATCCCGGTGGACGACGAGAAACTCAAGGCGTTCGTATCGATCGTGTTTGATCAGTGCTTCGTAGTGACCGACATCAAGATCATCCACGGTCCCAAGGGCCTGTTCGTGTCCATGCCGAGCAAGAAGCGGAAGGACGGCACGTTCAAGGACATCGCCCATCCGCTCAACAACCAGATGCGACAGTATCTCGAGGAGAAGGTGCTGGGGGTGTACAAGCAGCAGGTCGGATCGTCGGGAGCGACTCCCGCGGCGCCCGCCCCCTCCGGCCCGCCGGCCGAGGGCGGTCCTCCCGACGCGAAAGACGCCTCTCAAGGCTAGGGGAGGCGCCGAGAACCCGTTGGGGCGTGGCCAAGTGGTAAGGCGCGGGGCTTTGGACCCCGTATTCGAAGGTTCGAATCCTTCCGCCCCAGCCAACCCGGCCCGTGAGGGCCTGGGCCCCCAGAGGCGCGCGTGACGAAGGAAACGGCCCGGACCCGGATCAGCCGAGAGGACATGAGCCGAGAGCGCGAGTTGAAGATCTTCACCGGGAGCGCCCACCGCGCGCTGGGGGAGTCGATCGCCCGCTGCCTGGGGGTGCCCCTGGGCCGCGCCCACCTGTCCCGCTTCAGCGACGGCGAGGTCTGGTTCCAGATCCAGGACAACGTACGCGGAGCCGACGTCTTCGTGGTGCAGCCCACCGCCCCCCCGGTGAACGAAGCCCTGATGGAGCTGCTGCTCATGCTCGACGCGTTCAAGCGCTCGAGCGCCTCGCGGCTCACCGCGGTGATCCCGTACTACGGCTACGCGCGCCAGGACCGCAAGGACAAGCCGCGCGTCCCCATCTCGGCCAAGCTGGTGGCGGACCTGCTCTCCGCCGCGGGCAGCGACCGCATCCTCACCATGGACCTGCACGCGGCCCAGATCCAGGGCTTCTTCGACATCCCAGTGGACCACCTGTTCGCGGCCCCCGTCATCATGGACTACGTGATGAGCCTCAACCTGCCCGACCTCACGGTGATCTCGCCCGACGCCGGCGGGGTGGAGCGGGCTCGGGCCTACGCCAAGCGTCTCGACGCGACCCTGGCCATCGTGGACAAGCGCCGCGACCAGCCGAACGTGGCCGAGGTCCACAACGTCATCGGCGACGTCGAGGGCCGCACCGCCCTCATCGTGGACGACATCGTGGACACCGCGGGGACCCTGACCAAGGTCGCGGAGGCCATCAAGAAGGCGGGAGCCCGGGAGGTCCTCGCCTCCAGCTCCCACGCCGTGCTCTCGGGCAACGCCATCGAGCGGATCGCCAAGAGCCCGGTCTCCAAGCTGATCGTGACCGACTCCATCCCCCTCGCCCCCGAGAAGCGGATCGACAAGATCGTGGTCCTTTCGATCGCGGACCTCATGGCCAAGGCCATCCGCAACATCCACGAGGAGACCTCGGTCACGAGCCTGTTCGTCTGATGCCATCATTTGCCTACGGAGCGAAAAATGCCTGACTTCGTGGTGGCGGCCCAGAGCCGCACCGAAAGCGGAAAGAACGCCAACCGGCGCCTGCGCGGCCAGGGGCTCATCCCCGGCGTGCTCTACGGGGCCAAGAAGGAAACCATCCCGGTGGCGGTGTCGCCCAAGGAGATCGTCTCCATCCTGAGGAGCGCCTCCGGGGAGAACACCCTCTTCGACCTCGACCTCGGCGGCAGCAAGCGCAAGGTCATCCTGAAGGAGTGCCAGCGCGAGCCCGTGAAGGGCCAGCTCCTCCACGCGGACTTCTACGAGGTGGCCCTCGACAAGGCCATCGAGGTGAAGGTCCACATCGAGATCACCGGGGTGCCCGTCGGGGTGAAGGTCCAGGGAGGCGTGCTCGACTTCGTGACCCGCGAGCTCGAGGTGGAGTGCCTTCCCACGGAGATCCCCGACAAGATCGTGGTGGACGTGTCCGAGCTCGAGCTGGGCAAGCACCTGCGCGTCTCCGATCTCACCATCCCTCCCAAGGTCAAGGTCCTGACGGAGGCCGACGTCGTGGTCGTCCACGTGGTGGTGCCGCGGGCCGAGGAGGTCGTGGCTCCGGTGGCCGAGGCGGCCGCCGCGGAGGGTGTGGCCGCGGAGCCCGAGGTCATCAAGAAGGGCAAGACCGTCGAGGGCGAGGCGGTCGAGGAGAAGGCCGAGGGCGCCGAGAAGCCCGCGCGGCCCGAGCGCAAGGAGAAGGAGAAGAAGTAGCGGAGCCGGACCGACCCTTGCGGCTCGTGGTCGGCCTGGGCAACCCCGGCGACCGCTACCGGCGCACGCGCCACAACCTCGGCTTCATGGTGGTGGACGCGTTGGCGGCGCGGGGCGGCGCCGGCCGGGGCCGGGAGGAACACGGCGCCTGGGTGGCCGAGGCTACGGTTGGAGGCGAGCCGGCCCTGCTCGTCAAGCCGCTCTCCTTCATGAACCGGAGCGGCGGACCGGTGGTCGGTCTTCTCGTCGCGCACGTCGCGTTGCCGAGCGACCTCGTGGTCGTCCTGGACGATATCGCCCTCGAGCTGGGCGTGCTCCGGATCCGCGAGCGCGGCAGTCACGGCGGCCACAACGGCCTGCGATCGATCATCGAGGCCCTGGACACGGAAGACTTCCCCCGCGTCCGGCTGGGCATCCAGAAGGGCGAGCCGCCCGCGGACCTGGCCGAGTTCGTGCTCTCCGACTTCCCGGCGGAGGACGTGCTGGTGGTCCAGGAGATGGTCGGGTACGCGGCGGAAGCCGTCGAGTGCCAGGCGCGGGACGGGACGGTCGCGGCCATGAGCCGCTACAACGGACCCCGCCGGGCCTGACCCCCGCGACAAGTCCCCGCCTGTCGTCGTATACTGTGCTTTTAGCGCCGCGCCGTGCGGCGCGCCCAGCTGAACCTTGCTCCCGGTAGGGCCACCTCGGTCCGAAAGGGGCTCTCCGGGACCGGCGCAGGCCCCCTGGAGATCCGGAAGGAGATCAAAGAACCGTGAGCGATCGCACCTACGAGATCCTGTTCATCGCCGACCCCAACCTCGGGGAGCCGGAGGTGGATGCCCTCGCCACCCTCGTCCAGGGGTACGTCGAGAAGGAGGGGGGCCGCATCCAGAAGGTCGAGAAGTGGGGCAAGAAGCGCCTCGCCTACCCCGTGGGCCGGCACCGCGAGGGCTACTACGTCCTCATCGTCACCGAGGGTGGGCAGAGCCTGGTCAAGGAAGTGGAGCGCCGGATCCGGGTGACGGACGGCGTCTTCCGCTTCCTCACCGTGCGGGTGGACGAGGAGCTGCGAAAGGCGGAGCGGCGCAAGGCTCGGCGCACGGTCGAGGAGGAGAAGCGGCGGGGTCGGCCGACCGACCGGCCGTCGCCCGTTCACGAGGAGGTGCAGCAGTGAGCTCGGGCGGCTTCGGCAACGGTGGTGGCAGGGGCGGAGGCGGGCGTGGGGGAGGTCGGTCCGCGGGTGGTGGCGCGGGCGGGCGAGACAAGAAGGACCAGGGCAAGCGCTACTTCTTCCGCCGGCGCAAGGTCTGCAAGTTCTGCGCGGACAAGATCGACTACATCGACTACAAGGACGTGAAGCTCCTGTCCTCGTTCGTGCCCGAGCGCGGCAAGGTGCTTCCCCGGCGGATGTTCGGCACCTGCGCGGAGCACCAGCGCAAGCTGACCCTCGCCATCAAGCGGGCCCGCAACATCGCGCTCCTCCCCTTCGCCGCCGACTGAGAAGGACGGGGCGCGACATGAAGGGGGTCGACGAAGGATTGGCCCATGAGTGAGCAGGGACCGGTGTCCGCCCCCGCGCACCCCGAGGCGGGGCGACCCCAGACCGGGGCGAGCCCCGAGCCACGGCTCGGCGGCATCCTGGGCGCGGGGGCCGGCTCGGCCGCCCTCTTCTCGGCCTCCCTCCTCCTGCCTCTCCTGTTTCCGCTCGCGCTCCTGGCGCCGTTCCCCCTGATCCTGCAGAGGCTGCGGGGCGGTCTCTCGGCGGCCCTCCTCGCGGGGGCCCTCGCGTCGGCCCTCCTGGCCGCGGTCTTCACCTTCGGCCAGGCCGTGGCCTTCGTCATGGTGCTCGGCCTGCCCGGCCTCCTGATCGGCGAAGCCATGGCCCGCGGACGGGGCCTCGTGCGTGGCTGCGCCTGGGCGTTCCTGGCCCTCTCCACCGAGATCGCGCTGGCCCTCCTCACCGCCAGCGGCCCCATGTCCCAGACCTCCCTCGAGCCCCTCGAGCAGTTCCGCTCGCCCCAGTTCGTCGAGGACCTGAAGTCCAGCGGCCTCCCGCCGGAGAAGGTCGCCGAGTGGACCGAGCAGGTCGCGGCCTGGCGGGAGGCGCTGGCGGTGGTCTTCCCCGCCGTGTACATCATCGGGGGCGGCCTGGTGGTGCTGGTGAACGGGGCCCTGCTCCGCATGTACCTGGCCCGCCGGGACCCCGGCTGGCTGGAGGATGGGGAGTTCGAGCGGGTGCGCTTCCCCCTGGTGCTCGCGGTGGCCTTCGTGCTCTCGGGGGCCGCGGTGCTCCTCCCTCCCCTTCGCCCCGTCGCCTACAACGCGCTGCTCGTGGAGGCGTTCTTCTTCGCCCTCCAGGGCCTCGCGGTGGCCGCCTTCTACGCCCGACGCCTGGCGGGGCCGCCGTTCCTGCGGGTGGCGGTGGTGGTGCTCGTGATCGTGAACCCCTGGGCCCCGCAGATCCTGGCCCTGCTGGGGCTGTTCGACAACTGGATCGACTTCCGCAAGTGGGCCGAGCCCCCCGAGTCGAGGGGGGTCTGATGGTCCCGCGGCGTCTCGGACGTGTGATTCAATCGAAGGTGATTCCATGGAGCTGATCCTCAGGGAAGACGTGGACAAGCTGGGCCGCCGGGGCGACGTGGTGAAGGTGGCCGAAGGGTACGGCCGCAACTTCCTCCTGCCGCGCCGGCTCGCCATGGCCGTGAACTCGGCCAACAAGGCCATGATCGAGAAGGAAAAGAAGGCCAACGAAGCGCGCCTGGCCAAGGAGAAGGCGGAGTTCGAGTCCCTGGCCGCGCGCATCGCCGGGCTGCGCTTCATCGCCCCGCGCAAGGTGGGGGAGAACGAGCAGCTCTACGGCTCGGTCACCTCGGGCGACGTCGGGGAGTTCCTCAAGAGCAAGGGAATCGAGATCGACAAGCGCAAGGTCCAGCTCGAGGAGGCGATCAAGCAGCTGGGGGAGCACGAGGTGAAGATCAAGCTCCACCCCGAGGTGGTCGCGTCCCTGAAGCTGCTCGTCACCAAGGAAGGCTGAGCCGGGCCGGAGCGAAGCCGGCCCCCCGCGGGGGTTCGCGTGGCCACCACCGACGTCGCCCAGGAGAAGACGCTCCCCCACAACCTGGAGGCGGAGAGGACCGTCCTGGGCGCGGTGCTGGTGGACAACGCCGCTTTCAGCTCCGCGGCCGAGGTCCTGACCCGGGAGGACTTCTACCGGGAGTCGCACCGGCGCATCTTCGAGGCCATGGCGGTGCTCGCCGAGCGCAGCCAGCCCATCGACCTCGTCACCCTCAAGAACGAGCTGCTCCGGGGGGGCGCCCTGGAGGCGGCGGGGGGAGCCGCCTACCTGGGGAGCCTCCTGGACGGCGTCCCCCGCATCAGCAACGTCGAGCACTGGTCCCGCATCATCAAGGAGAGGGCCGTGCTGCGGAACCTCATCCACGCCAGCAACCGCATCGTCCAGTCGTGCTTCGAGGGAGAGGACGAGGCGGCGGTCCTGCTCGACCGGGCGGAGAAGGCGATCTTCGACATCGCGGAGCGGCGCATCCGCCAGGGCTTCGTGGGCATCCGCGAGATCGTCAAGGAGAGCTTCCGCACCATCGACCAGCTCTCCCAGTCGAAGGAGATCGTCACCGGCCTCCCCACCGGCTTCGCGGACATCGACGAGATGACGAGCGGGCTGCAGAAGGGCGAGCTGGTGATCGTGGCCGCCCGCCCGGCCATGGGCAAGACCTCCTTCTGCCTGAACGTCGCCCAGCACGCCTCCATGCGGGCGGGGGAGACGGTGGGCATCTTCTCCCTCGAGATGTCGAAGGAGCAGCTCGTGCTGCGCATGCTCTGCTCCGACTCCCGGGTCGACGCCCACAAGCTGCGCACGGGCCGGCTGCAGGAGAAGGACTGGGCGCGCCTGGCCAAGGCCTACGCCGACCTCTCCGCCTCCAAGGTCTTCATCGACGACTCGTCCGCCCTGAGTCCCCTGGAGATGCGGGCCAAGTGCCGCCGCCTCCGGGCCGAGCACGGCCTGGGGCTCGTGATCGTGGACTACCTGCAGCTCGTGACCGGGAGCGGCCGGGCGGAGAACCGCCAGCAGGAGATCTCCGCGATCAGCCGCTCCCTCAAGGGCCTGGCCAAGGAGCTGGCGGTGCCGGTGGTGGCCCTCTCCCAGCTCTCGCGCGCTCCCGAGGCCCGCACCGACCGGCGCCCCCAGCTCTCGGACCTGCGCGAGAGCGGCGCCCTGGAGCAGGACGCGGACATCGTCATGTTCATCTACCGGGAGGAGGAGTACAAGCCCAGCGACGAGAACCGCGGGATCGCCGAGATCATCATCGGCAAGCAGCGCAACGGCCCCACCGGCACCCGCAAGCTGGCCTTCATCAAGGAATTCACGCGCTTCGAGAACCTGCAGCCGCAGTGGACCACCTGAGCCGGTGATCCGGATCGTCTGGGAGTTCCGGGTGGGGGAGGGCGCGGCCCGGGCCTTCGAGGAGCGCTACTCCCCGCGCGGCCCCTGGGCGAAGCTCTTCGCGAGGGCCGGCGGCTACGCGCGCACCGTCCTGCTCAAGGACGAGGGGGATCCCGGCCGGTACCTGACCATCGACGTCTGGCGCGACGAGGCGTCCTTCGACGCCTTCCGGCGTGATTTCGCCGCCGAGTACCAGGCCCTCGACCGCGAGGGCGAGGCCTTGACCGAGTCCGAACGGTGCCTCGGCCGCTTCACGGACCTTCCCTGACCGGGGGTCGGGAGATCCTCTAGGCCGTGGGCAAGCTCCGCGTCCTCTTCGCCTGCCAGGCCTGCGGCTTCGAGAGCTCGAAATGGCTCGGCCGCTGCCCGGACTGCGGGGAGTGGAACAGCCTGGTCGAGGAACGGCGCGAGGAAGGGCCTCCCGCCCGCGGGCGCCCGGCCGGCCTCGGCCTGGATGCCCTGAGCCAGCCGAAGCCCTACGAGATGATCGACGGCGCGTCCGAGGCCCGCACTTCCTCGGGCATCGACGAGTTCGACCGCGTGCTCGGGGGCGGGCTGGTCTCGGGCTCCCTGGTCCTCCTGGGAGGGGAGCCGGGCGCCGGCAAGAGCACCCTGCTGCTTCAGGTGGCCCACCACCTCGGACGCACGCACGGAACCGTCCTCTACGTCTCGGCCGAGGAATCCGAGCGCCAGATCAAGATGCGCGGGGAGCGGCTGGGCATCACGGGGGGCGGGCTCTTCCTCCTGGCCGAGACCTCCCTGGAGCGCATCCTGGAGCTGGTCGAGGAGCTGAAGCCCTCCACCCTCGTCGTCGACTCCGTCCAGACCGTGTTCTCGGCCAAGTTTCCCTCCGCCCCGGGCAGCATCAGCCAGGTGCGCGAGGTGGCCACCCAGCTCCTGTTCCTGGCCAAGGGGAGAGGCATCACCACGTTCCTCATCGGGCACGTCACCAAGGACGGCAGCCTCGCCGGTCCCAAGTCCCTCGAGCACATCGTGGACACGGTCCTCTACTTCGAGGGCGAGAAACGCCAGCAGCACCGGATCGTCCGGGCGGTGAAGAACCGGTTCGGGGCGGTCTCGGAGCTCGGGGTGTTCGAGATGACGGGGGCGGGCCTGAAGCCGGTGGCCAGTCCCTCGGCCCTCTTCCTCGCCGAGCGGCTCGCGGGCTCTCCCGGCTCGGCCGTGGTGGCGACCATGGAGGGCACGCGGCCGATGCTGGTGGAGGTGCAGGCCCTGGTGTCGCCCACCTCTTTCGGCAACCCGCGGCGCACCTCGCTCGGCTTCGATCCCAACCGCACCAACCTGCTGCTGGCCGTGCTCGAGAAGCGGGTGGGTCTGGAGCTGCTCGGCGACGACGTGTTCGTGAGCGTGGCGGGTGGCCTCGAGGTGGACGAGCCGGCGGCCGACCTGGGCGTGGCCGCGGCCATTGCCTCGTCCTTCCGGAACCGGCCGGTGCCCGCGGACACGGTCCTGTTCGGAGAGGTGGGTCTCGCGGGCGAGGTGCGCGGGGCCGGCCAGGTGGGCCTGCGCATCCGGGAAGCCGCCCAGATGGGCTTCACCCGCTGCATCCTTCCTGCCCGCAACGTCCCCACCGATGGCGACCACGGCCTTCGCCTCGTGGGGGTCGACACCCTGGAGCAAGCGCTCGAGCGGCTCCGGGAGGACGCGCCCGTGTCCTCACCCGGGGGACGCTAGCGCCGCCGCCCCCGCGAGCCGTTTCGTCCCGGACGACAAAGGTTTATCATTACCGCACTGAAGGACGTCCATACATGAAGGTCCTGGTCTCATTGTCTTCCGGGGGCTCTCGGCAGGGGTCCCGAAAGGTTCGCCCATGTGGCTCAGCCTCTTCCGCGTCTTCATGGTCGCCCTCCTCGCCCATGCTGGATACTTCTACACGCCGATGCCCGGCGAGCCCCTGGTGGGGGCCGGCCTCGGAGTCCTGGCGGCCCTTGCGGTCATAACCCTCGAGATCAAGCTCCGCGGGGTCCCGGCCCACCACCTGGTGGGAGCGCTGGTGGGCGGGGTCACGGGTCTCGTGGGGGCCCGCCTGGTGTGGGGGGTCATGGAGGGGCTCGACCTGGTGGCCGAGCACTTCATCCACGCCCTTCTCATCGTCTTCCTGGTCTACATGGGGCTGGTCATCGGCACCCGCAAGGGAGAGTGGTTCGAGCCCGCCCGCATCATCGCCGCCTTCAAGGACTCCACGCGCCTCCACCAGTACAAGGTCCTGGACACGTCGGTCATCATCGACGGGCGCATCGCCGACATCTGCGAGACCGGCTTCCTCGAGGGCACCCTCGTCGTCCCCCAGTTCGTGCTGCGCGAGCTGCAGCAGGTGGCCGACTCCTCCGACTCCCTGAAGCGCAACCGGGGCCGGCGCGGCCTGGACATCCTGCAGAAGGTCCAGAAGATGGGCAGTGTGCAGGTGCAGATCGTGGAGACGGACTTCCCCGAGATCCGCGAGGTGGACCTGAAGCTGATCGAGCTGGCCCGCCGCATGGGCGGCAAGATCGTGACCAACGACTTCAACCTCAACAAGGTCGCGCAGCTGCGCGGGGTGGCGGTGCTCAACATCAACGAGCTCGCCAACTCCCTGAAGCCGGTGGTCCTGCCGGGCGAGGTCCTGCGCGTCTTCGTCCTCAAGGAAGGCAAGGAGTCGGGCCAGGGGGTCGCCTACCTCGACGACGGGACCATGGTCGTGGTCGACCAGGGGAAGCGGGCCCTGGGCCGGACCATCGAGGTCACGGTCACGAGCGTGCTGCAGACCACCGCTGGGAAGATGATCTTCTGCCGTTGGCCGGAAGCGGGGCCGGTCGCAGAGGGCGACTCACGACGCGAGGTGCGACCGGGCGAGCGGCGGGACGAGCGGCGCGATGGGCGCAACGGCCGGGACTACCGCGTCGCCGAGCCCACGGCCTCCGACCCGCGAGGGGGCGAGACGGCGCCTATGGGAACCCCGGCTCCTTCCGTCGTGCCGGCCCCGTCCCTGCCCCCCACGGCCTCCTCTGGAGACGCCCCCGTCGCCAAGGCCGACTAAGGCGAGCCAGAGGGCGATGCTCCGGGTCCTGCTCGCGGTCCCGCTGATCGCCTTTTCCACGCTCGGGTTCGGCTGCGCGGCGATCCTCGTCGGCCTCCTGGATCGAACCGGCCGGCGCTGCCGGCGCCTCGCGCGCGTCTGGGCCCGCCTCCTGCTGCGCGGCCTGGGGGTGCGCGTCGAAGTCACGGGGAGCGGGAACGTCCCCTCCGGTCCCGCGGTCTATGCCGCCAACCACGGCAGCGCCCTCGACATACCGATCCTCTTCGGCTACCTGCCGGTGGACTTCCGCATCATCCACAAGCGCTCGCTGTACCTGATCCCGGTGGTCGGCTGGAACCTCTACCTCGCGGGCCACGTGGGGATCGATCGCGGGAACGCCTTTCGCGCCCGCCGCAGCCTGAAGGCGGCGGCCGGGCGCATCCATGCGGGGACGAGCGTCGCCGTGTTCCCGGAAGGCACGCGCAGCCCCGATGCCCGGGTGCGGCCGTTCAAGCGAGGCACTTTCGTCCTGGCCCTGGAAGCCCAGGTGCCGGTGGTGCCGCTCTCCCTGGCCGGGGTGAAGCGCGTGGCCCCCCGTGGCCTGTTCAGCCTGAAGCCGGGAACGGTGCGCCTATGCATCCATCCCCCGGTCGCCACCGACGGCCTGGGGCCGGAGGCGGCGGAGTCGCTGGCCGAGGACGTGCGGCGGGTGGTGGCCGAAGGCGCGGAGGCGGCATGAGGCGATGCGCATCGGTGGGCCGCTCCTGGGCCGCGGCCGGACTGCTCTTGCTCGCCGGCCCGGTGGCGGGTGCTCCCGCGCCGGACGCCCTCCGCCGCGCCCTCGAGCGCATCCTGGACCGCCCGGCCTTCGCGCCCGCGTTCTGGGGGATCGAGGTGCGCAGCCTGAAGACCGGCCGCGTGCTCTTCGCCCGGAACGCCGACAAGAACTTCCGGCCCGCCTCGACCCTCAAGCTCGTGACCACTGCGGCCATCCTCGACGCCCTCGGTCCGGACGCACGCCTGCGCACGACGGTCGAGACCACGGGTCGCCTGGATGGATTGGGACGGATCCTGGGGGACGTCTTCCTGGTCGGCCGCGGGGACCCGAGCCTCTCCAGCCGGCTGGCCGCGGACGGCGCCTCACCGCTCCTGGAGCTGGCGGAGGCGCTGCGGGCGGCCGGAGTCCGCCGGATCGAAGGGCGGGTGGTCGGCCACGAGGGCGCGTTCACGGGCGACCGGCGCGGGTCCGACTGGGCGTGGGAGGACCTGACCTGGTCCTACGGGGCTGAGGTCTCGGCCCTGTCCCTCAACGACAACTCGGTGGACCTTCGGCTCGTCCCCGGCGAGCGCCCGGGCGACCCGGCCGTGCTCGAGGCCGAGCCCCGCTCGTCGTACTACGCGGTGGTCTCGACCGTCGCCACCGCGCCCGCGGGGACGAAGAAGGAGCTGACCCTCGCGCGCGACGCGGGCGGCAACCGGATCCGCCTGGCGGGGTCGCTGCCCCTCGGCGAGACCTGGGAGGGAAAGGTCGCCCTGGAGGATCCGGCCCTCTACGCGGCCACGGTCTTCGGCGAGCTGCTCGAGGCCCGGGGCATCCGGGTCGCGGGAGCGGCGGCGACCTCGTCGGAGCCGCGGCCCGTGGCGTCGCGCGTCGTCGCCGCCCACGACAGCCCGCCCCTCGTCGAGATGCTCAAGGTGGTCAACAAGGAGAGCCAGAACCTCCACACCGAGATGCTGCTGCGGCTGCT
>Ga0070698_100006237_pt1 | contig 12975 bp, 13 predicted proteins | sample KBSK1502metaG_FD_65477 | JGI IMG/M metagenome (GOLD analysis project Ga0070698, IMG submission 65477) | Corn, switchgrass and miscanthus rhizosphere microbial communities from Kellogg Biological Station, Michigan, USA - KBS K1-50-2 metaG | ecosystem: Host-associated > Plants > Roots >... | reverse complement strand
GTGCAGTCATAGCACAAGAAGTGACCGTTCCTATTTCTACACCGGAAGACTCTTTCGCTCCTGACGAGCCTGGAGATTGGATTGTAGAAGCCGACTTTGGAAATGGTCAGGTAATACAAAAAATCCTCAACATACGATTCTTTGTTCTTCCCGAATCTCCAATCGGCGCAGTAGCGATGATGCTGGCATCAATAGCGGCGTTGGGCGGCTTCTTGTATTTGAGATCAAGAAAGCAGTCGATTTAGATCTATGTATTTGACTGGAACATCATCAACTAATTCACTAGCCAACAACGCTGTCTTTATCGCGATGGATGCAGGCACGCATTACGACATAGTGAGTCTTATCAAGAAGTGTAAAAATGAGCGCGATTCTGATCGTCAGCTGAAAATTCTATTGGTTATTAATGCAATGCTTCCACCGACAAAAAAGCTTCACATACCCGCATTATTAACTGATGATTACATCAGCAGAGCCTTGCATGAGATAGAAAAGGCGTTAGCCAGCAACTTTTAGGACTGTGAATTTCCTTACAGGCAATGCCCATCAAATTTCTGTTGGAACCATTGCCAAACGCTTTTATTTTCATCACTTAAGAGTTTCAAAGGTGCGAAGTTAGCCCAGCCTAGCCAGCTTCCCAAGCTCGGGATCGCGGGTTCAAATGGCCTTGGCGGTAGCCTGAGCCAGATGGGTGTCTAGGAAATCAACAGGGTAGAAGCTAACTAGAGTAGAGCAAGACCTTTCAAATCTTAAAGAGTGCTTGCGCATTTCTGAACATCAAAAGTTCACGTGAGTGCTGGGCGAGTTCGAGCTTGGCAGCAAAGTTAAGGTATGAATCCATATTGGAAAGGGGCCAGTCACTTCCATACAAGAGATATCGTGGCTCCCCCGCATAGTTCAGGAATTCTTTTACCTTGTCAGCCATGAAATCCTCAAAATAGTGAGTAAACTCTCCAAGCACAAGACCGGAAATGTCTGCATACGCATTCTTGTTCTTGTAAATGACCTCCTCACAGTCTTGAATCCACGGATTGCCTAGATGACATATTATGATCTTTAGCTCCGGATTATCGACTGCAACTTCATCTATGTTCAGGGGATGTGCAAATCTGAGCTTCCCTTTGCTTGTGTACGTATCCCCCGTGTGTATCATGACGGGAACACCGAATTCTATGCACAAATCATAGACTCGTTGATATCTCTCATCATAGGGGTAGTAATGCTCATAACCACAGTAAAGCTTCATGCCCTTTATCAAACCATCTTGGAGCCACCTTCTACAATTCTGAAAGTCATTGTCGTTATGTCCGTCAATTGAAAAACCTGCCACGATGGAAAGGTTGTCGTGTTTCTTTGTGACTTCTATGAGTTGTTCGGTTGATGGTCTGTCTGGATTTACCTTGTAAGATGAGAGGACAATTGAATGGTCAACGTTGCCCTCTCTCATCGTGCGAAGTAGCAGTTCTGTTCTCTCTTCTAGTGGTAAATATTTAGTGCCCTCGTAGTGATTAAGGTGCACATGGCAGTCTATTATTGTCATTAGCCGATCAAATCACTCTTGAGGTACATGTCGAGGGTTTATCCATTCTATGAAACTTGCATTGTTCAAAGAGCGAGCATCTCTCATGTAGTTTGGCAGGACCTTGATAAATTCGAAGCCATTCTTTAATTGGAATGAAAGAACTAGGTCTTGGATCTCACCGCTCACAACTTTTTCTGCATACTTTTGAGCAGACATTTTTTCTGAATACTCGCAGTAGTTGAACAATCTTCCACCCGCTATGATCCTACGTAAATTCAGTTTAACAGCCAAATCCTTCCTGGCGTCATACAGCATAGTAGCAATACCAAGACCCCTGGAGTCGGGGTGCGTCGCTATGTCTGCGCCGTAAAGACTATCACCTTCCAGAGTATGATTTGTGAACATTCCGTTATCCGTGGCGTACTTCCAGGTGTGTTCTTGATACTCTGATGTGAGTGAAGTTACAAGGCTGCTAGAAGACGCTACAAGCTTGCCGTTTATTTCGGCGCATAGCTGACCTTCCGGAAATATTTTGATATGACTCTCAAGGTGATGTTCGCTCCAAATTACCCCATCTTTAGCCATCAGGGGAAAAGCCTTCTTCTGCAATTCGATAATATCAGAGATATCCGCTAAATCGACAATTCTAACAATGACATTGTTAAGTTCAATCAAATACTCTCTGCTCTATGACAATGCACTTGTCGAAGACTAATACACGTATCGACTGGAAGCTATGTTTGGCTTCGGACCAAGGGCTATAAATCGCGACCGGCCTCGCTAACGGTTGCCCCATAAATCATAAAAAGAACCCCACGAAGCTGTGGTTATGGTTCGCGAAGATGATCTCTGTCCTACTTGTGGCGTTGGCAAACTGCACCATTTCAGTTATCGTGTTGACAAGGGACTTGTAGAAGCGCCACATTGGACGGAAGGTCAAGAAACCGGCTTCCAATGTGACAATCCGGATTGCGGCGCAAAGTGGAACGGCGGTAGCAAGTCGCTCGCATCGAAATACAAAATTGAATCAAGGGATCCAAAGAAGCAAGCTGCAAAGCCCAAAGCCGAAACAAAGGGCGGAATGAAGAAAATGAAGAATACTGACATGCCAAGACGTCAGTCCCCGCGCTAGTAACGTATCGCCTTCCCTTTTCTATCCTCCTAAAGACAAGGCTTTTATCTTCATCCAATAGAATTTCTGCAGTGCGAAGTTAGCCCAGCCTAGCCAGCTTCCCAAGCTCGGGATCGCGGGTTCAAATGCTCGGCCGTCACCTGGGTTTGAATTCAATTTTCATGTCCGGCCGACAAGGCTGCTAGCAGCATTGCTGGCAATATCAATTTTGTTGGCAACAAGAAAATGGTGCTAACCGTGCCGGGGCTTTGGCTGGCATAAATGAAAAGCTTGATTTCCTTTATTAACGTCGGTTCTTGCTCGGCTTGTTGTCGAACTTCCCAACCCTCGTTTCCAAAGTATTAGTAGCGTCTAACAAGGTCGTTCAAATAGAGCTAGCGCCTCGAAGGCGCTTCAAATCACAGCGATAGCAAGTCAACTCCAATCGGCCCCATATAATACTGCTGAAGCGGAAAGGCACTCAAATCCTAATTTGGATATTTGTTCAATTGTATACTAACATGCAGAGAATCTACTGGCGCTAACACTCATTAGGGTAGCTTCCTTTGTCTTAGTTTCCTATCTCATTAGTATGGTTAGCAGTAATATTGCCAGTTCGAGATCGGAAGATTGTTGTGCATGGGCTAGACAATCCTGAAGCTGCTCAACAGCTCATGGATGCGATGAGGATTCATTATAATTTCATTCGACCAAACCAAGCCATAGGCGGACAGACACGGGCGGAGCAAGCTGGCATAAGATTACGGATATCTGAGAATAAGGTGGAATCCCTGATTCGTCTGGCGGCAGGTAAGCAGCCGAGGCATCTAATTAGACACCCGTCTGTTTTTATCTTTCCACATGATAATAACAAGTGAGAAACCCCTGAGTGCAGAACCATCGAAGCCGATAATTAGCACCAATAGATGGGCCAAACCCTATGTCTGGTTGACCGTGGCGGGCATTGCAGTTAGTATCTTTAGCATAATCACTGCAGTAGGTTTCATCCGTGGGTTTCTGCTATTACCGAGTATATTATTGCAACAGTATTTTGAAGGTGGCTTAGCTTCAGAGAATACCCGTCTGCAATTCGACATTCTATTCGTGTCCGTGATAGTACCTATCCTTGCGAGCGCAGTGGGAGCGGCTTTGTTATTTTTGAAAAAGTGGATGGTAGGGATCGGTGTGACTATTGCTGCGGTTGCTACGTATTTTGTCATGGATGCAATCTATATTAGCTATGTTTGGGATGGTCAACACGTCATCCAATCATATACACACGCAACTTGGCTAGTCAGGTCAATTAGTGAATATGGTGGATATCACCTGTCGATTTATGCTTTCTACTTCTTTTACATCCCCATTATGACCTTCGCAGGAGTTTTTCTCCTCAAGGGTTGGAAAGACATGAAGCAAGGCAATGGTTCAGGAATAGGGTAGTGTTCCATCTTCGGACTGCTCGAAGGAAACTAAATTAGGCCCGTGCGTTATCTGGAAAGTATCCTTGTCCACCGCCGCAAACGGTTCACCACGTTTGAAGGCTTCAAGAATAAAAATCTCTACCATTATCCTCTTTGGAGTAGGTCTAATCGCTGCTTCCCTTCTAATTTATCAACAATTGACACCAACTACGAAACTTGTCGAGATATCAAAAGATGAACCGATTGCTGCGGCTCTAAGTCGGGTAGAAAAAGAACCTGATAGAGATGCATCATTACTGCCATACGAGAGAGCATCGGCTGAATTGCTGCATGTGACGAATGATGGAACAGCTTTCGTTACTGATGAAACATCTTATGATGATATGTGGTATGTGTCACACTCTGGATTAACTATCCCTGCTGAGCTCCAAGACAGATACTTTTGGACCGTGAAGGTTGAGACATTTGATAGCTATGGAGATTCATACAGTTCGAGAGGATATAACTATCTCATTGATGTCGCGAGCGGCGAGATAATCCCTTCTGACTTGTTTCTCCCTTGAAGCCATCAGTCGATTTCCACCACCATAGGAAATCAGCCGACTTCCCACCAGAACTCTCAAAGCAATTTGAGATATTGGTCGCTAGCGATAATCTAATGTCCGTCTCTTTCCAACACATGTCCCGATTTAACCACACGAATAGAATGTCCCGAGTTTTCCCCAGAGTCTATGCGGGGATTCAAGGTTGTATCGGTACGAAACTCTCAATGGCGCTTCGGGGATTGCGAGTGAAGTGTCCGAACGGAAAGAGCTCGTAGTTCGTGATCATGACTAAAGGCTCTAAAGACAAGGCTTTTATTTTCATCCATTAGAATTCCCGGCAGTGCGAAGTTAGCCCAGCCTAGCCAGCTTCCCGAGCTCGGGGGACTAACAAGGTCGTTTAAGTAGAACAAGGACCTCGAAGGCGCCTCACATCGCAGCCATAGCTAGTCAGCTTCAATTAGCCTCACTATATCAGTGGATACAAATACACTATTCCAAGATGGGCACCAGTGAAAGAATATGCACATAATGACTTTGTCTAATTTTTCTGATCATTCTATGGAATCTGCTATCTGTGAAGACGAACCGAATATGAATACTTCTGAGATATGGATTAAAGCGAGTCCAAGCAAATGTTTCTAATGCCGTGAATAACGAGGGATGGTAGACCCTAGTTCGTAGGGGAGTGGGGAAGCTTGTCCGATGGTGAAAGATGCATCGAGCAAGACCTCTTCCGGCATTTCACAGCTCCATTTAGGTCGGAAGTTCGATTAATCTTTCTACACTAAATCGGTGATACATTCGTACACGCGGGATCGCATCTTTAGAGCAACACTGTCTATAGCACCTTCGAGGACGCAGTATGTATTATTCAACCATTTGTATCGCTCATCCTGGCTCTCGAAGGTCACGGACAGAAGCTGTCTTCCCGTCTCCCCGACCCATACTGTCCGGCCCTGCATCGCGAAGAATACAATGGCACCATCAGCTGTCTTGATAATCCCATGAGCGTCCGGAAGCATCGAACCATCGCTCCTCCGATGAGGATGGTTAACCCAACGAAGGGTGCCGTTGATCCTTTCACCCTTGATCGTCCCTTCTCCCTCTCCGTACCCTGAACCTTCTTCGCCTCCAAAAGGCCTAGCTAGAATGAACTTCTCACCAAATGAGGAATCGCGGTAGACCAGTTCCATTTCACCAAGAAGATCTAGGCGCATGCCATTGGGAGGTAGTTTCGGTTATTAAGCAGTTGCCCAGACTGAAAGCGGTTGCACATACGTGACCATCGACCAACCCGACACATATTTTATAACACGTTGTTGCTTATGAAAGAATAGACGAGAAACATTGCAGGGATTGAATAAGGCAAGTAACACTGACGGCGTATTGCTAGAGCATTTTGAAAAAGACATATGGAGCAATGTGCCCCACCTAGAAGGACAAAGCGAGGCCAAGATTGTTAATGCAACTCCGCTGGTCGACATTACTAAAGACTTGAGAGAATGTGCAAGAAATGTGTATGGCCTGGATCTTGCGGATACACATCTGCAAGTTTTCGGCAAGTTCGAATCGAACTTGCTGGCAGGTTCGGTCAAAGTAAGGCCGGCTGTCCACATCATCCACGACGCTATCGCCACAGGAAGGCTCAGGCGCGGCCAGACGATATTTGAAGCGACCTCGGGTAACTTTGGGATTGCTCTCGGGCAGCTCGCTAGTCTCGGCCTCGATGTCATTGCCCTTGTCTCCAGGAAGCTTCAGGAGGGGGTGTTCGAAGAGCTGAGAAACGAGAAAACGCGCATAATTAACCTTGACATGGACATCTGCCCTGCTCCTGGAATGAAAGGCAACCCGAACCTCATGGTTGCCAAGGCAACCGCCTCTAACCTTCGCTCACAGCTTTCTGAACTAGGATTCGACCCAGCTATCTTTGATGAATCTCGGTCAGAAGTAGAAACGGTCCTAGCGAGCCAGGACATTATAAACCTGGCAAAGCTTCTGGCAAAGATCTATGGTTGCTACTGCCCTGAACAGTATGACAACGTGATGAACATTGAAGCACATAGAACTGTGACGGGTCCGGAGATAGACCAGCAATTGAGTGAGCAAGGTCAGTCACTTTCCGATTTCAAGATCATCTGCACATTTGGTACGGGTGGCACGTCCGGCGGCCTCAGCATGTACCTGATGGAGAAGTACGGGAAAAAGTCTGTGCATGTAGTCTTTCCACTTGGCGATCAAGATGTAGCAGGAATTAGGACGAAAGGGAAGGCCTCGGGCCTGAAGTTCTACGACCCTAGCCGGTACGCAGGACAGCATGAAGTAGATTTTGCGCAGGCAAAACGTCTCTTAAAGTTTTTCGTAGACAAGGGCTACGACATGGGTGAGAGCAGTGCGCTTGCGCTGTACGCCGTAATCCAGATGGCAAACTTTGGTGGCGATACAAGAGGAAGGTTTGTTGTAATAGTTGCCGATGGAATCCAAAAGTACAGAAAGAGCCTTGAAGCAATTCAGCAAAAACCGAAACGGCTGGAGGTTGCCCTAAACGAGGCAGTGTCAAACATCGGAAATTACGATAGAGTTGTCTGGATTCACACGATGTATGCGCCACGCCAGGAAGGAATAGAGCTCATTGCAAAAACGCTAGGTGTTGATTCAAGTATCATATATGTCCCAAAGGCGAGTGAGGTCGAGGCACTCTTGATGACACAACAGATTCCAAAGGAACTGGATAAAGCATTGGGAGGAAATAATGCAAGGCCGTTGCTAGTCTGCATGATGGGAAATACTTCTCTAAGAGTTGCCCAAGTACTTGGAGAGAAAGGCATTGTGGCTGAAAGTCTGACTGGAGGGATATCAGCAATTTCTCAAGGGAAAGGAAAGCAAATCTCTGAATTGGTGAGAATGGCAACCGAATAGTGAGCGTCGTTTACGGAAAGGCTCAGTTGCTTCCAGGTCTAGGAAGCTAGTAGATTTGTGTCTTAACCCGCGGGTTCCCTGCAATATTCGGGAAAGACAAGGCTTTTATTTTCATCAATTAGAATTTCTGCAGTGCGAAGTTAGCCCAGCCTGGTTAAGGTACGAGCTTCCCAAGCTCGGGATCGCGGGTTCAAATGCTTGTCGGTCGACTGGTTTTGAATTCAATTTTCATTTCCGGCCGACAAGTCTGCCAGCAGCGGTGCTGGCAATATCAGTTTTGTTGGCCATAAGGAAAACCAGCTAGCTGAGCCGGGGCTTTGGCTGGCAATGTGCAAAAAGCCTTTAGTCCTATAATAACGTCGGCTTTAGTTAGGCGTTTTGTCGATTCTAGCCAAGTTAATATTCCAAAATAAGTGGTGACAACAAGGTCATTTAAATAGAACAAGGGCCTCGAAGTAGGTTATCTTTTGAGTTAACTTTTCTTTATCTCCATGTAAACGAAGCATATCCCAACGGTTGTGGCCTTTCGTTAATTTTCAAGAATCGAATCAGGGCATCGTCTGTAATAAGCGGCGAAGGCGACATTTGCCGATGTAAGGGTGGCAGAATCTTGTGATTGGCGGCTGCTTGAGATGCCGCAGATTTGCTTACATGTATTGTGATAATGCTACTACTGCCTTGGGCCTTGTATCTCTCTGTGTCTTTATCTTTTTGATTGCTTCTTCAAAGTGGCGCATCATGACGTGCGCTTCTGAAGCGTGTTTGGCTGCCTCTTCCGGCGTCGGATACTTTGCCAGATATTCATGCAGCACTATCGATATTGCAGTATTTACTATTGCAGCAGTGTCCGCACCGCTGAACCCTTCTGTCATTTCTTGTGCTATTTTCTGGATGTTTACATCCTGTCCAATAGGCTTGCCCTTGGCATGAATCTCCAGTATCTTGGCCCTTGTCTGGCTATCGGGGTTCGGAACAAGTATTATTCTATCAAACCTACCGGGCCTCAAAAGCGCGGGGTCAACCATGTCGGGTCTATTAGTTGCGCCCAGCACCACTACCCCATGCAATTCGCTGATGCCATCTAGCTCTGTTAGAAGCTGAGAAACTAGCCTCTCAGTTCCGTGTCCGCCGCCAGTTTCCATTCCCCTTGTTGGAGCGATAGAGTCAATTTCGTCGAAGAATATCACACAGGGCGCAGCCTGCCTAGCTCTCCGAAATATCTCTCTGATACCGCGCTCTGATTCGCCTATCCACTTGGAAATCAGTTCCGGGCCCTTTACGCTGATAAAGTTGGCCTCTGATTCTGTTGCAACTGCCTTTGCAAGCAGCGTCTTGCCGGTTCCGGATGGTCCGTGCAATAAAATGCCTTTTGGAACTACGTGCCCCATCTTTGCATAGAGGTCAGGGTATTTGAGCGGCCACTCTACTGCTTCCTGCAATTCACGTTTTACACTTTCAAGGCCCCCAATGTCTTGCCATTTTACGTCTGGAGATTCAAGGAAGACCTCCCTCATTGCAGAGGGCATGACGTCCTTTATTGCCTGATCAAAATCATTCTGTGTTATTATGAGCTTGTCGAGCGTTTCTGGGGGCAACTTTGCTTCTTCCATGTTGAGTTCAGGCAGCAACCTGCGAAGGCACTTCATGGCAGCTTCTTTGCAGAGGTATTCCAGATCAGCCCCAACAAAACCATGGGTAACTCCCGCTATTCCAGGTAGCTCCACGTCAGTGTCAAGCGGCATATTGCGGGCATGAATCTGAAGAATCTCCAAGCGTCCATGTTTATCAGGCACCTTGATTTCAATTTCCCTGTCAAACCTGCCGGGCCTTCTCAGCGCCGGGTCGAGAGCGTTTTGCCTGTTAGTGGCTGCAATTACGATGACTTTGCCTCTTCCCTCAAGACCATCCATCAACGATAGCATCTGCGACACGACCCTCCTTTCGACCTCGCCTATCACTTCTTCTCTCTTTGGAGCAATAGAGTCAATTTCATCTATGAATATTATGGACGGGGCCTTCTCTCTTGCTTCTTTGAATATTTCTCTTAGCCGGGCCTCTGATTCTCCGTAGAACTTGCTCATGATCTCGGGGCCAGAAATACTGATAAAGTGAGCATTGCTCTCGCTTGCAACTGCCTTTGCAAGCAGCGTCTTGCCAGTGCCCGGCGGCCCAAAGAGCAGTACGCCCTTTGGCGCCTCTATGCCAAGCTTTTCAAATATTTCTGGGTGCCTTAGCGGAAGCTCTATCATTTCTCTGACCTTTTGCATTTCATCTCTTAAGCCGCCAATGTCTTCGTATGACACATGGGGCATGCCGCGCAAATCTGCATCTTTTTCAGTTATGGTGAATGAAGTTTTTTTGGTTACAAGTACAGCATCAGCAGGCGGGGTTACACCAACTATTTGAAAGGTAATCCTTCCGCCAAAATATGGTATCATAACGTTGTCGCCCTTGACAAGAGGGGTGCCCTCAAGTGCATCAGCAAGGTAGCGCTCGTCTATGGGCGGTATTGCCTCTAGCGGAGCTACTATGACTTTCTCTGCTGGAACTGCCTTGACCTTTTTTGCATTTACCGTATCTCCTATAGCCACGCCAGCGTTATTTCTCATCAGGCCGTCTATTCTGATAATGCTCTTTCCTTCGTCTGAAGGGTAAAGTGGCAAACACTTGGCAACTGTCCTTCGTTTGCCTTTTATTTCGATAATGTCGCCTGTAGTTGCCCCCAAAGAATCCATAGCGTCATAATCAATTCTTGCAGTGCCTCTGCCGACATCTCTGGTATACGCTTCAAGCGCCTTTAGCGGCAGGATATTTTGATTCATTGCTTAGTCCACACGCCTACTTGCATCGCCGGAAATAATAGCAGAAAAAACAGCTTCAAAGGAAATGCAATCATTCAACCGCTCTCTATAGTAGCTACGCATGGCTATGTCCATGAACATAATCTCCCTTCTCCCCTTAAGAACGATGGCTTGCTAGCAAATCTAGTGTTGAGCATAATCTTAATATTCATAAAATGACTAGTCAATCCTCAAGTGCAGCTGACGGCTCTAGTTATTGCATAGTACTCATGCCAAAAGAGTCATTCTCATGTGATTGCGGCAATGTTACGGAACGCTCCGAAGACGAGCTAACAAAACCAAAGTTTAGGAGCATTTCGGGCAGCGTTGCACTTCGATGTAACGATTGTGGTAAAGAACATGAGGTTTTTCTAGAGTGCAAAATTGCCAACTTATTCGAGCATCCCCATCATTCAAAAAGTTGCCTCATCCTCCTGGAGACTAGGAACAATTCTGTCAATATCGGTACTATCTCTGCCACTTTGAAAGAGAAGCCATATGCGCTTTATGGCATACCGGGAAATCACAGCCGTCAATATTCAATACTTCCAGAATCAAGAATTTCTAAAAAAACAGAGAATGCGAATAGATCTGTTGTGGTAACCTCTTGTTCTTTTGGAGCGGTTCTGTCAAGGATGACTCATTGTTCTTCTTCCTCATCTTCCCTTTTCTGTTCTTCCCCTTCTTGCTTCTGATCCTCGACATCATGGGCTTCATCTTTCATTTCCTCTTTCTCAGCTTCTTTATCGCTCATGTGCTATAGCACGCGGCCCTGATACTTAACTGCAATAAGATTTCAGAGGTGCGAAGTTAGCCCAGCCTAGCTAGCTTCCCAAGCTCGGGATCGCGGGTTCAAATGCTCGGCGGTGACCTGGACTTCAACAGAGCTTGAGTCGATGTATCATGATGTAGTCGACACACGCCCTAGACTCTGTGAAGTACAAATCTCATCTTTGAAGGCTAGTTGATTAACAGTCGGCATCGTTGATTCACTTCGCACGAGATGATCAAGTTGCAAAGCCGTTCCCGCTTCTTGGCGCAGTAGTAATATTACAAATGATGATATAGACAATAGGAGCAAATGCTGCTGCAATGAAGTCGAAGGCAGATTCTTCTTCCGACTATAAACCTCTTGGGAAGAAGACACGCACGATCAAGCAAAGCCGTTTATCTGTACTAGATCAAATCAATATACATCATCATGCACCAGAGGACTGGCAGAAGATCATTTCTTCACAGAAGCTCCAACGGCTTCTAGAAACAGGCAATCAAATTGGTGTGCATGTGCTTGTCGGTGACATCAGACAATCTGCTTTTCTTATGAAAGAGTCAGTATCGGCAAAACGATTTGCACAGATAACTCGAGATTTTATTAAAGCTATCAAGAGTACAGCAAATAGTAATGGTGGGTGGTTTGATAGATTTACAGGAGACGGTTTCATAATTTATTGGATATATGGAGATGACCAAAACAAATACGTTAAAAGAATTCTCGCTTTCTGCCAGGCTCTGCTCTCGTATTTTCCTGAAGTCATGAATGAGTATCGCTTGAATTCTAGGAATTTTCCGGGAGGTGTTGGTTTGTCATTAGGAGTCGACTCTGGTCTGTGCTCATTGGTTGAAATCGAAGACTTGAACATCGTTGGTCCTCCAGTAGTGGGTGCAAGCCGCATGGTTGGTGCAGCAGAGCCGTTTGAAACGTTGGTTAATGTTTCAATAGGAGCAGAGTTGTACAAGAATAGAAAGCAACTATCCGCCGAAAATGGGATTCGAATTTTAAAAAAGAGAATTAAGACCAAAGAGTATGCAAATGAAGGTGGTGGTCAGGAAGCGTATTCTGTTCATTTTAAAGTAGCGAGGATAAAATAAAATGATGCAGTAGGAACTCAAGAAAAAGGGGGGGAACTATTTTTTTTGACTGTCAATTAGATTAGGTTGGCTGACCAACCAACTTTATATATGACGATGTTGATAATTACTGTATGGCAATAAGAGTACCCGAACCACGGAAAAACAGTGGTTTGGACCCGCTTGGAAAAGCAGTTATAGTGTTCGCAGCGGCTTTTTTCGTGGTACTTGTGCCAGTCAGATTGGATCCTGCCTTTTTTTGGTTTGGTGGTGGATATTTGTTTATCTTCGCAGTCCCCTTCTTCATAGCAGTCGCCGTTTATTACGGAAGTAAGCCGCCTAAGGAGGCTTGAGCCAATGAACAAACGATTACTCAATGTATTAATTGTAACAGGCATCGGCACACTGGCAACAATAATCGGTTTATTGACATTAATTATTCACTTTGTATAGTGCATTCTATTGTCCTTTACAGTCATTATGCGTATTGGCTTTGGTTATGATCTTAAGCTATTTCCAACAAATCATAACTTACATCATTATCTTGATGCGTCAGGTTTTCCTTCGTAAACGGGGGGATTCTCTTTTTACTCTACGTAAATGAATTCGTCTGGAGTCGACATGGCTCGAAAGACAAGGCTTTTATTTTCATCAACCCGAGTTTCCGGCACAGCGAAGTTAGCCCAGCCTGGTTAAGGTACGAGCTTCCCAAGCTCGGGATCGCGGGTTCAAATGCTTGTTAGTCGACTGGTTTTGAATTCAATTTTCTTGT
>Ga0070698_100006233_pt1 | contig 12978 bp, 12 predicted proteins | sample KBSK1502metaG_FD_65477 | JGI IMG/M metagenome (GOLD analysis project Ga0070698, IMG submission 65477) | Corn, switchgrass and miscanthus rhizosphere microbial communities from Kellogg Biological Station, Michigan, USA - KBS K1-50-2 metaG | ecosystem: Host-associated > Plants > Roots >... | reverse complement strand
GACGCCTACTGGAACCACCACATCAGCCAAGAGCACCAGCGCAACCACGCCAGCCGCTATCAGAACGCGCAAGCCCTAGCCGCCTGAACCCAGGTCCCCGCAGAAAAGCCACACCCATGGCCCATCCGGCACACGCGCCCCCCGGCCGCCGAGCGTTATGCCGGGATTGTGCGGGTTCGCGGGCCGGCGCGGAGGACCTGGGAGGGCAGCTGGCGGCCGATGATGCGCTCCGCGTCGGCGGCGGCGTCGATCAGCGCGCCCAGATCGATGCCGGTCGCCACGCCCATGTCCTCGACCATGTGCACGAGCTCCTCGGTGGCAATGTTGCCGGTGGCCCCCGGCGCGTAAGGGCACCCGCCGAGCCCGCCCACCGACGCGTCGAAATCGGACACCCCGAACTCGAGCGCGGTGAGCACGTTGGCCAGGCCGGTCCCGCGGGTGTTGTGGAAGTGCAGGTTGAGCGCGACGTCCGGGTGGGCCGAGCGGAACGCGCCGACCAGCTCGCGGACGCGCCGCGGCGTGGCCATGCCCGTGGTGTCGCCGAACGAGATGTTATCCGCGCCGTCGGCCACGGCGCGCGATGCCACCCGGACGACCCGCTCCACCGGCACGTCGCCCTCGTACGGGCAGCCCCACGCGGTCGACACGATCACCTGGCAGGGGACGCCGCGCTGGTGAGCTTCGTCGATGACCACCGCGATGTCGTCCAGCGACTCCTCGGTGGACCGGTTGACGTTCTTGCGGTTGTGGGTGTCGGACGCCGATACCACGGCCTCGATCTCGGCGAGCCCGCGGTCCAGCGCGCGCCGGGCGCCGCGCAGGTTCGGGACCAGGGCCGAGTACCGGACCGACGGGGCCCGCTCGATGCCGAGCCAGACCTCGTCGGCGTCGGCCATCTGCGGTATCGCCTCGGGCCGCACGAACGAGACGGCCTCGATCCGCTGCACGCCGGTCGCTGACAGCCGGTCGATGAGCTCGATCTTGGCCCGGGTCGGCACCGGATCCTCGTTCTGCAGCCCGTCGCGCGGGCCGACCTCGCGCACCGAGATCCGCTCCGGAAGGTCACTCACTGCCCTGCCTCCTCATGCGCCGGGCCACCGCGGCACCCGCTGTGCTTCCTAAGGCGCCGGCCACCGCGGCACCCGCCTCTCCACAAACGCCGCGATGCCCTCTTTTCTGTCCGCGGAGAACGCCGCGGCCCGCCACGCGGCGTCCTCGACCTCGAGACCGGCCGCAAGCGGGACGCCGGCGCCGAGGCGCAGGGCCCTTTTCGCATTCATAACGGCGACCGGCGAGTTGCGCCCGATACGCTGCGCCAGCTCGCGGGCGTGCTCCGCGGCCGCGCCGACGGGGACAAGGCGGTCCGCCAGCCCCAGCCGCTCGGCCTCGGCCGCGTCGATCCGGCGGCCGGTGAGAACCAGGTCCGCGGCCCGCCCGGGGCCGAGGCGGCGCAGCGCGAGCTGGGTCCCGCCGCCGCCCGGCACCAGGCCCACGGTGACCTCCGGCAGCCCGAACTCGGCGGTCTCGTCGGCAACGACCAGGTCGCAGGACAGCGCCAGCTCGCAGCCGCCGCCGAGCGCGTACCCGTGCACCGCCGCGATCAGCGGCTGCGGCAGCGCCAGCACGGCGCCGAACGCGGCGCGGAACACCGGCCGCTGCGCCATCAGATCGGCGTCGCTCATCGCCGCCCGCTCCTTGAGGTCGGCGCCGACGCAGAACGCCCGCCCGGCCGCGGCGAGCACGATCGCGCGGACATCGCGGTCGGCCGCCAGGTCCGCGCAGACCCGGGCCAGCCGCGCGGCCATCGCCGTGCTCAGCGCGTTCAAGGCCTCGGGCCGGTCGAGCACGATCTCCGCGACGGCCGGGGCGCCCTCGGCCCCGCGCACCGCGATGCCATCTACCGCCTCGCTCATGCCCGCAGGCTAGCGCGAGCCCAGCGCTCCGCGAGCCCTGGCCTGCGCCCGGCTATATCAGCGCTCCTCGCGCGCCAGCCGCTCCTGCTCGTCCTGGACCAGCTGGAACAGCGTGGCCTGCACGTGCTCGACCTCGGGGATCTCGTTGAGCACGAGCTGGCCGTGCTCGCCCGCGGACTCGACCACGAGCCGGCCCGCGCCGACGAGCCGGTCGATCGGGCCGTGCGAGAACGACACGTCGCTGATCCGGATCAGCGGGAAGTCGCGTCCGGTCCTGGTGAGGATCCCCGCGCGCAGCCGAAGCCTGCGGGTGGTCAGCTCATAGCTCGTGGTCTTCCAGCGCAGCAGCGGGATGCCGAACCAGATGATCGCCGCCAGCAGGGCCACGGCCCCGACCGCGATCCGGGCCGCGGCCAGGTTATGGCCCGCCGGGAGGAGCACCAGGAGCGCGATGGTCGCGGCGACGATCAGCGCGAGGAGGAAGGAGGGGCGCAGCAGCGTCTTCCAGTGCGGGTGCAGCCGCAGCACGAAGCGTTCGCCCTCGGACAGGGACTCATCACCGCTCATACGCCACATCGTGGCACGTATTAAAGGGCGCCGGGGAGGAGTGCGGAGCGGCCGCGCCGGCGACCCTGAACCACAGCCCATGATCGGGGAGACCTTTTGCCAGATGACGCCACAAAGTCTCCCCGATCATGAAACCGGGGCCAGTCAGCGGACGTGGAGCACGTCGCCGGCACTGACCGGGACGGACTGCGTGGCCGAGCGGACCACCAGCCGGCCTGTGTCGTCCACCTCGGACGCCGTTCCGGTCACCACCGTCTCCCCGGGCAGCGACACGCGGACCTGCCGGCCGAGGGTCGCGCTCAGGCGCCGGTACTCCTGGCGCAGCCCGCACCCGCCCGCGTCGCCGCGGGCTCCGGTCCAGGCCAGGTACCAGCGCTCCAGCTCGGTGAGCACGCGGGCAAGCAGCAGATCCCGGTCCGTGCACGCCGCGCCCTCCAGCGCCAGAGAGGTCGCGTCGGGGCCCGGCAGCTCGTCCCGGCTGGTCGACACGTTGATACCGGTGCCCACCACGATCGCGTCACCGGACTGCTCCGCCAGGATGCCGGCCAGCTTCGCGCCGTTCACCAGCACGTCGTTGGGCCATTTCAGCCGGGCGTCGACGGCCGCCTGCGCGCTCAGCGCCGAGGCGGCCGCGACCCCGGTGAGCAGCGGCAGCCAGCCCCGCAGCGCCGCGGGCACGGTCGCAGGGCGGAGCAGCACCGAGAACATCAGCCCGGCCCGCGGCGGGCTGACCCAGTTCCTGCCCATCCGGCCGCGGCCGGCGGACTGGGCCTCGGCCGCGAGCACCACGCCCTCGCCAGCGCAGCCCGGGGCCAGGGCGAGCAGGTCCGCGTTGGTGGACCCGGTTTCCGCCACCACACGGACGTCGCGCCAGATCCTGCCCGGCTTCACGAGGGCCTCGCGCAGGGCGCGCGCGTTCAGCGGCTGCCGCGCCGCCGGGCCGTCGGTCGTCATGCAGCCCATTCTCGGATCCGGCACGGCACCCGCGTCACGGGGGCCGGCGGGCGCCGCTACGGGGAATCGGGCACGCCGGTCCGCCGCATGGCCGTGTGCCGGGCCCGGAGCACGAGCGCGAGCTCGAAGCGCGCGTCCGGGTTGTCCAGCTGCTCCCCGAACAGGTCCTGGAGCTTGTGCAGGCGGTAGCGGGCCGTCTGCGGATGTATGAACAGGCGGGACGCCACGCTGCTGCTCTTGCCCGTCTCCAGCCAGGCCAGGAGGGTGTCGGCCAGCATGTCCTGGCGGCCCTGCGCCATGCCCTGCAGCGGCGCGAGCCGCTTGGCGCGCAGGCGGTCGAGCAGATCCCCGCCACGGCGGAGCACCAGGTCGGTCAAGTGGTCATCGCAGTGGATCACTGAGCTGTCGTCGAACACCCCCTGCTCGGCCAGGCAGAGGGCCTCCCGGGCCCAGTTCAACGACTTGGCGGCCTCGCGCAGCCCGACCGGGGGACCGACGGCGGCCCGGAACCCGCGCAGGCCGGCCTCGATCATCTGCCGCCGGCCCGGGCCGTAGGGGTCGGGAACGATCAGCACCGGCGGGGCGTGCTCGAGGTCCTTCAGGACCTCGCCGGGCAGCGCCGGGTCCCGGCCGCCGTACAGGTCGTGGCCGGCGAGCACGACCACCGACACCAGGCGCGGCGGCCGCCACTTGGCCAGGCGGGCCAGCTCGCTGACCGCCTCCATGGCGGCCGGCGGCTCGGCGAGCAGCAGGCCGACCAGCCGCCGTCGCCGTCGCTGCAGCTCGCCCGCCACCTGGCCCTGGGCCTGCGCGTACCCTTCGGCGGACAGGGCGGCGATCTTGTCCAGGAAGACGAACAGGGCCTCGGCCAGGAAGCCGAGGGTCTCCAGCGGCGCGTCGGCGAACTGGGACGCCTGCGTCAGCCAGCGCAGCGCCACCCGGGCACCGGCCCGCAGGGCCGACTCGAGCGCCTCCAGGCTCCGGCCCTCGTCGGCCTCGGCGCTGCCCAGGCTGCGGAACACCGCCGCCGCCCGATCCCAGGGGGCGTCCGGGTTGGCGATCCGATCGAGGAACTGATGGGCCGCCTCCTCCGCGCCGCGGCGCACGGCCCGCGCGTAGCGGTCATCGTCCGGCCGGGCGTACTCCGCCACGGTGAGGTGGATCTCTGCGACCATCTCCTCGATGAGCTCGGGCAGCAGCGGCCGGAGCTGATCGGCGATCTCGGCCGGGATGACGGGCCACGGGTCGGCGGCCTTGCGTGCGGGTACCCGCGCGCGCCGTCTGGACCCTTCCGCCGGAGCGCGCGGCGCGGAGATAGTCGGTGCGGCTGATGCCAGAGACATACCGGGACGCCTTAAGTGCTCGATGGAGCGCGCGCGTCGGCTTCGCCGCCGCGCGGCCGCTCTGGGCTACTCGCGAGTAAGTTAATACATGCGACGGTAGTGACGTTACGGACGTATGTCCAGATGATGTCGGCTTCGAGTCTGCAGCGGGCGGTACCGGCCGGGCCCCGCGCGCGGCAACAATCTCGCGGCGGCGATTCTGCCGCCGTCACGTAGCTCCTGCCCGCTCGCGCAAGGCCGGAGCCACCGCGGCCGGCTACTCTCCCGCCTGAGCCAGCTGCCCGGCCCGGGCTCGCTGCCGCTCCCGGCCGATCAGGGTTCGCAGCGCGGCCAGGCCGGCCCCGGCGATCGCGGCGGCCGCCAGCGCGAGGCAGGTCACCGACAGGGCGTGAGCCGACAGCAGCCGGAACGCATCCGCTCCGTGGTGCGCAAGGGAAGGGGGGAGGGGGCCGGCCAGGTTGAGGTACAGCGTCCCGAACGTGGCGACCCCCACCACGATCGCCAGCTGGACGACCGTCACGATCACTCCGGTCGCGTCGGCGGCGTCCGCGACCGGCACCCGAAGCAGGGTTCGCGCCATCAGCGGGCTGTACGCGGCGGCCATGCCCGCTCCGAACAGGGCGGCGAGCAGGTAGGTGGCCGCCCCGCCGTCGCTGCCGCCGCGCACCAGGGCGGCCAGGCCCAGCATCGACGCGGCGGTGGCGCCGAATCCGGCGGCGATAACCGCCTCGTGCACCTGGCCGGGAAGCCGCCGCCAGTTCAGGCTGACCACGGCGAACGCGGCCGCGGCCGGGGCGAACGTCAGGCCGGCCCGTAGCGCGGACTCGCCGAGGCCGCGCTGCAGGTGCAGCGCGAACGCGAACAAGAACCCGCCGAAGATCGTCATTGTGACGAACAGGGCGGCGATCGCCGTGCCCACACCGGGCAGGCGTATCACCCGGCCCGGCACGATCGGTGACCGGCCGGCCGCGGCGGCGCGCCGTTCCACGAGGGCGAAGCCGGCCACCAGCAGCCCGCTGGCGCCGAGGCAGGCCCATCCCCAGGCCGGCCAGTGCTCGGACTGGCCCAGCACGAGCGGTATCACGAACGCGAGCGCCGCGGGCGACAAGGTCGCCAGTCCGGCCAGGTCGAGGCCCCGCGCGCGATCCGCCCTTCCGTGCGGCAGCAGTCGCGCGCCCGCAGCCAGGAGCACCACGCCGATCAGGACGTTGACCAGGAATATCGGCCGCCACGAGCTGCCGAAGAGATCCGCGCTGATCAGCAGGCCGCCCACGACCTGTCCGACCACCGCGCCGCCGGCCAGGACCGCGGAGTAGATGCTCATCGCGCGGGTCCTGGCCGCGCCCTGGTAGGTGCGCTGGATCAGGCTGAGCACCTGCGGGATCATCGTGGCCGCGCCCACCCCCTGCAGGAAGCGCAGCGCGATCAGGGCGCCCGCGGTCGGCGCCAGCCCGCAGCCCAGCGACGAGAACGTGAAGATCATGAGACCGGTCAGGAACACCCGGCGGTGACCGAGGATGTCGCCCAGGCGCGCCCCGGTCACCAGCAGCACGGCGTAGGCGATCGTGTAGCCGGCCACGACAAGCTGTAGTCCGGCGCCGGACGCGCGGAGGCTGGCCTGGATGGTGGGAATCGCGACGTTGACAATAGACGTGTCGACCAGGGCCATGAACTGGGCCGCCAGGACGATCGCCAGCAGGACGCCGGGCTTGCGGCCGCGCGGGGCGTCCCCGCGAGCACGCGAAGCTCCCGAAGCCCGAACGTCTCGGGAATGCGCGGCCGTGCCGTGGCCGCTAGCGACTGTGTCTGTCATGTCTTCGAGCCTGCCGCCGCGGCAGTGCCAGTACCAAGAGCCCCCTTATCCTGGTATCAGCACCACCTGGCAGGACCGGCCTCCCCGGGCCAGAATGGGAATATGCATTCGGTAACGGCCAGCAACGGCCACACCCGGAGGTCCGAGCTCGCCGCGTTCCTGCGCAGCCGCCGGGAGCGCATCAGGCCCGAAGACGCCGGCCTGGCCCCGGGAATGCGGCGCCGCACCACCGGGCTGCGGCGCGAGGAGGTCGCCCAGCTCTCCGGCGTCGGCGTCACCTGGTACACCTGGCTGGAGCAGGGCCGGCCGATCAATGCCAGCACCCAGGTCCTGGACGCCGTGGCCCGCACGCTCAGGCTCGACCAGCCCGAACGGGAGCACCTCTACCGGCTCGCGGAGGTGCCGGAGGCCGCGCCGGCGCCCGAGGCGGACCTGCTGGCCGCCCCCGAGATCCAGGAGATCCTCGACGGGCTGACCACGCTGCCGGCCAGCGTCGTCAACGAGCGCTTCGACCTGCTGGCGTGGAACGCCGCGTTCGCCGCGCTCTTCCCCACGGTCGTGAACGTTCCGAGGGCCGAGCGCAACACGCTCTGGCTGAACTTCACCCATGCGGCCTGCTGCCACCCGTACGTGAACCGCGCCGACCAGCTCGGCCGGATGGTCGCGCAGCTGCGCGCCGCCTACGGCCGCCACGTCGGCGAGCCGGCCTGGACCGGTTTCGTCCGGCGGCTGCAGGCGGCCAGCCCCGAGTTCAGCCGGATGTGGGCCCAGCACGAGGTGTCCAGCCCGGCCAGCTACCAGAAGATCTTCCGCCATCCGGCGCACGAGCGCCTGTCGCTGACGACGCACTCCCTGGCCGTGCTCGCCGCCCCGGGCACGCGCATGGTCGTCTACACCCCGGCGGACGACACGACCAGGCGCGCCGTCGCCAGCCTGATCGCGGGCGATGCCGCCGACGCCCGCTTCCCGTGCTGGCCCGCGCACCACCCGGCCGGGGTCCTGGCCTAACCTGTCCGGCATGGCCAACCAAGCTCCGCCGCCCGCCTCCGTTCCGGCTGCCGGTGACGTCGGCGCCGATGCCCTGCACACGACCGCTGGCAAGATAGCCGACCTGGAACGGCGCAGGCACGAGGCGATCCACGCCGGATCCGAGCGTGCCGTCGAGCGGCAGCACGCGCGGGGCAAGATGACCGCGCGGGAGCGGATCGACGGCCTGCTCGACCCCGGCTCGTTCACCGAGTTCGACGAGCTGGCCCGGCACCGCGCGTACGACTTCGACATGCAGGCCAACCGGCCCTACGGGGACGGCGTGGTCACCGGCTACGGCACCATCGACGGCCGGCCGGTCTGCGTGTTCAGCCAGGACTTCACGGTGTTCGGCGGGTCGCTCGGCGAGGTCTACGGCGAGAAGATCGTCAAGGTGATGGACCACGCGCTGAAGACCGGCTGCCCGATGATCGGCATCAACGACGGCGGCGGGGCGAGGATCCAGGAGGGCGTGGTGGCCCTCGGCCTGTTCGCCGAGATCTTTTACCGTAACGTGATCGCGTCGGGCGTGATCCCGCAGGTCTCGCTGATCATGGGGCCATGTGCCGGTGGCGCGGTCTACTCCCCGGCTATCACGGACTTCACCCTGATGGTCGAGGGCACCTCGCACATGTTCATCACCGGGCCCGACGTGATCAAGACCGTGACCGGGGAGGAAGTCAGCTTCGAAGAGCTCGGCGGCGCCCACGCGCACAACGTCAAGTCCGGGGTAGCCCACTACCAGGCCAAGGACGAGGACGACTGCCTCGCATTCGCCCGCGAGCTGCTGTCCTACCTGCCGTCCAACAACCTCGAGGACCCGCCGGTGCTGGGGCAGGACGGCGTGCTCGCGGCGGGCAACGGGGCGCTGGGCGGGGACCCGGCGATCCTGGAGATAACGGACACCGACGCCGAGCTCGACCGGCTCATCCCCGACTCGCCCAACCAGCCCTACGACATGCACGGCGTGATCACGCGCATCCTCGATGACGGCGAGTTTCTCGAGATCCACGCCGGCTTCGCGCCGAACATCGTGGTCGGCTTCGGCCGCGTCGAGGGCTCGCCGGTCGGCGTGGTGGCCAACCAGCCGATGCACTTCGCGGGCACCCTGGACATCAACGCGTCGGAGAAGGCCGCGCGCTTCGTGCGGACCTGCGACGCGTTCGGCGTCCCGGTGCTGACGTTCGTGGACGTGCCCGGCTTCCTGCCCGGCACCGACCAGGAGTGGGGCGGCATCATCCGCCGCGGGGCCAAGCTCATCTACGCCTACGCCGAGGCCACGGTGCCCAAGATCACCGTGATCACCCGCAAGGCCTACGGCGGCGCCTACGACGTGATGGGCTCCAAGCACCTGGGCGGCGACGTCAACCTGGCCTGGCCGACCGCGCAGATCGCGGTGATGGGCGCGCAGGGCGCGGTGAACATCCTGTACCGGCGCGAGATCGCGGCCGCAGGCAGCCCGCAGGAGCAGGCGGCGCTGCGGAAGGCCAGGGAGACCGGGTACGAGGACACGCTGGCGAACCCGTACGTGGCCGCGGACCGGGGGTACGTGGACGCGGTGATCCGCCCTGCGGAGACGCGCACCCAGGTGGTCCGCGCCCTGCGCACGCTGAGGACCAAGCGCCAGACCCTGCCGCCGAAAAAACACGGGAATATTCCGCTCTAGCCGGCTTCGGGCAGATAGGCGGGTGGGGATCAAGGGCGGCGAGTACTCCGGTCAGTCACTAGAGTCGTGAGCACCATGACCGAAAACGGATCACCGCTGCCGCTGCTGTCCCGCTACGCCATCATGGTGGACGTCGGGTATATCTACGCGTCCGCTGGCGAGCTGCTGTTCGGCGCGGCCTCGCGCCGCGAGTACAAGGTTGACGCTGACAAGCTGATCCAGGCGCTGACCCGGCACGCGGACGACAAGGTACGCGGCGAGCTGCTGCGGGTCTACTGGTATGACGCGGCCCGGGACCGGGTACCCACCATCGACCAGCGGGTCATCGCGCAGATGCCCTGGGTGAAGCTGCGCCTGGGCAACCTGAACGCGCGCGGGCAGCAGAAGGGCGTGGACGCCCAGATCCGCGCCGACATGGAGGCGCTCGCCCGGCACCGCGCGATCACCGACGCGGTCCTCGTGGCCGGCGACGAGGACATGGTTCCCGCGGTGGAGGCCGCGCAGGCGTTCGGGGTGCGGGTCCACCTGTGGGGCGTCGAGCCTCCCTACGGCACGAACCAGGCCGAGCGGCTGGTCTGGGAGTCGGACACGGTCGAGGTGCTGGAGCGCTCGTTCCTCGAGGCCTACTTCACCCGGCAGCTCGCGCCCGAGCCCGCCGCATCCGGCACGGGGCCGGCCCGGACCGGGCCGGGTGCGCTCGGCCACGGACTTCTGGGCCAGGGCGCGCTCGGCCATCCAGGACCGGGGTACTCCGCGCCGTCGCCCGCGCAGCTGTTCGGCGACCGGCACGCGCCGCGCCCGACCGCCGCGAAGGTGCCACACGGCCCGACGGTCCCGATCCGGCGTGGCCCGGAGAAGGAGCGGGTCGAGGAGGCAGGCGAGCACGTGGCCCAGAAGTGGATCCTGACCCGGGGCGAGGACAACATCCGCGACCTGCTGCCCGGGCCGATCCTGCCGCCGGTCATCGACAAGGAGCTGCTCGTCGACGCCGAGAAGGAGCTGGGCCTCTCCCTGCGGGCCTACCAGGAGGCCCGGGAGTGGCTCCGCGACGCGTTCTGGGCCCGGGTGCACCGCCAGTTCGGCATCGGCGTCGGCAAGTCACGGAGCTGAGATCATGGCCGCAGAAGCGACGTCAGGGCCGGCTTCGAACGGGAGTAGCGCGCTGGACCCGGCGGCCGGGCCCGGCCCGGCGCTCGTCATCGTCCGGGGGAACCCCTCGGCCGAGGAGATCGCGGCTCTGGTGGCGGTATTGTCAGCCCGGACCGCATCGGCCGGCGCAACCAAGCCTCGCACGCTCCGTTCTGAATGGTCGTCTAGATCAAGGCTCGTGCGCGAACCGCTGACGCGCGGCCCCGGCGGCTGGCGCGCAAGCGCACTGCCGCGCTGATAGCCGCCTACTGGCCGAACAGCCAGGCGACGCCTGCCCGGCCGGCAACCTGGCACATTCTCCCCTAGACTCCTCGGAGGCTGAACTTGACCAGGGGGACAACCTCCTTCAGTCCCCGGAATGTTCGAGGGAGACGAGCACGTGCGCAAGGTCCTGATCGCCAATCGGGGCGAGATCGCGGTCCGGATCGCGCGGGCCTGCCGTGACGCTGGCCTGGCCAGCGTCGCCGTCTTCGGCGAGCTGGACCTGGACGCGCTGCACGTGACGATGGCCGATGAGGCCTACGCGCTGGGCGGGGAGACGGCGGCCGAGAGCTACCTCGACATCGCCAAGATCCTGAAGGCCGCCGCGGAGTCCGGCGCGGACGCCGTGCATCCCGGCTACGGTTTCCTGGCCGAGAACGCCGACTTCGCGCGCGAGGTGATCGCCGCGGGGCTGACCTGGATCGGGCCGCCGCCGGCCGCGATCGACGCGCTCGGCGACAAGGTCGCGGCCCGGCGGATCGCCCTCGCGGTCGGCGTGCCGCTGGCACCGGGCAGCGACGGGCCGGTCTCCGGCCCGGAAGAGGCCGCGGCCTTCGCCGCCGAGCACGGGCTGCCGATCGTGATCCAGGCCGCCTACGGCGGCGGCGGGCGCGGGCTGAAGGTGGCCAGGACCCTGGAGGAGATCACCCCGCAGTTCGAGTCCGCGGTGCGCGAGGCAGTGGCGTCGTTCGGCCGCGGCGAGTGCTTCGTGAAGCGGTACCTGGAGCGGCCGCGCCATGTGGAGACGCAGTGCCTGGCCGACTCGCGCGGGAACGTCGTCGTGGTCTCCACGAGGGACTGCACGCTGCAGCGCAGGAACCAGAAGCTGGTCGAGGAGGCCCCGGCGCCGTTCCTGTCCGTCGAGCAGGAGCCCCTGCTGCGCGAGTCGTCCAAGGCCATCCTGCGCGAGGTCGGCTACGTCGGGGCCGGCACCTGCGAGTTCCTGATCGGCGAGGACGGCACCATGTCGTTCCTCGAGGTGAACACCCGGCTGCAGGTGGAGCATCCGGTGACCGAGGAGGTCAGCGGCATCGACCTGGTCCGCGAGATGTTCCGCATCGCCGACGGCCAGGAACTCGGCTACGACGACCCGCCGCTGCGCGGGCACTCGATCGAGTTCCGGATCAACGCCGAGGACCCGGGGCGGAACTTCCTGCCCGCGCCGGGCACGATCATGGCCTGGCGGCCGCCGTCCGGGCCGGGGGTCCGGCTTGACGCCGGCTACGCCGCCGGGATGACCGTGCCGCAGGCGTTCGACTCGCTGGTGGCCAAGCTCATCGTGACCGGGGCCAGCCGTTCTCAGGCCCTGGAGCGCTCCCGCCGCGCGCTGGCCGAGTTCGAGATCAGCGGCATGCCGACCGTGCTGCCGTTCCACCGGGCCGTGGTGGACGACCCGGCGTTCACCTCGGAGCCGTTCACCGTGCACACCGGGTGGATCGAGACCGAGTTCTCCGGGAACCTGCTGCCGTATTCGGGTGACGCGGCCGTACGCGACTCAGGCGGCGCGGCGCCGCGCGAGCGGATCACCGTGGAGGTCGGCGGCAAGCGCCTCGAGGTGGTGATCCCGGCCGGGCTGCGTGGCATGGGCGGGGCTGGGGGCGGAGGCACAGGCGCGCCCGGGCGGGCGGCGGCCCGCCCGCGCCGCGGCCCCTCGCGCGGCGGCCCTTCCGGCGGCAGTGAAGGGGGAACGGGGAGGCGGGTGGGGGGCGGTGACGCGCTGGTCAGCCCCATGCAGGGCACGATCGTGCAGATCGTGGCCGCCGAGGGCCAGCGGGTGGCGGCCGGCGACACGATCGTGGTGCTCGAGGCCATGAAGATGGAGCAGCCGCTGACCGCGCACAAGGACGGCACGGTCACCGGCCTGGCGGTCGAGGTCGGCCAGACGGTCCCGGCCGGGGAGATCATCTGCCAGCTGCGAGACTGAGCGCATGGCGCGTCTGCCGGGTGATCCCGGCGTGTTCGGCTGGCTCTGGTTCGCGGCCGGGTTCCGGCTTCCGGCCCGGAACCGGGACTGGGTCCGGCACGAGCTGACCGACGCGGGCTGGCGCTTCCGGACGGTGGTCCGTCACCTGGCGGTCATCATCCCGATCTGCGTCGTGCTGGTGGTCGTGCTCAGCAGCCTGCTGCCGGCGCCGCTCTGGCTGAGCCTGACGATGGTGGCGCTGATCCTGTCCGGCAGCATCTTCACGGTGGCCGCGTACGCGGACGACCTCCGGGCGTCCCGGCTGCGCCAGCACGGCCTGGACGTCCCCGACGACCCCGACCTGGGCCACCCGGCGCACTGAG
>Ga0070698_100006232_pt1 | contig 12978 bp, 11 predicted proteins | sample KBSK1502metaG_FD_65477 | JGI IMG/M metagenome (GOLD analysis project Ga0070698, IMG submission 65477) | Corn, switchgrass and miscanthus rhizosphere microbial communities from Kellogg Biological Station, Michigan, USA - KBS K1-50-2 metaG | ecosystem: Host-associated > Plants > Roots >... | reverse complement strand
GCAGACCGAGATCGGGAACGACCCGGGGGCCATCAAGGCCTACGCGGAGGCGGTCGAGGAGATGGGCTTCACCCACATCCTGGTCTTCGACCACGTGCTGGGCGCCAACCCGGAGCGGCCGGGCGGGTGGAAGGGGCCTTACACGCATCGCCACGCCTTCCACGAGCCGTTCGTGCTGTTCGGCTTCCTGGCCGCGGCCACGCGCCGGGTCGGCCTCGTGACCGGCATCGTCATCCTGCCCCAGCGTCAGACCGCGCTGGTCGCCAAGCAGGCCGCCGCGGTGGACGTGCTCTCGGGCGGGCGCCTGCGTCTCGGGGTCGGAGTGGGCTGGAACCCGGTGGAGTTCGAGGCGCTCGGCGAGGACTTCCACACCCGTGGCCGTCGCATCGAGGAGCAGATCGAGGTGATGCGCGCGCTCTGGACGAAGGAACTGGTCACGGTCAACGGCGCGCACCACCACATCTCGGACGCGGGCCTCAACCCGCTGCCGGTGCAGCGCCCGATCCCGGTGTGGATGGGCGGCGAGACCGAGGTCGTGCAGCGGCGCATGGCCCGCGTCGCCGACGGGTGGATGCCGCACTTCCGTCCCGGCGCCGAGTCGCAGGGCGCGATCGATCGGCTGCACGGGTGGATCCGCGAGGCCGGCCGCGATCCGAAGCGCTTCGGAATCGAGGGGCGCATGACGCTGCCCCAGATCCCCCCCGCCGACTGGGGCATGGAGCTGCAGGGGTGGCAGGCGATGCGCGGGGTCAGCCATCTCTGCGTGAACACCGGCGGCATGGGGCTCAAGACCCCGGCGGATCACGTGCAGACCCTGAGGCGCTTCCGCGAGGCGGTGGGCCTCAAGTAGCACGGCGCTCCAAGGTTTCATTGACCGGCCGCAGCGCGTAAAGTTGTAGGGACCCCATGGCCACGCGCGTCGCCCGAGCCATCCCCCGCCGGCCCCGCGTCGGACGCGCCCGCCGCGCGATCCGCTGGCTCCGCTCGCCGCGAGCCCGGCGGCTCTGGCGCCGGGTATGGACCGCGCCGCTGGCCCTGCGCCTCGTGGCCGGGCTGGTCGTGCTCGTGGTGGTCTGGTCCGCGGTGAACTGGACCTACCACGTGATCCGCAAGCCCACCGAGCTGTTCTTCCCGGTGAGCGGCACGCTCGCGAAGGCCCCGCCCGAGACGTGGCGGCAGTACGCCCCGCTCTTCCGGCGGCACTCGACCGCCACCATCTCCCCGGAGCTGCTTGCCGCGCTCGCCCAGGTGGAGGGCTCGGGCGACCCGGTGGCGCGCACCTACTGGCGCTGGCAGGTGGCCTGGAACCCGTTCGACGTGTACCGGCCCGCCTCGAGCGCGGTGGGCATGTACCAGATCACCGACCCGACGTTCCGGGAGGCGCGCCGCTACTGCGTGCGCGACCACGTGGTGATCGAGGACGGCTGCTGGTTCCGGGCGCTCTACGTGCGGGTGCTGCCGAGCCACGCGGTGGAGATGACCTCCGCGCTGCTCGACCGCGACGTGGCCCGCACCCTCGAGCACCGGCGCATCGTCACCGCGCTGCCGCGCCAGAAGCAGGACCTGGCCGCGGTCATCCATCTGTGCGGGACCGGCCCCGGCGACGACTTCGCCCGGCGTGGGTTCCGGGTCGGCCCGGGGCAGCGGTGCGGCGACCACGACGTGGCGGGCTACCTGACGCGGGTCAACGGGATGAAGCGGCAGTTCGCGCGTCTCGCCGCCGCCGAGGCTCCCGCTGAGCCCGCCATCTCGAATCCCCGATAGCCGTGGACCACCACCCCGGAGGGACCGTCATGCCGAAGGTCATGCTCAAGCTCGGGCCGCTCACGCGCCTGCTCGTCGGTCTCGCCCTCGCGCTCGCCATCGCGGGATCGCCCGCGTCGGCCGCGGCCCAGGCGGGCAAGCCCATCAAGATCGGCTTCCTGGCCCCGCTCACCGGAGCCGCGGCCCAGATCGGCCGCGACATGGAGAACGGCTTCGCGATGTACATGGAGGAGGCCGGGCACCAGATGGCCGGCCGCAAGGTCGAGGTGATCGTGGAGGACACCGCGGGCAATCCCGGCACCGCGATCACCAAGTTCCGCAAGTTCGTGGAGAGCGACCGGGTGGACATGGTGGTGGGGGAGGCCTTCGCCCACATCGGCTACGCCCTCGCCCCGAAGGCCGACGAGTACAAGATGCCGACGATCTTCCCGGTCATCGCGGCCGACGATCTGACCCAGCGCAAGCCGTCGAAGTGGGTGGTGCGGCTCGGCTGGACCGGCAGCCAGCCCTCGCATCCCTTCGGGGAGTACGCGGCGAAGACGCTCGGCTACAAGCGCGTCGCGGTGTTCGGGACCGACTACGCCTTCGGCTACGAGGTGGTGGGCGGCTTCCAGCGCGCCTTCGAGGAGGCGGGCGGGCAGATCGTCCAGAAGCTGTGGGCCCCGCTCGGAACCAGCGACCTGGCGCCCTATCTGAGCCAGCTCAAGCGAGACGCCGACGCCGCGTTCATCATCGTGGTTTCGAACTCGGCCCTGCGCTTTCCCGCGCAGTACCGCGACGCGGGCCTCCAGGGGCGCCTGCCCGTGATCGGCGGGGCGGTGATCGCCGACGAGTCGGTGCTGCCCACCTTCGGCGACGAGGCCCTCGGCATGGTGACCCCCCTGATGTACAGCGCCGCGCTCGACACCCCGGTGAATCGCCGCTTCGTGGCCGAGTACCGCAAGAGGTTCGGCAAGGTGCCCTCCTACTTCTCCGAGACCTGCTACACCAGCGGCCGGTGGATCGCGGAGGCGGCCAAGGTGGTGGGCGGCCGCGTGGAGGACCGCGAGAAGTTCATGGCCGCGTTCCGCACCGTGGAGATCCCCGACGCCCCGCGCGGGCCCCTCAAGCTGGACCAGTGGGGCAACCCGATCCAGAACATCTACGTGCGGAAGGTGGAGCGCAAGAACGGCGAGCTGCAGAACACGGTGATCCACACCTTCCCGGCCATCTCCCAGTTCTGGACCTACAAGCCGGAGGAGTACCTGAAGCTGCCGGTGTACGCGCGCGACTACCCGCCCTGCCGGTTCTGCTAGGCGTCCGGGTCGATGCTGACCCGCGTCGACCACGTGATGATCTGCGTGCCCGATCTGGCGCGCGGGATCGACGCCTACCAACGGCTCGGGTTCAACATCTACCCGGGCGGGGCCCACACCGGCCGGGCCACCCACAACGCGATCGCCTTCACCGGCGAGGAATACATCGAGGTGTTGAGCATCCGCGATCGGAGCGCGGTCGCGCCCGGTACCGCGGACGAAGGCCTCGCGCGGTACTTGGACGAGGGCGGCGGGTTCCGCGTCATCGCGCTGCAGAGCGACGACCTCGAGGCGGACGTGGCGGCCATGCGCCGGCGCGGGGTGGACGTGGGGGAGATCCGCGACGGCGGCCGGCGCACCCCGGCGGGGCAGGTGCTGCGCTGGCGCGCCGCGTTTCCCGGACCAGGCGTGCCGCTGCCGATCTTCTTCATCCAGCACCTGACGCCGCTGGAGGAGCGCCGGCGGCAGGTCGCGAAGGCGGGCGACCATCCGAACGGGGCGCTGCGGGTCGATCGCGTCTACATCACGGTGCCCGACGTGGTCGCGACCTCCCGGCTCTGCTCCCGCGTGCTCGCGCTGCCGGAGGCGGCGATCCAGCGCGGCGCGGTCATCAAGGCGGACATGGCGGTGTTCAACCTGGGACCAACCGGGCTCACGGTGGCCCAGCCCGCCGAGCCCGGCCCCGCCGCGGAAGCGCTCGCCCGGCGCGGGCCGGGCCCGTTCCAGGTGCTCTACCGCACGACCAGCATGGACACGGCGGTGCGGTGGATGATCGACCGCGGGCTGCCGGAGCCGATCCAGGGCGTGCGCAATACGGGCGAGCGCGCCATCCTGGTGGGACCGGAGCACACCGGCGGCGCGTATATCGGGTTCGTCGGCCCCGCCTAGTCGTCCTTCCGTTCCCGGTAGTCGCCGAACGCGGCGTCGCGCTGGCTCAGCAGGTCGCGCACGCTGCTCCCGTCGCGCTTGAACTGGGCGCGGTAGGCCTGGCTCGCCGCGGTCGAGAACGCGAGCGCCTGCAGCTCGGTGCCCGCGCGGATGGCCGCGCGCAGGCCCATGACCTCCATCGCCCGGTGGACCGCGCGCTTGTTGATCTGGCTGAGCTCGGTGGGCACCAGCGCGACGCGCTCGGCCACCGTGAGCACCGTCTTGTCGAGATCCGCGGCGGGGACCGCGCGGTTGGCGAAGCCTTTGGCCGCCGCCTCGGTGCCGCTGATCGCGTCCCCGGTGAGGTACATCTCCATCGCGGCGCGCATGCCCATGAGGAACGGATGGAACTGGTTGTCGGGCGGGCTCATGAGCCGGGTCGGCGGGTAGCCGATCCGCGCGTCCTCCGCCACGTAGACCAGGTCGCAGCACGCGGCCAGCTCGCTGCCGCCGGCCAGGCAGTAGCCGTGCACCTGGGCGATCACCGGCTTGGCCAGATCCCAGATCGTGAACCAGCCCTCCACCACGTGGCGGGCCCATTGGCCGGGGCCGCCCGGGGAGTAGAAGGGCTGGTCCTTGGTGTTGTCGGCGGAGAGATCGTAGCCGGACGAGAAACAGGGCCCGGCGCCGCGCAGGACGGAGACCTTGACCGTCGCGTCCGCGTCCGCCGCCCTCAGCGCGGCGAGAATGGCACCGCGCAGCTCGTTGCTGAGCGCGTTGCGCTTCTCCGGGCGGTTGAGGGTGAGGCGGCGGACTCCGGGGAGGGGATCGTCGAGCACGAGCACGGGGGTAGCCATGGAGCCGAGCATGCCTCAGGCGGCGCGGCGGGCGCAACGCCTGGGGGAGAATTCCGCGGCGGCTTCAGGCGAGCTGGGCGCGGACCGCGCGGGCGCCCTCGACGAGGGCGCGCAGCTTGCCGAACGCGGTGTCGCGCGGCAGGTACTTCATCCCGCAGTCCGGCGCGAGGACGAGACGGTCCGGGGTCACGCGGGCCAGGCCGGCCCGGATGCGCGCCGTGACCTGGGCCATCGTCTCGACGGCCGGGTCGGCGAGATCGATCACCCCCAGGATGATGGTCTTGCCCGCGAGGTCGTCGAGCACGCCCAGGTCGAGCCGGGGTTGCGCGGCCTCGATCGAGATCTGCTGCGCGGTGGTGGCGGCGAGCTGCGGCAGGAACGAGTAGCCGGAGGGCTTCTGGTGGCGCACCACCGCCGCGTAGCCGAAGCAGAGGTGGAGCGCGGTCGGCACGGTGAGGCCCTCCAGCGCCCGGTTGATCGCGGGCACCGCGTAGCGCTTGGCGCCCTCCGGATCGTTGCGCAGCCACGGCTCGTCGAGCTGGATGAGATCGGCCCCCGCCGCCTGGAGGTCGCGCGCCTCTTCGTTCACCGCCGCGGCCAGGTCCATCGCGAGGGCTTCCATGTCCTCGTAGAACTCGTTCTTGGCCTGCTGGGCCATGGTGAACGGGCCGGGCAAAGTGATCTTGGCTGGCCGGTCGGTGTGGCGGCGGAGGAACTGCATGTCGCGCAGCTCCACCGGTCGCATCCGCCGCACCCGTCCGACCACCCGCGGCACCACCGTCTCCTGGCCGACCCGGTTGCGGATCACCCCGGGCGTCTCGACGTCCACGCCATCCAGCGCGGTGGCGAAGCGGTTGGAGTAGCTCTCGCGCCGGATCTCTCCGTCGCTGACGATGTCGACGCCGGCGCGCTCCATGTCGCGGATCGCCAGGATGGTGGCGTCGTCCTGGGCCTGCTCGAGCCAGGGCTCGGCCACTCGCCAGATCTCCCGCTGGCGGACGCGGGGCACGCCTTTCGAGAGCAGCGCGCGGTCCACGAGCCAGTCGGGCTGCGGATAGCTTCCGACCACCGTGGTCAGCAGCGCTTGCCGAGACATGGGCCGGCATGCTAGCACGGATGCGGGCCAGGAGGCCGACACATGGACTTCGGCGCGGCGATCTTCTTCACCGACTACTCGATGGGACCGGCCGCGCTCGGCCGGGCGCTGGAGGAGCGCGGCTTCGAATCGCTCTGGGCGCCCGAGCACTCGCACATCCCGCTCTCGCGCGCCTCCGCGTTCCCGGCCGGCGGCGAGCTGCCCAAGAAGTACTACGACGTCATGGATCCCTTCGTCACCCTCGCGGCCGCCGCGGCGGCCACCACGCGGCTCCGGGTGGCGACCGGGATCTGCCTGGTGGTCCAGCGCGATCCGATCCAGACCGCCAAGGCGGTGGCGAGCCTCGATCAGGTCTCGGGCGGCCGCGTCCTCTTCGGGATCGGCGCGGGCTGGAACGCGGAGGAGATGGCCGACCACGGCACCGAGTTCAAGTCGCGCTTCGAGGTGATGCGCGAGCGGGTCGAGGCGATGCGGCTCATCTGGACCAAGTCCAAGCCCGAGTACGCCGGTCAGTTCGTGAAGTTCCCCCCGATGATGACGTGGCCCAAGCCGGTGCAGAAGCCGCACCCGCCGGTGCTGGTGGGCGGGGCGTTTCCCTACGGGGCGCGCCGGGCCCTCGCCTACGGCGACGGGTGGGTGCCGCACGCGCGGCGGCCCGCCTACGGCGACGTGCTCGGCAAGCTGCCCGAGTTCGCCGCGCTCGCCCGTGAGGCCGGCCGCGACCCGGCCACCGTGCCGATCACCGTCTTCGGGGTCGCCGAGGACGGAGACCTCATCAAGCGCTACCGCGACGCGGGCGTGGCCCGCCTGCTGTTCAACCTTCCCGCCGCCAAGGCCGACGAGGTGCTCCCCGTGCTCGATCGCTGCTCCGAGCTCATGCGGCAGGTGCGGTCCTGATGGCCACCCACAAGCCCGCGTTCCGGCAGATCGCCGCGGGGCTGCGGTTTCCCGAGGGGCCGGTGGCGATGCCGGACGGCTCGGTGATCCTGGTCGAGATCGAGCGCCGCACCCTCTCGCGCGTGACGCCCGACGGGAAGATCCACGTGGTCGCCACCCTGGGCGGGGGTCCCAACGGAGCGGCGATGGGGCCGAACGGCAAGATATACGTCACCAACAACGGCGGGCTCAAGTTCCTGGAGCGGCCGGGGAAGCTCTTCCCGGTGGCCCAGGCCGACGACTACGTCACCGGCTCCATCCAGGTCGTCGATCCCGAGACCGGCAAGTTCGACACCCTCTACGACCGTTGCGGGAGCGAGCGCCTGCGCGGCCCGAACGACCTGGTGTTCGACGGGGCGGGCGGGTTCTGGTTCACCGACCTCGGCAAGACGCGTGAGCGCGACAGCGACCGCGGCGTCGTCTACTACGCGAAGGCGGACGGCTCCATGATCCGCGAGGCGATCTTCCCGCTCGAGCGCCCCAACGGCGTCGGGCTCTCGCCGGACGAGAAGACGGTCTACGTGGTCGAGACTCCCACCGCGCGCTGCTGGGCGTTCAAGCTCTCCGGGCCCGGGCAGATCGAGTCGGCGAACGGCCCCTACCGCGGCGAAAAGGGCACGGTGGTGGTCGGGCTCGGCGGCTACCAGATGTTCGACTCGCTCGCGGTGGACGCGGAGGGCCACGTCTGCGCCGCGACCCTCATCACCGGGGCGGTGAGCGACATCTGGCCGGACGGCAGCCGGGTCGATCAGTACATGCTGCCCGACATGATGGTCACCAACGTGTGCTTTGGGGGGAAGGACCTGCGCACCGCCTACGCGACGCTGTCGATGGGCGGCACGCTGGTCTCGTTCGAGTGGCCGCGGCCCGGGCTGCCGCTCAACCATCTGAACCGGAGCTGAACCGCCGATGCGCGTCGGGGTGTGGCTCCCCAACTGCCGGCACCTCGCGACGCCCGAGCTCATCCGGCGCACCGCGGTGCGGGCCGAGGCGCTCGGCTACGACTCGGTGTGGGTGAGCGACCACGTGGTGGTGCCGCGCGCCAACGTGGCCAACTTCGGGACGACCATCTTCGACCCGCTGATCACGCTCGCGGTGGTCGCGGGGGCGACGAGCCGGGTGCGCCTCGGCACCACCGTGCTGATCGTGCCGTATCGCCAGGCGGTGGTCACCGCCAAGATGGTGTCCTCGCTCGACGCGCTGAGCGGCGGGCGGGTGATCCTCGGGGTCGGGGCCGGGTGGGTGGCCGCGGAGAGCGCGATGCTGGGCGTGCCCTTCGCGGAGCGCGGCCCCATGACCGACGAGTACCTGCGCGCGATGCAGGAGCTGTGGACGAGCCCGTCGCCGTCGTTCTCCGGCAAGTACGTGCAGTTCGACGATCTCCACTTCGAGCCGAAGCCGATCCAGGCGCCGCACCCGCCGATCTGGGTGGGCGGCCACAGCCGGGCCGCCCTCCGCCGCGCCGTGGAGCTGGGCGCCGCGTGGCACCCGATCAACCGCTCGGTGGACGAGCTGCGGGCCGGCGTGGCGGAGCTGGCGCGCCAGAGCCGCGCCCGCGGCCGCGCCACGCCGCCCGCGCTCACCCTGCGCAACGACGTGCGGATCCTCGGTCCGGGAGAGAGCGCGCCGCCGTCGGCCCACGCCGGGCGCGTGATCGCGGGGGAGCCGGCCGCCCTGGTGGATCAGCTCGCGGAGCTGGCCGCGTGCGAGGTCGAGGAGCTCGTGGTGGAGCTCCTCGCCGCGGACGGCGCCGAGCTGGACGCGCAGCTGACCGCCTTCGCCGAGCGCGTCCGCCCGCGCCTCGCCTGACGCCGTTCCCACGTGAGTCCCGATCCGACGCCGCGCCTGGCCGTGCACCGCTCCGGCCACGGCCCCGACCTGGTCCTATTCCACGGCGGCATGGGCTCGTGGAAGCACTGGATCCGCAACGTGGGGCCGCTCGGCGAGCGCTTCACCGTCCACGCGCTCGACCACCCCTCCTACGGCGACTCGGCGTCGGTGCCGCGCGAGACCACCGGGCCGCAGTACCTCGACCTGGTGCACGCGCTGCTCCTCGAGGCCTTCCCGGGCGGGGCGCCGCTTCGCTTCGCGGGCTTCTCGTTCGGAGCCGCGATCGCGTCCAACATGGCCCGTCGGCTCGGGCCGCGGGTGAGCCACCTCGCGATCATCTCCCCCGGCGGCTTCCCGACGCGGAAGTTCGGCGAGCGGCCGATCAAGAGCTACAAGGAGGCGGGCGGCGACGACCGCCTCTTCCGCGAGATCTGCCACCACAACCTGCTGGTGAACATGCTGAGCGATCCGGCGAGCGTGACCGAGGAGACCCTCGACATCCAGGTCGAGTGCGTGCGGAGAACCCGCTTCGATAGCCGGAAGGTCAGCGGGGGCGGCACCCTGCTGGGCGATCTCGCCGAGGTCGCGCGCCGGGGCGGGAAGATCCGCCTGCTCTGGGGCGAGCGCGACGACTCCGCGTTCCGGCCCGCGAGCCTGCTGATCGGCGAGGTCCAGGCCGCGGTGCCCGGCCTCGATGTGCACCGGATCCCCAAGGCCGGCCACTGGTCGGCGTACGAGAACGCGCCCGAGGTCAACCGGCGGCTGCTGGAGTTCTTCGGCGGCGGCCCAGAGGAGAATCGATCATGAGCTCGACCCGCAAGCCGGTCGCCGTCGTGGTGGGAGCAACCTCCAAGTGGCAGGCGGATGGCCGCAACACCAAGCTGGCCCACGGCCGAGCGCTCGACGACCGGGACGTGCCGGTCGGCATCCGCTGGGGCGTCGGCGGCGCGGTGGCCCAGAAGTTCGCGCAGGAGGGCTTCCACGTCGTGCTCACGACGCGGAGCGCCCCCAACGCGAAGGCCCTCGACGAGGCCATCCGGGCGCAGGGCGGCGCGAGCTCGATCGTGGAGCTCGATCTGGTGTCGGAGGCCTCCATCGCGAAGGCGTTCGCCACGATTCGAGCGCAGGTCGGCGAGCCGGAGGTCCTGGTCTACAACGCGGGCTACCTCGAGGGGCGCGACCTGCCGCCCGACAAGGAGCTGCTGGAGCACGTCCCGCTCGAGATCTTCGAGACCGCGCAGCACATCGCGAGCCGCGGTCCGTTCCTGGTCGCGAAGGAGGTGCTGCCCGCGATGCGCAAGCGGGGCGGGGGCTCGTTCCTGATCTCGAACAACTCGTCGTCCCTCCGAGGGCGCAAGCGGCTCACCGGGCAGTCGCTCTACTACCCGCGCGTGATGATGCGCACCCTGGCCCAGGTGCTGACCGAGGAGTACTCCGAGCACGGCGTCCACGTCGCCAACGTGGTGATCGACGGGCTCATCGACTCCCCGGGCACCCGCGCGCTGCCGCGGGCGCAGAAGCAGCCGGAGATCGTCATGAACCCGGTGAAGATCGCGGAGGCGTTCTACTACCTCCACACCCAGGACCGGTCCTGCTGGACCCACGAGCTCCAGCTCACGCCGTTCTCGACCAAGCCCAGCTTCTAGGCAGATCGCCCGTCGCGTGGGATATAGTCGAGAGGCCATGCGAGACCAGAAGGTGTTCTACGGCTGGTGGGTCGTGGGCGCCTTCTCGGTCACCACCTTCATGTCGACCGGCGTGCGCCACGCGGTCGGGCCCTTCCTGAAGCCGATCGTGGCCGACCTCAACCTCGACCGGGCCAGCTTCTCGGCGGTCATCGCGCTGAGCCTCTTCCTCTACGGGGTCTTCATGCCGCTGGCCGGCATGGCCCTGGATAGGTTCAGTGTCCGGGTAGTTGCCTCCGCCGGCACCCTGCTCCTGGTGGCCTCGCTGATCCTGACCGCGATGGTGCGCAACGTCTGGGAGTTCACCGCGGTCTACGGAGTGCTGGTGCCGCTCGGTCTGGCCGGCACCGGGCCGGTGATCGCCTCCGGCGTCGTGGCCCGCTGGTTCAGCCGGAAGCGCGGCACCGCGCTCTCGGTGCTCGGTAGCGCGTCGATGACCGGGATGAGCCTGCTGGTGCCCGCGGTGACCTGGCTCGTCCTGACCACCGGCTGGCGCACGACGTACGTGGTCATCGCGATCATGATCCTGGCCATCTCGCTGCCGCTCTGCATCCGGGTGCTGCGCGACTCCCCGGAGTCGGTCGGGCTCACCGCGGACGGCGAGCCGCGGCCGGCCGGCGCTCCCGCCGCGTCGGTCGAGCGGGTCACCGCGGGCGAGGCGCTCCGGACGCTGGCCTTCTGGCAGCTCGCGGGCTCCTTCTTCACCTGCGGCTTCTCGATGAGCCTGCTCTCCGCGCACGGGATCCCGATGCTCACCGACCACGGCTACACCCCGATGGTCGCCTCGTGGACCCTGGGCGTGCTCGGGGGCTCGAGCATCGCGTTCACGATCATGCTGGGCGCGCTGTCCGATCGGTTCGGGCGCCGTCCGGTGCTGGCCGGGATCTACGCGGGCCGCATCGCGATCTTCACCGGGCTCTTCCTCATCCGCGATAACCCGGGCGCGCTCCTCGTGGTGGCGGTGCTGGGCGGAATCACTCTGGCCGGCACCGGCTCGATGACCTCCGCGCTCACCGCCGACATCTACGGGCGCTTCTCGGTCAGCTCGATCTTCGGCCTGATCTTCCTGGTGCACCAGACCGGGTCCGCGCTCGGCTCCTGGCTCGCCGGCGCGCTCTTCGAGGCGACCGGCGGCTACGGCCTCGCGTTCGTGATGGCCTGCGGGCTCCTGGCCGTCGCCGCGGTGGTCGCGCTCAACATCGACAAGGACGCGCGCCGCATCTGGCGCGCCGCCACCGCGTCCGCCTCCAGCTGAGTCGGCCGTCCCGCCCGCCGCCGGTTACTTGACCGTCACGCTCTTGGCGAGGTTGCGCGGCTTGTCGGGATCGTGGCCGCGCAGCAGGCACAGGTAGTAGCCGAGCAGCTGCGCCGGCACCGCGTTGATGATAACGGTCGCCGGGCCCAGATCCGCCACCGGGATGTGGGCGTCGAAGGCCTCGTGGGGCTCGGGGGAGACGCCGATGATCATCGCGCCCCGCGCCTTCATCTGTAGCGCGCCAGACATCACATCGTCGTACGTTTCGTCGCGGGGGGCCAGGCCCAGGGCCGGAGTGCCCGGCTCGATCAAGGCGATGACCCCGTGTTTGAGCTCACCGCCTGCGAAGCCCTCGGCGTGGATGTAGCTGACCTCCTTAATCTTCAGCGCGGCTTCGAGGGCGAGCGGGTAGCTCGGACCTCGGCCGATCACGAACATGTGCTCGTGCCGGTGGATCTGGTCGGCGATCCGGCGGATGAGGGTGCGCCGCTCGTCGCGGAGCAGGCGCTCGGTCTCCTCCGCGGCGGCGACCACGAGCGAGGCACCAATGTCGAGGCGGCCGATCAGCTCGTGCGCGGTCATCATCAAGATCGCCAGCTTGGCGGTGAAGCTCTTGGTCGACAGCACGCACCGCTCAGGGCCAGCGCCGACGGGGAACGCCCGGTCGGCGAGCCGCCACAGCGACGAGCCTTCGACGTTGACGAGCGCGGCGACCTTCGCGTGCCGGCTCCGAGCTTCTCGCACCGCGTCGATCACGTCGATCGTCTCGCCGCTCTGGGAGAAGGCGATCACCAGCGCGCCGTCGGAGACGAAGTCCTTGAGGTAGGCGAACTCCGAGCCGGTGGCGAACGTGAGCCGGCGTCCCGCGATCCGGGCGAGGAGGTACTGGGCGGCGAGCGCGGCGTGGCTCGCGGTGCCGCAGCCCACCGCGAAGACGTCACGCGCCTCGCGCAGCATGTCGGCGAGCGCGCGGACGTGCGTGCCCCACCCGGCGGCGACGCGCCGGAGCACCGCCGGCTGCTCGTGAACCTCCTTGCTCAGGAAATCCGGGTAGCCGGAGAGCTCGACCGCCGCCGCCTCCCACTCGACCTCGCTGACCGCGGGTGCGATCTCGATACCGGTGGCCACGTCGAACACCCGGATCCCGTCGGCCTCGACCAGCGCCGCCTGCTGGTCTTCCAGGAAGGTGACCCGGCGCGTGTGCTCCAGCAGCGCGCTGTAGTCGGAGGCCAGGAAGCTCTCGCCGTCACCCCAGCCGAGCACGATCGGCGAGCCGCTCTTGGCGACCGCGAGCTGGCCGGTTCGCACGTCCAGCACCGCCACCGCGTTCAGCCCTTGCAGCTGGCGGAAGACCGCCACGAGGGCGGTCACGAGCTGCTCGGGTCCTTCGGGG
>Ga0070698_100006231_pt1 | contig 12980 bp, 13 predicted proteins | sample KBSK1502metaG_FD_65477 | JGI IMG/M metagenome (GOLD analysis project Ga0070698, IMG submission 65477) | Corn, switchgrass and miscanthus rhizosphere microbial communities from Kellogg Biological Station, Michigan, USA - KBS K1-50-2 metaG | ecosystem: Host-associated > Plants > Roots >... | reverse complement strand
AGTACGTCGGTCATCGTCGTCTCCTCACGCGCCGACGGGCGCGCTCGCGCCCTCGCGTATCGCCACGGCGGCTGCTCGGATCGCGGCAACGATGTTGTGGTAGCCCGTGCAGCGGCAGATGTTGCCTTCGATCGCGTCGCGGATCTCGTCATCACTCGGATCGCTGTTGCGAGCGAGGAGATCGGCCGCGGTCATGATCATCCCCGGGGTGCAGAACCCGCACTGGAGACCGTGCTTCTCCCAGAAGGCCGTCTGCAGCGGGTGCAGCGCATCGGCACCGGCGGCCATGCCCTCGATCGTCGTCACGCTGGAACCATCGGCCTGGACGGCCAGCATCGTGCACGACTTCACGGCGCGGCCGTCGACATGGACGGTGCAGGCGCCACATTGGCTCGTGTCACAGCCGATGTGCGTGCCGGTCAGGTCGAGGTCCTCGCGGATGGCCTGGACGAGCAGCCGTCTCGGCTCGACATCGAGCTCTCGCTGGGCTCCGTTGACCGTGAGGGAGATGTGTTCGCCCACGAGCCGACCTCCTTCGACGACTGAGCGCCAGACGACCGACCATCCGCCCCACGCGAATGGAGACCCGTGGCGTCTTCCCCTGGAGCATCCGGAGCCTCGGGCCGACGGGAGTACCTGGGGTCGGCGGGAGGTCCGTCGATGGTGGCACCGCCGGGTGCCGGAATCAAGTCTGGATGCACGGCGCGGCCCGGGCCGGTCGTGCCGCCCTGGCCTCCCCGGATGGCCCGCCTTGGCGCCGTTGGAACCACCAGCGTTCCAACAGGCGAAGGAACGAGCTCGATCGCTCCAGAATCGCCCCTTCCGGTGTCGGTCGGCGCCCTTGGAACCACCAGCGTTCCAACGGGCGAAGGAACGAGCTGGATCGCTCCAGAATCGCCCCTTCCGGTGTCGGTTGGAACGCGCGCCGCCCCAAGTGACGAAGGAACGGCAGTTCGGCCGTCGGTTGGAACGCTGGCGGACCCAAGACTCGGGGCAGTGGATCAGGCGGCCGCCACGTCCTCCAGGGCGGCGCCGAGACCGTCGACCAGGGTATCGATCTCGCCTTCCGTGATCACGAAGGCCGGCGAGATGTGCAGCGCGTGGCCGCGAAGGACGCGCGTGGCGATCCCATGACGCAAGGCCGCGGCGACGACCCGCGCCGGGATCCCGGGATCCGCGGCCAGCCGGTCCGGCTTGATGGCCACGGCCGCGGTGAGCCCGACGGTCCGGATCTCCCCCACGAGTGGCTGCGAGGCGAGACGGCGGACCGCGGTGTCCAGCACCGGTTCCAGGGCGGCGACCCGCGCCACGAGGCCCTCCCGCTCGATGATGTCGAGGTTGACCATCGCCGCCGCGCAGGCCGTCGCGTGCCCCGAATACGTGTACCCGTGGACGAACATCGGACCGGGCGCAGAACCCTCCCAGAACGGCTGGCTGACTCGCGGCCCGACGATGACCCCGCCGAGCGGCTGGTACCCGGAGGTCACGCCCTTGGCGAAGACGATCATGTCGGGCTGGATGTCGTACCTGAGCGAGCCCCACATCGACCCGGTCCGACCGAAGCCAGTGATGACCTCGTCGGCGATCAGCAGGATGTCGTGCTCTCCGCACAGCCGCTGGACCTCGGCCCAGTAGGACGGTTCGGGCGGGTAGACGCCGCCGGCCCCGATGACCGGCTCGCCGATGAACGCGGCGATCTCCTTGCCGCGCGATTCGAACTGGGCGCCGAGGGTCTCGGTGTCGGCCGCGCCGACGTTCACGACCTCCTCGATGATCTCGCCACCGTAGCCGGCCTTGTTGCCGGGGATCCCCGCCAGCGCGGTACCCCAGGCATGCATCCCGTGGTAGCCGTGCTCGCGCGATACGATGACGCGCTTCTCCGGTCGCCCGAGCACGTCCCAGTAGTGGCGGGCGAGCTTTGCCGCCGTGTCGATCCCGTCCGAGCCGCCCGACCCCAGGAAGATGACGGCGTCGTCGATCGGCGCGAGCGCCGCCAATCGATCGGCCAGGGCCAGCGTCGGCTCGGTCGTGTAGGCCCCGAACGACGAATATGCCGGCAGGCGCGCGAGCTGCTCCGCCACCGCGTCGGCGATCTCCCGACGGCCATAGCCGACGGCGCAATACCAAAGAGCAGCGGTCGCGTCGAGATAGCGTTTCCCGTCAACCGACTCGAGCCAGACCCCATCACCCGAGCGGAAGACGATCTCCGCGTCTTTGACGACGTGCATGTCGGCGAAGCCGTGCCAGAACCGTGTCGATGTCATGGCCCGATGGTAGCCGCGAGCGCCCTCAGTCCGGCGGGCGTTTCGTGTCGCGGTTCGATGGCCGACGGGGCGCCTTCGGGACATAGCGGCCGAGCGCGGCGCTGCGCGCGTCGATCGCCCGGGGGTCGACCGCCGCCAACCGCTCGTCCATCGGCGCCGCCGCCAGACGAGCCGCCTCCCCGAGCCGCCGGACCTTCGTTGCGGCGACCTCCCAAGAGAGGGCCCTCAGCGACCCGGCCGTCGCGAGTCCGACCCGAGCTGCGCCCCGACCGCCCGTCGAGGCCGCATAGCCCGCGGCCCACAGCAGCACCTCGGGGCCGTCGTCGCTGCCGGCCCGCGTCGAGACGGCCCCGCAGATGAGGCCGAGCTCCGGCGGCGCCGCGGTGGCCAGCCGCCAGTTGTCCGGGCCGTCGATGAGGTCCAGAGCCAGGCTGGCGTAGGCGCCGGCCACGATCGTCTCGACGCCGGCCCGGTCCGCGTTGCCCCCGATGATGGCCAGCGAGAGGTGCACGTCCTGGTCCAGGTCGGCGGTCAGGGCACGGTGCGCGTCGGCGAACCCGGCTCGGGCGACCGGATCCGAGTCGATCGTCGTGGCGGCGGGTTCGTGGATCTCGATCCAGCGGCAGCCCGCGTCGGCGAGGGCCAGGACCACCGCTCGCACGCCGGCCGCGGGCCGGCCGCTCGTGAACGGGCCATCGATGACCGCCTTGACCAGGCGATCGGTGCGCGCCGCCGTGGATCGCCATGCGGCCACCGGGTCGGCGGAGTCGAGCCGCCAGCCGCCGTCGGTCAGCGGCTCCAGCCCGTGCTCGATCTGGAGGTCGAGCACGGCGTCGAGCACGGCTTCCGGGTCCGCGTCGTCGGCCAGCCCGGGGCGCGGCAACGACCCGAGGAGCGTGGCGAACATCGCGGTGATCGACTCCTGACCGCGTCAGGCGGTGCGCGCGGCCGTGCCGACCATCAGCCCCACGATGACGACGAGGGCCACGACCCCGATCGCGAACAGTGGGACGAACAACGGAACCTTGGCCAGGCCCGCCACGCGCGCGCCGGCGGCGCCGCCGACCTCACCGGCTCGCTGCCAGAGGGACGTGAGCGTCTGGACACGCGTCGGCGGGACGATCGCCCCGAGCCACAGCCCAGCAGCGAGTCCACCGATGTGCGCGGCGTTGTCGATGCCCGGGACGGCCGCGCCGAAGACGAGATTGATGAGGATGAGCATCCCGATCTGGCCGACGAGCGCGCGGCTTTGCCGATCGACCGGGTGGTGGAACCGCCCCGCGGTCAGCAGGATCCCGAACAGGCCGAAGATCGCGCCCGAGGCGCCGACGGACGTGGCATTGCCACCGAAGACGAAGCTGCCGACCGACCCGGCCGCGGCGCAGGTGAGATAAAACGCAAGCAGGAGGCCCGATCCGTACCAGCGCTCGACGATCGGGCCGACGAGGTACAGCGCGTACATGTTGAAGAACAGGTGCAGCCAGTTGCCGTGCAGCAGCGTCACGGTCCAGAGCCGCCAGTACTCCCCAGCTGCGACCGCCGTCTTGTCGAGCGCGAACGCGGCACCGAGTGCTTCGCCGTCCTGCGACAGGAAGGCGGTCGCTGAGACGATGACCGTCGCTGCGATGAGGATCGTGCTGACCGAGATGAGCGGCCCATCGCCACGGCCCTTCGCGAAGTAGCGCCGGGCGGCCTTGGGATCGCCGGATTCCTTGGTCAACCAGCCGAGGCGGGTCGCGATCTCGGGCTTGTCGGCGGCGGGCGCGCGACGGTCGGCCTGGCGGTAGGCCTCGATCGCGCCGGGCAGGTTGCCGGCCCGGACCCGGGCGGCGGCAACGTTGCGCCAGGCCGCGTAGGTCGTCGGCGTCTCGGGGAGCTTGACGGCAGACTCCCAGGCCCCCAACGCCGAATCATCGTCGCCCAGTCGGTAGCGGGCCTCGCCAAGGCCAAGCAGCGCAGCGGAGGTGATCGCGGGATCGTCGAAGCCGATCACCCGGCCGAAGCGGATCGCCGCATCGTGGAAGTCGCCGGCGGCCAGGGCCGTATCGCCGGCCGCCAGGAGCGCGACAGCCTCGTCGCGCGACAGCCGCCCGGTCCGTGACGGGTCCGGGGTGGCGGGTGGCCGAGGCTCGTCCATCGAGCCGACGATACTAGACTTGCCCGCATGTGCGGACGGTTCACGCAAGAGCGGCCGGCGTCCGACCTGGCCGACATCTTTGCCGCCGAGCCGCTGGTCGACGATCCGGGGCCGCGTTACAACGTCGCCCCGACCGACGAGACGCTCGTCGTGGTGCAGCGCGAAGAGCGCCGGGCGATCACCTCGTACCGCTGGGGCCTCGTCCCGCACTGGGCGACCGATCTCAAGACCGGGTCGCGGATGTTCAACGCGCGGGCGGAGACGCTGACCGCGAGCCCGGCCTTCCGTGACGCCTTCCGGCGCCGCCGCTGCCTCGTTCCGGTCGACTCCTTCTACGAGTGGAAGCGTGAGGGTGCGATCCGCCAGCCGTATCGGGTCATCCGTGAGGACGGCCGGCCGATGGCGCTGGCCGGGCTGTGGGCCGGCTGGAAGGACCCATCGACCGAGCAGGTGCGCCGCACGTTCACGATCGTGACCACGACATCGAACGACGCCATCGCCGGCCTGCACGACCGGATGCCGGTCTTGGTGCCAGATGACGCCTGGGATCGATGGCTGCATCCGACCGCCGCCGAGCCAGGCGAGCTCCTCGCGATGCTCCAGCCGACCGACGACATCCCGCTCCGCATCTATGCCGTGAACCGCTACGTGAACGACGTCCGGCGCGACAGCCCCGAATTGATCGAGCCGCTCGCGGAGGCCGTGCCGGTCGAGGGCGTCCTCGGGATCTAGCCGGTCGGCACCGCGATCAGATCCCGATAGGCGGCCGCGGCGTCGTCGCCCCTCGAGAGCGCCGCCGCGTACCGTCCGATCCTCGGTCCGACGCCCTCGGCGTCGTCGGCGGCGGCGGCCACGACGAGCGCGTCCGCGGGCACGCCTGTCGGGACGTCGCTCTCCTCGGGGACGACGACGACGAGCCGGGCGCCGCTGTATCGAGCGGCGGAGACGGCCTCGGTGAGGAGCTCGGGCGAGGCGTGCACGGCGACGAGGACCTCGAACTCGGTCAGGTACTCGAGCGCGAGCGCCACGTCCGCGGCGTCGAGGGTCGGGTCGGTGTCGCTGGGTGACGGCGCCTGTCGTTCCGTGTCGGACTCGCTGTCCGCGACCCCGTCCGCCGTTGCGTCGAGCGCGGGATCCGCGGGGTCGGTCGGCTCACTCGGAAGCTGCCGGACCGGCGTCAGGCGTGCCGGGTCGCGCAGGGTCGCCACGTGCCCCACGCCAGCCCGTGCGAGGGCGATCAGGACCGCGTCGCCCGCCGGGTCGTCGCCGGCCTTGGAGATCAGCTCGACGCGAGCCCCGGCAGCGGCGGCAGCGGCAGCGATCTCGGGCGCCAAACCGTCCGGCGCGGGCTCATCGACCGTTCCGCGCAGTCCGAGGGCCCCGATGACGACGATCACGCCGCCACTCTACGTGGAGTGGCGCCAAGCGTTCAGGTCTGTGATTGGATCGGTCGTCGAACCGGGGTTGAGGCGCGAAGCGACGGCGTCGCAGAGGCCGTGCGCTTCGTCCAGATCAGGTGCAGCGGGTCCAACCCGAAGAACGCACTCACGGACGCTGCCACGACGAAGCCAACAACTGGATGCAACCCGGTCATGAGCGTGACGTACTCGAAGGCTGCACCGACCGAGATGAACCAAAGGGATGCGGAGGCGACACGTTTGACCATGACGGCATGCTGCTCGCGCGAGCGCCGAGTTTGCCCCCCGACTCTCGTACCGTGCGGCCCCGCTGTTCGTCAGCCTATCGACGAACGGAGATCACTCGACCAGGCCGGTTCCCGTGACATGGAACAGATCGCCGGGGTTGTAGTCGATGTTGAACGCCGCCCCCGAACCATTGACTTCGAAGCTGTAGCAGATCACCTGGGCGGCGAGTGTATCGGTGTCACTGCCGTTGAACTTCATCGTGGCGGAAGGCGCATAGATCGTTCCGGTGATGGAGATGTTGGCGTCCGCGCCGTCCAGATCGATATCGAAGCCGCCCCCGAAGGACGCCGTACGGTCTACGAAGATGACCATGTTCTTGTAGTCCCCGGACTGGATCGGCCGGAGGGCCAGTGTCGGGGTGCCTCCACCTCCGCCGTTGATCTTGATCGGACCGTAGCAGCCAGCTCCGGTGCAGCCGGTCGTTGGGAGCGGATCGACGGTGTTGTAGATCAACACGCCACCGGATGGGGCTGTGCCCGCGTCATCGCCGGCGGCTTTGCTGATGACCATCCCATTCGATTGGATCAGGAGACCGCTACCGCCGAGCCAGTAGATACCGGGGCTCAGGTAGAGGATCGCCTTGCTTGTCGAGATGCCGCCTGGATAGTTCCCAGGGAAGAGACGGTACGTCTTGCCGGCGTACGGCCCTCCCGAGAAGGCGCACGTCGCCGGTGCCGCATCCGTGGCCGGGCTATTTCCTGGGCAACCGGACGGGATCGGCCCTGGGGAAACGTCGATGGGCTGGATGGCCGCAGGTGCCCCCGGCTGCGACGGCGGCGGCAGATTGCGGAGCGGATCTCCCGAAACGAGTACACCGGTCGGGGCGGTCGTGCACCCATTTGTCGCACCGTTCGAAACGGTGATGATTCCGACGACGTCGCACTCCGGTGCCGTAAGTACGCCGTTCCCGCTCAACTGCAAGCCACCGGGCGGCGATGAGCACGCTGAGTCGATATGAACGGTTCCGTTGGTCGTCACCGCCGTGCCAGGCGATCCGGTGATCTTGTTCGCCCCACAGCTTGTCGGATCGAGGGCGAGCAACGAGTAGGGCAAGGCGATGTCCGTGTTATTGGTCGCGACTCCCATCGCTCCGGTTCGTTGCTGCGTCACGCCGATCACGCCAGCGAAGAACGAGGGTCGTGTGCCGCCGATGGTGACCTGGATGTGGCCCGGCAGCCCGGCCTTTGTCGATGGGGCGACCGGTGGGAGGTCCACCCGCACGGTGTGACCACCCACGCCGTCCGAAAAGCCGTTCTCAACCGCCACGTTGCACGCGGCCGTGACGGCAGGCATGCCTCCAGGTGCGGCCGCACAGCCGCCGTGATACACGTACGCGGCCGGCAGGTATCGAGCTCCAGCGAGCGCGGCGGAGTCGGAGGCGTTCTGCTCAGTTCGGCGATCAAGAAGGTTCTGGCCCACGTCAAACACGAGCGCCGCGATCAGACAGATCAGGAGGAATGCGCCGGCGAAGATCACGAGGATCTGGCCTTGTTCAGGACGCCGCCCTGGCTCAGTTGTTGATAACAAGGGTCGATTCTCCTGTGACCGTGATAGGCGGGAGGGGCACGATGGGGATCAAGGTCTTGAACGGGTAGCTCACGCTTACCGTCACGGTCTTCCCTCGCCCGTTGCCGTCCGGCCAGACCGGGGTGATGACGAGACTCGCCGTGCTATTGACGACCGCTACGGCATTTCGCCGAACGACCGCCTTCACGTTGGCGCCGGTCGGATCTGAGGATGTCGTCCCGGGGGCGGGGTCTCCTGACGAGGGGATCCCGGCGCTGCCATGGACGATCGCGTAGCGTGCCCCCTCGCGAGCGGCATTGTTCAGGATCTGGACGGTGTAGACATATCGGCCGAAGTCGATGATCGAGAAGAGGATCAGGAAGAAGATGGGAGCGACGAGGGCGAACTCAACGAGGGTCTGACCGCGCATTCGCGGTCGTGCCTGGCGGCCGGCGTGGCGCGGACGACCGATCATGGGCCGAGCGTCAGGTCTTGCATCCGGAACCGACTCTCCCGGCCGATCGTGATCGTTTCGGGCAGCGGCGGGAACGACAGGATCATCCTGAACTCGTAGTCCAGTTTGACATGGACGATGCACGGCGGCTCTGTCGCTTGGACCGAGCAATCGGTCGTGCCGACCGTGCCTCCAGATGTCGCGCAGTCGACGGACGACCCGCCCCATTCGAGCGTGCACGAGAAGCTCGGGTTCGTGCACGTCGAGTGACCGACCGTGCCCGTTGGTTCTGAATAGCCTTCGAGGTGACTTCCCGCCGCGGCGACACACGCTCGCCGCAACATCTCATCCGTCGTCACGGCGACATTGGCCGGGGACCACTGGTCGGATGTGAAGGCTCCGAAGTCCGCCGCCTCACGCGCTGCCGACTCGACCGCGACCGCGCTCACGTACAAGCGCCCAAAATCGGCGATCGCGACCACCATGAGGAGCATGAGCGGCACGACCAGGGAAAACTCGACGAGCGACTGGCCAGACCGGCCCGTCCGTCGTGGCGGCGTCGAGGCGAGGTGCCTCTGCTTCGGCGCGTTCGACATCGTATGTAACACCCAGAGCGGGTTGGTACTCCCCAAGTACATAAGTACCAAGGCGACGGAGTGTCGCATCGTGCCCTTGCAATGAACCTTACGTCCACCTCGATTTAGGCGGTCCCGGTAGTTATTGGTGCGTGACGACAACGAACCGGTCCAGCCCGAATTCGGACGCCCACCTGAAAACCGACCCCCGGGAGCCCGGTGCGACAAGATCCCGTCGCAGACTGGCCCAGCGGCTCCTGACGGCTTAGCCGTCGGCGCCCGTCAAGTCGTGATCTTGATCCGACCCGGTGCCTAGGAGTCGCCGCCCGACTCCGGGGTCTGCGACGGTCGCTGCGTTTCGCTCGAGCCGGATCCGGAGTCCGAACCTGGCTCTGACGAGTCGTCACTCGAGTCCGAACCCGGTTCGGACGATTCGTCGCTCGAGCCCGATCCGGAGTTCTCGGAGTCGCCGCCGGAACCGGACCCTGAGCCCGATGAATCGCTGGGCGGGCGCCCGGCCTGCGTGGGCTCCGCGGTCGGCGTCGTGTCCAGGGTCGGCGTCGGTGACGCGGACGGCGTGGGGCTGATCGAAGGACTGACGGCCGGACTCGGGCTGGGAGGCAGCGACGCACGTGGCGTCAGCGACGGTGCCGGCGCGACCGGCGGTTCGTTCGACGCCAGGATCCGACCGACGCCGACGACAGCGACGGCCCCGAGCGATCCCATCGCGACCGCCGCGAGCAGCACGAGCGCCAGCGCCTGCGCCCGCACGGCGAGGGGCCGACCGCCGCTCCACGTGAGCCGCCACGCATCCCGGACGGCTGCGACCAAACCCGCAACCCCGCCCGCACCCACCGTGCGAGGCGGTGGCTCGAGCGCGACCGCCGCCATGACCCGATCCTCGAATTCGACGCTAGGCGCCACCGATTCGCTTCGGGCGAACGCCTCGAGGTCGCGCGCGACGAGGATCTCGGCGCCCGACGCATCGGCCGCGGCGTCGCCGCCGTCCTGCAGCTCCGAGGGATCGAAGCGGCGGCCGAAGTCGCTCATGGATCGTCTCGCTCGAGCTCGTTTCGAAGCCTTGCCAGCCCACGGCGCAGCTGGGTCTTGACAGTGCCGATGGGCCGGTCGGTCTGGCGGGCGATCTCGTCGAGCGTGGCCTCCCCGAAGAAGCGGAGCGCGACGACCTCACGATACGGCTCCGGGAGCCCAGTGACCGCCGCCCGCAGCTCCGTCGCGCGTTCGGCCCGCATCGACAGGATGGCCGGATCGGCGAGCGGCGCCGAATCGATGGCTGACTGGTCCGCCGCGCTCGTGATCGGGTCGACCGTGGACGGACCGGCCCCTGGCGCCAGTGGGTCGCGCCACGTCACAGTCCGGCGCTTGCCGGCCTGACGCAGCGCGATCCGAACACCGATGCGCATCAGCCACGCCCCGAACGTGCCTTCGCCACGCCAGCTCGCTAGCTGGCGGTAGGCGGTCACGAGTGCCTCCTGGGCGGCATCTTCGGCATCGGCCCGATCGCCCAGGATGCGGTGACACGCCCGAACGAGCGCCACGGACTCACGCTCGACGAGTCGGCGGTAGGCCTCACGGTCCCCGTCCAGCACCGCGCGCACGATCGCACGCTCGTCGAGGGCGGCCGCGATCGGGTCGTGTGACTGCGGGTCGATGCCGATAACGCTCCGTTCGTGCGTTCAGCGCGAGAAGGGGCGCGGCCGAACGATCGGTGACCATGATGTCTCGACGCGAACGGGATGTCGCGCGGCGTGACCATCGGCCACCGATCGTTCCGACTGTCGGGGTCAGTCGCCGTTGTCGGAACCGCTGTCGTCGTGCTCACCGCCGCCGGCATCGCCGTCGTCGCCGCCGGAGCCACCGTTGTCGTGCTGACCGTCTTCGACGTCGCCATCGCCCGAACTGCCATCGTCATCAACGTCCTCGCCGGCCTCGTCGGCGTCGTCCGCCTCCGCGGTCTCCTTCGGTTCCGGCGTCTCCGCAGCCCTGGCGGGCTCGGGCGTCTCGACCGGCTCGGCCGTCTCGGCGGCGTTCGCCGCGGGCGTCGGCTCGGCTGTCTCGGTCGGCTCGGCGGTCTCCGTTGGCTCAGCGGTCTCGGTGGGCTCGGCGGTCTCGGCCGCCTCGGGGGTCGCCCTCGGCTCGGCGATCGATGGAGCCGCAGCCGGCGTGCCTGTGAGCCCGTCGGCCGCGAATACCGCCCCGCCGGCAAGGAACAGCGTCACGACCCCGACTCCGAGACCGCGGATGAATCGAGCATCCAAGCGCATGGGTTCGTCTCCTGGTCGCCGATCCCCTGATCGGCTTCTACCAGTTCGAGACATCCCGACGCGAGAAGGTTTCAGCCGGTCGCGTCGTCGCGTTCGATGACGACCTTGCCCAGGCCCGCGGCCTCGAGCGCCGGACCGAACGCATCCGCGTCGCCGACCAGCACGATCGCCGCACGATCGACCAGGAGGTGGTCGCGAGCGGCGGCCGCCACCGCCCCGATGTCGACCGATTCGATCCGGCTGCGGTACCCGATCAACTCGTCCACCGGCAGTCCATGGATCGCGAGGCCGGCCAGGGCCCCGACGACGGCGCCAGGCGTCTCGAACCGGAGGGGGAAGACACCGACGAGGAAGTCCCGCGCAGCGGCCAGCTCGGACGGCTCGACGGGAGCAGCACGCATCCGCTCGAGTTCGGCCAGCATGTCGAGGACGGCCGGCACGGTGACCTCCGTGTTGACGGCCGCTCGCGCGCTGAACGGCCCGGCGCCGCGGCGCATGTCGTAGCCGGCGCCCGCCCCGTAGGTGTAGCCCTTCGCTTCGCGGAGCTGCATGTTCAGCCGAGAATTGAACAGCCCGCCGAGGATCGCGCTCATGACCGACACGGCATGGAAGTCCGGGATCAGCCGAGGCAGCCCTCGATGGCCGACCCGGATCTCGGTCTGGACCGCGCCGGGCCGATGGACGACCCGGATGCGCCGGCTCGTCGAGGCCGCACCGTCCACGATGTGGCCGGGCCCATCGACCGAGCGGGGTGCGGCCCACCCGCCAAGCAGCACGCTCGCCATCGCGACCACGTCCTGGCCGCCCAGATCGCCACCGACCACGAGCGTCGCCCGCGATGGGTCCCCGGTGCGGGCATAGGCTCGCCGCACGATCTCGGCGTCGAGGGTCTCCACCGTCTCGCGTGCCCCGCCCGACGGACGGTGATACGGCGACTCCTGGGCGTAGATCGTGTCGATGAACGCCTCATCGGCGCGCCGGCGCGGATCGGCCTGGGCCTGGAGCAGGTCGTTGAGACGCTCGTCCCGCAACCGTTCCACCTCGCCGGCCGGGAAGGTGGGGTGGAGCAACACCTCGGCGAGCAGCTCGAGGGCGGGGCGCAGGCGCGTGGCCGGGACATCGACGCCGATGCTGGTGGCGTCCCAGCCGGCGTCGGCATGGAGCGAGGCACCCAGCCGTTCGGTGGCCTCGATCAGCTCGACGGCGTCGTACCGCTCGGTCCCCTCCGTGAGCGCGCGGGCGGCGAGGACCGCGGCCCCGCCCTGGTCCGCCGGCTCATCGACGGCACCGGTCGGCAGGACGATCGAGGCGCTGGTCAGCGGCCGACCGGGCAGGTCCGCGATCAGGATCGTGAGGCCATTGTCGAGCTCGGCCCGGGCGATGGACGGGAACTCGTATGGCCGCGGCACGCCCGGCGTGGGGCGCTCGGCCATGACGTAGCCGTCGCGCTCGAGGTGCTCGGTGCCGGTCATGCCGCCACCTCTTCGTCCTGCTCGGCGTCGGTGGCGGCGTCCTTCTCCGCGTCCGCATCGACCGACTCGGAATCGGCCGGCGGCATCTCGGGCAGGTAGGTCAGGACGAGCCGGTTGTCCGGCCGGAAGGTCGCGGCGGCGACCTCGAGGATCTTCTCGGGCGTGACGGACAGGTAGCGCGCGAGCATCTCGTTGATCAGGCTCGGGTCGTCGAACAGCGTCGCGTACATCGACAGGCGGTCGGCCCGTTCCTCGACACGCTGCAGCGCGCCGAGTTCGTCCGATTCGATCAGCGCGAAGGCACGGGCGAGCTCGTCGGCACTGACCGGCTCGACCGCGAGGCGCTCAGTCTCCTCGTGGAGCGCCGCTTCGACGCGTTCGACCGTCACGCCCGGGCGGACGGTGGCCCAGCCGGCCAGGATCGACGCGCCGCCGATGAAGCCGAGCGTGAACAACGCGACGTCCTGGGCGATGCGCTCGTCCCGGACCAGGCGCCGATGCAGCCGGCTGCCTTTGCCGCCGGCCAGGATCTGCCCCGCGACCTCGAGGGCGTCGAGCCGCCGGTCGCCGTAGACCGGGGC
>Ga0070698_100006230_pt1 | contig 12981 bp, 12 predicted proteins | sample KBSK1502metaG_FD_65477 | JGI IMG/M metagenome (GOLD analysis project Ga0070698, IMG submission 65477) | Corn, switchgrass and miscanthus rhizosphere microbial communities from Kellogg Biological Station, Michigan, USA - KBS K1-50-2 metaG | ecosystem: Host-associated > Plants > Roots >... | reverse complement strand
ACTGACTGGATGGAGCAGGAAAAGGAAAGAGGTATTACTATTACTTCAGCAGCTGTTAGCTGTCAGTGGAATTTTCCAACTGTAAAAGGAAAGGTGGATGCAAATACTAAAAAATATTCTTTCAATATCATTGATACCCCGGGGCACGTTGATTTTACTGTTGAAGTAGAACGTTCAATGAGAGTATTGGATGGTTTGATCGCTTTGTTTTCTGCCGTTGATGGTGTAGAGCCGCAATCGGAAACTGTATGGCGCCAGGCAAACCGTTATAATGTACCACGTATTGGTTTTGTAAATAAAATGGATCGTGCAGGTGCTGATTTTTTAAATGTAGTAAAACAGGTTCGTGAGATGCTTGGTTCTAAAGCTGTACCTCTACAGCTTCCTTTAGGTGCCGAAGATGATTTTATAGGTGTTGTAGACCTGGTAAAAATGAAGGGTATTGTTTGGCACATGGAAACTGAGGGAATGACTTTTGATGAAATTGAAGTGCCTGCTGACATGCTGGAAGAAGCAAAAGAATGGAGAGCACAATTAGTAGAAGCTGTTGCTGAGTATGATGATAAATTATTGGAAAAGTTTTTTGATAATCCTGATTCAATCAGTGAGGATGAAATACATGAAGCTATTCGCAAAGCAACAATTGATTTGAGCATTGTGCCCATGATGTGCGGTTCTTCATTTAAAAATAAAGGAGTACAGACTGCGCTGGATGCAGTTTGTAGATATTTACCCGGCCCTTTAGACATTGAAGCTGTTAGTGGACTGAATCCTGATACTGGTGAAACAGAAACCCGCAAACCGGATGTAAAAGAACCATTTGCTGCTCTTGCATTTAAAATCATGACTGATCCATTTGTTGGTCGTTTAGCTTTCTTTCGTGTTTATTCTGGTCATTTAGATGCAGGCTCTTATGTTTTGAATGTAAGAAGTGGTAAAAAGGAACGTATCAGCCGTATCATGAAAATGTTTGCCAACAAACAAAATCCAATTGATTTTATCGAGGCCGGTGATATTGGCGCTGCGGTTGGATTCAAAGAGATCAAGACAGGAGATACACTGTGTCATGAAGATCATCCAATCACTTTGGAAAACATGTTTATCCCAGAGCCTGTTATTTCTGTTGCAATCGAACCTAAAACGCAGGCCGATGTAGATAAAATGGGAATAGCAATTTCAAAGTTGATAGAAGAAGATCCAACACTACGTGTAAAGACAGATGAAGAAACCGGTCAAACTATCCTGAGCGGTATGGGCGAGCTTCACCTGGAGATTATTGTTGATCGTATGCGCAGAGAATTTAAAGTAGAAGTAAACCAGGGTGCCCCGCAGGTGGCTTATAAAGAAGCATTCCAGGCTACTGTTGAACATCGTGAGACATTGAAAAAACAAACCGGTGGTCGTGGTAAGTTTGCTGATATTGTATTTGAATTAGGGCCTATTGATGCAGAATGGAAAGCTGAGAACCCTGATAAGCATTACCAGTTTGTAAACGATTTGTTTGGTGGATCAATTCCCCGTGAATTTGTTCCTGCTATTCAAAAAGGTTTTGAGCAAGCAATGGGTACGGGAGTTTTAGCAAGTTATCCTGTTGATAATATGAAGATCCGTGTATTCGACGGAAGCTTCCATGCTGTTGACTCTGATTCTATGTCATTTGAACTTTGTGCTAAGTCAGGTTTCCGCGAAGCAGCAAGAAAAGCAAAACCAGTATTGTTGGAACCAATTATGAAAATAGAAGTAGTAACTCCTGATCAATACATGGGTGATGTTACCGGTGACTTAAATAGAAGAAGAGGAATGCTGGAAGGAATGGATAACCGTGCGGGGGCGCAGGTTATTAAAGCTAAAGTTCCATTGAGTGAAATGTTTGGTTATGTTACACAACTTCGTTCGTTGAGTTCTGGCCGTGCATCTTCGACAATGGAATTCAGTCATTATTCACCAGCACCATCTGGAATTGCTGAAGAAGTTATTGCAAAAGTGAAAGGCAAAGTGAATGCATAATTCGTAAATGAGTAATAATAGTAAACCCGGCATATGCCGGGTTTTTTGTTTCGTAAAACTACTTACATTGTATATTTCTGATGAAATATAGGAAATTCCCCAGAAGATATTTCTTATAAGTATTGCAAACCATTTTTTCATTGGTTATATTTGATTCATGATCCTGTCAAATGAAAGACCCGTAATGGGTCTTTTTTATTTTGGCACCAATCTTGATTTATACTACTGCTAAAAAAACAAAATATGAGAAGGATACTTGTGGCTTCTGCGTTTATTTTATCCATTGTTTCTCTTCCCGTACTCATTTCATGCAAAAAAAATGGTGCTGGTGATGGCAATGCAAGACTTAAAGTTTATTTAACCGATGATCCCGGTGATTACGAAGCTGTTTATATCGATGTAAAAGACGTTCAAATAAATGTGACAGGCGATACTGATGAAGGGTGGCAAAGTTTGCAAGGCGTAAATGCAAATGCATATGATCTGTTAAAATTGGTTAACGATGATGATACATTGCTTGCTGATGCAAATATTCCTTCCGGTAAATTGCATCAAATGAGATTGATACTTGGAGCTGAAAACTATGTAAAGATCCAGGGAACAACCCAACTAATAAAACTTGAAACCCCCAGTGCTCAACAAAGCGGTTTAAAATTAAATATTCAGCAAGACATCCAGAATGGTATTCTTTATACTATCATACTTGATTTCGATGTATCAAAATCCATTGTAAACACCGGGAATAATAAATACATACTTAAGCCAACGATCAGAACTATTCTTAATGCAGTTGGTGGATCAATTAAGGGTATAGTAATGCCAAAAGATTTTCAATCTGCTGTGTATGCTGTTCAGGGAGTTGATACAGTTGCCAGCACCTTTACTGATACTGGCGGTGGTTACCTGATCAGGGGATTGCCCGCCGGCAGTTATGATGTGTTCTATAAACCTTCAAATATTCTTTATAAAGATTCACTCAGAAAGAACATTTCAGTTTTATTCAATACAGTGACAAAGATCGATACTACTTTCCTTCATCAATAAATTGATCTATGAAAATATATAAGCCATTCCTTTATGGGATGGCTTATTGTTATCAGCTAATTGCCTTTCTAATTCTTATTAATTTTTCCAAAAGCGGAGCAAGCAGATCCAATTTAAGCATATTGGCCCCATCGCTTTTTGCTATTGAAGGATTTGGATGCGTTTCAATAAATAATCCATCAGCGCCGGTCGCAATAGCGGCTTTGGCAATCGTTTCTATCATTTGCGGGTTGCCACCCGTAATGCCTGCTGATTGATTTGGTTGTTGCAAACTATGTGTGCAATCCATTATTACCGGTACTCCATGTGATCGCATAATAGGGATATTTCTATAATCAACGACAAGATCCTGGTAACCGAATGTGGTGCCTCTTTCTGTAAGAATGATTTTTTCATTTCCCGACTTCCTGATTTTATCAATCGCAAACTTCATTGCTTCACCACTTACAAATTGGCCTTTCTTTACATTAACGATCTTTCCTGTTTTTGCTGCAGCTTCTAACAGATCTGTTTGACGACAAAGAAAAGCCGGTATTTGCAAAATATCTACATGTTGTGCAGCGAGAACAGCTTCTTCTTTTGCATGAATATCAGTTGTTGCCGGGAGTAAGAATTTTTTCTTTACATGATTGATCATTCCCAATGCAAGATCATCCCCAAGACCAGCGAACGAAGAACCACTTGTGCGGTTTGCCTTTCTATAAGATGCTTTGAAAATATAAGGGATGCCAAGATTCTTACAGATCAAATAAACCTTTTCAGCTATTTCCATTACCAATTCTTCACTTTCGACCACACAAGGCCCTGCAATCAAAAAGAAATTTTTTTCATCGTATGATTGATTTATGAACAGGTCTTTTAAAAATTTTTCCATAGCGGCAAAGGTATGAGTGGAATTTGGTATTTGTTTATTTGGAATTTGGATAACGGAATTTGACATTTGTTGATCAATAGATTGTTTATGATAAAAGAAAAGATCCTTGTTATTGGGGCATCGGGGCAAATAGGAGTGGAGCTGACATTGGCACTGCGAAAAATTTATGGTAATGCCAATGTTGTTGCATCAGATTTGAGAGAACAAAATCCATTGCTGGAAGGTACGGGTCCATACGTAAGTCTTGATGTAATGAATAAGGAAATGCTTCATGTGCAGGTGATACGGCAGGGCTTCACACAGATCTATCATTTAGCAGCTATTCTTTCGGCAACCGGTGAAAAAAATCCAAGTCTTGCGTGGCATTTGAATATGCAGGGTTTATTGAATGTTCTTGACATTGCAAGAGAAGAAAAATTACATAAGGTTTATTGGCCATCTTCTATTGCAGTATTTGGCCCAACAAGCCCGAAAAAAAATTGTCCGCAGCAAACTATCATAGAACCAATAACAGTGTATGGCATTAGTAAATATGCGGGAGAATTCTGGTGTAATTATTTTCATCAGCGATTTGCTGTTGATGTAAGAAGTCTTCGCTATCCTGGTTTGATCTCTTATAAATCGCCACCCGGAGGAGGCACAACAGATTATGCGATAGAAATTTTTTATGAAGCATTGGAAGAAAAAAAATATGAATGTTTTTTAGGTGAGAATACATATTTGCCAATGATGTATATGCCGGATGCAATTCGTGCTACGATTGAATTGATGGAAGCTCCTGCGGAGAAAATTTCTGTAAGAACCTCATACAATATTTCAGGTATGAGTTTTTCACCGAAGGAAATTGGTGCTGAAATAAAGAAACATGTTCCCGATTTTAAAATTTCGTATAAACCCGATTACCGGCAGGCTATTGCTAATAGCTGGCCGCAAAGCATTGATGACTCTGTGGCCCGTAAAGATTGGGGCTGGAAAGAAGAATATGGTTTGGCGCCAATGACAAAAGATATGTTTGATAACCTTAAATTGTAATATATCAATAACAATTTCTATTTTTAGTACTGTAAATGCGAAGAAAAATTTCGGCTATATTGATCCTTTCTGTTTTCCTCTCGCTTCAATATGGAAAAATTGCCACTTATCTCTATTGTAAATGGCAGGCTGAAATAATACAAAACAAACCTGATTGCGGTTGCGAGGATCATCTTACTTCTATGTTTGATCATAATGATGATGACGCTTCTAAAAATGGGTTGTCAAAAAATACATTGAACGAAAAGCTAAATGAGTTTACCCCAAAGACAGTAATTGACGTTCCGCAAATCATTCTTACGTATTCAAACAGCTTTACAGAATACAATTCTGATCTAAGTAAAGTTTTTACAGGTACTCCCTTTCATCCCCCTATTGTTTAAGCAAAATTTTGGACCACGGTCGACGGTCCACAGACCACTGTCCCTGTTAAGATAATCAAGTACAGATTGTTGTCTTTAATTGTCTCCTGCGGTCTATCGTCTGTGGTCTGTCGACCACATTATATTATTTCATTTTAAAACTTTTGATCATGAAAACATATTTCATTATAATAATTATTTCGGTATTTACCATTTCTTCTTGTTCGGTTACGAAAAACTCTTCGTCGCCTGTTTTAGTTAATCAATTAAGCAAAGATGCCCGCGGCAATGATATGCTGTTGGGTAAATGCACAAGAACTGCATTACTACAATCGCCCTTTACTGATTGGTTCAAGCCAAATTATGATTCTTATGTGGTAGATTCTTTTACCTGCAATTTCATCAGGCCATTGCTTGCAGGTAAATCAATAACAATTTTTATGGGAACATGGTGTGGTGATAGCAAGAGAGAAGTACCAAGAGTATTAAAGATGCTCGATTGCTGCGGATTCCCAATGAAAGATCTTTCACTTGTAATGGTGGGCAATAATGATAGCCTTTATAAAAAAAGCCCGCAGCATGAAGAAGCAGGAAAAAATATTGTCAGGGTACCAACAATAATAATTGAGCAAAAGGGCGCCGAGATCGGCCGCATTATTGAATTTCCTGTTACAAGTTTGGAAAAAGATATGCTTAGTATTCTCCGGAAAGAGAAGTATTTACCCAATTATCATCAATTAAAGGCTGATGCAAAATAAGAAATTGCTATTCTGTAAAGTATTTAACAAGCCTGCCAACTTTTTGGCAGGCTTTTTTGTCTTTTAACGATATTGCATATTGAAAAATACTTCAATGAGAATAATTGTTTTGATAAGCGGGTTTATTTTCACTTTTTTATCAGCTGTCGGGCAGAAAGAATTGGCTCCTGTCTACAGGGCTTTTTTAGTAAGACAGGATAGTAATACCGTTGTCTTTACTATGCAGGTGAGCAAAGAAAAAGGCGGGACTTTTTTTTATATAATTAATGCAGATGAAAAAATAAAAGTAGGCCCCATCTCCATTACAAATGATTCAGTGAATTTCTCCATGCCGGTTTTTGAATCATCTTTTAAAACAAAAAGAAATCCCGATGGAAGCTTACAGGGTATTTGGATCAAAGGAACAAGCGGCGATTTTCAAAACTGGGCATTCGTTGCATATCCAAACCAGATCTACCGGTTTGTGAAAAACCAGGGTAGTGCTAAATATAATATCAGCGGAAAATGGGATGTTACAATTACAAGACCAAATGGTACGCCAAGAAAAGCATTAGCTGAGTTTGAACAAACAGGTGATAAACTTACGGGCAGTTTTATAACTCCATCGGGTGATTATCGTTTTTTGGAAGGAATCGTTACTGGCGATTCATTGAAGCTATCAACTTTTGACGGGGCCCATGCTTATACTTTTTATGCAAAGATTGCCAGAGAAGAAAAGATCACCGGTGGCATTTATTTATCGGGCTACAATGGAAAAGAAACATGGTCGGCTATAAAAGATAATAATGTAAAAGAGCCACAGCAGGAACAACCAACCAAATTAAAAGGAGCGGAAAGCAAACTGAATTTTACTTTTAATGACCTGGATGGTAAACCAGTTTCCATAAATGATGAAAGATTTAAAAACAAAGTTGTAGTGGTTCAGCTGATGGGTAGTTGGTGCCCGAATTGTTTAGATGAAACAAAATTCCTTAGTGATTTTTATAATAAGTACCGCAGTAAGGGTGTGGAAATAGTTTCTCTTGCATATGAGTATTCAACAGATATCGAACGTTCGAGGAATAGTTTGCGCAAGTTTCAGAAACTGTTTAATGTACAATATCCAATGCTGATAACCGGCGTTACATCTACTGATGAGGAAAAAACGGAAAAGACTTTACCGCAGCTTACTCCAATAAGAGCATTTCCTACAAGTATTTTTCTTGACCGCAAAGGAAATGTGAGAGAGGTTCATAGTGTATTTTATGGGCCGGGCACAAAACAATATTTTGAAGAATACAAAAAAGTTTTCACAAACATAGTTGAAGGTTTGTTGAAGGAAAAGAACTAAGTCGTCAATGGTGAATTGTGAATGGTCAAAACTTGATATCCATTTTCACGATTGACGATTCACCATTCACGAATGTTGAATAGAATTACTCAACGTACAAGAGTGCGACGCAACGAAAGCCCAATAGAATTACTCCTGTTGGGTAAATAAAAATTACAACTCCCTTATCCAGATATTCCGAAAACTTGTAGTGTTCCCATGATCCTGCAAAATGATTGATTCTTTTGCATCATGCTTTTCATAAGTAGGTGAACCGATATAAACGGTATTGCCCCATAGCGTTGTATTGTTTTGTACCAATACCCCATTTTGCATTACTGTGATACGGGCAGGTGATATAACAGATCCGTTATCACTGAAGCGAGGCGCAGTAAAAACGATGTCATAGGACTGCCACTCACCGGGAGCTTTACACACATTTACTAACGGCGGCGTTTGCTTGTACATACTGCCTGCCTGGCCATTCACATAAGTTTTATTTACGTTATTGTAATTGTCGAGTACCTGCAGTTCATAACGACCCATTAAGAAAATACCGCTGTTACCCCGGTTCTGGTTTTCGCCGGTCACGTCTTTAGAAACTCTCCATTCAATATGCAATTGACAGTCGCCGAATTTTTGTTTGGTTTGTATATCGCCGGTACCGGGCTTTACGGTAAGTGCATTATCGGCTATTGTCCATTTTGCATCTTCACCGCTTGTTTTTTGTTGCCATGCCGATGCGGATGTGCCATTAAAAAGAATTACAGCATCTGATGGTGCATCGGTATTGGTTTTACCGGCGGTAACCACTTTCACTTCGGGTTTCCACACTTCGGTTGTTGCCGGGTCTTTTTGGGCAAAAAGATCGATATGAATGATGATGGCTGCGCAAATAATGACAGATCGTTGTAGCATAAAATGTTTTTAGAATGGGAAGATAAATATTTTAATAGTTCGATTGCCTGAATTTTTCCAAACTCAGCTCCCAATGTTTTACCGGCTGTTCAAAATTGATAAAGCCGGGAACAGTAATATATTCTTTAATGAATTCAAACCCGAGTTTTTCCATTGTTTTATTTGGCGCCGGATTCAATGCATAAGGCTCGCAACATATCTTTTTTAATTTCATTTTTTCAAAGAACCAGGGTAGTGTCATTTTTACAAATTGCAAACCAAGGCCCTTTGTTCTGTTATCTGAATTCCAAATATGTAAATGCATATGGGCTTCTTCACCAAAAATTACCCGGTTCACATTGCTATGCCCGATGGCTTCACCATCAAGCAACCAGATTATGCAATAAGATTTCTTTTCTTCATAAGATTGGCTGATCTGTTCATTGAGCATTTGTTTCCATTCTTCTCTTGTCGGCATTTTAGAAAGGTCAACTCCCATTTTAATTAAAAAATCAGGATCGGATTTGAACCAATAATCGCTTAATGGTTCAATATCGCAGTGTTGAATTTCTCTTACTGAAAGTGAAGGCGATTTCATAGTATTTTATATTTCTCAAAGTATTTGCCGTTGAATTTATACTGGATGAACTTATTGGTAACTTTTCCATCTTCATATACGACGGGGATATAGATGATCTTTTTATTCTTGTCATACTTTATCAGCTTTAATGGCCTTTCCGGTCTGTCAACTACACTGAAGAAATCAAATTCAACTGAAATACTTCCAATCATGCCTTCACCAGTTTTGATCAATTTGACATTTTTATTTAATACTCCATTTTCAATGGAAAAAATCTCTATTGACTGAACTGCATCTTTTGATGAAAAGGAAGCATTACTGACAGCGAGGTAATAAGTTTTAGTCCCGTTTTTTAATGTAAAGATCTCCGAATAAAAAGCTCCTCCATCGCCTTCTTCTAAAACTAATGGTTCTGTATAGACTTTCCCCTTACTACTGAATTGATAAATAATATCATAAAAATGCCAAGTGCCGCCAGTCCATTTATCCCAGCTATAAATTCTGAACAAACTGTCTTCTGAAGTAACGATCTCAAAAGCATTACTATCGATCAGCATTTTAAAAGGATATTTTAATGTAGCGGGGTTTTTGCTGAGAGCTTCAATTGTTTTATTTCTGAGTTGCTCGCAATATTTTTCTATTGAATCAAATGACCCATAATTAAAAGAATAAAGTTTATTGGAAGCTTCAAACAGATCCAATTCTATTTTTTTCAGACTTGGTTTCTGTGAATGAGAAAAGACGGGAATTAGCAGAAGTAATAAAAATTTAATTCTTTTCATTTATATGTTTGATAAAATTTATTCTGGAATATTTCTGTTGGGTCATATTTTTTCTTTAAAAGAAAAAACTCCCCTGCCTGCGGGTATGCTGTATACATTTGACCTTTTGTAGCATGTAACCGATAAGGTAAATAATAAGTTCCTTTGAGAGAGATCGCCGCATCGATCATTTTTTGCGTCGCTGCTTTCATCTCAGTTTCCGCTTCGTTTGTTTTTGCCTGGTAAAATAACATTACAAAACCAAACACTTCTTCGTTTGCATAACGAAGAAAAGCATCATCATCTCTCTTTACGTTGCGGACAGTAATATTTAACAAGTCAACTTTATACGCAGGTATGATCCTTTTAAGAGAATCAATAAAATCTTTTACACGATCTTTCGGAATAAAATATTCGTGCAAAATATCTGTATAAGCAGTATCTGTATTTTGAAAAACTTCTACACTTTCATTCAATAATTGATTGCGGGAAAACTTTTTTCCACTGATCTGTGATGCACCAAATTTTTCAGCTCTCCATCTTAGATTTTTTCCATAAGCACTGTTTGCGGAGGCTCTAAAAACAGCTCGCCTGATAGAAGTAAAACTTCCTTCATGTAATGTCTCCATTATTGCAGTGCTATCATTTGTAAAAGTTGAAAGAATTGCTTCATTCATAAAATTATCAGGATTGATATTGATGCGGCCATATACCATCCCTGTTTCAGGATCTTCTGCAAGGCGATTAAATTCCTTTATATAGTCAGCGCTCTTTATTATAAATTGATGGGCTGTATACATTTTATTAGGGACTACTTTTAATTTAACATCAAGTATAACTCCAAACAAACCATAACCGCCTAAAACAAGAGAAAACAATTCAGCATTTTCAGTGCGGCTGCAATTCAATATTTCTCCATCTGAATTAATTAACCGGAATGATTCAACCGTAGAAGCGATAGGGGGAGAGTTCGGTTGCCAGCCATGACAATTAACGCTGATAGAACCCCCAACTGAAAATGAATTATTTGATTGCATTAAAGAAACCGATTTTCCGTGTATATCCAAATAAGGAATTATTTCAGACCATAATGCCCCTGAGCCAACTGATAAATAATTTTCTGTGCTATCAAGTTGCATGTAATGAAAACCCTTCATGTCAAGCACAATTCCATCGGGATAGATCGTGTGCCCGCCCATTGAATGTTGTGCGCCGGCAATAGAAATTTTTTTTCCTTGTTCTTTAGCTTGTTTTATTAATTGCGAGATCTGTGCTGTTGCCTTATCAATATCTTCAAAAGTCTTTACAACTGAATCAACTTTTGTTTCATTTAAATGACTGGCATCATTTGTAAATCCTGGCTTTTCAACCTTTGCAATTTTTTTATCCTTAATATAAGTACAGATAAGAAAGCCTGTTGGCCGCCCAATGAGAATAAATAAAATAATAAAAAAGAAAAAAATAATTCTGCGAAGCATTAACTTTTTTGTTGCCGACATTACCTGCTTTTAAGTTCTGAAGATACAGATTGAATTTACTATTCTTGAATCATAATTAAACATGAATACCAACAACGGAAAAGATATTATATACTCGTATCATTCAGGAAGATTTTATCTTTATCACCTGCATGAAATTATTTACTGACAAAGCGGTTATTATTATTACTTGCCCAAAACGGCTTGCCACTTACCTGGAGCAGGAAATAAGGGATCTTGGATTTATAACCGAAGAGACATTTGTAACAGGTGTACGCATTTACGGCACTATTAACGATTGTATAAAATTAAACCTGAATCTTCGTTGTGCCAGCCAGGTACTTTATAGCCTGAAAAAATTTGAAGCAGAAAATGCAGATGGCATTTATAAGAATCTTGTTAATTATCCATGGGAAAATATTTTACCCGATCCGGGTTATTTTTCCATCACCAGCAATGTAAATAATCCTACTATTAATAACAGCATGTTTGCAAACCTGCGGGTAAAAGATGCAATAGTGGACAGGTTGCGTGAAAAAAGAGGCACACGTCCATCAACAGGATCGGCGCTTACAGGTGCTGTCATCAATCTGTTTTGGAAAAATGAAAATGCAGAAATATTTATTGATACATCCGGCGATTCTTTAGGCAGGCATGGTTATCGGAAAATACCGGGCCAGGCTCCTATGCTCGAAGCATTGGCTGCAGCAACTATTTATGCAACACAATGGGATAAAAGATCAGCATTTGTAAATCCTATGTGCGGGTCGGGTACTGTTGCCATTGAAGCAGCCATGATTGCCACCAACCGGCGACCCGGATTATTCAGAACCAATTATGCTTTTATGCATCTGCAGGGATATAATGAATCGGTTTATTTACAGGAAGACGCTTTACTGGAAAAACAAATTATTGATGTTCCCGGTCTTCGTATCATCGCTACAGATTATAGTGCCAGGGCAATTGAAAATGCAAGAAAGAATGCAATTGCAGCTGGCGTAGCCAGCCTGATCGATTTTTCTGTTTGTGATTTTGCTGATACAGAAATACCACAACATGTTCCTGGTATTTTTTATGTAAACCCGGAATATGGTGAACGAATGGGCGACGTTAATAAACTGGAAGGAACCTATAGCCGTATTGGTGATTTTATGAAACAGAAATGCGGTGGATATTTTGGTTATGTATTTACAGGTAACCTTGACCTCGCAAAAAAAATAGGATTGAAAGCTAAACGCCGTATAGAATTTTATACCAGTACTATAGATTGCCGTTTGCTGGAATATGAATTATATAGCGGAAGCCGGGCGGCACCAAAAGAAGTAAAAGAAGAACAGTAATTACAAATTGAAAATAGTATAACAATATGGAAATTTCAGCACTGCAAAAAATTGTAAGGGACCGGTATTTTAAAACGGATAATGATAGAGGCATCTATCACACTGCTTTATGGTTTCATGAAGAAGTGGGAGAACTTTCGGCTGCAATAGCGAGTGGGGATATTCAAAATGCAAAAGAAGAACTGGGAGATGTGTTGATGTGGTTATTAACTTTAGCCAATCTCTTGGATGTGGACATGGAAGATGTTGTCAAAGAATACTTAAATGATCCCAGAAAACTTCCGTCAAAATAGATGTTGGCTGTTAGCTAAAAGCTAATAGCTAATAGCTTCTCTCTACTTGGCTACCGCAATCTTTACTTTCTTATTCTTTATTTTTTGGTCTTTGATCAGTTGCAGTGTGTGACTGACCTTTATTTTCTTTACTGCTACAAAAGAAAAAAAATCTTTTGCTTCGATCAAACCAATATCTTCTTTTTTTAACTGGCCTTTATTGGATAGGAATCCAACAATATCAATTTTATTCACCTTATCTTTTTT
>Ga0070698_100006227_pt1 | contig 12984 bp, 12 predicted proteins | sample KBSK1502metaG_FD_65477 | JGI IMG/M metagenome (GOLD analysis project Ga0070698, IMG submission 65477) | Corn, switchgrass and miscanthus rhizosphere microbial communities from Kellogg Biological Station, Michigan, USA - KBS K1-50-2 metaG | ecosystem: Host-associated > Plants > Roots >... | reverse complement strand
CGAGCAGGGCCTGGGCCCGCGCGGCGCCGGCCTCCCGCGCCACGGGGGGCGGCAAGTCCGCGAGCAGGCGGAAGGCCGTCGCTGTGTCGCGCGTGACCCGCGCCTGACGCACCCGCAGCCACGGATCGATCGACGCGAGACCCGCCCCACGCGCCGCGGCGTACGCGGCCGCAGCCGAATCGCGCTCCCCCGCCACCTCCCACGCGAGCCCCTCGCGCACGGCGAGCAACGCCGCCCGCACCCCGCTAGCCCGCGCGCGCGCCGCCGCGTAGTGCCCGGCGGACGTGGCGAGCCCGAGCCGCGCTTCCGCCTCGGCCAGCACGGCGAGGGCCTCGCCGCCGGCGTAGTCCTCCAGCCACGGCTGTCCCACGAGCAGGCTGCGTGCGCGATCGTAGCGACGGGCGTGCAGCTCGGCCTTGGCCCCTTCTACAATGAACGTGGCGTTGAGGCGCGGCTCCCGCGCCGCGGCCGCGAGCAACGTCTCCGCGGCGTGCCACGGCCGGCCGGAGAGCCGCAGCGACTCGGCCCGCTCAGCAGCGAGATCCGGAGTGGTCTGCGCAACCGCGGCGAGGGGCACCGAGAGCAGGGCCGCGGCGCTGAGCCGGACGATGACCCCCGCCCGCGTCACTGGTGGTGACGCACCTGCGCCGCAGCTCGCTGGAATTCGGCCCGCGACAGGGGCGTCAGGCGGTAGCGGCCAAAGCCGTTCTGATCCTGGAAAAAGAGCGTCAACCGTAGCGCGTTGTAGGTCCAGCGGATGCCGCGCACGCCGGCACGCGAGGCATCCGTGTTGAAATCGAACACGTCGTCCGGGTCACCGAGCGTGACGTATACCTCGCCGCGGTCGGTGAGCCAGCCGGCGTCGCCCGCCTCGCGAAACCGCTGGTTGGCGATCTGGATCCGACGGAAATAGGCTTCCAGCGCCTCGTTCTCCGGCGTCGCTGGGGTCGGGTCGGTCGCCGTATAGAACTCGCGCCACACCGCCGGGCGTTGCTCGGGCGGGGCATGACGCAGCTTCTCCACCCAGTCCTGGCGCTCGAAGTAGCGCAGCAGGCTGATCATCTGGTCGTAGCTGGTGATGGCCCATTGCTCGGAGAAGCTGACGAGGAAGGGGGTGGAGCGAGCGCCGGCGGCACCCGCCGCACCCGCGCCGACCGGACTCACCTCGAACCGGCCTTGACCCACGGGCACATCGCCCGGGCGCAGCACGGCGAGCGTACTGGCAACGGAGTCCGTGCCGGTCAGCGCCACCGTGTCGTGCCAGACCTCGTGCCCGGCCTGATCGAGCGCGCGCGCGGCGAGGCGCGCCCCGCGGGGCATGCCGTACGCCTCCACGTAGAAACGGAGCGAGTCGGCGCCGTAGGACACGGCGGCACGGGGGTTCGCGAGGAGCTTGGGCACGTCGGCGAGCCGGGTCCGCCCCGGACCCTGATACACGGCGAGCGGCGCGCTCATCCCCTGCCCCGCCAACCGAGGCGCGGTGTCGGCACGCTGCGCGTGCGACACCGCGGTTCCGTTGCGGTCGCGGACCGTGACGTCGACGTGATAGAGGCCCGGGCGCACCGCGATGAACTGCTGGTAAATCACGCTCTCGTCGGACCGGTTCGTCTCCTGCAGGGTTCGCACCCGCACCGTCTCCTCGGTTGCGAACTGTCGCGTGGCGCCGCTGTCGCCGCGAAACGCCACGTCCACATGATATTGGGCCGCGAAGCCGCTGCCGTCGCGCTGGAAGGTGAGCGCGTGGTTGGCGAGCGACAGTGCGAACAGGGCCAGCGTGGAGTCCGGCGCGGCATCGGCGAAATAGCGCACGGTCGCGACGAACGGGAGCGCGGGGCCGCCGACCAGGAGCCCCAAGGATCCGTACACACTGCCCGCGTCGAGCCCCGTGGAAACAGCCGCGCCGGGATCGGGGCGCGCTCCAGCCGCCGGCCGCGGCGCGGAGCTGCACCCGGCTGCGCCGCACACGAGAAATGCCACCACCGCTGGTCTCACTTGCTCAACCTCAAATCCGGGCGTTAGTTTCGCGCGTTCCCATGCCCAGCGAGAACCTCGCCGGTCGGACCATCGCCGGCTACCGCCTCCTCGAGCGCGTCGGCGAGGGAGGCACGGCCGAAGTGTACCGCGCAGAGCACCCCGAGCGCGGTGCCTGTGCGTTCAAGGTATTGCGGTCGCGGCTCGCGAGCGACCCCACGGCTGTCAAGCGCTTCCTGCGAGAGGCGGGCTACGGCTCGCGGGTCGAGCACCCGGGCGTGGTCCGCACGTACGACTACGGGGAAGCGGACGGCCTGTATTACCTCGCCCTCGAATGGGCCGACGGCAAGTCGCTGGCGGAGTACGTACACCGCGTGGGTCCGCTCGCTCCGCCCCTGGTCGCCAGCGTGGTGCGACAACTGGCCGCGGCGCTGATGGCGGCACACCAGGCGGGGATCATCCATCGGGACTTGAAGCCGGAGAACATCGTGTACGACGCCACGCGGCAGGCCGTGAAGCTGCTCGACTTCGGCATCGCCCGGGACGCCGAGCTGCCACCCGAGGAGCGGCTCACGCGCACGGGCTTCTTCGTCGGGACGCTTAAGTATGTCGCGCCGGAAGCCCTGTCGGGCGAACTGGTGGACGGGCGCGCCGACATCTACAGCCTCGCGACGATCACTTACTGGCTGCTCACCGGCCAGCACCCCCACACGGGGCGCACGCCGCGGGAGCTGTTCCAGCAGCTGCTCACGCAGCCGCCGCAGCCGTTGAACCAAGCGGTGCAGGGGCTGCGCTTCGCCCCGGCCCTCGAGGCCGCCGTGATGCGCGGCCTGGAGCGCGATCCGGCCAGACGGCAGCCCACCGTAGCGGCGTTCGCCGATGAGGTGACGGCGGGCCTCGCGGCGGGTTCGACCACCCCCAAGGTCGGCCTCCTCGACGCGCTGAAGCGTGTGGTCCGGCGCCGGGGAGAGTAGTAGTAGCATACACTACTACTACATCACCCATGAGACCAACCGATGATCTCCAGCGGCGCCTCCGCGAGCTCCTGCGGCAGCGATCGGTTGCTCACGGCGACTTCACGCTCGCTTCAGGGCGTCGATCGAGCTTCTACATCGATGCGCGCCGCACCACCATGTCGGGAGAAGGCCTCGCCCTCATCGGCGCCCTGGGGCTCGAGCGCCTGACCGCCCGGGGCTGGGCACCCGCCCTGGTCGGCGGCCTCACGCTCGGCGCCGATCCCGTGGCCTACGCCATCGCCGCCGCGGCACAAGCGCAAGGCCGACCCCTCGATGCCTTTACCGTGCGCAAGCAAGCGAAAGCGCACGGGACCGGACAGCGCATCGAAGGGTGCTTCACGGCCGGAGCCGCCGTCGTCGTGGTCGAAGACGTGATCACCACGGGCCAGTCGGCGGCGGATGCGATCACCGCGGTCGAGGCCGCGGGGGGGCGCGTGCTCGGCGTCCTCGCCGTCGTGGACCGGGAGGAAGGCGGCCGGGCGGCGTTGGAGCAGGCCGGACATGCCGTCGAGGTCCTGGTCACCGCTGCGGACCTGGGTCTACGATGACTGCCTCCGGCGACGTGACACTGCTCGTCGTCCGGTTGAGCGACTCGTTCCGCGACTTCTGGCCCGCCCTGGCACGCGATCTCGGCGTGCCGCTGGCCGAGTGGGCGCCTGCCGAACCAGGGCCACCTCCCGCGGGAGCCGGCGTGGTGCTCGTGGCCGCGGGCGGGCGGGAAGCCGAGATAGCGGCGTTACTCCCCCAGCTGGCGGTTCCCAGAGACGTCCCCGTGATCACCGTCGGCTCCGCGGCGTCGCACCGGCTCGCAGCGCAAGTCGTGGCCGCGGGGGCGGCGGATTATTTCGCGCTCCCCGACGACCGCGACGGTTTGCGGGACGCCCTGGCCGCGGCAGTGCAGCGCCGCCGTGCCTCGCTGGGCCGCGCGGCGCTGGCGCAACTCGAGGCGCAGGCGCACGCCTTCCGCGACATCGTGGGCGACAGCCCCGCCCTTAAGGCGGTGCTCGAGCGCGCGGCGCGCGTCGTACCCCATGGCGACGCCACCATTCTGATCACGGGTGAGACCGGCACCGGCAAGGAGCTGCTCGCCCGGGCGCTCCACTACGGCGGGCCGCGCGCGACCGCTCCCTTCGTCGAGCTCAACTGCGCGGCTCTCCCCGCGCCGCTGCTCGAGAGCGAGCTGTTCGGTCACGAGCGTGGTGCGTTCACGGACGCCAAGACCGCCAAACCCGGCCTGTTCGAGGTGGCACACGGAGGAACCATGTTCCTCGACGAGGTCGACCACCTCGCGCCCGAGCTCCAGGGCAAGCTGCTGCGCGCCCTCGACCAGAAGAGCGTGCGGCGTCTGGGCGCGACGGCGACGCGCATCGTCGACGTGCGGATCGTGGCCGCAACCAACACCGACCTTCCTGCCGCGGTCCACGCGGGCCGCTTCCGTGAGGACCTGTTCTACCGGCTGAACGTCATCACGCTCGAGCTCCCACCGTTGCGGCAGCGGGGAGACGACGTGATCCTGTTGGCCGAGTTCTTCGTCAGAAAGTTCGGCGCGCAATACAAGCTGCCCCAGCCGAGCCTCACTCCTGAAGTGCGGCGGGCCCTGCTCGCGCACGCCTGGCCGGGCAACATTCGGGAGCTGCGGAACGCGATCGAGCGTGCCGTGCTCCTGTCCTCTCCCGGAACGATCGCGCTCGCGGAGCTCACACACCGTACTTCCCCGCCTCCGGGCCCCGGGCCCCTGCCCTTCCCAGCTCCGTTGGCGCAGATCCAACGGGCGGCTGCACACACCATGCTCGACGCAGCCGGGGGCAACCGCTCGGAGGCCGCGCGACGGCTCGGTATCTCCCGCTCGCGTTTACAGCGTCTGCTCGAGGGGGATGCGGACGGAGGTGACGAGGAGGGTGACCCGAATTGAGCCACATGCCTCGACCCGGGCCAGGTCGCTGCCTGCATCCCATTGCGGGATAATCACTTGCCGTGGCGCAGCCCTTGCCCCGTTGGGCCCTAACCTCGAGCCCGGAAGGATCCACATGCGACGGCTGCTTTTCATGTTCGTGATAGTGGTGATGGCGGCAGCGTGCAGCAATTCGAGCGGCCCCAGCGTTCCGGCACCGCGCGCGACACTCAACTTCGTGCGCCAGGACTCCACTTACAAGCCGCTGCTCTCGACGCAGGGCAAATTCTACGCCAAGGTGGGGCAGGACCGCCTCGTGCGCTTGGTCTACCAGGGCAGCGCGCCGACCGACTCGGGCTCGGAGTTTCTCCGTTTCGAGGTGCCGGGTGACGGGCTCTATCGGAAGCCCGATGGCACGCCCTTCACCCCTGGGGACTCCATCCTGATCACGGTGACAGTGGTCGACCCGAAGCGGTTCAACTTCGACTTTCAGCCATCGGGTCTCCAATTCAATCCGAACGACCCCGCCCGCCTGAAGGTGGAGTATCACTACGCCGACCCCGATTACGACGGGGACGGCACGGTCGACTCGAGCGACGCGAATATCGCGGCGATCCTCTCGCTGTGGCGGCGCGAGCCCCCTGACTCCCTCTGGTTCCAGATGGCGGCCGTGAAGTCCGTGGAGCTTCAGGAGTTCGATGCCGCTGTGTTGCAGTTTTCCCAGTACGCCGTTGCCTGGTAGGGATGCGGGACTCGTGGTGCTGACCTCACTGGCCGACGAAGCGGCGCTCTTGGCCGAGCTGCGAGCCTTGGCCGAGCGGGGTCGCCACCGGGAGTTGTTGGACCGGCTCGAGCGGCTCCCGCCCGAGGCGATTGCCGCCCGGACGTCGTTTGCCCTGCTCGCGGCCGAGGCGCACGGGCGGCTCGGCGCGCATCGGGAAGCGGCACGGTGGGCGGCAGCCGCCCTCGCGATCGCGCGCGGGCGTGGGGAGCGTCACGCCGAGCTGCGGGCGCGCAACTACCAGGGTGCCATCGCGTTGGAGGGGGGAGACGTGGATGACGCCGAGGCGCATTTCGCGGCGGCGCTCGATCTCGCGCGCGTATTGGACGAGCCCGCGGCTCAGGCCCGGTGTTTCAACAACCTGGGCATCATCGCGAATCTCCGCGGCGAGTGGCGCGAGGCGCTCGCCAGCTACCAGCTTGCGCTCGCCGCGTACCAGCAGGCCGGGCTAGCCCGCGGCATGGCCGAGACGCAGCACAACATCGCCATCAGCCGGCGGGCGCTGGCCGACTACGGCGGCGCACTCGCCGCCGCCGAGGAAGCGGTGCGGCTGGCGCAGCAGCTCGGGGACGAGGCACTGTCTGCGCTCGCCCTCACCGGACGCGCCGAGCTGCACTTGATCCAGGGGGACATCGAATTGGCCGCGGCGGAGCTGGCGCGGGCCGGGGCGACCTACGAGCGGCTGCAACATCCGGTCGGGTTGGCGGAGGTGTGGCGGCTCGAGGCCGGCGTGGCGCGGACGCGGGGCGACGGCTCCGGTGCGGCGGCGCGGCTCCGGCAGGCAGCCGAGCTCGCGCGGGGGCAGGGAAGCGCCCACACGCTGGCCGAGATCGAACGAGATCTCGGTGCAGCCTTGGAGGCGATCGGCGATCCGGCCGGAGCCCGGGCCGCCCGCGAGCGGGCCGTGGCGCTGTACCGCGCCCTCGGCGCGGGACCGGCTGCCGCGGAGATCGCCGCCCTCATCCAGTAGGAGACCGAAAAAAAAGAGGGCGGCGCAATCAACGCGCCGCCTCCCCCCATTGCCGAGGGCAAGAAGGCGGGTTCAATGCCCGTCGTCGTGAGCCTCGTGCCCATCGTCCATCCCGTCTTCGTCGTTGTCCTGGAAGGCGTTGAACGATTTGACGATGTTGTCGCGCACCAAGCTCTCGTTCGTAGCTCCCGCCGCCGCTGTCGCGGGGTCCACTAAAGTGCCGCCGCTGCTCCGGAACCACCCGTCCAAGTCGAGCTTGATCGTCACGGATGCCGGCGTGCCGGCCTGGACGACCATCGGCTGCTCGAACTTCAGCTCCTGTTCTACTTCGAGATCGCTCGTGTACGTGAAGTCGGTGCCGTTGAACGTTCCCTTCACCCGAATGCTGATCCCAGCGAAATCGGGATGCGCCTTGAGGAAGTCCTGGTCCGCGGTGTCACCGTCGTTGCTCGGCTTGTGAATCTGGAACTCGAGCGCGTCGAAGGTTCCGGCCGGGACGTCCGCCGTGAAGGTGCGCTCGATCCCGCCGAGCGGCAGGTCCACCAGGGCCGGCCCCGCTTCCAGCTCGTCGTCTTGCTCTCCGCACTCCCCGTCTTCGGACGCGGTGATGCCGGATGTGCTCATGGCGCAGCCGGCGGACTGCGCCGCGTCGGCCCGCTTGAGCTCCACCTTGCGCAGCACGACTTCGACGCTCGAGACGACGAGCGTGTTGGTACCATCGGTGAAGGTCTCGGACCCGCCGGCCTGGGCAGCGGCCGGTGCCGAAGCACTGACGGAGCTCGACAGCGCGACGCTCACCGGGGCGATACCGCGGGAACCCGCCCCCTCGGTGCATGCCGCTAGCGCGAGGGTGCTCGCGATCACACAGAATGTGGTTACATGATCTCGCATCGTGTCTCCAGGGCAAGGTGTACCAATCGCTTCGGCCCACGCGTCGCGCATGACTCATGCCCCGCCGCGAGCGCCACCGATGAGCTTGGAATCGCGCTCTGCCCGCCCAGCTCCTGGCTCATAACAGCGCACGCTGACTCGTCACGAGACACGATGGGCCCCGCCGCTTGTGCCGGACGGGGCAGGGTGTATGATGCTCAGCGAGGTGCGCGATCATGCGGCAGGAGGGGCTGAGCAGGTGAGCGTCCCGGTTGGCGCGGCAGACCGCCCGACCCTGGCGTCGAAGATTCGCGGCTGGAAAGACGACGCGACGGGTCTCGAGCAGCGCCTCAAGGACTTGGAGACCATCGCGCGCAGCCTGCGCCGCCGCTGGTGGCTCGTGGGCACCGGGCTCATCCTCGGCCTGATCGGGTGGGCGGTCGGAGCGGTCCGGACGCGACCCGGGACGATGGTCCTGGTGGCGGGCGGCGGCCTGATTCTCAACGCGCTGCTCGGGATGATCAACGAGCGCGGCTGGTACCGCTGGTGGCTGATTTACGCGCTCGCGCTGCTCGACGTCGGTCTGGTCGCCGTGCTGATCGTCTGGTTCGGCCACGGGGGCTTCGTGGTCGCCTTCCTCATCTCAGTGCTGCCGTACGCGTTCGATCAAGGGCATACCGTCGGGAACTTCCTCGTCCTCACGGCCGCACTGGCGTACCTCGGCGCCGTTCAGATGCACTACGCGCTGTATGGCGGCGACGCCGCGCTGGCCACGGCGCCGGTGCTCGAGACCGTGACGTTGATGGTCGTGGCGATGACGCTGAAGGAGATCCCGGCCACGTTGATCCAGCGGATTCGCCGCACGCGCAGCATCATGGGAGAAGCCGAGCACGGGTTCCTCGCCGTGCGCGCCGCTGCGCAGGAGTCCGACGAGCTGGGCTTCCTCGAGAAAAGCTTCAACAAGATGATCGAGGAAATCGGGGGCACGATCTCCACGGTGCAGCGGGAAGCGGATGAGGTGGCCGCGTTCGCGGAACAGCTCGCGGCCTCGGCGGAGCAGCTGCACGCGACCTCGGAGACCGTGACGCACACGGCCCAACGGCTCGCGGGAGACCTGGCCAAGCAGCGCGACATGGCCGAGGGTGCGCGGGGGGAGAGCGGCAAGGCGGCAGACCAAGCCGAGGCGCTGCGGGTGCGGGCGGAGCTGATGCAGGTGGATGCCGCGCGTCTCGTGGCGGCGGCGGAGCGGGGCCGCGAGCGCGTGGCGCGCGCCAGCCAGACGTTGCGTACGGTGGGCGAAGAAGTACGCGCCACGGCGTCGACTGTGGCGGGCCTGTCGGGGATGTCCGAGCGGATCGGCGTGTTCGCGCAAACCATCGCGCGGATCGCGCGCCAGACGCACCTGCTTGCGCTCAACGCCGCCATCGAGGCCGCGCGGGCCGAGGAGCATGGGGAAGGATTCGCCGTCGTGGCGGACGAGGTGCGGGCGCTCGCGGCGGAGGCGGGCAAGTCGGCGCGCGAGGTGGCGGAGCTCGTGTCCGAACTGCGCGCCGGCATCGACGCCGCCGCGCGCGCGATGCAGTCGGGGGAGGCGAAAGTGCGCGACATCGGGGCTGTTGCCGCCGAGGCGGACAGCGCGCTCCAGGAGCTGCACCAGGGCATCGAGCTGGTGGGCGATCTGGTGAACGCGACGGCGGAGGTGTCGCGCAGCCAGGCGCAACGCCTGGCGCAGCTGGCCCAGTCGCTCCAGCAGGTCGCGGCGATCTCCAGCGCGTCGTCGCAGAGCGCCGACGGGGCGGCGGCCGCGACGCAGGCCGAGATCACCTCGATGGGCGACCTGACGGCGACGTCTCAGCAACTGGCCCAGCTCGCCGAGCGGCTGCGCGCGAGTATCGCGCGCTTCTCGGTGCTCAGCCGCGAGCAGCCGACCCAGGAGCGCCCAGTGAGACGCGCCGCCGCGGACTAACGCCGGCGCCCCGGGATTCACCCCGCCCGGGACACGCGAGTCACGTTCGGTCCTTGGTCCCACGGGCCCGCGTTGAGTGGGCAGAACGCGCGCAGGGTGTCCCGGTACGGGGTGATGAGGAGGTCCACGTAACGCTCGAGCGCCACCTCGAAGGGAAAGCGGCGGCGGAACTCGCCGGCCGTGACGCCCAGCATGGCCTTCAAGTGGCGGCCCAGGCTCTGCGGCGACGAGTAGTCGAGACGGTACGCCACATCGCCCACCGACAACCCGGGATTGCCGAACAGATACGCCGCATGCACCAGCCGCATCCCGGCCAGGTACGTTTTCGGGGACGGCAGGCTCTCCCGGTAGAAGCGAGACATGAGCGTACTCGGGCAGATGCGCAGATGGCGCGCCAGCCGGCGCACCGTGGCGAGCACCGGCGCGAGCCGCGCCATCGCCTCAAAGAACGCGCGCACGTCGCCGGTCGCGTCGGCGAGGGCGGGGACGACGCGCGCGAGGATGCGTGCCGCCACCGGCGACGCGGGGTGGCCGACGAGATCGCGCAGGCGCCGCCACCCTGTCGGCTCGGAGCAGTCGACGGCGGAGCGGATTCCCGTGGCGCCCAGGCGCAACAGCGTCTCGGAGGCGTCGCGATCGTGGCGCGACACGAGGGCCACCGCAGGGATCGCCGGGAACTCGCGGACGAAACGGGCGACCGCCGGCAGCTCCTCGCCACGGCACGCATGCACCGAGAGGACCAGCGCGTCGACCCGCTTGCGCCGGGCGGCGCGCAATGCCTCGCGCAGCGACGCGGCGTGGAGCGTCGTGAAGCAGCCGTCGGCGGCGGCGTCGAGGCGGGGCCGCTCCGGAGGTGGTAGGACGGTACACACGGTCACCATGCGGGTACGACGCTAACATGGACCGGTCAACATCGGCTCAAGCCGGGTCCGGGCAGGGGGCCACGCCCCCCGGCGGGGGCGCCGCCGTCTCAACCCCCGGTCAACGGGCCGCCCTCGCCCAGCGGCTGCAGCACCATGTCCTCACGCTCGAGGGCGTGCGCCACCCCGTCGCGACGCCGGAGCGCCACCGCGCGGCCCGCGACTACGTCGCCCGGGAGCTCGCCGCCCTCGGCCTCGACGTGGAGCTCGCCCCGTTCTCGTTCCGGCGACGCACCTTCCACAACGTGGTCGGCGTGATGCCCGGCCGCGACCCGGGTCGTCCCCGGCTCGTCGTGGGAGCCCATTTCGACTCGACGGCGCACACGCCCGGGGCCGACGACAACGCGAGCGGCGTCGCCGCGCTGCTCGAGTGCGCCCGGCTCGTCGCCGGGCGACGCCCGAGCGCCGGCATCGAATTCGTGGGCCTCGATCTGGAGGAGCTTCAGACCATCACCGGACGCTACCGGGTGGGGAGTCACGCGTTCGCGCGCGCCCGGCGGGCGCGGGGCGACCAGCTCGCCGGTGCCCTGATCCTCGAGATGGTCGGCTACCGCGACCCCACGCCCGGTGCGCAGACCGTTCCCCCGCTGCTCGGGATCGACGTACCCCGCACGGGCGATTTTCTAGCGGCGGTCGGGGACGCGCGCTCAGGCGCGCTGCTCGACGGGTTCCTCGCCGGTGCGAACGCGGCCGCGCCGGAGCTGCCCGTCGTCCCCTACCGCACCCGGCTGCGCGGCTGGTTGTTGCCGCTCACCCGCCTGTCCGACAACGCCTCCTTCTGGGACGCCCGCTACCCATCGCTCATGCTCACTGACACCGCGTTCCTCCGGAACCCGCACTACCATCGCCGGAGCGACACCAGCGCGACGCTCGACTATGAATTCATGGCGCTGGTGACGGAGGCGACGGCGGGCGCGGTCGCCCGGCTGACCGATGCCGCCTGACGCGCCGGTCACGCCGCCAAGGCGGGCGCGGCGCCTCGGGCTGTTGCTCGCCGTCGCGACCATCGCGCTCGGCGCCGCCGGTGCGGCGTGGTTCTTCCGGTTCGCCGGGCAGGTGCAGCGCGATCCGGGCGTCGTGTATCGTGATCCGACGACCCTCGACAACCTCCTCAAGCGGGCGAACGAAGCGGAACGGGCCGGCGACCGGGCCAGCGCGATCGCGACCTACCGATTCGTCGCGGCGGTGGGGACGGGGAAGGAGTGGGCGCCGTACGCCGCGGCGGCGCAGGCCGGACTCAGACGCCTAGGAGCCATCGATACAATTCCCGGTCTCCCGCGCTGAAACACACGAACCGCCCGAGCTCGACCGGCCCCGCCTCGCGCCACCGCTTCGAGCCTCGGCACGCGGAGGCAATCTAGCGCGCGACGGTCCGGCCCGTATTGTTAGCTCATACCCACAGCCGGTGCGTGCGGCGTCGGGGGGATGGGACCGTCATGCCGGGACGCGATCTGATCGAGCGGGTCCGCAAGGCCCTGCGCGACCGCTACAGCGTGATCGCAGCGGTGGGCCGGGGCGGGAACGCGTCCATCTTCGCGGGTCGGGACGCGAGCGGCGCCGACGTCGCCATCAAGGTGCTGCATCCCGAGTTGGCCGTCTCGGTCGCCGCCGACCGCTTCCTGCGCGAAATCCGCTACGCGTCGCAACTCAACCACCCGCACATCGCCCGCCTGATCGACAGCGGAGAGGCCGACTATCTCCTCTGGTACGTGATGCCGTACGTGCCGGGCGACAACCTGCGTCAGGCGCTGCGCCGGGAGTCCCGGCTCCCCATCCCGGACGTCGTGCGAGTCGCAGTAGAAGTGTTGGACGCACTCGAGCACGCCCACGCGCACGGCATCGCGCACCGCGACATCAAGCCCGACAACGTCGTGCTGTCGCCCGAGGGAGCGGTCCTCGTCGATCTGGGCATCGCGCGCGCGATCGCGAGCTCGGGTGACGATCGCGTGACCCGGAGCGGCTTCGTGGTCGGCACCGAGGAGTACATGAGTCCAGAGCAGGCGGAGGGCGCGCCCGACGTGGACGGACGCACCGACCTGTATTCCCTCGGCGTGGTGCTGTTCGAGTGCCTGGCTGGCCGGCCGCCGTTCTCTTCGGTCAGCGCCGCGGCCGTGCTGGACATGCATCAGCACCGGCCCGCGCCCGACGTGCGCACCATCCGACGCGACGTGCCGAAGCAGCTCGCCGCGGTACTGGCGCGCGCGCTCGTGAAGTCGCGTGTCGAGCGCTGGCAACGGGCCCGCGACATGCGCGACGCGCTCGGTCCGTTCGTCGCCGCTGGGTGACGGCTGGCCGCGGCGCGCCGCGCCCGCTACACTGACGGGATGCGATCGGTCTGTCTCACCGCCGTGCTCCTGCTGTGCGCCTGCCAACCTCAGGCGCGGCGGCTCCTTGTGCTCGACCTCGCGCTGTCGGAGCCCGCCCTGCTGAACGGCACCGTCCAGCCGTGGCGCGACGAAGGGTACAACGTCGAATACCGCCGCTTCTATCCGCACCTGGTGCGTGCCGATCTCGACCGCTACCGGGTGCTCCTGTTCCTACTCGGCCGCGAGCCCGAGGCGCCGTCCGACGCCCTCACGGCCGGCGACCTCGCGCTGCT
>Ga0070698_100006226_pt1 | contig 12987 bp, 11 predicted proteins | sample KBSK1502metaG_FD_65477 | JGI IMG/M metagenome (GOLD analysis project Ga0070698, IMG submission 65477) | Corn, switchgrass and miscanthus rhizosphere microbial communities from Kellogg Biological Station, Michigan, USA - KBS K1-50-2 metaG | ecosystem: Host-associated > Plants > Roots >... | reverse complement strand
GTAGTTGTACAAGGGCTTCAGCCGGTCGTTCCAGGTGTCGAGCAGGATCTCGTCGAGCCGGCCTTCCTCGGCCTCGCCGGCATAGATCGTGATGCCCATGTCCATCGCCGCCTGGATCTCAGGCGGCACGACCGGCAGCATCGACAGGCAGCCGGCGGCATGGAAGCCGCCCAGCGCCACCGGCAGGCCGGCCTTGAGGAACTGGCGGGCGAGGTCGACGGCCCGCGGAAACTGGTTGGTCTGCACGCCGACCAGGCAAATCAGCCCTTTGCTCCCGCGGCGACGGAGGTCGGCGATGATACGGTCGGGGCGGATGCGCGTGTTGGTCTCGTCGAACGGCTTGATGACGATGTCGACATCCGGGCCCAGGACGCCGCGGCGGCGGCAATCGTCGCCCAATCCGTACAGTGCGGCCAGGGTATTGGAGGGGATGTGCGACCGTAGCCAGGTGATCGGATAGCCGTCGTCGTCGTAATGCGTCGGCTTGATCAGGATCAGTTCAAAGGTCGATTTCTTCGCTGGGGCGCTCATTGATCTCTTTTCGGGCTCTTTCAGGCTCTTGCGATCGGCGACGCCGACGATTGAAACGGGAAACGTCGAAGAGATCGGGGAACGCTGCGATGGCGGGGTCGAAGCCGTCTCAGTGGCGCGGGGCCTCCGGAACATCGTGCTCCGGCGCGCCGTATCCTGGTCAGGCTAGGTCGGGGGCCCAGGCGGAGTCTGTCTCATATTGAACACCACGACCGCCTGAGCCGGTGCCCATTGCCGGCCGCTATCGCCGGACGTAAAGCACGTAGCCGACGGAACCGTCCTCGAACAACCTCGTCGCGACTTTCATTGCCGCGTCACGACGGCCGAGCGAAGCCAGCAGCTTGTCCTCGATCCAGGCGATCGTTTCAGGGGTCATGTTATGGACGGCCCAGGCCAGGATGGGGCAGCCTCCGCCATCCAGCCGTCGCTGCAGTTCCACCTTCAAAGCAAGCGGCAGCTTGTCTCGATCGAGCTCCTGGCTGAAGACGAGTTGCGGCCGCCCGAAGCCCTGCAGATAGCGGCCATAGGCGCTTTCATAGATCAGCTCCGCGTAGCCTGGCTTGTACCAGGAGGGTTGGTCGGTGGTGATCACGGGCAAGGTCTGCCCCCGGCAGGTCGGCAAGGACTGGATCCAGGTCGCCGACTGGCGGAACGGCTCGTACAGCACCGGCGCCTCGCCAGAGGGCAGACGCGCCGTCACGATTGAGGACATCGAGAGCACAATAATGGCCAGCGCGCCCGTGAGCGCCAGTCGAATGGAAAGCGTTGCCTTGTCAACGGCCGCGTCATACGAGCGAGCCGCCAGCCCCCACAGGAAGGGCGAGACGACGAGGAAATTCCGGTCCCAGAAGTTCGGTGCCAGCAACGTCGAACTGACGATGCCGCCGGCCAGCACGAGCAAGGGTACCCCGACCAGGAACGCTGTCACGGGATCGGACTGAAACCAATGCACCGGCAATGGAGCGGTAGCGGTCGAAGCAGATCGCTTCGCCGGTGCAAGTCGCGTGTAGAGGATGGCAACGCCGCAGAGCACGAGGGCAACCAGGCCGTGGTCGCCGAGCGAGTATCGCAGGCAGGCCTTTACCCAGCAAAGGACCTTCGGGCCGCTTGTTAGCGGGCGCTCGTTCAAATCGGCGTCGATATCGCGGCGACGGAATCGAATTTACGCAAGCGCTCTGTCGAGCGACGCGCCGCAGTTCGCGCCCGCACCGCCGCCATCGTCGCCGGCTTCGACGGTGGAATGGACGTCGCCGACACTTGCGAGGGTCGGCAAGTCGGGTAGTCCGTGGTCCAAGGCATCCTGAACAGGGCTGGACGAACGCTAGGCGGCCGGATTGCCATTTAGGCCAGACTCCACGTTGAGACACCGTCCGGAACCTCGACATGACGGCGGCATCACGCGGTTGCGAGACGGCTTCGTTTCGACCGTGGGACAGTGCCCACAAATCCTAGCGGGAATGTGTGTCGTCGGAATGTCGCGGTTGTGAGGACCGTCCCTCGGCCGAAGGCCGAGGCATCACGGGGACCGATACCGGCGAGGATGGCCTTTTGTGCCCGCTCGAGTAGCAGGCACCGAACCTATTTTTTGCCGTGCGTTCCTCGCCCATGCGATCTCAAGGTCTTCTTCCAGAATTGGTCAGTTGGCTGACCCGTGAGCATCAAATCGTAGAACTTGTGGGCATTGTCTGCCCAACCTGAATAGCCTCCCCCTACATCTCTGTTCGACCACCCCAGCGCTGTACCAAGGCCCTGCCAGAAGCCGGCATCCAGAGCCACGCCTTCCTCCCACACGCGCCTGGTCACGGCACCATTGATGCCCTTGCCGATCAGCATGACAAACTGCCGTGGTCCATGCATCGCGTTGGCGAATTGGAAGTCCTTGTAGGTCCTCCATCCGCCTTGCACAGCCTTATCGAGTGCTTCCCTTGGAATAAGCATGCTTCCCTCCCACACACGGAGGAAAAATTCTTCAGCCCTATTCGTGGCGCAAGCCACCGGCGGTTGAGGCTTGGGCTGTCACACGCTTATCACGCAAGATGGCCTGCTTGGCGCTGCCGCCGTGGCCTGCAGCGCGCAAAGGGAACTAAGCTCGCACCGCGAAAGGGAGCGAGCGAACGGCGCTGGGTACGGTCACGCGCACAACGCTGCCGCGCCACTGCCCAAGCCTTCGCCAATCTCGCCGGCCGAGCTCGCCGCCCTGATCAAGGCCGAAGGCGCGACCTGGGGCCCGATCATCCGCTCGACCGGTTTTAAGCCGCTGGAGTAGTCTTCCGGGAGCGCGGGCCTCCAGGCCCGCTCATGAGCGCCAGGACCTGTGGCGCCGATCGATGCGACGCCGTACCTATTGCAGCCAACTCAACATGCGCCGGCTGCGGGCCATCCACAGGATCAAGCCCGCAACGACGACGCCGCCGGAACTGAACGCCAGGTCCAGAAAGGACGCGTGACGGCCCGGCGAGTACAACTGTCCGGCCTCGAGAATCGCTGCATAGATGATCAGCAGCGCGCACTGTACGGCAAGGCGCGGACTCCTTTGCAAGGCCAGTCCCATCACCATTGCTGTACCCAGATAGGCGATGAAGTGTTCGGCATGCCCGCCGAGCCTGGTTCTTGTCAGAGCCTCAGCCGGGAGCCAGGCCAGAATTGCCAGAGCAATGAGGCAGCCGATGGACGCCATGCGAAGAAGAACCGGGCGCTGCACCGCGCGGTCACACCGACAGTGCCGCAAAGGCGAGCAGCAGCATGCCGGCCGCCGTCATCAGCAGCCACACCACGTCTCGCCAGACCCCGGGTCTCGGTTCATCGATATAGGCCATCGTGCTTCCTTCCCGAATCCACGCGGGGCAACCGTACCGCGAGAGCCGCACGCTGGCCGGTTTCAACTCTGTGACCTTGTGAGCCGCCTTGGACCACTGACGAACGGATTTCTCTCTTCGAAAAACCGCAGCGGCCGATGTGCTTCGCGGTGAGCAAGATGCGGCGACGAGACCGTCATCGGCTCCCGCATTGGAAGAGGGTCTGCAGTCCGGTTAAGGAGAGCGACAGTCAAGTTAATTCAGGCTAAGTTAATCAGAGGGCTAAACTAACTAATAGTCGGCCGTGGTCGACCAGGGACATCTCCCTGCCGAGCAAACGCCCCCACACGTGTTTACGGTGCGAAAGAATTATATTGCGCCCCGTTGGTGTTGACGGTGCCGCCCACCATTCGGCTCTTCTATACGGTGTACAAAAAGTCCTGACCTGCTGCTTGACAGCCGGGCGCAATGTTGTGGCCTATCCCTGCCGACACTCACCAACAGAGGATCGGCCCATGCGCCTTCATTTCAATCGATCGACCATCGCCGCTGTCGCCAGCGCACGCGCTCGCGGTCATTGGGCACTGCTGGCTGCAAAACGACCGCCAGAAAGGTCAGAAAGGTCAGAAACCTCAAAAGCCTCACAATTACTGCGTTTTGGCGAACGTCGGATCACGGTCAGCGCACCGGCGGAAACATTGGTAGCCCCCCGGCCGGTGACCAGAGTTTCGATGCCCAGTATTTCCCCGCAGCCTCTAAGTGCCGAAATGCGCGCCCAGGACGGCTGCCGCCTCGTCGTTGGCCTTGAGTCCCTGGCTGAGGAACCGCGTCAGCGAAAAGAAGCCGTGGATGGTGCCGGGGTAGTTCACATAGGTCGTCTTCACCCCGGCATCGATCAGCCGGTCGGCATAGGCGCGGCCCTCGTCGCGCAGCGGGTCGTAGCCCGCGGTCAGCACGAAGGCGGGCGGCAGGCCGCCAAAATCCTTGGCGAGCAGGGGCGAGAGGCGGAGGTCGGAAGGATCGGCGCCGGCCGGCACATAGGCCTTCCAGAACCAGTCCATCAGCTCCTTGGTGAGGAAATAGCCTTCGGCGAACTGCTTGCGCGAGGCGCTCTCGCGGCTGGAATCCGTCGCGGGATAGATCAGCATCTGGAAGGCCGGACCCTTGTCGCCGGCATCGCGGCAGGCTTGCGCCACCACCGCGGCGATGGCGCCGCCCGCCGAATCGCCGCCGACGGCCAGGCGCCTGGCATCGGCGCTGAAGGCGGCGGCGTTGTCGCGGATATGGCGGAACGCCGCCACGCCGTCCTCGATCGGCGCCGGGAAGGGATGCTCGGGCGACAAGCGATAGTCGATCGAGATCACCTGGCAATGGCTCTTGTTGCTAAGCCGCCGGCAGGTCGAATCGTGGGTCTCGATGTTGCCGATCACGAAACCCCCGCCGTGATAGTAGATCAGCGTCGGCAGCGGCCCCTCGGCGGCGTTGAACGGTGTGTAATGGCGGAAACGGATCTCGCCGCCCGGCCCGGCGAAGGCGCCATCGTCGATCTCGCCCACCGCCAGCGGCTCGGCCTCGCTGTCCTCCGACATCTTGTCGACCGCCTTTCGGCCGACCGCATAGGGCAGCGTGTGCAGCTTGGGCCGCCCATCCTGGACGGCCTTGTCCATCAGGTCGAGCAGCGTGCGGGCTTCCGCGTCAAGCATCGTGTCCTCCCTTACCGTCGTCCCGACGAATGTCTCACGTCAGGAACGCTCGCGCATGTTCAGCGATCTCGCTCGCGCGCTCCCAGCTCATGCAGAAGCGCCCGCCGGGCACGATCTCGACGCGCGCCTGCGGGCATTTCGCCTGCAGCAGCGCGCGATGCCGGCCGTAGATGAAATGCTCGCCATAGAGCATCAGCACGGGGCATTTGAGCGCGGCCATGCCGGCCAAGGTGTCGAACTTGGCCAGCGCCTGCATCGCCTGCCAGCGGTCGCGGCCGATCTCGACCCGGGCGGTGTTGATGCGGTCCATCCACGACTGCGTCGGTTTCATCGGCGCATGCTCGGGATCGCTCTTAAGCATGAACTCGATCGTGCGCGGCGCAGGGAAGCCGGTGGCATCGCTCGGCCGCACCTTGGCGATATCGGCGATGTCGCTTTTGGCCGTCTCGGCGTCGCTGAAGTAGGGCGTGTTGATCAGCACCGCCTTGTCGATGCGCTCCGGCCACTGCCCGGCCAGCGCGATCGACACCGCTGCCCCCACCGCCTCGCCCAACGCCGCGGCGTGCGCGATGCCCAGCGCATCCATGGTCTCGATCACCGCCCGCGCGTAGTCCTCGATGGCCGGCTGCCAGTCGATATGGTCGGAATGGCCGTGGCTCGGATAGTCGATGGCGACGGCACGGAAGTGCTGGCCCAGCGCCTGCAGCAGCTCGATCATCAGGGCGCTACTCTGCTGGTTGATGTGGCTTACCATCACGACGGGGCCGCTGCCGCAGGTCCGCCAATGAATGTGCCCGGAGAAGGTCCTGGCCAGGCCGCGCTCGATATGCCGGGCCACGACCTACTCGAGCTTGATGTTGGAGCCCTTGATGACGGCGGCCCACTTGGCGACTTCCGCCGCCAGGAAGGTTTTCACCTCGTCCGACGTGCCGCCGCCGACGACGCCGCCGACGGCGGCATAGGCGTCGGCAAGCTCCTTTGTCTTGAGCGCGGCGCTGGCGGCATCGAAGATCTTCTTGCGCGCCTCGGGGCTCGCCACACCCGGCGAGACCAGGGCATACCAGTTGTCGGAATTGACCTTGGGGAAGCCCATTTCGCGCATGGTCGGCACGTCGGGCAGCAGCGGCGGGCGGGTGTCGGAGGTCACGGCCAGCACCTTGACGGCGCCCGAGCGGACATGCGGCAGCAGGATCGAAATGTCGAGCAGCACCGTGTCCACCGTGCCGGCCAGCAGGTCGTTGGTCGCGGGTGCCGCGCCGCGATAGGGCACGTGCAGAAGCTCGGTGCCGGTCTCGCGCTTAAAGAGCTCGATCGCCAGATGGGTGATGCCGCCGGTCCCGGCCGAGCCGCAGGTGATCTTGCCGGGATTGGCCTTGGCGTGGGCGATGAAGCTTTGGAGATCGCCGATGCCGAGCTTGGCGTTGATGGCGAACACCTCCTGCACGCGCACCACCAGCACCTGCGGCGCCAGGTCCTTGGCCGGATCATAGGGCATCTTGGGCATCAGGCTCTGCATGATGGCGCCGGCCGACGCGCTCATCAGGCCCATGACGTGCGCATCGCTGCCGGCCTTGGCGACGAAGTCGATGCCGGTGACGCCGGCCGCGCCGCTCTTGTTCTCGACCAGCACCGGCTGGCCAAGCCCGGGCGACATGCGCTCGGCGAGATTGCGGCCGAAAATATCGGCCGGCCCGCCAGCCGGGAAGGGCACGACAAGGGTGAGCGGCTTGCTGGGAAAGGCTTGGGCGCGGGCTTGCGCCAGGGGCAGGGCAGCAAGACCGGCAACGGCCGCGCGACGCGTAATACTCAATATCTCCTCCCGTTCGTTGCGCCGACTGTGCGCAAGGACCGGAGGGCAGGCAAGCGTTTGCTAAAACTCGACGTCGAGCTCCTCGACTTCCTCGGGTTCGCTCTTGGCCGCCGCCGTCCAGTCGAGCATCGCCGGAAATTTCATCATCAGGTCGCGGTAGGCGGCCGAGGCGGGATCGAGCTTCACGTCGTAGGTGGCAAAGCGCGAGCACACCGGCGCATACATGGCGTCGGCGACGGTCGCCGTCTTGCCGAACAGATAGGGCCCGCCATAGTGCTGCAGGCAGTCGCGCCAGATCGCCGTCACCCGCTCGATGTCGGCCTGCGCGCCGGCCCACACCTTGAAACCCGGATGATGCGCCTTGAGGTTCATCGGCAGGGCCGAGCGCAGGTTGGCGAAGCCCGAATGCATCTCGCCGCAAACCGCCCGGCAATGGGCGCGCGCCACCGGATTGGCCGGCCAAAGGCCCGCCTCTGGCCTGATTTCGTTCAGATACTCGGCGATCGCCAGGGTGTCCCACACCTTCACCTTGCCGTGCTCCAGGCAGGGCACCAGGAACGACGGCGACAGCAGCAAAAGCTCGGCCCGCGTGGCCGGATCGTCGCTCGGCGCCACCCGCTCTGCGACCTCCAGCCCGGCCATCCGGCACAGGAGAAAGCCGCGCAGCGACCAAGAGGAATAGTTCTTGCTACTGACGGTGAGCGAAGCCTCGGCCATGCGTTCGAGGATGCAATTTCCGAGCCGGTCGCCCTTTATGCTCTATGCGCTTTATCAGACGGCCGCCGACCTGATGCTGCCGATGCGGGCGTGGGCGACGGCGACCGGGCAGACCTTGGGCGTTGGCGGCGGCTCGCAGCCCGAAAGTTGGCGGGCCGCCGGCGCGCTCTGCGAGATGGTGAGCCGGGTCAGGCTGAGCCACCGCCGGCCGTCCTTTGGCATCACGGAGGTCAAGAGCGGCAACCGGTTGGTGCCGGTGCGCGAGGAGGAGGTGCTGGCGACGCCCTTCGGCACCCTGCTGCGATTCGCCAAGGAAGGTGCGCCGCCGCAGCCCAGGGTGCTGCTGGTGGCGCCGCTGTCCGGCCATTTCGCCACCCTGCTGCGCGACACCGTGCGCGTGCTCCTGCCCGAGCACGACGTGCACGTCACCGACTGGGCCAATGCGCGCGATGTCGGCATCTGGCATGGCCGCTTCGGTTTCGACGAATATGTCGAGCACCTGATCAAGTTCCTCGAGGCGATGGGGCCGGGCGCGCACGTGATCGCCGTCTGCCAGCCGTGCGTGCAGGCGCTGGCGGCGGCGGCCGTGATGGCGGAGGACGACAATCCCAACCAGCCGCGCAGCCTCACCCTGATGGCGGGCCCGATCGACACCCGGATCAACCCGACCAAGGTGAACGAGCTCGCGACAGGGCAGCCGATCGGCTGGTTCGAGCGCAACCTGATCGCCCGCGTGCCATGGCGCTATCCCGGGGCGACGCGGCGCGTCTATCCCGGCTTCCTGCAGCTCACCGCCTTCATGAGCATGAATGCCGAGCGGCACATGAAGGCGCAGTTCGATCTCTACCAGGCGATGGCCAAGGGCCAGCACGCCGAGGCCGCCACCATCAAGGCGTTCTACGACGAATATTTCGCCGTCCTGGACATGACGGCGGAGTTCTATCTCGAGACCGTGCAGTGGGTGTTCCAGGACCATCTGCTGGCCAAGGGCCGACTCGACTATCGCGATCGCCGCGTCCATCCCAAGGCGATCCGCCGCACCGCGCTGTTCACCATCGAGGGCGAGCGCGACGACATCTGCGCGATCGGCCAGACCGTGGCCGCGCACGATCTTTGCACCGGCCTGAGACCGTATCGCAAGAAGCACTATATGCAGGCCGGCGTCGGCCATTACGGCGTGTTCAGCGGCCGGCGGTGGGCCAGCCAGATCTATCCCTTGGTGCGAAACACGATCCTGGCCAACGAATGACAGCTGCGCCGCCTCTCATGTTCCTCTCCCCCCTTGGGGGAGAGGCTAGGTGAGGGGGTCAACCCGAACGCTATCTCCTGCGTCACCCCCTCACCCAACCTCTCCCCCAAGGGGGAGAGGAGCATGAGTTTGGGGGCGGTGAGTCGACGGAAATGGTCGCATTGGGCAGATGGCAAAACGGCCTCTTTGCGTTACATAATTGACCATGGCTGACTTTCCGAAGAAGACCCTGGCCGATTGGGAAAAGCTTGCCGCCAAGGAGCTGCGCGACAAGCCCCTCTCGTCGCTCGACTGGATGACGCCGGAAGGTATTTTAGTGAAGCCGCTCTACAGCGCGGCCGACCTGGAGAACCTCGAGACGCTGGGCTCGCTGCCCGGCTTCCCGCCGTTCACGCGCGGGCCGAAGGCGACGATGTATGCCGGCCGGCCGTGGACGGTGCGCCAGTACGCCGGCTTCTCGACCGCCGAGGAGAGCAACAAGTTCTATCGCGCCAATCTCGCCGCCGGCCAGATGGGCCTGTCGGTGGCGTTCGATCTCGCCACCCATCGCGGCTACGACTCCGACCATCCGCGCGTGGTGGGCGACGTCGGCAAGGCGGGCGTGGCGATCGATTCGGTCGAGGACATGAAGATCCTGTTCGACGGTATCCCGCTCGACAAGATGAGCGTGTCGATGACCATGAACGGCGCCGTGCTGCCGGTGCTGGCGGGCTACATCGTGGCGGCCGAAGAGCAGGGCGTGCGGCAGGACAAGCTCTCGGGCACGATCCAGAACGACATCTTGAAAGAGTTCATGGTCCGCAACACCTACATCTACCCGCCCGGACCGTCGATGCGCATCGTGGCCGACATCATCGAGCACACCGCGCACCACATGCCCAGGTTCAACTCGATCTCGATCTCCGGCTATCACATGCAGGAGGCGGGCGCGACCTTGGTGCAGGAGCTCGCCTTCACGCTGGCCGACGGACTCGAATACGTGCGTGCCGCGCGGGCCAAGGGGCTCGACATCGACGCCTTCGCGCCGCGCCTCTCCTTCTTCTTCTGCATCGGCATGAACTTCTTCATGGAGGTGGCCAAGCTGCGCGCCGCGCGCTTCCTGTGGGCCGAACTGATAAAACCGTTCGAGCCCAAGAAGGTCGATTCGCTGTCGCTGCGCACCCATTGCCAGACCTCGGGCGTGTCGCTGACCGAACAGGATCCCTACAACAACGTGATCCGCACCGCCTACGAGGCGATGGCGGCGGTGCTGGGCGGCACCCAGTCGCTGCACACCAATTCCTTCGACGAGGCGATCGCGCTGCCGACGCCCGCGTCCTCGCGCATCGCGCGCAACACGCAGCTGATCCTGCAGCATGAGACCGGGATCACGAGGGTCGTCGATCCGCTGGCCGGCAGCTATTACGTCGAGGCGCTGACCGCCAGCATGATCGCCGAAGCACGCAAGCTGATCGCCGAGGTCGAGGCGCTGGGCGGCATGACCAAGGCGGTCGAGGCCGGCATGCCCAAGCTGCGTATCGAAGAGGCCTCGGCGCGCCGCCAGGCCCGCATCGACCGCGGCGAGGAAGTGATCGTGGGCGTCAACAAGTTCGAGACCAAGGACGCAACGACCGTCGAGGTTTTGGATATCGACAACGACGTCGTGCGCGAATCGCAGGTCGCGCGGCTGGCCAAGATCCGCAAGAGCCGCGACGAGGCCAAGTGCGTGGCGGCGCTGAAGGCGCTGGGCGAGGCGGCGCGCAACGGCACCGGCAATCTTTTAGCGCTTGCCGTCGAGGCGACCCGCGCGCGCGCGACGGTGGGCGAGATCTCCTCGGCGCTCGAGGGCGTCTATGGCCGCTACCAGGCCACCATCCGCTCGATCTCCGGCGTCTATGCCGGCGAGTGGGAGGGCGATGGCGGCCTCGAGCGCATCCGCACCGACATCGCCTCGTTCGCCGAGGAGGAAGGTCGCCGGCCACGCCTCATGGTCGTGAAAATGGGCCAGGACGGCCACGACCGCGGCGCCAAGGTGATCGCCACGGCCTTTGCCGATCTGGGCTTCGACGTCGACATCGGCCCGCTGTTCCAGACGCCGCAGGAGGCCGCGCGCGCGGCGATCGAGAACGACGTGCACGTGATCGGCGTGTCGAGCCAGGCGGCCGGCCACAAGACCCTGGTGCCGCAGCTGATCGAGGAGCTTGCCAAGCAAGGCGGCTCTGATGTGCTGGTGGTGGTGGGCGGCGTCATTCCCGCCCAGGACTACGACTTCCTGAAGAAGGCCGGGGTGGCCGCGATCTACGGTCCCGGCACCAACATCCCGGCGGCGGCGGCCGAGATCCTCGCCATCCTGCGCCAGCGCAGCCGCAAGCGCGCGGCTTAGTTGTCAGGACGACACGTTACTTTCGTATCGCCTGGCTTTCCTCTTGCGTCAGCGCACGCTCGCGGAAGAACAGGATCCTGCCGCGGATCGTGGCGAAGGTGGTCTGGGCTTCGAGCTTGCCGGGATAGCGGATCGGGGTCTGGTCGAACCGCGCGAGCCAGATCCTGATCGGCCGTTCGCGCTCCGTCTCGGCTTCCTTTGGCGCCTCGTCGAATTCGCCGGCGACGCGCTTGGTGTAGATCTCGCAGACCAGCACGTCGCCTTGCGCGCCGGGGATGCCGCTCGCCGCGGCGGGCTCCATGCCGATCTTGCGGAACAGCACGTCGATGCGCCGCTTGCCGTCGTTGCTCCGCACCGGCTTGTCGCAGGCGGCGTCGCCGGCGAGGCCGACCGTGAGCGCCGCCGACAATGGGTCGAGCGACCCTTGCCGGTCGGCATCGGAGATCGTCTGCTGCGGCGTCGGCTTCCACGCCGGGGTGTGGGTTTCCTGCAGGAAGCCGCCGGCGCCGTATTGCGCCAGCCAGGTCCGCGGCTTGTCGCCCACCATGATCGACAGCGATCCCGCGCTGGGCCGCGCGCCCTGGGTCGAGAAGCCGCCCCAGGCACGGTTGCGGCCGAAGTAGTTCATGGTGACGGCCTTCAGCACGCCTTCCTTGAAGGTGCTGCTCTCGACGTCGTAGCCCGCGCCGTTGAAGCGGGCGGTGACGTCGATGCGAAAGCCGGTGATACCTGCGAACGTGATCTCGTAGCCGATATCGACCTGTCGCGCCGGCTGGCCCAGCGCCGCGGCGGGCGCGGCCAGACACGCGGCAAAAGCGACGAAGGCCCTACGAAAACTCATGAAATCCCTTTCCAGAGGGGGGCTTACTTCGGCCGTGCCGGCACGATAGAAGGCCCTCGCGCCCCACGCCACTGAACTTGCAACCGTCTTGCGCGCCCAATAAGGCCCTTTTCGTCCATGTCGCCTCCCGCCACTGCCCGCGTTCCCAAGCTTAGCTTAGCGCGCACCTGGGCGGCTTTGGGCACTCTGGGCCGCCATTTGTGGCCAAAGGGTGAAACCGGCCTGCGCTGCCGCGTCGTGGTTGCGCTGGTGCTCCTGGTCCTGGCCAAGGTCGTCAACGTCTACGTGCCGATCCTCTACAAGCACGCGGTCGATGCGCTGGGCGGGACGGCGGCACAGGCCGTCGCCGTGCCGGTCGCGCTCATTGTCGCCTACGGCGTGGCACGCGTGCTGGCGCAGGCCGTGGGCGAAATCCGCGACGCCATCTTCTCGCCGGTTTCGCAACGGGCGATCCGCAATCTCGCCCTCGAAGTCTTCGGCCACCTCCATGCGCTGTCGCTGCGCTTCCATCTCGAGCGCCAGACCGGCGGGCTGAGCCGCGTCATCGAGCGCGGCACGACGGGCATAGAGTTCCTGATCCGCTTCACCACCTTCAACATCCTGCCGACCCTGCTCGAGATCACCCTGGTCGGGGCCATCCTGTGGAGCCTCTACGACTGGCGCTTCTCGGCGGTGACCTTGTTCGCCATTGCGGGCTACGTCCTCTTCTCGGTCACCCTGTCGGAATGGCGCATCAAATTCGTGCGCCGCATGAACGAGGCCGACACCGAGGCCAACGCCAAGGCGATCGACAGCCTTTTGAACTACGAGACCGTCAAATATTTCGGCAACGAGGCGCACGAGGCGCGCCGCTTCGACGTCGGCCGGCGGCGCTACGAGACGGCGGCGATCCGTTCGAGCCGTACCCTGTCGCTGCTCAACATCGGCCAGGGCGTCATCATCTCTGTCGGGCTGGCCGCGGTGATGATCATGGCGGGCT
>Ga0070698_100006225_pt1 | contig 12988 bp, 8 predicted proteins | sample KBSK1502metaG_FD_65477 | JGI IMG/M metagenome (GOLD analysis project Ga0070698, IMG submission 65477) | Corn, switchgrass and miscanthus rhizosphere microbial communities from Kellogg Biological Station, Michigan, USA - KBS K1-50-2 metaG | ecosystem: Host-associated > Plants > Roots >... | reverse complement strand
ATTGGTGCTCGGTGAATCCATCGGTGATCTTGGTGGCTTGAAGATCGCCTGGCTTGCTTTCCAGAAGGCCCTCCAGGGCAAACCACGCCCCGCGGATATCGATGGCTTCACACCCGAACAGCGTTTCTTCCTTGGCTGGGCGCAGGTGTGGGGCAGAAAACAAACTCCGGAAGCAATGCGGCAGCAGATTCTTACCGATCCGCACCCGCTCGGTCGTTTTCGCGTCAATGGGCCCCTCTCAAACATGCCGCAGTTTGCGGAAGCGTTCCACTGCAACGCCGGCGATGCGATGGTGCGTCCGCCGGAGAGGCGTTGCCAGGTTTGGTAGATGATCAGAAAGTCTCTTCAAACCGCCAAGACGCCAAGAACGCCAAAAGCATTGAACCGAATTCTCTTTGTTGCATGGCGACCTCGGCGTCTTGGCGGTTGCTGTCTCTATTAATCTAAGCCACGAAAAACCCGAGGACGAAACGAACCAACCCTGCGCCGAGGATTACCCAGATGGCGTTAGGTCGATAGCGTACCAATACCACACCGGCTATCACTGCGATCAACAAGCCCACCCAACTGTGAATACCGGCGCGTCCGATACTAATGCCGGCAGCGACCAGCAGGCCAACCACAGCGGGCGTAACTCCTTTCAAAAACGATTGCACGATCTTGTTCGTATGAAAACGGGCGAGCGAGGAACCGGCCACCACCGTCATGAGGAACGACGGCAAAAAAATGCTGATGGTCGCTACGAGCGCGCCAAGTGTTCCAGCTACGCGATAGCCGATAAACGTTGCTGTAATCAGCACGGGCCCAGGCGTCACCTGACCGAGCGCGGTTGCGTCAACGAACTCCTGATGGGTAAGCCAATGATGTGAGTCAGCCACTTCCGCCTCGATTAACGGAATCATGACGAAGCCGCCGCCAAATGTGACCGTGCCGATGCGCAGGAAAAGAGTTGAAAGCGTCAGCAGCAATGCAAACTTGGTTAAGATCGGCATGGCCACGCCAAACAAAGCAAGCGATCTAAACTTCTTGCCGGTAGAGTTTGGATTGGGATCAGGATTCTGCTCGTCAGCCGCAGTGTCCTCAGCAGTTTGGCTTTCACCTTCTGTGATTTTGGCCTGGGCCAACAGCGCCGCTTGTCTTACACGTTCCTCCGCCATTGCGCGCGTTAGATAACCACCAACGAAATGCGTGGCGCGAATTCGACGTCGCCTTCTTTCCAATGTCACCCGCGCCGAAATCCGTTTCCGCCGGGAGGCCACCCCGCGAAGTCGTCCCAGTTTGCGTAATTGTTTTTCAGCATATGAATCTATAAAGATCCCGATGAGACCGGCGGCCAGCACCACCTCGATTACCGTGGCGCTGAAAAACGCAACCACAATGCAAGCAAAAACAGCCAGTAACCACTGCCAGGGCTTGACCAGCGTGTTGCGGCCCACGCGCCAGGCCGTCACGATTATCAGGGCAACCACAGCTGCATTCAGGCCGTGAAAAAGACGATCGGTATCGGGCAGGTATCGCAGGTGCCGGTAAAGAATTGCCAGCACGATCATCATCAGCATCGAGGGCAAGATAAATCCTGCGATCGATACGGTGGCGCCGCGCCAGCCACGAATTCTAAGTCCTACATAGGTGGCAACATTGCCTGCGGCGGTACCGGGCAAGGTTTGTGCAAGGGCAAAGCCGGACGCAAACTCCTGCTCCGTAAGCCAGCGACGCTGCTGCACGGCGAGCGTTCTGATTTGCGCGATAACCGCGAGTCCGCCGCCGAATCCGACCGTGCCGATTTTTAGGAAAGAAAGAAATAGTCCGCCGAGTGTTGGGGTCTTGGCGATGCGCTCGATTTCGCGGCGAGTATCCCGCACGCGCGTACGCACTTTACGTGCGCGGTTGCGTATTCGGCTAGCCCGCTTGTCGACCTGAGTCACCACTTGGGTGACAAGACTAACAGAAATTGGCCGCGGATTTACGCGAATGCGCGCGGATCAGAAAAGAATTAAACAGGTAAACCTATTTCTTGATCTGATCCGCGTTTCTTTGCGTGAATACGCGGCTAATTTTTCCGTCCCCTCAAGGTCCGTTAGAACTTCAGCACGGTGTCGAATTGCACGCGGAACGTCGAACGATTCAACGAACCCGGCGGAGTCGCGGCAAATGGACCCAGTAGTCCGTTGAGACGTTGAGTAACGATCCCGATCACATTAAAAGTCACTCGGGGATCAGCGGTATAGCCGAACAGGAAACGATGGACTCGCACGTCTGACTGCTGTGTTATGTCAGAAAAATTGAAAGGTGTCAGCACCGCATCCTTCTCAACGCGCAAGAAGGTGTAACCAAACTGCGTGTCGCCGCGCGCTTTCGACTGGCCAACCTGAACTTCACCCCAGAAACCTTTATTCTCATTGTTGGGAAGAAGCAGATCAGCGCCTCCAGGTCCTGCGGTCACTACGTCGTGCGCCTGTGTATTGGCGACAAAATCAAATAGCAGCGTAACGGGCCAGCGCTTGCTGTGTTTCAACTCGAGACGAGCGAGCATGTCAACGAGGTTGTAGCCTGAGGCCAGGCGACCATCGCGATTTGTCGCGTTATTGCTGGCGTTGGTAAGCCCAAGTCCCGCGTTGCCGGCAACCAACAAGTCCCGTGATATCGCTACCTGAGTAGTAATTGTTTGCGCCGGGTTCCCCCCCGAAGCGGGAATCGTGAACGTTAAAGGAAGCAGCAGCTGGCTGCCGAACACCTGCACCGGTGAAATGAACTGCGTCCCGGAAAAGAAGAGATCCGACACTGAAAGACTAAGCGCTACTTTCGAACTGGGCTCGAAACGCGCGCGTACCTGCCCGCCGAAAAGAGCGAGGTCACGGCCGCCACGCCGCGACTGATCAATGTTAACCGTGCCATTCGCATTGCGAACAAAGGCAGAGTTTCGTTCGAGCATAGGCAATTGCCAGGCGACAAAAGTCAGTTCCTTTAAGGTCGACTTCTTGAAGGCGCGTGTGTACGACTCGTTAAAGCCATCTACCATCAAGTCGTTGTCGATAGTCATCTCAGTGAACGTCCAGGGCGGTTCGAATCTTCCTCCCTGAAGACGCAAGCCGGCCACCCGTTTCGGCTTATAGGTGATGAAAGCCTGATCGAGTCCAAAAGGCTTACGATTGAAGAAATCTGTGAGCGTTTGATTAGTCGAAATATTGTCGGCGAAGCTTCCGGTAGCGAAGCGCAACCCCCAGTCGAACTCGTCGTTAACGCTGCCGCGCATTTGCAATCGCGCACGCAGCCGCATGCGATGACGAGGACTCAATTCGTTGCCAAGCAACGCCGGATTGTCGCCGTTTGCCAGAATGTTTTGCTGTCCGAAGATCGATTCTGATCGCAGTCGGATGTCGCCGCTGAATTTGATCGCGCCAATTTCCGATACGCGCGTCTCAACCTTCTTCAGCCGATCTTCAACCGAAGCAGGTTGCGGAGTCGTTTGGGCATCGCCGGCGATTGCTGTAGTTGAAGGCACGGTCGCTAAAGCTGGTTGGCCATTCGCTCTGCCAAGCAGCAGGCGAATCGTTTCCTGTTGCTCGCTTACAGTCTGCTGCAACTGGTTCATACGCTCGTTCTGTTGCTCTACCATATGCGCCAGGGCGTCCAGTTTTTCTTCAGTAGTAGTTGGCTTCTTCACGTTAGCTACGGTTTCCGGAGCCTTCTTTGCAGTCTCGCCTGCCTCGCGCAGGAAGCTGTGCCCTTCACTGGAATTCGATTGGGCTGCGCCTTGCGCCTTAACTCCGGCAGCGCTCAGAGCAAAAAGCGAAAAGACCAGCAGGAAGGCCACGAGATAGGATCGGTTGTTATGCAGACTGAATGTCTTCAACATGATTCATCGTCCTTTTTTTGTAACGAAGTGCCCTGAAGAAATGACTTGGGAACTTGCAGAATGAAACTTTCGTCTTAAGCTCAAGTGAACGTAGCATTAAATCAATGTTAACTAGAGTTCTTGTAACGCAAACTGTTAGTTTGCGCGGGTTGACCTGAAGTCAATCTCAGGAAACCGCAAACTAACAGTTTGCGTTACAGCAACGCTTAATCGAGCAGCACTCGCGTCGACAAGGCTTCCGCACGTTCGATTGCCGCCAGCAGACGAAGAAATTGCGAATAGTTTTTTCCACGCGAGGTGAGACGCGCAATTTCCGTTTGGCTTAGATCGTTGCGCAGCAGAAGGTCGAGAAAGTCGTAGTAGTCGGCGGTAGCTTGAAACGGCAGCTCGCGAACATAGGTTGTCTGCTCATTATCCTCGGAACGAAATCCCGCCAACGCATCGAACACGTTGTCGGTTGTCAGTTGCGCAGCTTCGCGCGACAAGCGAATTGGCAAACGCAGCTCAAAGAAACGTAAGCCCTCCGGAGTGGTGACGCGTCGTAGTTCCTTCGTCGCCTCGCCGTCAAAGGGCGACTCGGCATCGATGAGTATGCGCAGGAGCCGCGGTTGGTCTTCGTCGTCCATCGTGTCGAGCGCCAGTTGAACTCGGTCGGCAAGGAACTTTTCAAACTGTGCTTCGATGGGATAGGTAATCCGTCCCAGGCATCCAACTGCTTCACCTTCGCCGGCGCTGCCGTCGCCGCCCTCAGGCAAACATGCCGGGCACGTCAAGCAGACTGCAGTCTCCACCTGCATTCTTTCAACTGCTTCGCGGGCGTTTTCCACCCACTCGAGTTTTTCCTGGGAAGGCGCTCCAGTATCGCCGGTGGTAAGTTGCGCGTGAAGATTGCTTAAACGGCCCCACTCGCGCAAGTGCTTCTCCGTATAGCGAGCGCGCAGGGTGCAGGGATGTTGAACGGCGAATTCGAGTGACAAGAATCCATTCTCCGAAAGCTATTACCCAAATCCTAACATTGCGAACCAAAGCGAAGCCATGATCCAGCGATTTCACGCGTCGATTTTTGGAGTGCGCCGACCTGTCGGCGCTTTTTGGTAGCTGGCGACCCGTCGCCAGCAGCGTCGCGACAGGTCGCGACGGACTAAAGCGGTGACAGGTCACCGCACGCCAAAACCGGCTACCGCATCCTTGCCTCACTCCAAGGCTGCTAGAATAGTCTGATGAAGTTGGGTTTGCATCCGCCGGGTCCGCGCCAGATTATTCCGTTATCAGGCTTGCTCTCTTACCGCAAAGGTCCTTTGCCGTTTTTTCAAAATCTCGCGGCGCAGTTTGGCGACCTTTCCTATTTTCGCCTCGGTCCGCAAGAAGCGTTTTTCCTGAATCATCCTGACTACATTAAGGATGTTCTGGTCACCAATCACCCGAAGTTTCATAAAGGCCTCGCGCTACAACGTGCCAAGCGTTTGTTGGGCGAAGGATTGTTAACCAGCGAAGATGAAGTGCATCGGCGGCAGCGGCGATTGGCACAGCCGGCGTTTCATCGTTCGCGCATTGCTTCTTACGCCAGCGTGATGACTGCCTATGGATCACAAACAAGCGCGCGCTGGCGTGATGGCGACACGCTCGACATGTCTGCGGAGATGATGCAACTCACCCTGGGCATCGTGGGTAAAACGCTTTTCGATGCGGATGTTGTTTCAGACGCGCAGGAAGTCGGCGAAGCAATGACCGTGGTGATGGATCTCTTCAACACCATCACCATTCCTTTCTTTGAGTTATTACAGAAACTTCCGCTGCCTCAATTGCGCCGTTTCGATTCGGCCAAGGCCCGGCTGGACGCGATCATCTATCGCCTGATTGAACAGCGTCGACTCGCCGGCGAAGACCGTGGCGATCTGCTCTCGATGTTGTTGCTGGCGCAGGACACTGAAGTCGACGGCGGCGGCATGACTGACGAGCAGTTGCGCGACGAGCTAATGACGATCTTTCTCGCCGGCCATGAAACTACTGCCAATGCGTTGACGTGGACCTGGTATTTGCTGTCACAGAATCCTGAGGCGGAAGCGAGGCTGCACCAGGAGATTGATCGTGTGCTTGCAGGAAGACTGCCCGACTTCGAAGATGTAGCGAAACTGAAATACACCGAAATGGTTTTAGCCGAATCGATGCGACTGTATCCGCCGGCCTGGGCCATCGGGCGGCTCGCCGTAGAGGATTTCGAGATCGGCGGTTACCTCGTGCCGAAGAAATCACTGGTGCTGATGAGCCAGTTTGTCATGCACCGCGATCCGCGCTACTTCACCGAGCCACTCAAATTTGACCCCGATCGTTGGACCCCGGAGGTGCGCGAATCGCGTCCGCAGTTCTCTTACTTTCCTTTTGGCGGCGGACCGCGCCGCTGCATCGGCGAAGGCTTCGCGTGGATGGAAGGTATTCTTCTGATCGCGACCATCGCCCGGCAATGGCAAATGAGATTAGTCCCGAATCATCCCGTTGTACTCAAGCCAGTAATCACGCTGAGACCAAAGCATGGGATGCGGATGATTGTTACCAGGAGGCAGATGCAGGAGGCAGGGGACCAAAAACATTTTCCATTTGTCATTTGACATTTTTCATTTGTCATTTGGAACCCGGGGCTTGAGCGGATAGAGGCCGGCTGCTGCTTTCGTATGCTGACGCTTCGCGTAGAGAAGATAGATGTTCAGCAGTACGCTTTACTCAAATGACAAATGGAAAATGTTTTTGGTCCCTGCCTGCTGCTCCTGCCTCCTGCTCCTGTCGTTATGGTAAGCTTTGCTTTCCTGGATAACCGCAATGTGAGGTCCACGCCAATGGCAATTAGTGAGGATTTGTTGGAAATACTCGCCTGCCCTGCCTGCAAGGCGAAGGTTGATTTGAAGGCCGATGGCAGTAGCTTAATATGCGTGAAATGCCGGCGCGTTTATCCCATCCGCGACGACATCCCAGTCATGCTTGTTGACGAAGCAACCATAGAAAACGGCACAGCAAACGAACCAACAGAACGAACTTGAACAGCCCTTGCATAGTTTAAAGAACATAGTTGAATCATCTCCGCAGCTGCGCGGACTGCAGGTGCAAGGCCGGCACAACGAAGACCAGGACCCACAGCCGCTCGCCGCAGCAATCTGGAACTGGGACACCGTCGAGCGAGTTCTCCTCGTGCGGTTACGCTCCATCGGCGACACGGTGCTGTCAACGCCATCCCTTTTTGCGCTAAAGAGATTTTTGCCCCACGCGAGCATCGACATTTTGCTTGAAGACTGGGTGGCGCCCGTACTCGATGGATTTCCCCACGTGGATAACATCATCACGCTCGAGCGCAAGAGCACTTCCGCGCGCGCGCGCGTTGCCCGTCAACTGCGCGCCAACAATTACGACGTTGTCTACAACCTCCACGGCGGGTCGACCGCGACCTTGCTGACTCGTGCTACTGGTGCAAAACATCGCGTCGGTTTTAAGACTTATCAATACGCGCGTTTGCATAACCACTTGTCTCCATCCTCGTCATTGCTTTGGGGACGAGACAAGACGCATTCTGTCGAGCAACAACTGGCATTGCCTGGATGGACCGGCGTCCCGGTCAGCGATCGACCGCCAACCGCGCTGGCGGTAACTGCGGAAGCGTCGGCTGCGATTGCGGTGCGCCTTCAGGTTGCGGGTTTAGCCGAGTTGCCGTTTGCAGTGATTCATCCAGCTGCGGCGTTCGCAACCAAGCAGTGGGCAGCTGACAGGTTTGGGCTCTTGGCCGAGGATCTAAGGAGCAAGGGTCTCGCGGTGGTTGCGATAACAACGGCGAACGAAAAACCTGTTATCGATGAGATGAACAAAACCACCGCGACACCGGTGCAGGCTTTTACCGATTTAACCTTGCCTGAGATAACGGCGCTACTTGCTCGCGCTCGCGTGTTTATTGGCAACGATAGCGGCATCGCGCACATTGCCGCAGCCGTCAAAGCTCCGTCTGTGGTCATCTTTGGTTCGTCGAATATAGCGCACTGGCGGCCCTGGACCCCGGGTTTGTCATCGTCGGCGGCTGAAGTTGTTATTGAGGAGATGGACTGCCAACCTTGCCATGGTTATTTTTGCGAAAAGTTTGACGAGCCGGAATGCATTAAGCGCGTGCCGGTGGAACGTGTGATCGCAGCTGCTGAGCGTGTGTTGAGAGAAGCAGCGGGGGCAAGCCCGCCTTCCCAACCTCGAGCTGAACAAGCTTGAGTGATTAATCTTTGATTGAACACCTTTCAGCGCCGGATAATGACGCAATGCGTGAAGCTCAGGTCAGGAAGGCGTTGCCCCTGCTCTTGAATGATAATGCCCCAACTAACCAAACAACGCGCGGCGGAACTAATCAACGCGATGCACGATCGCAAGATCGTCGTGCTCGGCGATGTGATGCTCGATGAATTTGTTTGGGGCGACGTCACACGCATCTCTCCTGAAGCGCCCGTGCCGGTTGTAGATATTCGTCGCGAGTCAGTTCATCTTGGAGGCGCAGCGAATGTGCTCGCCAACGTAATAGCGCTGGGCGCGCAGGGGTGTGTAGTCGGCGTTATAGGAAACGACTCGGCCGGTGAACGATTGCGCGCCAGTCTGAAGGATGCAAGTCCATTACAGCCGGACGAGTACCTTGTAATTGACGCTGACCGCCCTTCTACAACCAAGACACGCATCATCGCCCACAATCAACTGGTGGTGCGCGCCGATCGCGAGCAGCGCGGGCCCGTCAACGGTGCTACCGAGAAAAGCATTGTCAGCGCGTTAACCCAGGCGCTTCAGGATGCCGATGCGTTTGTTGTTTCGGACTACGACAAAGGGGTAGTCACGCCGCAAATTCTCGGTGAAATCCTGCCCTCGGCTTACGCGCGCTTGCCGGTGCTCATTGATCCCAAGATTCGAAACTTTTCACACTACCGCCCGGCCTCCCTGATTACGCCGAACCATCACGAGGCGCTGCGCATGACCAATCTCGAGGCCGACTCGGATGAAGGCCTGCATCAGGCAGCCCGGCTCATACGCGAAAAACTCAGTTGCGATGCGGTGCTGATTACGCGCGGGGATCGCGGGATAATGTTGTTGGAAGGTGAAAACGATCCGGTGTTCGTGGCCACGGCTGCACGAGAAGTTTATGATGTCACCGGCGCGGGCGACACTGTGATTGCCACCCTGGCGGCTGCACTCGCGGCGGGCGCGACGATGCTGGAAGCTGCCAACCTCGCGAATCATGCAGCGGGCATTGTGGTGGGCAAAGTGGGAACAGCCACGGCAAGCGCCGATGAATTGTTGGCAACGTTTGGGTAACGTGCGCCCATTAGTTTCTCTTTGTAACGCAAACTGTTAGTTTGCGACTGTCTGCAAATTAGACCGTTCTTCAGGCCAACCAACGCAAACTAACAGTTTGCGCTACGAAGAAATATGATTGGAAAGTCGCTCCGCAATTACAAGATTCTCGAAAAGCTCGGCGTGGGCGGGCAAGGCACTGTTTACAAAGCTACGGATGGAAAACTCGGTCGCACCGTTGTAGTAAAAGTTTTGCCGGCCGAACTGACGGCAAGAGAAGCAAACCTTCATCGCTTTGAACGCGAAGCCCGTCTGGCTTCGTCTCTTGATCACCCCAACATCTGCACCATCTTCGATCTTGATGAAGCTGAAGGGCACCACTTCATCGCGATGCAGTATGTTGAAGGACGCAACGTGCGGCAACTGGTGAATGGACATCCGCTGGAATTGAAAAGCACGCTGCTAATCGCTATTCAGGTCACGGACGCACTGGCAGCAGCGCATTCGCGGGACATAATTCATCGAGATATCAAGTCGGGTAACGTGATGGTCACGCCTTCCGGTCAGGTGAAGATACTGGATTTCGGGCTGGCAAAGTTGTTGGACGACTCAGACGACAGTTCGAAGTCTACGATTCATCGCACGGACTTGACTGAAGTTGGCGTGCCTTATGGAACGGCCACTTACGCGGCCCCGGAGCAAGCGCGCGGCGACCGGGTTGATAAGCGCGCTGACATTTTTTCGACCGGCGTGTTGCTTTACGAAATGCTTACCGGCACCTGGCCTTTTCGCGGCAAGACGACCATCGATGTGCGCCACGCGGTGCTTCATGATGCGCCCGTGCCGGTTCTCGAACTCCGCAAGGAACCCATCCCCGCTAGTTTGCAGAAGATTCTGGATCGCTGTTTGGCAAAGGATCCGCGGGACCGTTATCAAAAGATGGAAACGTTGCGGGACGATTTGCGCGGTGTGTTGCAGGAGATTTCATCGGCCGAAAGTAGCGGCCAGCCTTTTACGAGCGTCTCGCCGGAACCTGCGCGCCACCTCTCCGGTGGCAGCACTGTCTCCCGGGCAATGCGATGGCTCAAGGGAAGGTCTAAATCGGAGTCGACTTCTGCTCCCGGCGCGGTTACGCCGACCAAGCCAACCATTCACGAGACACCCTTTACAACCATCGCCGATCCCGAGAAGAAGAGTTTGGCTATCCTCTGTTTCCGAAATCTGAGCAACGATCCGGCCTCGAGTTTTTATGAGTTTTCGCTGGCTGATGCCGTGATAACGGAACTGGCGCGCGTGCGTTCGCTGGTGGTTCGGCCTTCTTCCGTGATTGCGAAATACCAGGGCGGACAGATGGATCCGCGTGAAATCGGACAGGAGTTGCGCGTCAACGCGGTACTGGCCGCGGGCTTTATTCACGCCGGCGGTCGCTTCCGCGTTACCGCACAACTGCTGGACGTGGGCTCAGGCAACATACTTTGGAGCGACCGCATAGACACGTCGACTGAAGACATCATTGCGGTGCAGGACGAGATCGCGCAGCGAATCGTGGAAGGCCTCAGACTTGAACTGAGTCCGGCTGAACAAGACGGCATCGCCAAGCCTTCTACACAAAACGCCGCGGCTTATGAACAATACCTGCGCGGTCGCGATCTTTTTGCGCGCTTTATTTTCCGCACCATCGCTCAGGAAGATTGCGACGCCGCCATCGAACATTTTCAGCGGGCAATCGAACTCGATCCTAATTTCGCATTGGCACTTGACGGTCTGGGCGCTTCCTATGTCAACCGAGTTTTCAAAGGCTTCGGCGGCGCCGAAGATTACGAACGCGCCGAAGTCGCTTTTAACCGTGCGCTGGCCATTGATCCCAAGTTAGTTGAAGCGCGCATGCTCATGGTCTTTGTATATCTCTGGCGCGGTCAAAAGCAGAAGGCCCGCGAGGAAGTAGCCCGCGCGCGCAGAGAAGCTCCTGACGAACCCGTAGTTCACTTTGTCAAAGCCACGCTGCACCGGCTCGATGGCGAGTATGGACGAGCGCTACGAAGTTATGATCGTCTGATGCGTCTCGATCCGGCGGCGCACGTTGTAGCCAGCTACAATCGCGCGCTGGTTTACATGTACATGGGTAACTTCGAAGAGACCAATAAGCAGTTGGATCAGGCCGGAGATCCGGACAACCCCTTGGTGAAGACTTTTCGATCACTGGCGTTGTATTACACCGGTCAAACGGACGCGGCTGCCGAGCTGATGCAGAAGAATGTTAACGACCATCCAAACTTGCATGGCATTCGCCCGTTCATGGCAATGTTTTTGAGCGCGCAGGGGAAACATGAAGACGCGCTCGCGCAACTGAACAATTCGGTAATTAGAAACGCGGAAGTCGATCCGGACATTGCTTACTCGGTGGCGTCAGTTTACGCGCTCGAAGGCATGCGGAATGAAGCATTGGAGTGGTTGGGGCGCTCGATTGCGCTGGGCAATGAAAACCTACTCTGCTTTGAGAGCGATCCAAACTGGACTGGAATGCGTAACGATGAGAAGTTTCAAAAACTGACGGCGCAGGTGCGTGCGAATCATGTTGGACAGGCTGCTAAGCCTGCGCAGCCAGGTTAGCTAGCGGAGAATCACACCTCGGAGTCGAAGCGCAGCATAGCCGCAAACCAATGTCGGTTGGAAGAAAGCATTTATCCAGCTTGCGAAGCAGGCGGAGAGAGCACTAGCCCCAGGCGATGGCGAAGCCGAGCCTGGGGTAACGGTCCCCAATTTAAAGGAGCCTGCGAAGCGGGCGACAGATGCTCGGCGACCAATCTTGTAATGAAAACCCCTCGGTTAATTTTATGGCATCTTGTCTGTCGCCCACTTCGTGGGCTTGGACGTCTTTTGGAGTGTTCCCCCAGGCTCGGCTTCGCCATCGCCTGGGGCTAGCATTCTCTCCGCCAACTTCGCCGGCTCGTTGAATGATTCCTTTTAACAAACATCGCTTCGTGCAGCCTATACACGCATCGGACTCAAAAACTTAATGGACAAAAAGTTTCGAACACAGGCTTATCTGAGTTTCCTCCTACTCATTTCCCTGATCCAGACGGTTACACCAGCCGTCGCGCAGCAGCCGCAACGCGAACGACGGGTAACGCCGGCCGCCGCTGCAACTCCGACTCCAACCATTACTCCGGCTGCAACGCCTCAGGCTTCACCCACGCCCCCTCCCGACGTTGTTCAAGCGAGAACTCTTGCGACTACGCGCACCCTCGCCGACTTGCAAGCGCGCATTTCTCAAGTGTTGAGCAAACCAGAGCTCGCGCCGGCGATGGTCGGAATCAAAGTTACTTCCCTGCAAACGGGTCGGGTGCTTTTCGAGGAGAACGCAAATAAACTCTTACGTCCGGCCTCGAATATGAAGCTCTATACGGTAGCCGCGGGGCTGGATCGTCTGTCGCCCGACTTCCGTTTTGTTACTTCCGTGTATGCCTCCGCGAAACCGGATGGCAACGGCGTAATCAAGGGCGACCTCACGATCTACGGGCGCGGTGACCCTTCAATCGCGGCGCGATTCCAAAGCGGCGACTACTTCAAAGGAATCGACGATCTCGCCACACGCATCGCCGCAGCGGGCGTGAAGCAGGTTGAGGGCGATCTCGTGGGCGATGAAACCTATTTCACCGGACCCCAATACGGCAGCGGCTGGGAGTGGGAGGATCTTCAGTGGTATTACGGCGCCGAAGTCAGCGCGTTGACAGTTAACGATAATGCGCTCGATCTCTTCGTTAAGCCCGGAACGCAAGTTGGCGCGCCGGCAGTGATAACAACCGGCCCACCCGATCCGCTCCTGCGGATTGT